>Ga0179596_10000263_pt1 | contig 19900 bp, 19 predicted proteins | sample CZODoug1_1_08_16_FD_155494 | JGI IMG/M metagenome (GOLD analysis project Ga0179596, IMG submission 155494) | Vadose zone soil fungal communities from Angelo Coast Range Reserve, California, USA - CZODoug1_1_08_16fungal (Illumina Assembly) | ecosystem: Environmental > Terrestrial > Soil > Vadose...
GGTGGCCGGTGCCCCAGGCCTTCAGCAGGTCGAGCGCCTCGGCACCACGGACCTCGCCGATCGGGATACGATCAGGACGGAGGCGCAGCGAGGAGCGGACCAGATCGGAGAGCGAGGCGACGCCGTCTTTGGTGCGCAGCGCGACCAGGTTCGGCGCCCGGCATTGCAGCTCGCGCGTATCCTCGATCAGGACCACCCGATCGGTGGTCCCGGCGATCTCGGCGAGCAGCGCATTGGTAAGGGTGGTCTTGCCGGTCGAGGTCCCGCCGGCGACCAGGATATTCTTGCGAGCGGCGACGGCCGCGCGCAGCACGGCGGCCTGGCCCGCCGTCATGATCCCAGCGGCGGCATAATCATCGAGCGTGAAGACGGCGACGGCAGGCTTGCGGATCGCGAAGGCCGGCGCCGCGACGACCGGCGGCAGCAGTCCCTCGAACCGCTCCCCCGTTTCGGGCAGCTCGGCCGAGACACGCGGCGAACCGGGATGCACTTCAGCGCCGACATGGTGGGCGACGAGACGAACGATCCGCTCGCCGTCCGCGGCGGACATCACCCGGCCACTATCCTCCAGGCCGCCCGACAGCCGGTCGATCCACAGCCGGCCGTCCGGGTTGAGCATCACCTCGACGATGGAAGGGTCTTCGAGGAAGGTCGCGATGGCTGGCCCGAGCGCGGTGCGCAGCATGCGTGCGCCGCGGGAAAAGGCCTCGGAATGGAGTGGAGCAACCGCCACGATCGTCCCCGTATTCGGCCGATCGCGAGATGCGATGGGCGACGGGGACGATTAGAAAAGGCAAGGAATGGGGCGGATCAACGAGGTTTTAGTCGTCGTAGGAGCTCGGCGCAGAGCAGAGAAAAAATACTTGCTGGGTGCGGTGTGAATAAAAACCGTCTGTGCTTTCATTCATTCCTGGTGCGGTGATTTTCGCTCACGAAGTGGGCGTTCGGCATGGTAAACACAAACGCTCGAGCCCGTTCTTTTAATAGGGTAGACCCCTGTGTCAGAGAGCTTGAAAGTCGCAACCGAGTAGCTGTTCTTTGTAGCTCGGAGCATGCCAGACCGTGCCCTCGGTCCCCTGAAGTCGCTTGCTCCACTCCTGAAAGCTGACATCCGTGACGCTATTTGATTGCGGGTCAAAGCTGGCACTTCCAGTAACCGTCAGAAGTGCGTGAGTAATTTTTTCGATTTTAGCATAATCTTTAACGGAAGATATTCTGTATGTCGCCGTGAATGAGATCGCTACTACGTTTATTCGAGGTGTGGCATATCCAGTTATTTTGGAGAAAGTGATTTTCCCTAGAATGGAGGCACCCCCATGGGGATTTTCCGCGACTTCTTTTGATTTTGAGGTCACAGCTGCAACTACCAATTCTTCTACAGTTTTGTCTCCCAGAGTTTTCGCTCCACCTATCGCACTTAGGAAGCTGCCGAGATCTGGATAGAGTTTAACCTTCCGACCTCGCGCATCTAACTCCACCTGTAGTTCATTTGCCAGTCCATTTTCACGCTTTCTTCCTCCTTCATAGAAGGCATGATCATTCGAAATCAAATACACAGGCTTTATGTCAGAGAGTTCCAGTGCGCATTGCCATATGCAACTATCGCGGAACTGTTCGTTATTAGCGTTGCAAGGGGGAAGCTTTTTGATAATGCGGTTTAAACCCGCTTTCGAATGTTCTATTGTCAAGGGCATAGGTTGAAGCGTTCCTGAGAGGTCCTCCCAGCGCCGCCCTATTGCATCGCGAACTGATTCTTCTGAGGGCACCCAAGCCGAAACCTTCTGCTGCGTAAGTTGACGCAGAAATCCTATGGATTTTTCAGCAGCTTCGATTGCATTGGCGCCTTGTTCCGCAATCTTGTGGCTGACTTCTAGCTGAACAACTTCTGGCAAGGCAATCGTTGCGCCGCTCTTTGACACGGCAAAGAGCATGGCACTCCCTAATGCGCTTCGCAGCATTCTCTCTGCGATCCAAATATTTGAATCGAGAATGAGATAATAGGGGGGATTTGCCATGGTTAGCTTCACTGCTCGTTGGTTAGCTACCGAGGGTAACACCAAAGAACGTTCCCCAGGATATTCCCAACTTTGCTCTCGCGATCAGAACCGCCGACGCAAAAGTCAAAGCACCACAAAAGATCGTGGCTAAGGGGTGGGCAATCGTTAGCCTGGCTGCGGTAGATCTCTCAACGTTCGAAAGCTCTTTTGACAGGCGCCAAATCCAAAATGCGGTGATGAGCGGCAATGTGAAGATGAACCAGAAATGGAACCAGCGCATATTGTCGACGATCTCCCCGGTGTTTGCCCAATGCACAGCCGCTATAAATAAGAAAACTAGCGCGGATCCGATCCCGGCTAATAGATAGCCACCGAAGACAGCCATGAATGACACTGGAGGGGCTATGGTGAGTCCGACTACGAATCCGACCATTATCAGCAACGCTCTCCAGCGCCCTGCGACAGAGCTGGACAGGTCTATCAGGCCGGCTTGAGATGCATAGTCGAATTCGGAGTAAGCTAACGCCAAAAAGGATACCCCGCCGATAGCGCGTCCTAGCTTTCCTTCCCACCACATAAGATTTTCCTCCCTTATTGATTCTGAGCCCTTCGGTACGACACTCAAAACAAGGAAATGGATCGCGTCTAATTTCAGGGTGGATCAGCGAAAGGAGAAAGTGCAAGGAACTCGGATAAGAATGTCAGTCTCAGGCTTGCATAGCGCGACTGCCCTTCCGCTAATCTCCTCTGGGATTCTGGTCTATGTCCTCAGGGATTTCCTGCCGGAGCTTCGGTCCTTCATTCAGTCGCCGGCCGAGCGCGGCGACGAAGTTGTCGTACCTGGCGCCGGCCTTCGCCCGCGCCGCCTGGGCGGTCGGCTCGGGCAGCGGGGGCGTGGTGGTCAGCCAGAAGCGAACGAACAGGGCCAGCGTCTCAACACCGATACCGACATCACGCTCGATGCGGGCCAGACGACGGTCCTGCTGGTCGAGGCGCTTGGCGATGGCAGCCTCGCGCCGCTCGTCAGCGTCTGGCGACAGGAAGGATGCGATGGCGGCTTCGGCGATCAACGACAGCGGCTGCTCGCGCCGCGCCGCAGAGGCCGAGAGCGTCTTCATGACATCCGGGTCGAGATAGACTGAGATCTGGGCCTTCTTCTTCGGTGCAGTCATGGGCATGTCACAGACCCATATCATCGCCAGGATCGAGCGAGACCTGCCGGGCAACGCCCTGCATGACCCGGTTCATCCGGCTCGCACGGATGGTGTCGTCCTCCATGTCGTCACCTGGATCGGGTGCGAACTCATTGTCGATCGGCTCACTCTTCTCGACCGTCTTCGCCCGGTTGAGTTCAGGCTGATGGCGGCGTTCGGATTCGGTCGGATCGTCATCCACCTCCTTGCTGCTGCTCGGGGGCGGTTCGGCGATCTCGGGACGCGGTGGCAGCTGGCGGGCGCTCCAGTCATCCGACTGGGCGCTTGCGGGCTTGGCGAGCGCGGGAGGCGCCAGCACCCGCTCCTGAAACCGGTCATCCTCGTAATAGCGCGCTTTCTTCGCCCGGATCGGTGGGGTCCCCGCCACCATGACGATCTCGTCCGTGGGCGGGAGTTGCATCACCTCGCCAGGGGTGAGCAGTGGCCGCGCCGTGTCCGACCGAGAGATCATCAGATGCCCGAGCCAGGGCGACAGCCGGCTGCCGGCATAGTTCTTCATCGCCCGCACTTCCGTCGCGGTGCCGAGCGCGTCCGACACGCGCTTGGCGGTCCGCTCGTCGTTGGTGGCGAAGCTGACGCGGACATGGCAGTTGTCGAGGATCGAGTTGTTCTGGCCGTAGGCCTTCTCGATCTGATTCAGCGACTGGGCGATCAGGAAGCTCTTGATCCCGTAGCCCGCCATGAAGGCGAGTGCCGACTCGAAGAAGTCGAGCCGGCCCAGCGCCGGGAACTCGTCGAGCATTAAGAGGAGCCGCCGCCTGCCGACCTTGGCCTGCAAATCCTCGGTGAGCCGCCGGCCGATCTGGTTGAGAATCAGACGGATCAGGGGCTTGGTACGGTTGATGTCCGACGGCGGCACAACGAGGTAGAGCGTGGTCGGCCGGTCTCCGCCGCCGATGTCGGTGATCCGCCAATCGCAGCGCCGCGTCACCTCCGCGACGACGGGATCACGATAGAGACCAAGGAACGACATGGCGGTGGAGAGCACGCCGGATCGTTCATTGTCGGATTTGTTGAGCAGCTCACGCGCGGCCGAGGCCACGACGGGATGGACGCCGGCTTCGCCGAGATGCGCCGTCTTCATCATGGCGGCGAGCGTCGACTCGATCGGCCGCTTCGGATCGGACAGGAAGGCCGCGACGCCGGCGAGCGTCTTGTCCTCCTCCGCATGGAGGACGTGCAGGATCGCCCCGACCAGGAGCGCGTGGCTGGTCTTCTCCCAATGATTCCGCTTCTCCAGGCTCCCTTCCGGGTCGACCAGGATGTCGGCGATGTTCTGCACATCGCGCACCTCCCATTCACCGCAGCGAACCTCTAGCAAGGGATTGTAGGCGGACGACTTCGTGTTGGTCGGATCGAACAGCAGCACCCGGCCATGCTGTGCCCTGAAGCCGGCGGTGAGCTGCCAGTTCTCGCCCTTGATGTCGTGGACAATCGCCGAAGCCGGCCAGGTCAACAGCGAGGGTATGACCAAACCAACACCCTTGCCGGAACGGGTAGGCGCGAAGCACAGCACATGCTCCGGCCCGTCATGGTGGAGATAGGCGCGCTCGTGCCGACCGAGCACCACGCCGTCGGGTGCGAGCAATCCGGCCTGCTCGATCTCCTTCGTTTGCGCCCACCGGGCCGAACCGTAGGTCTCGGCATTCCTTGCCTCGCGGGCGCGCCACACCGACATGCCGATCGCGACAGCGGCCGCAATGATGCCGCCGGATGCGGCGATATAGGCGCCCTCTATGAATATCGACGGCGCATAGGCGTCGTAGGCGAACCACCACCACAGGAAGGCTGGCGGCTGGTAAAAAGGGAAATGGAGCACCTCGAACCACGGGCGTCCAAGCTCCGGCTGGAAGCCCAGGCGCCAGGCTGTCCACTCCGTCGCGGCCCACGTAGTCATCAGAACGATCGCGAAGACGGTGATGACTTGGCCCCACAAGATCTTGGTCGCAGACACCGATCTCTCCTTTCCGGAAAGAGAGGTCGATGTCGAAACTGAAAAAGCGCAAGCTCAATCTGACGACGAGCGCAGCAAGGCGCAGCGGCGCGAAAAAATATTAGACGCAGCGTAAGTTCTTGGTGCGCTGCACGCCGTCTCAGCGCGGGAGGAATTCAACGTCATGCCGGCTCGTCTTCGAAGGCTGAGACACAACCCGAAGGGCGAGCGAGCTCAGCTCAAACCGACGGCGCTGACGACTAACTTCGCGTCCGAACGCCCGCGATCAGGATGTCCACTAGACGTTTGGCAGCCCGCTCACCACCGGGTCCCAAGCCTATGTTCGCAACGCCGGCGAGAGCACGCAGCAGGTCGAGCGGATCAAGGTCCAGACGAATGTCGCCGCTCGTGACTGCACGATCGACCAGCGCCGCAATCGCCTGCTTCACCTGTGCCGTAGAGGCCGAATACAGATCGGACGGGCCGCCGACGAGCGAATTCAACGCTTCGGACATCCCGTGCTTGGCGGCCATGTAGTCCACAAACAACAGCAGCCACTCACGGAGCGCCGTTACCGGGGGGTGCGTCTCGGCGAGGCGACCGGCGGCCGCAACGAGTTGTTCCGTCCCGTTGCGGTAGACCGCTTCGATCAGCGCGTCGCGGGTGGGGAAATGACGATAGAGCGTCCCGGCCCCGACACCGGCGGTCCGCGCGATCTCATCGAGGCTGGCGCTGGATCCTTTCTCGGCGAAGGCGGCCGTCGCCGTTTCGAGCAGGCGGATGCGGTTGCGCTGCGCATCGGCTCTCGGCTTGCGGACGGCAGTGGGTTCACCCTCGTTGGCCACGCGGAAAATACCCCTTGATAAACGGAGAGTGTCTCCGTATTTAAAACGGAGACACTCTCCTCTTACGTCAAATCAAGTCAGCGAACAATGGTTTGCCGATGCGGGGAGTGGTGCGTCCATCGATGAAGGAGATTGCCATGACCAGAATTTTCGGAGCGAAATCCACCACGGATGACGTGCTTGCGGACAAGGATCTCAGCGGAAAGCGCGTGCTCGTCACCGGCGTGTCGGCCGGCCTCGGCGTGGAGACGGCCCGCGCCCTCGCGGCTCATGGCGCCCAGGTTGTTGGCGCCGCACGCGACCTCGCCAAGGCGGAGCGGGCGACGGCCGAGGTCCGGGCGCAGGCGGCGAATGGCGGCGGGCTCGATCTGGTGGCGCTGGATCTCGCCTCGCTCAAGAGTGTACGCGCCTGCGCCGACGCGCTGGTCGCCGATGGGCGGCCGTTCGATGTCGTGATCGCCAATGCCGGCGTGATGCGGACGCCGTTCGGGCATACCGCCGATGGGTTCGAGACGCAGTTCGGCACCAACCATCTCGGGCATTTCGTGCTGGTGAACCGCATCGCCTCGCTGATCGCGCCGGGCGGGCGGCTCGTGAACGTTGCCTCCTCCGGTCATCGCTATTCGGACGTGGACCTCGCCGATCCCAATTTCGAGCGCACGCCCTATGATCCGATGGTCGCCTATGGCCGGTCCAAGACCGCGAACATCCTGTTCGCCGTGGAGTTCGACCGGCGGCACAAGGCGCGCGGAGTGCGGGCGACCGCGCTGCACCCGGGCGGCATCAAGACCGAACTCGGCCGCCATATGGAGGCCGACGAACTCGATAGGCTCGTAGCGCAGATCAATGCCCAATTGGCCGCCAACGGCCAGCCGCCCTTCCAATGGAAGTCGATCCCACAGGGGGCCGCGACTTCGGTCTGGGCCGCCTTCGTCGCCCCGGTCGAGGACGTCGCCGGCCGCTATAGCGAGAATTGCCAGGTGTCGGAGATCACCGAAGGGCTGATCAGCCCGGTCAGCCCCGGCGTGCGTCCCTACGCGCTCGATCCAGAGCACGCCAAGGCGCTCTGGGCCAAGAGCGAGGAGCTGGTGGACGAGCGCTTCTGACCTCAACGCACAATCGAAGGGAGAACCGACAAATGGCCCAGAGAAATTGGCTCATCACCGGCGTGAGCAGCGGCTTCGGCCGCATCATGGCCGAGCAGTTGCTCGCGCGCGGTGACTGCGTTGCGGGCACCGTGCGCGACCTTTCGGTCATGGACGATCTGAAGGCCGAGCATGGCGACCGGCTGTGGCTGACCGAGCTCGACCTCTCCGAGATCGCATCGATCCGGGCCGTCGTCGATCGCGCCTGGGCCGCGTTCGGCCGGATCGATTTCGTGGTCAGCAATGCGGGCTTATGGCCTGATGGGCGCTGCGGAGGAACTGATGGATGAGCAGGTCCGGCACCAGATCGACACCAATCTTGTCGGCTCGATCCAACTGATCCGCGCGGCGCTTCCGCACCTCCGCGCGCAGGGCGGCGGCCGCATCCTGCAGCTTTCGAGCATGGGCGGCCAGGTCGCCTTCCCGGGCGGCTCACTCTATCACGCCACCAAATGGGGCATCGAGGGCTTCCTGGATGCGGTCGCGCAGGAGGTGGCCGTGTTCGGGATTGGCTGCACATTGGTCGAGCCCGGTGGAGCGCGCACCGATTTCCGACATCGCAGCGCCAGGGTTGCCGACACGCTGGCCGCCTATGACGCATCGCCTTCCCGGATGGTCAACCGGGTCATCGCCGACACCACCCGGCCCTCACCCGGTGATCCGGCGAAGATGGTCGAGGCGATGATCGCTAGCGTCGACCAGGAGCCTGAACCCAGACGGATCGCGCTCGGCAGTGACGCCTATCAGATCATGCACGCGCAACTCTCCGCGCGGCTGGAGGCGCTGGAGGTGCAGCGAGAACTCGCCTGCTCGACGGATTTCCCGCCGGAAAAAGGCGCTGAAAACACGCCAACTTGGTTCGCCTCCAGATCGCAATCAAGCGTCGGAAGTCAATGACAACACCGCCGGCACTATAGTCCCAAACCGCGTTTCCGCCCGAAGCCCCATTCGACGCCGCCATCGTCACGCGCGACGCCGGAAACGTGACGGCCGATCTGCTTTTCCAGCGACGGCGACCATGGCACGAGCTGGAATCCCAGCCCGTCGTCGATCATAGCGAAGCGGCCCGAGGCCAGTGCGAGACGCCGTTGGTATGTGCCGGCGACATATTCGCCGGACGCGGATGGATTGAAGGGACGCCCGGTCTCAGCGGCGAGCTTCTCGCCTAGGGCAGCCACCTCGCGCCTGCGCAACGTATCGATCAGATTGCGGCTGAAGGTGATGCCCCGGGCCTGCCGTTCGGCGAGACCTTGACGAACGAGTTCCTCGGCGCGGGCGTTCATCGCTTCGCGCACTTCGACGCCAAAACCGCCGCCGCCCAGCGACACCGGCTCACGCGCAATTGCCTGCCGATCAAGCCAGGTCGCGCCCGTTGCAGTGATCTGTTGCTCGATGGCGAGATCAGAGCGGACAGCGAGGGCCACGCGCCGCCGACCCTGCGCGTCATCAAACTTCCGCAGCTCGACGATCGAGCCCGGCGCGCTATCGCCGGCGGCGTCGAGATCGGGCAACTTGATGTGATGGGTGCGGCCATCGACCCCATCGACCACGGCATAAGCCGTGCCCCTCAACTCGTCGTCGAGGCCGCGGTCGACCAGCCGGCCGATGACGGGAACGTCGAGGCTCTCGCTGGCGAGCACATAGCTCGCCGCACCGCGCTCGATGCCGCGTTCGGTCAGGCCGCGATGGATGCGCTTGATGATGTCGCCGCGCTCGCCGAGTTCGCGCAACGTCGCCTCGGCGTTTTCCGACAGCGCCCATTGGCCCGGACCGACCTGATCGGCGAGGCCGAGCGCTTCCAGTTTCCGCAGCCGGCCGACCTTCAGCGCATGGAATTCGTCGGGCTGGCGGTCGGCATGTGGGGCCATGTCGATGACGCCGGTATGGTAGGCGTCGCGGGAAAGCTGCCGGTCGAGATTGGTCCAGCGCTCGCTATCGATCTGCCGTTCGAGGGTCTGGCGGATCTCCTGATCGGTGCGCGGCCCCAGCTCCTGGGTGATCAGGTCCTGGGCGCGGTCGCGCATGCCCTGCTTGATGTAGTCCCGGTCGATGACGAGGTCCTGGCCGTCATCGGTGCGGCCGCGGATGATGATGTGGACATGCGGATGCTCGGTGTTCCAGTGGTCGACGGCGACCCAATCGAGCTTCGTGCCGAGATCCTTTTCGACCTCGATGACGGGACTCCTGCTGGCGTAGTGCTTCAGCGGGATCTTCCGCGTTTCCCGAAATACTCGATATTCGGGGTCCGGCAGCGGCGCCAGGGTGACCTCGAACCACAGGCCGTCGATACGCCGAAGTTCCCGGTCGGGGGTAAGACCGATCCGATCCGGCGGCCCAGACGGGATGCGCTGTGTACGATGGAATGCCCTCGCCTCGCGCAGCCGATCGGTGCGCTTGAGCAGGCCGTCCTTGGGATCGACATAGAGCGGTTCGAACCAAAGCCGGTCGTAAGGTTCCTTGCCGCCGCCCAGCGTATAGAGCGCTCCGGACCGCCGGCGCGGCCTGACCGCCACAAAATCCGACAGATGGTCTCGGACATGCTGCTGGACGGTGTTGTCCGTCCGCAGATGTCGGGCGATCTCAGAATAGATTTTGTCCCAGGGGCGGCCGATCTGGCGTTCCAGATAGCGCCGCAGCGGCGACAGGTTTTCGTTCAGCATCTTGCAGTCGCCCGAGAGCACATGCCGGCGCCGCATGCCCTCCTGCTTCGGCAGATTGTCCAAGGGAACGGCGCGACCTTTCCGGCCGCGGTCGCCGCCGAGGCGGGGCCGTTCGACGATCACGCGCGACATATCTTCACGCATGGCTCACCTCCTGAGTCTTGAAGGCCGCACAAATGCCGATGCCCGCGCGGCCAAGGGTCGGCGGGTGAACAATTCCAGCGATGTCTGAACGGCGATATGTGTCGGCTGCGCTTCTTATGCTCGATTGGCCCAGCGGGTCAACGATGCCGATCGGGCTTCGTTGCTGCGACGCCTGGCCGAAACTCGCGCATTCGATCGCGCCCCGTCACTTTTGGAACTCTACGCGCAAGCATATTGTTGCGCGTAGACGGATCGGAAGAGGCTGGCATCTGGCTGCGAGGTCTGAGGGCACATTAGAGGTCTGCGCCGGCAGCCGGTGACGAACCGTTGGTGTCCAACGCGCCGTCGCGCGAGGGTCCGGGCCGAATTCGTCGCCCATGCCGGCTTGACCCCCGTCCCTCAAGTCCGGAACCCCGGATAGGCGAAGGCGCCTGCGATCTGGGTGCAGTCGCCAGCGCTCACGCCGCATCCGCGCACGGTCTCGTACCAGGTCGACCGAATCCGCGCCTCCATGTCGTCGACGATCCGGACCGCTTCGTCTTGGCCGAGCAAGAAGCGTGCGGCCTGACTGAGGAGATTGCCGGCGTTCGCGAAGCGACCGAGGTCGCCGCAGGCCATGGCCAGATCCCGCCGTTCGACGCTGACCGGGGAGGAAGGCGTCAGGTCGTAAGCGGGCGACAGGCGCCAATCCCGCTTCGGTGCGATGATGGCGTGATTGCGCGGATGATCGTCGATGTTGGAGATCAGGGCATTGAAGGTCATGCGCCGGAACAGCTCAGCCGCGTCGTGCCGCGGTTCGGTGCTGACCCGGCGCAGTTCCTCCGCCAGCAGGACATAGGACCAACGGTCGCGGGCCTGCGGGTTGTCGTCGGCGCGCAGCAAGGTCAAGGCGCTCACCATGCGGGCGCGGCGATAGCCGCCGGGCGCCTTCTCGCGGTCGAAGCGTTTGACGAGGAGCGCATCGCGATCGCCGACGGTGATGACGCGGCTCTCGGCGGTCGCGAGGCCGCAGGCGCGGCCCAGCATCAGCATGGTGTGCTCGACCCGCGCCATGTTCCATTTGTCGTCAGGGCGATTGAATTTGGCGAGCCAGAGACCGTCTTCGTCCTCGACCACGGCCTTCGGTCGCGCACCGCCCATGGAAGTGCCGAGGAGAAGCAATTCCTCCGCCTGCGCCAGTTCGGCCGTGCCGGTGTCCGACGACCGTGTTTCGTTACGGATCAGCGTATCGGCGAGCGTCTGAAGCTTAGCGAGATCGAGTGTCTTGTTGAACCGGCGCACCGGTGCCGGTGGGGTCTGGCCAAGTCCGAAGCCTAGCGCGCCGGCCCGATCATCGGGCGAATGGAGCAGATAATCGAGTTCGCCCAGTTCGGGAAGACCGGCATGCTTTTCGATGACGCGGCGCCCCCAATAGTCGGGACCGGCGTCTCGCAAGGCGCCGAACAGACCTTTCATCAGGACCGTCTCGTAGGTCCGGGCGCCGAGTTTCAGCTCGGCCGGATCGATCTCGACCGCGTTCGGGCGGGCAAGATAGCTGCGCCCATAGACGAACCTTCCCGTCGCGACCCCTTGCCGGCTGGCGGTTAGCGCGAAGCGCCCGGCGGTGACGGCCGCCGTCTCGCCGGGCAGGGTCATATAGACGAAGCATTCCGCGGCCCCAGTCTGTTTGGAATTCGGCGGCTTAGAAATCATTGTCGAGAGCCTTCGGGCTCCGGGCCTGCAGGCGCTCGCGGCCTCTGGCCAGGAGACGACCTTCCTCGTCGGCTTCGGGATCGGCGACCTGCGCCAGTTGCTCGCTCAGGCCGAAGGCCCAGAGCAGTCCGACATAAATGGCGATGCCCGTTGACGGTTTACCCCTCTCGGCATCGGCGACGACATGACGGCCGACACCAATCTTCGCCGCGACATCCTCAATCGACAGGTTCCGGCGCAGCCGCGCCGTACGCAGATTGCTGCCGAGTGTCTTCAGGGCCTGATCGACCGGATAAGGCGGCGCCGCCAGAAGAGAGTTGCGCGCAGGCATGGTTCTTCAAGGCTCCAGAAATGGCCGTATCGGTATCTTGAGGCACCATAGTTCCTTAAGGATCAAATTCCAATCATTGTCTTCTCAAGGCTCCATCGTAAGAGATTATGTCGCCTTGAGACTACGTAGCGAGCGGCGCAAAATAAAATCGGAACCGTGCCATATGGCATTGGCGCGCGTCTTCTGCGCTAAATCTCTTTGGTATGCTCACTGTTAAGGAAGCAAGGAAGCGGGCTCGGGCAATGCTCGGAGCTGTCGCGATGGGCGATCGATAAACCAAGCTCTGCCAGATCTTGTCCCGCTGACCTCGATTCACGATATCGGGAAGTCGTCTCCTCCTGACTGTCGGCACACCAGAGGCAATGCCTCAAAATCACGGCGGCTGCGTCCATTTCGTGGCTCAATGCTTGAGAGACAGGGGATTTCTCAGCTACTTTAAGATGGGCAGAACAAGCGGAATCTATTCGTTAGGTTGCCGCTGCGGCATACGGCAGTTCAGATTTGTGCCCTGCCGCCATCGACGAATAGTTCGATACCCGTGACGAAACTGGAATCATCCGAGGCAAGGAAGAGCGCGGCCTTGGCAATCTCCTCCGGAGAGCCCATGCGTCCCATTGGGATGGTGGATACAATCCTCGCAATAGCCTCGGGAGCCTGACGGTCCACCAGCGGTGTTTCGGTCGGACCCGGGCTGAGGACGTTTGAGCGGATACGGCGGTCCTTCAGCTCGATAGTCCAAGCCCGCACGAAATTGCGGATGGCGGCTTTGGTCGCGCCGTAAACCCAGAAGGCAGGCGTCCCTTTGATGCTGGCGACTGAGCCCGTGAGAATGATGGAACCCCCGTCGTTCAAGAGCGGGAGGGCCTTCTGGACCGTGAATAGCACCCCCTTCACGTTGATGTTGAACAGCTTGTCGAAATGTTCTTCGGTGATGCTGCCCAAGGCGGCAAACTCACCGAAGCCGGCATTGGCGAAGACAACATCGATTCGCCGCCCTTCCGCCTTGACGGTTTCGTAGAGCCGATCAAGGTCAGCCAGCTTGGAAACGTCTCCCTGAACGCCGGTGACATTGTCCCCAATGGTTTTCACCGCCTCGTCAAGCTCCTTCTGGCGACGGCCCGTAATGAAGACATAGGCCCCTTCTTCGACGAAGAGCTTCGCCGCAGCGAAGCCTATTCCTGTGGTGCCACCAGTAATGACCGCCACTTTTCCCTGTAATTTTCCCACGGTCGCTACTCCTATCGATCATCGAAACTAGGCCAACAATTTTATGGCGGCCTCGACGAGGTCGCTCCTCAGATCTGCCGGTTCCGCCACAAGGCCGGTGACGAACGCGCCGTTGATGAGCAGCGCTATCTGAGACGCGGTGCGGTTGGGATTACCGACGCCCAGCTTGGCAACGATGGTTGCAAGCCGTGCCCGCATTTCCTCCTTGTTGCTCCGGGCGACGACCCGGCCGGGATGGTTGTCGTCGGGAAACTCCGTCGCCAGATTGAGAAACGGACAGCCGCGATAGGCGGGGCGCCCGATCTTCTCCGCGACTCCAGATAGCAGCGCCTCCAGCAAAGCGCGCGGGTCCCCAGCATGCTGCTCTTCAACGCCATCCCACCACGCCCAGAACAACTGGTCTCTTTCGGCGGCGAAGGCGGCGATCAAAGCGTCCTTGGAGTCGAACAGGCGATAGAGGCTCGTCTTCGACACGCCGGACTGCTCAACGACGGTATCGACGCCGACGGCGCGGATACCTTCGCGGTAGAACAACTCGCTTGCCGTCGCAAGGATGCGCTCGCGGGCGCTCACTTCGCCCTTTAGCGGGGCGCCCCGCCGGGGTCGGGCTACTACCTTCATATCCGCAAACTCCTCTCGTTCCGATTTCCTGGTTGACAAAGTGACAGACCTGTCCGTAATCTTCAAGTGACATACAGGTCAGTTACTTTATGGGAAATGGCGATGCGGGTGATCGAGGCGCAGACTTTCTCGGGCTATGGCGGGCTGCGGCAGATCGAATTGCCCAAGCTGCAACCGGCAAAGGACAGGGTGCTGGTTCGCATCACGGCAGCCGGCGTCACTCCCCTCGATCACACGATCCTGTCGGGTGGACATCCCAGGGCCAAGGCGCCGCTGGTGCTCGGCAATGAGGGGGCCGGTGTCATTGAGAACGCCGGGGACTCCGATCTCGCGGTCGGAAGCCGCGTGATGTTCACGGGACCCTACGGCGTTGCTGAGAATGGCGCGTGGCAAGACTGGCTGTTGGTGAGCTCTGAGCATCTGGCACTTGTGCCGAACGCGATCGACGATGTCGTCGCCGCCAGCCTTCCGGTCGCCTATCTGACGGCGCAGGTCACGCTGACACAGGCCGGCTTCAAGCCGGGCATGGCGGTTTTGGCGCCAGGGATCGGCGGGTCAGTCGGCAACGCGGCGTATCAACTGGCACGGGCGCAGGGTGCCGGCAAGGTGATCTCGACGGCTGGCAGCGCGGCGAAAGCCGCCGCGGCGCGCGAGCTTGGGTTCGAAGATGTGATCGACCTATCAGAAGAAGGTCTCGCCGAGGGCGTTCGCCGGATAACGGACGGCAAGGGCGTCGATATCGTTATCGAGAGCATCGGCGGGACCGTGATCAGCGAGGCCCTGAGCAGCCTTGGTCTCGGCGGTGTCCTGATCACGTTGGGTTATTCCGCTGGACGCAAGACCACGATCGACGTGACGGACCTGATCTGGAAGCGCGCGCGGATGGTCGGCTTCTCTCTGTTTGCCCAATCGCCGGCCACCATCGCTGCCGCGTGGCGCGACATCCTCCCGCTGATCGTGAGCGGTTCCGTCAAGCCGATCGTCGAGCGGGTCTATCCCTTCGGCGCGGCGGGCGAAGCCCTGCGTCATCTGATCGAGGATCGGCCGTTTGGCAAAGTCATCCTGAAGGGGTGATCGACATGGCGGCACCATCGCCCACTGACCTCATCGGCGCTGATGAATTGCCCGGCCGGGAGAGGATGCACATCAAGCCTACCAGGGCACAGTCGCCAACATCAGGCGCTAGATCGAATAGTTCTCAGTCAGAGAGAGGATCAATGACACCAATAAAGGCGATGCGGCTGGCTTCAGTGGTCACGGCAATCAATGTACTGATTGCGACGGGCTTTACCGTCGCGGCGATCTTCCGTCCGGAAGTCGTGGTGCCTCCCGGCTCGGTTCCAACGGAGGCGGCGTTGCTATTGGCGATGTACGGGGCGGCGCGCGTAATTCCGCTGGCTTTGTTTACAGTGGCGGCAATCTACAAACGAGCAGCGTCTGCGTTGCTGATCCTGGGCACGCTCGCGGGCGGCATACAATTGCTGGATGCCGGAATCGGTCTGTTTCAGCATGATCTAGAGAAAAGCGCTGGGCCGCTCTTTTTCGCCGCCCTCCAATTCCTTGTGGTGTATCTGCTCCAAAGATCCCTGCGGATCACGCCGCAAACCGAGCGCAGATGAATGCACGCCAAGCTCGGCACTTCCAAGCTCGCCCCAATTGCGCGGTGAAGCAGATGCAGCGCATTCGAGAGAAGCTTGGACTGACGTGCCGATGAACAGGACCGCGGCTGATCGGCCCACCCGGCAAACGCATAGAATTTCTAGTTGAGCACCGGAATTGCCCTCGGGTTGCCGCTTCTAAGCCAGGCGGTGGCCAAGAGATGTCGCAACCCAGGTCTTGTGGCCCTGCGCTGATGCAGCGCACTGGGCTTGTCCAAGGCAAGCAGGAGGAGAACATCATGTTGAGCTGGCAGGTGGGCGCGGTGAAGATCACCTGCGTAGTCGAGACGGTAATCCCCTTTCCCGATGGCAGCCTCTTGCGGGATGCGACGGCGGACTCGCTGAAGACCAGCCCCTGGCTCTTTCCGCACTTCGCCAAGGAGGATGGTACGCTCATTGCGTCGGTCCACGCCCTGCTCGTGGAGGCGCCGGGGCTGAGGCTGGTAGTCGACACCTGCATCGGCAACGACAAGCCGCGCCATATGCTGGGTGATAACCCGCAGGTGACTCCGTTCCTGCAACGCCTGGCAGGCATAGGCTGGAGCAGAGACAGTGTCGAAACCGTCGTCTGCACCCACCTGCACGTGGATCATGTGGGCTGGAACACAATGCTGGTGGACGGCAAGTGGGTCCCGACCTTCCCCAATGCCCGTTATCTGATCGGCAAGCGCGAGTTCGAACATTGGAGTCACGAAAGCGACGAAGAGCAGCAGGCGATCATGGGAGACAGCGTGCGGCCGATCTTCGACGCAGGCCTAGTCGACCTGGTGGAGATGGATCACCGCATCTCGTCTGAGGTGCGCCTGAGGCCAACCCCTGGCCACACACCGGGCCATGTCAGCGTGATGATCGAATCGGAAGGGCAGAGCGCGGTTATCACCGGCGACATAGCCCACCATCCCTGTCAAATGGCGCACCCCGAATGGGCGACAAGCTGCGACAGCGACACTCAAGGCGCGATGGCCACCCGCGCGAAGCTGTTCGCCGAATGGGCCGACCAGCCGATCCTGGTCATCGGCACCCACTATGTCGCGCCGACAGCCGGACATGTGAAACGTGACGGCGCTGCGTTCCGGTTTGAGGTCTAGGCGCCAGGCTCTCTCCCGGAGCGGCTGGAAGCGACGAGGCTACCCGGAAGGGCGCAAATCTGAGCTTCGGCTTCTCTCGGTAGTTCGAAGAAGAGGGAAAATAACAATGACCACCTTTTCGGATGTCTTAGCCTCACTCGTTCAAAACGAAGACGGGTTTCAGGTCGAGCCATCGGCAGATTGGAGGCGAGGAAGGACGCTGTTCGGCGAAATTTCGGCATATCTCGCAGTCTTGTCCGCAAAGAGGGCCGATAGCAATCAGCGCTCGGTGCTTTGGGAGTCTTCCGGTGCTCCCGTCTTCATCTCCAGGCGGGCGGGGGTGATTTTCGGATGACGAATCCGATGGCCACGATTCCACCGGCCCCCGGAGCCGAATTGACCGACACCCGAAAGGTGATCGCCTTCGGCGTTATGTGCATCGGCATGTTCATCGCGCTGCTCGACATCCAGATCGTCGCCGCCTCGCTGCGGGAAATCAGCGGCGGATTGTCCGCCGGCGCCGACGAGGTCGCCTGGGTCCAGACCAGCTATCTGATCGCTGAGATCATCGTCATCCCGCTCTCCGGCTGGCTGGCGCGGGTAATCTCCACCCGCTGGCTGTTTTGCGTGTCCGCCGCCGGCTTCACCCTGACGAGCATGATGTGCGGCTGGGCATGGGACATTCGGAGCATGATCGTCTTTCGGGCATTGCAGGGGTTCTTGGGCGGCTCGATGATTCCGGTCACGCTCTCTACTGCTTTCGTTTTTTTCCCTGGCCCCAAAATCATCGTTGCCGCGGCGACCATCGGTGCGATCACCTCCCTTGCACCGACGCTGGGGCCTACAGTCGGCGGATGGCTTACGGATAATTATTCCTGGCACTGGCTGTTCTTCATCAACCTTGTGCCCGGCACGATCGTCGCCGTCGTCGTGCCGATGCTGGTCCGGATCGACAAGGCCGCTCTGTCCCCGCTCAAGAGCGCCGATTATCTTGGCATCGTCCTGATGGCAGCGCTTCTCGGTTGTCTCGAATACACGCTCGAAGAGGGTCCGAGGTGGGGCTGGATGGATGACGATACGATCCGAACCACGGCCTGGATCTCAGTCATAAGTGGAGCGGCCTTCGTCTGGCGGAGCCTCACCTATTCTCAGCCCGTGGTGGACTTGCGCGCCCTGTCGCAGCGAAATTTTCTGTTGGGCTGCATTCTAAATTTTCTCATCGGAATTGGTATCTTCTCCACCATCTACCTGACGCCGCTGTTTTTGGGAGGTGTCCGGGAGCTAAGCGCGTGGCAGATCGGAACCACCGTGTTGGCCACCGGTCTCTTTCATGTTTCGGCGATACCGGTCTACACGGTGCTGGCCCGGCGCATCGATCTGCGCTGGTTGATGATGGCGGGCCTCACAGGGCTTTCGCTCTCGATGTGGTTCTTCGCGCCGATCGCGCATGACTGGGGCTGGCGGGAACTGCTGTTGCCGCAAGCGCTGCGAGGATTCTCGCAGCAGTTCATGGTCGCGCCCGTGGTGACGCTGACGTTGGGCGGTCTCGCACCAGCCCGCCTGAAACTCGCTTCGGGCCTGTTCAACTGCACGCGCAACCTCGGCGGTGCAATCGGCATCGCACTGTGCGGAACGATCTTGAATGATCGCACCAATCTACATTTCCTTCGCCTCTCGGAGCATCTCAACACGACCAATGAAGCCATGGTGACGATGCTGCGGGAGATCGCCGCGCGCGATACGGCAATGGCCGGCGGCGATACGAACCGCGGCGCCGCCATGGCCGTCCAGACACTCTGGAACATAACTATGCGCGAGGCCCGGACGCTCAGCTTTGCCGACGCTTATCTCGCCATCGGTTGCTGCTGCGTCGCCGCGACCTTGATCGTACCGCTGATGAGGCAAGTCGCCCCGCCGAAGAAACCGTCGATTGATGCCCATTGAAATCGTTGGGGAGCAGCAAACACCGCGAAGAAACATTCATAGGGTTGCTGGCTCAAGACCTGTCGGCGGGAGCCTCAAACCGACATCTCACATCATCGTTGCGGTGATCACCGCAATCCGCCGCAAGGCGAAGGTTTAGTTCCACAGCAGAAGGAGAGTCACGATGTCACTGACGGTGAATGCTGATGCGGTCCACGCGGCCATCAAGCGAACAATCGACGATCATGAGGTCGTCCTTTTCATGAAGGGCGAGCCAAGTATGCCGGAATGCGGGTTTTCGGCGACGGTTGTGAAGATCCTGAATTACCTCGGGATTGATTTTCTCGGGTTCAACGTACTCAAGGACCCGGCAATACGCGCCGGCGTCAAAAGCTTTTCGGATTGGCCGACCGTGCCCCAGCTCTACGTGAGGGGCGAATTTGTCGGCGGTGCCGACATTGTGCGCGAGATGTTCCAATCGGGTGAGCTGAAATCGCTTTTGATCGAGCGCCCGCTCTTGGATGCCTGACTTGTTTGCTTCGGGCACCTCGCAACCTCCCCAACTCGAAAAGGAAAAGCCTATGAAGGCGGATACGACACACGAGTCGGCGGTGACGCAATTTGTCGAGGCTGATGGCGTCCGCTATGCGTTTCGCCGTATCGGCGCCGCGACCGGCACCCCAATCGTGTTTTGCCACCGGTTTCGCGGGACGATGGATGACTGGGATCCAGCCGTGGTCAATGGCTTCGCCAGGGATCGGCCTGTCATCCTTTTCGACAACGCTGGGATCGGCCTTTCCACCGGTGCCACGCCGTCCTCTGTCATGGGCATGGCTGAACACGCCGCAAACTTCATCGCGGCGCTTGGTCTGTCACGGGTCGACATTCTGGGTTTCTCGCTCGGTGGCTACGTGGCGCAGCGGCTCACGTTGGAGCGGCCCAATCTTGTCCGCCGTCTCATACTCGTCGGTACCGGTCCGGGCGGCGGCGAAGGCATCCAGCTTCGCAGTCCCGAAGTCGGCAAGGTGGCGGGACGCGCGGAACTCGGCCTGGAGGAGTTCAACTACCTCTTCTCGTTCGACGGCTCGGACGAAGCACTAGCCTCCGGCAAACGCTACTGGGATCGCCTGAAGCTTCGGACAGCCGAGCCGACGGAGCCGCCCGTTCCACTGTCCAGCATTCAGGCGCAGGTCACGGCGGTCACGAGTTGGACCCAAGGCGTCGATTCGGCGTTCTCGCGGCTGGGCGAAATCAAGCAGCCGGTGCTCGTCGTGAACGGGGCGAACGACGTGATGGTCCCGACCTACAACTCGTTCCTGATGGCTCAACGCATTCCGAAGGCTCTCCTGATCGTCTACCCGGACGCGGGTCACGGTGCCCTCTTCCAATACCCGGAGCAGTTCGTTCGCCACAGCCTGGATTTTCTCAACGAGGACAGCTTTC
>Ga0179596_10000264_pt1 | contig 19873 bp, 22 predicted proteins | sample CZODoug1_1_08_16_FD_155494 | JGI IMG/M metagenome (GOLD analysis project Ga0179596, IMG submission 155494) | Vadose zone soil fungal communities from Angelo Coast Range Reserve, California, USA - CZODoug1_1_08_16fungal (Illumina Assembly) | ecosystem: Environmental > Terrestrial > Soil > Vadose...
AAGGCCGAAACCTACGAGCTGTAATTCGTTTTGCCGACTGCCTAGTCGCCGCTCGGCGCAATGCGGAACGCAGTGACCGAAGGCAGCGCGTTGAGGGCCTCGGAAAGCTGGCGGGTCTTGTCCCGGTCAGGCGAATGGACCACCATTTGGTACTCGAAGATCCTGCCTTCGCCGGTAACGCTGTAATTCATGTTGGCGACGACGAAGCCTTGCCGTTCCACCACGGCGCGCAACTCGGGCTCGGGCGGAGCGGCATTGCGAAGAAACGCCACCGTGAGATTCGCGTAGAACTCGATCGGCATCCGGCGCTCGATCCAGCGAAAGACCGAAAGCACGATGAGCGTCATCGCCGTCCCAATGCCGGCGGGGAAGTAAAATCCCACGCCGATCATGATGCCGATTGCGGCGGTGATCCAGATCGAGGCCGCGGTCGTGAGGCCGCGGATCGTCAACCCTTCCTTCATGATCACTCCGGCACCGAGAAAACCGATGCCCGTCATGATCCCCTGTGCCATTCTGGTCGGATCGACGCTGATGCGTTCCAGAGAATAGGCCGAGAACCAGGTTTCCTGGTAGACGGTCAGGATCATCAGCATGCACGAGGACAGGCACACCAGAGCATGCGTACGGAACCCCGCGGGGCGACCGTGATAGCTGCGCTCCAGGCCGATGATTCCGCCCGCGGCGAGCGCGATCACCAGGTGAAGCGCGATCGCCGCGTAGTTATCGTTCCAGATCGAGTTCATCGCCGTGCATCAGTAGCGGTAGTGGTCGGCCTTGTAGGGACCGGCCTTGGACACACCGATGTAGCGCGCTTGCGCATCGGTGAGTTCGGTGAGCTGAGCATTGAGCTTCTTCAACTGCAGCCGAGCCACCTTCTCGTCCAAGTGCTTGGGCAGCACATACACGCCGACCGGATACTTGCCGGAGCCTTTCTGCGACTCGCTCCACAGCTCGATCTGCGCGATGGTCTGGTTGGCGAAGGACGAGCTCATTACGTACGAGGGATGCCCGGTGCCGCAGCCCAGGTTCACCAGCCGCCCCTTGGCGAGGAGGATGATCTTCTTTCCGTCGGGGAAGATGATGTGGTCGACCTGGGGCTTGATCTCCTCCCATTTGTACTGCTCGATGGAGGCGATGTCGATCTCGTTGTCGAAGTGGCCGATGTTGCAGACGATGGCCTGGTTCTTCATTTTTTTCATGTGATCGTGCGTGATCACATGAAAATTGCCGGTGGCGGTGACGAAGATGTCCGCCTTGTCGCAGGCGTAGTCCATGGTGACCACGCGATAGCCTTCCATCGCCGCCTGCAGCGCGTTGATCGGGTCGATCTCGGTCACCCACACCTGGGCCGAGAGGGCGCGCAGCGCCTGCGCGCTGCCCTTGCCCACGTCGCCATAGCCGCACACCAACGCCACCTTGCCCGCGATCATCACGTCGGTGGCGCGCTTGATGCCGTCCACAAGCGACTCGCGGCAGCCGTAGAGATTGTCGAATTTGCTCTTCGTGACCGAATCGTTGACGTTGATCGCCGGGAAGGCGAGCCTCCCCTCCTTGTGCATCTGGTAGAGCCTGTGCACGCCGGTGGTGGTCTCCTCGGTCACGCCTTTCACCTGCGCGAGGCGGGTCGAATACCACTTCGGTTCGCGGGCGAGCCTCGCCTTGATCGCGGCGAACAGGAACTTCTCTTCTTCGCTTGCCGGCTTGGCGATGAGGGAGGCGTCCTTCTCGGCGCGGGCGCCCAGGTGCAGCAGCAGCGTCGCATCGCCGCCGTCGTCCAGGATCATGTTGGAGTAGGCGTTGTCGGGCCACTCGAAGATGCGGTGGGTGTAGTTCCAGTATTCCTCCAGCGACTCGCCCTTGTACGCGAACACCGGAGTGCCCTTGACGGCGATCGCCGCGGCGGCATGGTCTTGGGTGGAGAAGATGTTGCACGAGGCCCAGCGCACCTGCGCGCCCAGCGCCTGCAGCGTCTCGATCAGTACGGCAGTCTGGATGGTCATGTGCAGCGAGCCAGAGATGCGCGCGCCCCTCAGGGGCTGGGTGGCGGCGAATTCCTCGCGGATCGCCATCAAGCCCGGCATCTCGGTTTCGGCGATGGCGATTTCCCTGCGGCCCCAGTCGGCGAGGGCAAGGTCGGCTACGTGAAAGTCCTGCTTGGATTTGAGTACGGCGCTCATCTCGCGCCCTCCTTGGTTCAAAGAGTTTGCGAGCGCCGTTGCAGTGTGAATCCCCGAGCCTGGCGAACTTTGGGTTCGTTGCAACGCTCCTCGGAGAGGGCGGGGATTATACCCCAGCCGCGGTCGGTTCAGTCTCAGGCCATCGCCGGCTGCTTGATCCCTGAATCGGCCGCGAGGGCACGAGCCTTGTCGGTCGCCTCCCAGCTGAACTCGGGCTCGTCGCGTCCGAAGTGCCCGTAAGCCGCGGTCTTCTCGTAGATCGGGCGGAGTAGGTCGAGCATCTGGATGATGCCCTTCGGGCGCAGGTCGAAATGCTTCTGCACCAACTCCGAGAGCCTCTCGTCAGAGAGCTTGCCGCTGCCGTGTGTGGTGACCATGACGCTGGTGGGCCGAGCGACTCCGATGGCGTAGGAAATCTGAACCAGGCATCTCGAGGCGAGTCCCGCTGCGACGATGTTCTTGGCGACGTAGCGCGCGGCGTACGCTGCCGAGCGGTCCACCTTGGACGGGTCCTTGCCGGAGAATGCGCCTCCGCCGTGCGGAGCCGAGCCGCCGTAGGTGTCCACGATGATCTTGCGGCCGGTGAGCCCGCAGTCGCCCTTGGGGCCGCCGATCTCGAAGCTGCCCGTCGGATTCACGAGGTAGTTGATCTTCCCCTTGACGTAATTCTTGGGCAGCACCGGCTTGATGATCTGCTCGATCACCGCCTCCTTGATCTGCTCGTGCTTCATTCCCGGCGCGTGCTGGGTCGAGAGGACGACTGTTTCGACGGAATCGGGTTTGCCGTCGACGTACTTGATCGTGACTTGGGATTTTGCGTCGGGCCGCAGCCAGGGCAGCCGCCCGTCGCGGCGCACTTCGGACTGGCGCTCGACCAACCGGTGGGCGAGAAAAATCGGGAGCGGCATAAGCTGCGGCGTCTCGTCGCAGGCGTAGCCGAACATGAGGCCTTGGTCTCCCGCGCCTTGCTCGAGGTCGAGGCCCTTGCCCTCGTCCACGCCTTGGGCGATGTTCTGCGACTGCTCGCCGTAGGCCACGATCACCGTGCAAGTGTGGGTATCGAAGCCAATCGCCGGATCGCTGTAGCCGATGCGCTTGATGGTCTTGCGCGCGACTTCGTCGAAGTTGACGCGCGCACCCGTGGTGATTTCGCCCGCGAGCACGACCAGGTTATCCTTCACCAGCGTCTCCGCCGCGACTCGGGAGCGCTTGTCCTGCGCTAGAATGGCGTCGAGAACCGCATCGGAAATCTGGTCGGCGACTTTGTCCGGATGTCCTTCGGACACCGATTCGGACGTGAATAGATAGCTGCTCATGCTGGCGGTTTTCCCTGCGAAAAAAGGTTCGCCAGTTTAGCACAGCGACTCAAGCCCACCCAACCCACTCCGCTCCCACTTTCGTCCCATTTACATGCTATTCCTGCTGCGGCTGGTGGCGCGTCTCCCCCTGCCGGTGGTACACGCTCTGGGCGCGGTCCTGGGCTGGATGGTTTATCTCAGTTCACCGCGTTACCGCAGGAATTTCAAACGCAACCTCGCTACCGCGGGGCTGAGCGGGTTTCGGCTGCGTCGCTCCGCCATAGCTGAGGCGGGCAAGAGCGTGATGGAAGTGCCGGCGGTCTGGCTGCGTCCGCTCGGACGGGTGGCCGCTCTCGTGATCGAGGTGAATGGATGGAAGCACGTGGACGACGGCGCGAAGGGCGGAAAGGGGGTCATCGTGGTGACGCCCCACATCGGCTGCTGGGAAATGGTCGGACAATATGTCGCAAGCCGCATGCCGATCACGGTGATGTACCGGACCCCCAAAATTCGCGCCCTCGAGCCCCTCATGCGGATCGGCCGCAGCCGCGGCCCGGCGATGAAGAGCATTCCCGCCGATCTGCGCGGCGTGCGCGCGATGTTGAAGGCGCTCAAACGCGGGGAGGCGATCGGCCTGCTGCCCGATCAGGTGCCCGGCATCGGCGAAGGCGAATGGGTCGAGTTCTTCGGCAGGCCCGCCTACACCATGACGCTCGTCGGCCGGATCTCCGAGCAGACCGGGGCTCCGGTGCTGCTCTGCTGCGCCGAGCGTCTGCCCGGGGGGCGCGGCTATCGCTTCATCGCCGAACCGGTGCTCCCGCCGCGGCCGCCCGAGTCGCCGGTGCGGGCTCTCAACCGCTCTCTGGAGCGGCTGATTCGCCGTCACCCCGAGCAATACCTGTGGGGCTATAACCGCTACAAGGTGCCGGCGGGGGTTCAGCCCCCGGGCGGCCGGTAACGCGCGGAGCCGTGTTGACCCGTATCGCCATCGCCATCTCCTGGGCGCTGCACTTTCTGCCGCTTTCCCTCCTCGCGCCGCTCGGGTCCAGCCTAGGCTCGCTGCTGTACATTCTTGGGCGCGAGCGGCGCAAGGTGTGCCTGACCAATCTCGCGCGCTGCTTTCCGGATATGCCCGAAGGGAAGCGTCGCGCGCTCGCACGAGAGCACTTTCGCGTCTTCGGGCGAAGCGTCCTCGAACGCTCGATTCTGTGGTGGGCGCCGCGCGAGCGCGTGATGCGGCTCGTGAAAATTGTCGGACTCGAGGGAATCCAAGCGCTCAAGGGAAAGCCGCTCATCCTCCTCGCGCCGCATTTCGTCGGCCTGGACGCAGGCTGCACGCGCCTGACCTGCGAAATGGACATTGCGGGGATCTACGCGAGGCAGAAGGATCCTTTCTTCGACGCGCTGCTGCTGTCCGGGCGAACGCGCTTCGGGCGCCAGCTCGCGATATCCCGCCAGGAGGGCGTGCGCCCGGCGCTCGCCGCGCTCAAGGAGGGGATTCCGTTCTACTATCTCCCCGATCAGGACTACGGGCCGCGCGATGCGATTTTCGTGCCGTTCTTCGCGGCCTCCGCCGCGACGATCACCGGGCTTTCGCGCATGACGCGGCTCACCGGCGCCCGCGTGCTGCCCTGCGTGACGCGCATGCTGCCGGGCGGCGCCGGATACGAGCTGAGGTGCTACCCGGTATGGGAGAATTTCCCCGGCGGCGACGATGCGGCCGACGCGCGCCGCATGAACGCTTTCATCGAGGATCGCGTGCACGAAATGCCCGAGCAATACTTCTGGACACACAAGCGTTTCAAGACCCGGCCGCCGGGCGAGGCGAGATGGTATTGATCCTTCGCGATTTCGCCGGCCCGCGCACCGGATGAAGCTGAAATTCACGAAAATGCAGGGCGCGGGCAACGATTTCGTCGTGATCGACGGCGTCAGCCGGGACATCGAGATCACGCCGGAGCGGGCGAGGCGGATCGCCGACCGCCATTTCGGGGTCGGCTGCGACCAGGTTCTGCTGGTTGAGAAATCGCAACGAGGTGACGCCGATTTCCGCTACCGTATCTGGAATGCCGATGGCGGAGAAGTCGAGCAGTGCGGCAACGGCGCGCGCTGTTTCGTGCGTTTCGTGCACGACAAGAGCCTCACGAAAAAAAACGAAATCCGCGTCGAGACGCTCTCCGGGGTCATCGTTCCACGCCTCGAGGCCGACGGACAGGTGACGGTAGACATGGGCGCGCCGCAGTTCGATCCGGAACGCGTGCCCTTCGACGCGCGTGGGCTGCAGGCGGTGCTTGGAGGCAAGCGCTGGCCGCTCGATCTCGCCGGGCGCGAGGCGGTGGTCGCGGTGCTTTCCATGGGCAATCCGCACGCCGTGCAGACGGTCGCCGACGTGGATTCGGCGCCGGTAGGCACCGAAGGGCCGTTGATCGAGCGCCATCCTAGGTTTCCGCGGCGCGTGAACGCGGGGTATATGCAGCTTGTCACGCGCTCGCACATCCGGCTTCGCGTATGGGAGCGCGGTGCCGGTGAGACGCTCGCCTGCGGCACCGGCGCCTGCGCTGCGGTCGTCGCGGGCATCCGCGAGGGGCTGCTCGGCGATGCGGTTCGGGTCGATACGCGCGGCGGCCGATTGACGATACGCTGGGCGGGCGGGGAAAATGATCCAAACTGCGCGGTGTGGATGACAGGTCCCGCCGTATCCGTGTTCGAAGGGGAGATCGAAATTGAGAGCTGACGACGTCGCGCGCTACCTGCGGGAGAATCCCGGTTTCTTCGAAAGCTACGCCGACATGCTCGCCGAGATCACAGTTCCCCATCCGCACGGCGGGCGCGCCATTCCGCTCTCGGACCGCCAGATGCTCGCCTTGCGCGAGAAAAGCAGAGCACTCGAGTCGCGCCTGACCGAGCTGCTGCAGATCGGCGAGGAGAACGACGCGATCGGCGAGAAGATGCACCGCCTGAGCCTCGCGCTGCTTTCCGCGCCCGACCTGCAAAGCCTCCTCACCGTGCTCTATCTGCATTTGCGCGAGGACTTCGCAGTGCCCCACTCCGCGCTGCGGATCTGGGGAGCGGGAGGCGAGGCCTCCCAGGGCGCGGGCGACGCCGCGGAGTTCCGTCCGGTGGGCGAACAGCTCAGGCGTTACGCGGCGTCGTTGTCGCAGCCCTTCTGTGGCCCGAGCGGGGATGCAGAGGCCGCGGCTTGGTTCGGCGAGGGCGCCTCGCACGTTCGCTCGGTGGCCCACATGGCACTGCGCGACAAGGAATGCTTCGGGATGCTTGCGCTGGGCAGCGAGGACGTGCTGCGTTTTTATCCAGAGATGGGCACCCTGTACCTGAAGCGCATGGGCGAGCTCGCGGGCGCGGCCCTGCTGAGATTTCTCTAGCCGCGGCCGGCGGGAATGGCGAACGACTCCCGCCACAGGCTGCTCGAAGAGTTTCTCGATCAGCTCGCGCACCAGCGTCGGCTGAGCCCTGGAACTGCGCGCAATTACCGCCGTGCAGTCGAAGAGCTCTTCGCCTTGAATGATGATGTGTCCCTGAAGAAGTTCGAAGCGCAGCATATGCGTCGCACCGTGTCGCGGTTGCACGCGCGGGGTATGTCGGGCCGGACCATTGCGACCCTGCTCTCGGGCTGGCGGGGTTTCTTCAATTGGCTCGTCAAGCACCGCAGCTTTCCCCACAACCCCTGTGTCGGTTTGCGCGCGCCGAAAAGCGCGAAGGGGCTGCCCAAGGCGCTTTCCCCGGACCTCATGGCGCAGCTGCTTGAGGCCCCGGCCCAGGGACCGGCGCAATCGCGGAACAAGGCCATGTTCGAGTTGTTCTACTCTTCCGGACTGCGGCTTGCCGAGCTGGTGAGCCTCGATGCCGCGGACGGCGAAGGCATGCAGCGGCAAGCCGAGGTCACCGTGACGGGCAAGGGGGCGAAGACGCGCACCGTGCCGGTCGGAAGCAAAGCCTGCGAAGCGATCGCGGCCTGGCTCGCCGAGCGCGCCAGCCTCGCGAGCCCCGGGGAAACGGCGCTCTTCGTCGGCGCGCGCGGCCGGCGCATAGCGCACAGCTCGGTACGCTACGCTCTCGCGCACTGGGCGCGGCGTCTCGGCCTGCCGCAGCATGTCCACCCGCATATGCTGCGCCACTCCTTCGCCACGCACCTGCTCCAGTCCTCCGGAGACCTGCGGGCCGTGCAGGAAATGCTAGGGCATTCGAGTATCTCGACCACGCAGGTCTACACCCATCTTGACTTCCAGCACCTCGCCAAAGCCTATGATGCCGCGCACCCGCGAGCGAAAAGGAAAACGCAGATGCCGGTGAAAAAACCGTGAGCGAAACGTCGTCCGCTCCGACGCTGAGGGAGCTCTTTCTTCGATTCACGCAAGTCTCATTGTCCGGATTCGGAGGCGTCATGCCGTTTGCGCGCCGGATGCTGGTCGAAGAGCGTCGCTGGCTGAGCGCCGAGGAATTCACCGACGTTCTGAGCCTGTGCCAGTTGCTCCCCGGGCCCAACATCGTCAACGTCGCCGTCTGCGTCGGGGCGCGCTATCACGGCGTCCGCGGAGCCGTCGCCGCATTCGCCGGGTTGATGACGGCGCCGTTCTTCATCATGCTCGCGCTGGGCGCCCTCTACACCGAGTACGGCGATCTTCCGGCGGTTTCGGCCGTGTTCCGCGGGATTTCCGCCGCGGCGGCGGGTCTGGTCGTTGCCATGGGCCTCAAGATGGCAGCGAGCCGGCGGCTGCGCTCGGCAATGGCGTCGTTCGCGGTGTTGACTCTCATCGGCATCGCGCTCATGCGCCTGCCCCTCGTCCTCTTCCTGCTCAGCGTGGCACCCTTGAGCGTCATGGCGACGCTCTGGAGGGCGAAGTGAACGAAGAAACCCTGGCGCAGCTTGCGATGGATTTCTCCGTTCTGTCGCTGATCGCGGTCGGCGGGGCGATCACCGTCCTTCCCGAAATGCATCGCAGCGTCGTGGAGGTTCACGGATGGATGGGCAGCGCGCAGTTCGCCGAGCTGTTCGCGCTCGCCCAGGCGGCGCCCGGGCCGAATATTCTCGTGGTCAGCTTGATCGGCTGGAAAGTGGCGGGATTGGCCGGAGCGGTAGTGGCGACTGCGGCCGTTTGCGGGCCTTCGTGCGTGCTGACGTTCGCCGTCTCGAGAATCTGGCAGCGTTTTCGGGGCGCACGCTGGCGCACCGCCGTCGAGGACGGCCTTGTCCCGGTGACCGTCGGTCTGATGCTCGCCGGCGGATACCTCATCACTCTCTCCGCCGACCACTCGTGGCCGGCTTTCGCGACGACGGCCGTCACTGCGGCCGTCGTCCTGACGACGAGGATCCATCCCCTCTGGCTGTTTGGCGCGGCTGGGCTGATCGGCCTCGCCGGCTGGGTCTAGCCATCGCTCGCTCGTGAGCGCCGCGCCGCAGCTCGCACTGAAGCCCGGGCGCGAACGCTCGCTCCTGCGGCGCCACCCGTGGATCTTTTCCGGCGCGATCGGCGAGGTCCGTGGAGCGCCGCGCAGCGGCGATACCGTGGATGTCCGAGCTGCCGACGGCCGTTTCCTCGCCTGGGCGGCGTACAGCCCCGCCTCGCAGATCCGGGCCCGCGTCTGGAGCTTCGAGGAGACGCAAATCCCCGGCCCGGATCTGTTCGGAAAAAGAATCGAAGCAGCGCTCGCGCTCAGGCGCGCAGAAATCCCACCGGAAACGACCGATGCCATGCGGCTCGTGCACGGAGAGTCGGACGGGCTCCCGGGCCTCGTCGCCGACCGCTACGCGGATACAGTGGTCGTGCAGCTTCTTTCCGCGGGCTGCGAGAGATGGCGCGAAGCGCTGATCGCGATCCTTCGCGAGCGGAGCGGCTGCGCCAGGATCCATGAGCGCTCCGATACCGAGGGGCGCGAGCTCGAAGGTTTCCCTGCGAGCACCGGACTGATCGCGGGAACAGCGGCCGACCGACCGCTCAAGATCGTCGAGCACGGCATCCGCTATGAAGTCGACGTCGATGCGGGACAGAAGACGGGATTCTATCTCGACCAGCGCGACAACCGGGCCCGCGTGGGAAAGCTCGCTCACGGGCGCGAGATGCTCAATTGCTTCTGCTACACCGGCGGCTTCACGCTCTCCGCGCTTGCCGGAGGCGCTCGCTCGGTGCTCTCGATCGACAGTTCCGCGCCTGCGCTCGAGCTGGCAAAGCGCAACGTCGCGTTGAACGCGGTCGAAGCGAACCGCGCCGAGTGGCTCGAAGCGGATGTGTTCGGAGCGTTGCGCAGGTTGCGGACGGAAGGCAGACAATTCGACTTCGTCGTGCTCGACCCGCCGAAGTTCGCACCGACGCCGAAGGACGCCGAGCGAGCTGCGCGCGGTTACAAGGACATCAACCTGAATGCCCTGAAGCTGCTGCGGCCGGGAGGGCTGCTCGCGACTTTTTCCTGCTCCGGCGGCGTGTCCCCCGAGCTCTTCCAGAAAATCGTCGCCGGCGCCGCCGCGGACGCCGGGGTCTCGCTGCTGCTTCGGGAGCGCTATCGCGCTGCGGCGGACCACCCGGTGCGCATCGAGTTTCCCGAAGGCGAGTACCTGAAAGGACTGTTGCTGGAGCGGCGCTAGAGACTTGCAGCTGTGTGATAATGTTGCGTGACGGAATCGGTTGCTTTGTAATGCCGGGCGTGCTGTAATGCGCCCTTTTTTCAGCTTGCCGGTGCCCCGTCCGGACTACCCGGACGCCTCGCTGCAAACTTTTGCGGATCGATAAACTCGAATAAGCTTTTCATCGGCGAGCCCGGCATGGGTTGCGCGGAAAGTGCCAGGAGATCGAATTGTCGGCACAGGAAAACATCATGGTTCCGGTGACCATACTCACCGGCTTCTTGGGAAGCGGCAAGACCACGCTAGTCAACCGTATCCTCAAGGAACAGCACGGCCACCGCATCGCAGTGATCGAGAACGAGTTCGGCGAGGCGGGCGTGGACAACGAAATCCTCCTGAGCGAAGCCGGCGAGCAGATCATCGAGATGAACAACGGCTGCGTGTGCTGCACGGTGCGCGGGGACCTTATCCGCATCCTGGGGGAGCTCAAGGAGCGACGCGACTCCGGCAAGCTCAAATTCGAGCGTGTGATCATCGAGACGACGGGCATGGCGGATCCGGGGCCGGTCGCGCAGAGTTTCTTCATCGACGAGAAGATCGGCAACTATTATCTTCTGGACAGCGTCATCACTCTGGTGGATGCAAAGCACGCCGCGAAGCAGCTCGACGAGTTCCACGAGGCCCAGGAACAGGTCGGGTTCGCCGACCGGATTCTCATGTCCAAGACCGACCTCGTGTCGGAATCCGAGCAGGAAATGCTGAGAAAGCGCCTGACGAAGATGAACCCTCGGGCGCCTATAAGGAAAGTCCATTTCGGCAATACGCCGATCGAGGACATTCTCGATATCCGCGGTTTCAACCTCAACGCGACCCTCGAGCTCGATCCGGGGTTCCTCGAGGACAGCGAGCATGAGCACGACGAGCACGTCAGCTCTTTCGCGTTCCGCTCGGACAAGCCGTTCGATAGCACGAAGCTCGAGGAGTTCCTGTCCGGGGTCGTACAGATTTACGGACCGGATATGCTGCGCTATAAAGGGGTGCTGTATATGAAGGGCAACACGCACCGTGTGGTGTTTCAAGGGGTGCACATGCTCATGGGCGGCGATCTGGGTCGCGCCTGGGGCAAGGACGAAAAGCGTTCAAGCACGATGGTTTTCATCGGCAAGAATCTGCCGCAGGATCTATTTATGAAGGGACTGGAACAATGTTTGGTGGAAAAGCAGTAAAGAAGCTGGTGACCAAGGCGACCAAGCCGGCGGAGCACAAGCCGGCGGAGCACAAGCCGGCGGAGCACAAGCCGGCGGAGCAGAGGCCGGCGAAGAAGAACGGCTTGACGGAGGCCGAGTTGCTGCGCGCCCCCGCGTCGCAGTACATGAGCCCCGAACAGCTCGCGTTCTTCCGCGAGCGCCTGCTCGAGACGCAGAGGGAATTGCTGGAGAAGGCGGATCTCACCTCGGAGCATCTGCGGGAGCACGAACTGGAGGCCGATCCGACCGACCAGGCGACGATCGAGGAGGAGTACGCGCTGGAGCTTCGCGCGCGCGACCGCGAGCGAAAACTCCTCAAGAAAATCGACGAGGCCCTGCGCCGCATCGAAGAGGGCAGCTACGGTTACTGCGAGGAGACGGGCGATCCGATCGGCATCCCCCGGCTGATCGCGCGGCCGACGGCGACGCTTACGATCGAGGCGCAGTCGCGCCGCGAGCAGAAGCAGAAGCTCTACGGGGAGTAGACTTGTAGTAGACTTGCGCCCGATGCTGCCTGCAACGTCGGACGTGCCGAAGCGCACTCTTCGCCACCTGCTTCTCGCTGCCGCGCTGGTGTTTACCCAGCAGGCGGCACAGCTGCACGCGCTGTCGCACGTGCAGCACGACATGGCGAAGGCCGAGCGCAGCGGCAAATGCGTCCCGCCCGTCAGCCATCCCGCCGAGCAGTGCATCGCGTTTCACGCCGTCGACAGCGCGCTGCCGGTGCTCGCGCTGGCGATCGAGCCGCCCAAGGTCGCGTTGCCGGCCGTTGCGTCAGTTGATCTTCCTCTTCCCTTCGCTCCGCGGATCGAATTCGATTCGCGCGCGCCACCCGTCCTCTCCTAGTTTTTTCCATTAGGGCCCGCCTCGCTTGCGCGAAGCGGCCGTGTTCGCGGGCACCCTTTGCGGCACATCGCGATCGCATGAACTTGGAGAGACAACATGCACAGAAAGGCAACCATGGCGCTCGCCGTCGCGGCTGCGCTGGGCCTGCCCCACGCCGCGACCGCGCAGACTGAGGACGAGCTGCGGACTTTGCGCGAGCAGGTCAGGCAACTCGAAACGCGCGTGACGGACGCCGAGCAGGCGGCGATTCAGGCCTCAAGTCGGCCAACTGGCGAGAACGCGATGAACCCGGCCGTTTCGGTGATCCTGAACGGCATCTATTCGAATCTTTCCCAGGATCCGAACGCGTTCAGGATCAACGGATTTGTGCCGCCGCTCGGCGAGGTTGGGCCGGGGGTGCGGGGCCTGAGCCTGGGTGAATCGGAACTCGCCCTTGCGGCAAACATCGATCACAACTTCCGCGGAACGCTGATCGCCTCGATATCACCCGAAGATGGCATCGGAGTTGAAGAGGGGTACATCCAGACGCTCGCCCTTTCATACGGATTCACGATCAAGGCAGGGCGGTTCTTCTCGAGCGTGGGCTACCAGAACCAGATTCACGCGCACGCCTGGGACTTCACCGACGCCCCGCTCGCGAACAAGGTGTTCCTCGGCAACCAACTCGGCGAGGACGGGATCCAGCTCAAATGGGTGGCGCCGACCGATGTCTATTTCGACGTCGGCGTCGAGCTTGGCCACGGTCGCCAGTTTCCCGCGGGGCCGGCGGGCGGACGCAACAAGAACGGCGTCAGCTCGGGCAACGTGTTCGCGCACGTCGGCGGGGACCTGGGGACGGGCGTCGCGTGGCAGACCGGAATGTCGTATCTGAGCACTTCGCCCCAGGACCGGACCTTTGAGGATCCAACCGGGACAACCAACAGCTTCACCGGCCAAAGCCGTCTCTGGGTGTTGGACGGAATCCTGAAGTGGGCGCCGAACTACAACCCGACTTACACCAACTTCAAGCTGCAGGGCGAATACTTCCGCCGCCGGGAGAACGGCGATCTCACTTTCGATGCCACCGGAGCGGCGCAGACCGGCAGCTTCATGTCTACGCAATCGGGCTTCTACTTGCAGGGCGCGTATCAGTTCGCCCCGATGTGGCGGATCGGCTATCGATATGACAAGCTGAATTCGGGCACAGCCGACTTTTCGGCTCCGCTCAACGCGGCGAATTTCCCGATCCTGGCCCCCTACAACCCGACCAGGCACACGGTGATGGCCGACTGGAGTCCGAGCGAGTTCAGCCGAGTGAGGCTGCAGTTCGCGAGCGACAAGTCGCGCAGCGATGTGACCGACAAGCAGGTCTTTCTCCAGTACATCGTGAGTCTCGGCGCGCACGGCGCCCACAAATTCTGAGGTGACGAACATGAGAACGACTGTGAGATTTGTTGTCGCATTGAGCTCGGTCGTCATTGCACTGCCGGCATCGGCGGCCCTCAACGTCTTTGCCTGCGAGCCCGAATGGGGCGCTCTGGCGCAGGAGCTGGGGGGAGACAAGGTGTCGATCTATTCGGCCACGACCGCGTTGCAGGATCCGCACCGGATCGAAGCGCGCCCCAGCCTGATCGCGCGCATCCGCTCCGCCGATCTGCTCGTCTGTTCGGGCTCGGAGCTGGAGATCGGTTGGATTCCGCTCTTGCTCACTCAGAGCGGGAACCCCAGAATCCAGCTTGGCAGCCCGGGTTACTTCGAAGCCTCGCAGTACGTCGTCAAGCTGGAAATCCCGAAAGTCATAGACCGCGCGCTCGGAGACCTCCATCCCGGCGGCAACCCACACGTCCATACCGATCCGCGCAATATCGCCAAGATCGCACCGGTACTCATGGAGCGCATGGCGCAGCTCGACCCCGCGAATGCCGACAGTTATCGTTCCCGCGGTAAATCGTTCCTCGAGCGCTGGCAGGCGGCGATCGCGCGCTGGGAGCAGCAGGCGGCGCCGCTCAAGGGCGTACCGATGGTTGTGTACCATAAGGACTTCTCGTATTTCATCAATTGGACCGGAATGCGCGAAGCCGGAAGCCTCGAGCCGAAGCCCGGGATTCCTCCGACTCCCTCGCATCTCGCCGAATTGATAGACCAGATGAAGCGCGCTCCCGCAAAAGTGATCGTCTATTCGCCCTACAGCAGCCCGCAGGCCGCGGAGTTCCTGTCGAGCAGGGCAAACATTCCCGCGGTGATGATGCCCTTCACCGTCGGCGGAACGGACAGAGCGAAGGACCTGTTCGGCTTATTCGACGACACGATCGCCCGGTTGCTGGGAGCCGTGAAATGAACATCGACGCGGCGAGTTTCGGAATCCTGTGGCCCGCGTTCATCGCGGGTCTGCTGGTCGCCGCCACGCACGTCCCGCTCGGGATGCAAGTGCTTTCACGCGGCATCGTGTTCATCGACCTTGCAGTGGCGCAAATCGCAGGTGTCGGAGTCATCCTCGCAGATTTCTTGGGCTGGGAGCCCACGGGTGTCGCGGTGCAGGTTGCTGCGCTTAGCGCGGCTATTCTGGGTGCCGTCCTTTTGACTTGGACCGAGCGCCGCTGGCCGGAGGTTCAAGAAGCAGTCATTGGCGTGGTATTCGTCCTTGGCTCGAGCGTTGCGATCTTGCTGCTTGCCGGAAATCCGCGCGGTGGCGAACATCTCAAGGAACTTCTGGTCGGCCAGATCTTGTGGGTGAACCCCATACGGCTTCCCCTGGTCGCCCTGGCGACCGCTGCGATACTCGCGCTCTGGTTTGGTCTGGGCGAGCGGCTGGGCAGGATGGGCTTCTATCTGCTGTTCGCGTGCGCGGTCACCATGTCATTGCAACTGGTCGGGCTGTACCTGGTCTTCATCACGCTGGTGGTGCCGGCCCTCGCTACCTATTATCAAAGGCGCCGGCGCTATCCCAAGGCGTATGCAGTCGGGGTACTCGGCTACGCGGCCGGCCTGCTCGCGTCGCTGTGGCTCGACCTTCCCTCCGGCGCGATGATCGTATGCGCCATGGTTGCCGCCGGAGTGCTGGTGGCGTTTCTCGGGCGCCGTTTTTCGGTTTCTTGACCGAGCAGGCTCAGCGCGGCGTTTCCGCGTTGCGCCGTATCGAGCAAAGTGATACAACGAAGCGGTTGTTTGCATTGCCAGGCAGATTCTCGGGGAGGAAGGTAGTTCTTCGTGTTCTTTTCACTATTCGGAAAGAAGGGCGAACCGAAGAAGACCGAAAATAAAAGCAAGGCGCCGGTCGCCCGGCAACCGGTAAACCCTTCGCCGGCGACGCCCGTCCCGAGTCCGCAAGCAGGCGAGGACTCGCTCGATTTCAGCGCCTACGTCCCGCCGCCCCAATCGGCACCGCTCCCGGTTTCGCCGGCTCCGCAGCCTGCGGCACCGCCTCTGGATGTGTCCGCGCTGGCTTCATCCCTCGCCAAGGATCCCGTCCCGAGCATCGAAGCGTCCCCGGCTGCGAACGACGTCGCGCCGATCATCGAAGAAGCGGCGACCCTGTTTGCGAACGGACGGGCAGAGCAGGCGCTGGCTGCGCTTTCGCGTTCGGTGCGCGAAGCGGACCTCGGGGATTCGGCGCTACAGGGCTGGCTGATGCTTTTCGACCTGTACCAGCATCTGGGCATGAAGCTCGAGTTCGAGGCGCTCGCTCCGGAATTCGTGGTGAAATTCGAGCGCTCCGCGCCCGCGTGGATCGAGATCGGTGAGCGACCCGATCCCGCGCTCGCCACAGGGGGCATCGGCTATTTTGCGCTGAGTGGCATGCTGACCGGCGCGAGCGCCCTCGAGCTGGAAAAACTGCGGAACACGCCCGGCCAAACCGTGCGCATTGACTGCGGCAGACTGCTGGGCCTCGACGGGCCTGGCTGCAGCCTTCTCCGCGAGGCTCTCTTGTCCGTCCACGAGGCGGGCAAGGAAGTGATGCTTTCCGGAGAATCCCGGCTCCTTGCGTTTCTCGAGAGGTTCTGCCAGGCGGGAAAAATCGAAACCGACGCTGCGGCTTGGGCGCTGTTGTTCGACGTATACAGAACGCTGGATCTCAAGGACAAGTTCGAGGAAGCGGCGGTCAACTATGCGGTCACCTTCGAGGTTTCGCCGCCTTCCTGGGAGTCTCAAACGGGAGCGCAGGCAAGGGGTTCCACGGTCCTCCCGCCGGTTGAGGCCACGGATCAGGCCTTGATTCTCTCCGGGGAGCTGATCGGGGCGGGCGAAACCCTCGCCAAAGAGTTGCAAGACTGGGCCGGTGCGAACAAGATGCTGGTCATCGACATGTCGCGAGCGACGCGCGTTGACCTTGCCACGGCCGGCGTTATGCTGAAGGTGCTATCGGCGCTCGAGGAGTCCGGCGTGGCGATTCAGGTTCGCGGTGCGAACGAGCTCATCCGCGCCTTGTTCGGGGTCATGGGCTTGAGCAGGGTCGCCCGCATTATTCCGCGCAAATAGCTTGATCGACGGCGCCCCGGCCCCATCTTCCCTGAGCTCGGACATGGAACAATTCCGCGGAACTACCATTATGTCGGCTCGCCGCGATGGGAGAGTCGCCTTGGGTGGGGACGGCCAGGTCACGCTCGGCAACGTCGTGGTGAAAGCGAGCGCGCGCAAGGTGCGGCGCCTGTATCACGACAGGATCCTCGCAGGCTTCGCCGGAGGAACGGCCGACGCGTTTACGCTGTTCGAGCGCTTCGAGGCGAAGCTCGAAAAGCACCAGGGAAATCTGCTTCGCTCGGCCGTGGAGCTCGCCAAGGACTGGCGCACCGACCGGATACTGCGGCGCCTGGAGGCGATGCTCGCGGTGGCCGACCGCGAATCCTCGCTGATCATCACCGGGATGGGCGACGTCATCGAGCCGGAGTTGGGATTGATCGCAATCGGCTCGGGAGGTCCTTACGCGCAGGCGGCCGCGCGCGCGCTCCTTGAAAACACTCAGCTCGACGCGGAGGCCGTCGTTCGCAAGGCCCTTTCGATCGCCGCCGACCTGTGCATCTACACCAATCAGCAAATCGTCGTCGAAACTCTGGACTAGAGCGTCAGGGGTCCGGGGTTTCGTAGAATCCCTCCACCTCCCCGCTCCCGGCCTCCCGCCCCATGTCTTCCATGACTCCCCAGGAAATCGTCCACGAGCTGGACAAGCATATCGTCGGCCAGACTCGCGCAAAGCGCGCCGTGGCGATCGCCCTCAGGAACCGCTGGCGGCGCCAGCAGGTGGCCGAGCCCCTGCGGCAGGAGATCACGCCCAAGAACATCCTCATGATAGGACCCACAGGTGTCGGCAAGACCGAGATCGCGCGTCGCCTCGCGCGCCTCGCGGATGCGCCTTTCATCAAGGTCGAAGCGACGAAGTTCACCGAGGTCGGCTATGTCGGCCGCGACGTCGATACGATCGTCCGCGACCTCGTCGAAATCTCGATCAAGGACACTCGCGAGGCGGCGACCAAGAAAGTGCGACGCAGAGCCGAGGATTCGGCCGAAGAGCGGGTGCTCGACGTCCTGCTCCCTTCGGCACGCCGGACGGGCGCCTTCGGGGCGGAGGGTGCCGAGGTTCCGGCGAACCCCGTCGGCGAGGAAGAATCCGCGACGCGGCAGAAGTTCCGCAAGAGACTGCGCGAGGGCGAGCTCGACGACAGGGAGGTCGAAATCGAAGTGTCTACGCCGCAGGCGCACATGGAGATATTCGCCCCGCCCGGGATGGAGGAGCTGACGCAGCAGATCCAGGGCATGTTTCAGAATCTGGGCGGCGCCAGGAGAAAACTGCGCCGGATGAAGATCCGCGAAGCGATGAGGATGCTCACCGACGAGGAGGCGGCTCGCCTCGTCAACGAGGAGGACCTGCGTGCCAAGGCGCTCGCCAACGTCGAGGAGAACGGCATCGTGTTTCTGGACGAGATCGACAAGATCGCGAGCCGCGGCGAAACGGCCGGCCCCGACGTTTCGCGCCAAGGCGTGCAGCGGGACCTGCTCCCGCTCGTGGAGGGCACCACCGTCTCCACCAAGTACGGAATGGTGAAAACCGACCATATACTCTTCATCGCGAGCGGAGCGTTTCATCTTTCAAAACCTTCGGACCTGATTCCAGAGCTGCAGGGGCGCTTCCCCATCCGCGTCGAGCTGGATTCGCTTTCGGTGGAGGATTTCGAAAGAATCCTCACGGCGACCGACGCCTGCCTCACCCGCCAGTACCAGGCGCTGCTCGCCACCGAGGAGGTCGAGGTCTCTTTCGTAGCGGACGGGATCCGGCGTCTTGCCGAGATCGCCTGGTCGGTGAATGAAAAGACCGAGAACATCGGCGCGCGGCGCCTGTACACGGTGATGGAGAAGCTGCTGGAGGAGATTTCGTTCGACGCGGGCAAGCACGGCGGGGAGAGCTTCAGGATCGACGCCGCTTTCGTCGATTCGAAACTCAAGGAACTTGCGCAGAGCGAAGACCTCGCGCGCTACGTGCTGTGACGGTTTGAAGATGCGGACGATGGCAAGAACGCTCCTCGCGTTGGCACTCCTTGCGGCCGCAGCGGCCGCGCACGGACAGGTCGAGGCCCGGGCCGCGTGGGTGCGCGGGACGGCGCCCGGCCAGACGACGGCCGGGGCCTACATGGAGCTCACGAGCGATCGGCGCGCGAGCCTCCTCGGCGCGGAAAGCCCGGCCGCCGGCAGCGCCGAAATCCACGAGATGAAGATGGAAGGCAACGTGATGCGCATGCGCGCCGTGACCAGGCTGGAGCTCCCCCCCGGCAAGACGGTCGAGCTCAAGCCGGGCGGCCATCACATGATGCTGGTGGACCTGAAACGGCCCCTGAAAAAGGGAGACCTCGTGCCCATCCGGCTCAAGGTAGAGCTGAGCGACAAGACGATCAGGACGATTCAGGTCCTGGCCGAAGTCAGGGAACTCGCCGCGACCGGCCGCCCCTGAGGGCCCGGTCGTTCCGTCTAGCGGCTTTGATCGGTTTCGATCGACTCTCTGAGACAGCGGGGGCAGTAGCAGCCCGAACCGGGGACCGGAGCGGACACGGCGGGGAATCCCCCGCACCAGCAATGCCCGCGACCTGCACGAGCACCACATTCGAACGCGTCGCCGCAGCGCGCGCACCGGCTGGCTGGCAGTGCATCCTTCGGGCGGGAGCCCGACGTCACAGTTTTCTGGGCGGGCATGGGGCGCGAAGTTCCCGAAGGTCGCGGCCAATCTAGCCGCTTCCACGACGCGTCGCAAGCGCCATTGAAATGGCCGGCAAGGTCCCCATATTCAGAGCACGTCGGGCTGTAGCCCGGACTGAACAAAAGGAGAGAACCATGGCAAACATTACTCGTTACGATCCGTTTGGCGACCTGGTCGACGACATTTTCAGAGGTTTTCTGGTCGGGCCGATCGGGTTTGAAGCGGCCGCTCCGGTGCGCCGCATGAAGGTCGATGTGGCCGAGCAGAACGGCGAATACAAAGTGGTCGCCGAGCTGCCCGGAGTCAAGAAGGAAGACATCAAGGTCAACATCGACGGCGACCAAGTGTCGATCACTGCCGAGTCGCGCGCCGAGCGCGACGAAAAGGACGGTGAACGCGTGCTGCACAGCGAGCGCTACTTCGGCACGGTATCGCGCGCTTTCCGGCTGAGCCAGGAAATCGACGAAGCCCGCGCGAGCGCCAAGTACTCGGACGGCGTGCTCGAACTGACGCTCCCCAAGAAGGCGACGGCCGCAGCGAAGCAGCTCACGATCCAGTAATAGGTA
>Ga0179596_10000265_pt1 | contig 19833 bp, 19 predicted proteins | sample CZODoug1_1_08_16_FD_155494 | JGI IMG/M metagenome (GOLD analysis project Ga0179596, IMG submission 155494) | Vadose zone soil fungal communities from Angelo Coast Range Reserve, California, USA - CZODoug1_1_08_16fungal (Illumina Assembly) | ecosystem: Environmental > Terrestrial > Soil > Vadose...
CCCCTATGGCCGGTCACACCCATGGGTTCAAAATCTCCACCCCCATGGGTTCGAAATCCGCGACGTTCCTGGTAACCACGACCAGCCGGTGGACCAGCGCCGTCGCGGCGATGAAGCTGTCACGCTCGGGGCGCGGATCCGGCACCTGCAAGGCGGCGCATCGGGCGGCGACCGCGCCATCGACGGGAAGGATGCGGTCCCTGAACTGCGCCAGCACCCGCCGGTCGAGCCAATGCCGCAACCGCTCTCCCAGAGCCGCGTCTCTCCGCTCGACGCGCCGCACCCCGACCTCCAATTCGTACACGCTCATCGCGGACAGATACTGGTCCGTGACGGGTGCGCTCGCGGCCCAGGAGACCAGCTGTGGCGGGGCCTTATCAGGCCGCCGCAGATCGGAGATCACATTGGTATCGACCAAGAACATCAGTCGAGATCCGGCACATGCGAGGCCAAGGCGGAAAGGCGCGGCGGCTCGAAATCGATATCCGCGCTGGCGGGGTCGGCTATGGCGGCCAGCAGGCTGACACCAGGGCCGGCACCGGCCTGCCGGCGCCAGTCGTCATACCGCTGCAACACGAAGGCCGGCACACCCCGATCGGTGATGACCACCGGCCCCTCGGCCGCCGCGCGCTTGGCCCGCGCGATATCCTGATTGAATTCCCGACCGCTCAAGGTGGTGATCGTCATGGAAGGCTCTCACTCGATATCCACTTGACGAGACGATACTACATTTCCCGCGAGAGGGCCGCAAGCCATCAGCCCAGCCATCAGCCCGCCGGCGTCGGGGGTGAACCCGCGGCTCGCCTGGGCGATTGCATTTGAAGGGGATCGGTCGATGATGGCCGTCGGTCGGCCTCTCCCCAAGCCGGCCGATCGGCGGAGTGCTGGATGATTTCGGAAACCCTTGACGTGGCACCGGCGGAAAATGTGTTCGCCGAAGGCGAGCCCAGCCATTCGGTCTATGTCGTCGAGGCCGGCGAGATCGAGATCTGGACGACGACGCATGGCAAGCGGGCGCGGCTGGCGCTGCTCGGCCCCGGCCAGCTGTTCGGCGAATCCGGTGTGCTGGAAGCGCGCAAGCGCTCCGCCACCGCCACGGCGACCGTGCGGGCCCGGCTGCTGCGCATCGATGGCTCCACCTTCGCCGCCGGCTTCGGCCTGGGCAACAGCGCCGCCTTGAACCTGTTCAAGATGGTCTGCGCCCGGCTGCGGTCGACCAATCAGCAATTGGTCGAGGTGATGGCGCAATCAGCGAAGGACGCCCTGCCCGAGGTAAGCCGCTTCAAGGTCACGCTGACGCCGGACAGCGATGTGTTGCGGGACACATACGGCATGGCGGCCGTCGCGGTAGATCGGCTGCCCTTCGTCATCAGCAATAAATACGGCAGCGAGGCGACGCCCCTGCCCTCGCTGACCAATTACGTGGTGGCGGCCTTCGGCAAGGCGGAGCTGTCCTGCCCGCATTTTTCGATCGAGCAGCATCGCAACCGCATCGAGGTGCATGATTTGGGCAGCCGGCATGGCACCTGGGTCAACGGCACGAAATTCTCCTGGGGCGGCAACCGGCCGGCGGCCGAGCTGCGGGAGGGCGAAAATCACGTGACCGCCGGCCACGCGGAATCGCCGTTCCGCTTCGTCATCGCCGTCTACGAGATGGCGACCCTGAAAGGCCCGGAGCCGGAACCGGAACAGGAACCGGATTGATCGGCGCTCCCCTCTCCGGCCCGGCCAGTGCCTGCTGATCTGCCCCTCTCCGCCCCGCCGGCGGAGAAGATTAGCGCATTTTCGCGATGACCATTGCACCCGTTGGGACCCGCCCCTCAAGATGGCTTGAGTTCCCTTGACCGTTTCACCCTGCGAGAGGCCCGATGACCACGGCGATCCCTGTCGATGACCGTCAATCGCTCGCCGAGGTGCATGGCGACATCGATCGGTATTATTCTGCGAAGATCATCCGGCACGGCGTGTCGCCGCGCGGCGTCGACTGGACGTGCCAGGCGACGCAGGAGCTGCGCTTCGTCCAGCTCGTGAAGCTGTTCGGGTCGGCGGCGGCGCTGTCGCTGAACGATCTCGGGTGCGGCTATGGCGCCCTGCTCGATTTCCTGAGGCGGCGCCACGCCGGCCTCACCCTCGACTATCTCGGGATCGATCTGTCGAAGGAGATGGTGCGGCGTGCCAAACGCAAATGGCGGGGCGTGCCGGACGCCGCCTTCGCGCAGGACACGGCCCCCCGCCGCGCGGCGGATTATTCCGTCGCCAGCGGCATCTTCAACGTCCAACTGGACCAACCCACGGCGTTGTGGGAGGCGTTCATCGCGACCACCCTGCGCGATCTGCGGAATGCCAGCCTCGCGGGCTTCGCCGTCAACTTCCTGGCCCCGCTCGCCGCCGACCAACCGCCCCGGCACGGCCTCTATCGCACCGCGCCAGAGCCCTGGATTCGCTATTGCCGGGACGACCTCGGCGGGACCACGACCTTGCTCGACGCATACGGCATGCGCGAGTTCACGATTCTCGTCCAGGTGTAACCGCGAGTCGCGCCCTTCTTTTTATTTTGTCAGAACCTACACATAAAGTCGCTTGCCAAGAAAACCAGAGACTGGAAGGCTTTCCATGCAGCGGTCACGGGTCTCAAGATGTCTTGAGTTCTTTCGACGGCTTCACTGTGGGAGAAAATAATGGGCGGTCTATTGCTAGATCATTATGTACCAGGTGTTCTCAACGATCTGAACCTTCGATTTTCCCCTGGCGATGGCATCAGGGAAATAATCGCCCTGCAAAAAGAATTCAAGATGTTCTCTCCCGATCATTCATTACGCAGCGCCTTCGCGTTGTTGAGTATCGGGCCGCTGGAAAATTGGCGGACTCGGCGGGCGTGGTCCAAATATCTCGATCTGCTGCGCAACCTCCCCTCGGACACGCCCGGCCAGAACGCCCATGATTACCTGGCGGAGCTGCTTGAGCGCCATCTGGCTCAAGAGGAAGTCTTGCCGGTTCATTTCACGTCGCACTCCACCCTCACCCATCCGGCGCTGATGGCCGAGGACGCGACCCTGGCGATTTCCTATTCGTACCAAGGTTACCTGACGATTTCCCTGCCGATGACACCGGCCACCCCCGATCGGGTACGCCGGCAAGTGGAGCGCGAGCAACGCGCCCTGCGAGAGCTTGAACTGATCTGACGAGCAGGGCGATCGACGTGGATCAGGACAATAACCGCGTCGATCGCTCCATCAGTTTCGCGAAAGCGGGAGTCCATGACGCGGCCGAACCGCGCCCCATGCTGCGCGAGCCGGCATGGATGCCCATTTTCACGGGCATGACGGTCGTGGAAATAGGGTGATTTCCGTCAGCCGATTGCTCTCTCGACAACTTCGACGGGTATACGGTTAACAACAAATTCACTATAAACTAGCATTCTGCACCGGGCGGTTTCCATAACTGTACCCAACAACGATCAATATCGGTCAAGATCCAATGACCACATTAAGACAGGAGAGATGATGGGTAACCTAGTACCCGACCACTACGTGCCAGGTTTGCTGCAGGATCTGAATCTTCGGTTTTCCCCTGGCGACAGCCTCAATGAGATGATCGCCCTGCAAAAGGAGTTCAAGATTTTCGCAAAGGGACATTCTTTGCAAAAATCTTTTGCCTTGTTGAACATAGGGCCTCTGGAGAACTGGCAGGTCAGAAGGGGTTGGAATAAATATCTGGATATTCTAAAGAAACTTCCGTCCGACAAAACCGGCGAAAGCGCGCACGACCGCCTCGTATCCCTGCTTAAGGCACATCTCTCTCTGCCGGATCCGCTGCCGATTTACTTCATCTCCCATTCCACGGCTATAAATCCAGGGCTGACGGTACAGGATGTGGCGCTTGCCATCGCGTATTCGGCCCAGAGCTATTTGACGATTTCCCTGCCGATGACGCCCATCGATCCCACTCGGGTGCGGGGCAAAGGAAAGTCCAAATAATCTGGAAGGAGGCCGTGAATACGACGGCCGATAAAAAGACGAGGACAGAGCCCTAATCTTCTCCTCTCCGCCCCTCGGGGGCGGAGAGGAAAGCGCTCTCTGATCTGGACTCAGTCAGTGAAAATGACGGTGCGGAGATACTGGCGCGAAAGCGGGGATGACGGTTATTGCCTTTGAAATGAAGAGCTTCTTTCTGCCCGGACTTCGGAAGGCCCCCGTCTCCCGCGTCGCTTCCGGCTCAGGTACAGCATCCACAAACGACCATAGCACGGTCATGCTCGAACGCCATCACGTGACCCGCTGCGCCGCATACCGTCAGGAGTTCCTCGGCACGGTCGAACAGCAAACGAGCCTCGGCATCGCACGTGGTCCCGGATTCCGCGAGCGTCGCCCATGCGGCGACAGTGACGGCTCGGCATTCCGCCAGCCGCGCGCCACGCCACCGCGCCGCATCCACTGCCTCACGAGCGAAACTCCGCGCAAGGCCCGTTGCACCAAGATGGTAGTGTGCCTCAGCGAGATTTGTTAGCAGCTCCGGCTCAAGCTCCATGGCCGCTGACGCTTTTCGGGCGACAGAGATTGCTTCCATGAAACTACCGACCGCCCCCCCGAAGTTCTTCGTGATCAGATGAACTATACCGCGACAGCTAAGGGCATAGATTTGCATGTAAGGTAATCCAGTCGCCTCAGCGATCTCGGCAAAACACTTGGCATGGCGATCCGCAAAGGTTGCATCATGTCGACACCGGGCGAGATCCACGCCAGCAATATGCGGTAACGCTCGGACCACCGGGTCCGATAGTTCGCGTGCCATTTCTAGCGTCGTCTCCAGGGATTCTTCAGCCTCATCGAAACGGCCCAGCCGCATCAGGGCACGAGTTCGAAGATGACGGACCCAAGTCGCGACATCGAAGCCAAGAAACGCCCGATCCGATGCTCCAATCTCGGAGGCATCAGCCAGGCAGGCGGCACCCGCCTGCAACGCCTCGTTGGCCAGACCAGCCATGGTATAGGCGTGAGCGAGAAACGCGTTCAGCGTCGCGATGCGGCCAATATTCCCAGTGCCCTCCGCAAGGGACAAAGCCTCCCGGACACGCGCTATATAAATATCCGCGTCCACCGAGAGGCGACCATCGGTCGCCAGCAGCAGTTGAACCATCTCATCGTTGGTTTCGCGCGCCCAACCTAGCGCCTCCTGCAGAAACGGCTTGGCCTCCTCGGCCGTCATGCCTTTGCGCCAGCCGAACATCGCGATCTGACCGCTCGCCATGATGCGGAGCGCGTCATTGGCCGGCGAACGGCCCTGCCCGGCCATCAGTGACCGGACCTGATGCCAGTGTTGAATGGCCTGCCGCGAATTCGTCGTACCGACCCATCTTGCCGCCCTCGCGGCGTAAGTCGCGGCGCTGAGTTTGTCGCCGGCCGCCTCAAAATGATAGGCGAGCAGGCCGGCGGTTTCGTCGAGACGCGCCTCGTAGAACTCTTCGATGGCCTTCGCCACCACCGCGTGGAGCGAACTACGGTGCGTCTTCAGCTGCGCCGCGTAGGCGACCTCCTGGATCAAGGGGTGGCGGAATGCGACGACCCGGAGATCCGCGTCCTGGCGCTCCTGGAGCAACCCGGCGTCGCCCAGGCGGCTCAGCTGCTCCTCCATCGCCACCGCCGGTTCCCCGGCCACCTTCTCCAACAGGGCCAGCGGGAAATCCTTGCCGATGATGGCGGCGATCTGGAGGAAGGCTTTGTCCTTGTCGGGCAGCCGGTCGATGCGTTCGCCGAGCACCGCCTGGACCGTCGCCGGCAGGTTGGCATCGGTGCTTTTCAACCCCAGAAAATACCGGCCGGCATGCCCGATGAGCGTGCCGCTATCGGCGAGCGACCTGACCAATTCCTCGGCGAAGAACGGGTTGCCGCCGCTGCGCTCGGCGATGCGGGCCTTCATCTCGGCGAGGCCCGGATGGTCGCCCACCAGCTCGTCGACCAGGCCGCGGCTATCGTCCGCGCCAAGTTCGGCGAGCACCGTTTGCTGAAACTGCGGCAGCTTGATCCAGGGTGCCTCGAAGCTGGGGCGGTAGTTCAAGACCACCATGACCTTGGTGCCCGGCACCGCGTCGACGAGGGTCGCGACGAAGGCCTTGCTCGCCTCGTCCAGCCAGTGGAGATCCTCGATCAGGATGACCGTGGGTTCGGCACTGCCCAGGCGGGAAACGACGCGCCGCATGATATCCAGTAAACGCGCTTGCTTTGCCTTGGGATCGAGGGAGGACGGCTGAGCCGCCGGGTCCGGCACCCCCAGGAAATCGTTCAGCAAGGGCAGATCGGCACCGAACGCGGCGTCGCGGGGCAGCAGCCGCGCCGCGATCCGCCGGCGCGCCAGGGCGTGGCCGTCCGTGGGCGCTATCCGGAAGAAGGCGCGGAGAAAGTCGAGCACCGGTTGCAGCGGCGTCGCGTGGCCGAAGATCTGCGCGCGGGCCTCCAGCACCGGGATGGAACGCTTGCGGCAAGCCTCGGCGAAGTCGCGGCTCAGGCGGCTCTTGCCGACGCCCGGCGGGGCGCAGATCCCCACGATCCTGGCGTTACCCTTCACGGTCTGCCTCAGCGCCTTCTGCAGGATCGCCCGCTCCGCGTCGCGCCCCCGGAGCGACGTCAGCTCATCCTCCCGGAACGTCTTGCCGACGACCGAGGATCTCAGCCCGACCAGGCTGAAGGTCTCGATGGGTTCGGGCAGCCCTTTCACCGCGTGGCGGCCGAACGGCCGCGCCTCGCAAAACAGGGTTATCAGGCGGTAGCAATCCTCGCTGAGGCAGATCCCGCCCGGTTCGGCCAGTTGCTGCAGCCGGCTCGCGACATGGACCGTTATGCCATGCGCGCCCTGTTCCCGATCCTGCTCCGTCGTCCCGGACACCACCTCGCCGGAATGCAGCCCGACCCGGATGCGGGGGCCATCCGACCGCTGCAAGCTTTCCTGCATGACCAAGGCCGATTTGCAGGCCAGCAGCGCATGCCCCTCCTGGGAATGCGGGGCGCCGAACAGCGCCATGATGCCGTCGCCGAGCGTGCGCACCACGCGCCCGTCATGGCGCTCCACCGCGTCGCACATCGCGGCGACGAGCGGCCGCAGACGCTCCATCGCCTGTTCCGGGTCGAGCTTCGCGATCAGTTCCGTGGAGGACACGACATCGGCGAAAAGCACCGTGGCATGCTTGCGCTCGTCCCGCGACGCGACGCGCTTCGAGGGACGCTCCTGAACCGGCGTGTCGCCGGCATGGAGCGATGCCCCGCACTTACTGCAAAAATGGGCCGTCAGCGCGTGCGTCTTCGCGCAGACCGGACATTTCAGGGCGAGCGGGGTCCCGCACTTCTCGCAGTATTTGCTTTTAGGCGCGTTCTCCGTCCTGCAAGCACTGCATCGCATCGGCGGTTCCCCCTGAAATCGCGCATGGTCTTATACCCCGCGTTACACCGTTGGTGTAGAAGCTCCGGCCCCCGTGCCGGGCTCGATGATCTTCTGGAAGCAGGACGTGCGCACGTCCTGATAGCCGAGATGTTCGTAGAATTGTTTCACGCGGTCATTGTCCGCGCGCACGAGAAGCTGCACTTTCCAGATGCCGCGGTCGGACAGCCAGGCCTCGGCCGCCGCCATGATGGTCCGCCCGAGTCCGCTGCCCTGAAGCTCCGGGCTGGCGGCGACGTAATAGACCCAGCCGCGATGGCCATCCTCGCCGACCATGGCGGTGGCGACGACGCGTCCCTCTCGCTCGGCCACCAAGACGGTCGAATGCGGCCCCTGCCGGGCGAAGGCGATGTCCTTGATAGGATCGTTCCATGGCCTGGCGACACCGGCGGCGTGCCACAAGGCGACAACCTGATCGATGTCCTCATCCCGGATGCGTCGGATGACAATGTCGTCCACCTTTGGTTTCCTTACCCATGATCGCGCCAACCGATCGGTATTGCCATTCGTATCGAGACCCGGCAAGCGGATTGCAGTGACGATACACCAGCGGCTTCACATCGAGGGGGAACCATGCTGCCGAAGGCTGATCTGGTATTGCGCAACGGTCGGGTTTGGGGCGGCCTGGCCGAGGGCGTTACCGAGGCGGTGGCGCTGTGGTCCGGCCGGGTGCTGGCGACCGGGACGGATGGCGAGATCGAGTCGCTGATCGGCCCGTCGACCACCGTCGTGGATTTGCGCGGCAGGCTGGCGACGCCGGGCCTCAACGACGCGCATATGCATCTGCTGCCGCTCGGCATCGTCATGGCGGAGGTCGATGTCCGGCCGGCCGCCGCCCCGACGCTCGATGCGCTGCTGGCCAAGATCAAGGCGGCGGCGGATCGCCAGGGACCGGGCCAATGGGTGCTGGCGCGCGGCTACGATCATTTCAAGCTCGATACCGGACGCCACCCGACCCGCGACGAGCTGGACGCGGTGGCCCCCGGCAATCCGGTCTATGTGGTGCGCACCTGCGGCCATCTGGCGGTGGCGAACAGCCTGGCGCTGCGCCTCGCCGGGATCGACGAGCGCAGCGCGGCCCCCCAGGGCGGCGCCATCGAACAGCGCGACGGGCGGCTGACCGGGCTGCTGGCGGAGAACGCCCGCGATCCGCTGACGTCGATCCTGCCGGCGCTCACCGAAGCGCAACTGGTCGACGCGATCGAGCGCGCCGGGAAACTCTGCCTCGGCTTCGGCATCACCAGCGTGATGGATGCCGCTGTCGGCATCCGCGCGGGCTATCCGGAGCTGCCTGCCTATCAACGTGCCAAACGCGACGGCCGGCTGCCGGTCCGCACCTATCAATGCCTGCTGGGCGGCCCCGGCGGCATTGTAGAGGAGGCCTATGCCAATGGGTTGCTGACCGGCACGGGCGACGACCGGCTGATGCTCGGGCCGGTCAAGATCTTCACCGATGGCAGCGCCGGCGGGCGAACAGCGGCGATGAGCGAGAGCTATCTGGGCGACACGCCGGAGCACGGCATCCTGTGCCTGAAGCCCGCCGAGCTGAACGACTACGTGCTGGATTATCATTTGAAGGGCTATCAGATGGCGATCCACGCCATCGGCGACACCGCCATCCAGCAGACGCTCGACGCCTATGAGCGCGCCTTCGCCGCCGAGCCGGCACCCAATCGCCGCCATCGGATCGAGCATTGCGGGTTCCTCAGCGACGCCCAGATCGATCGGATGGTGGCGCTGGGCGTGCAGCCGGCGCCGCAGCCGGTGTTCATGGTGGATTTCGGCGATCTCTACGTCTCGGTGGTCGGGGAGGAGCGCGCGGCCGCCGCCTATCCGATGCGCCGCTGGCTGAATGCCGGCCTGTTCCCCGCCGCCAGCAGCGACGCGCCGGTCTGCGACATCAACCCCTTCCCCAACCTCTACGGCATGATCACGCGGCGGACCGGCAAGGGCACGCTGCTGGGCGGGCAGGAGCGCATCCGCCTCGACGAGGCATTGTCGGCGATGACCTATAACGGCACCTATGTCGCCCATGCGGAGCGGGTCAAGGGCAGGCTGGTGCCGGGGCAGCTCGCCGATATCGCGGTGTTCTCCCGCGATCTGTTCGACGCCTCGCCGGACGAGATCCACCACGACACCGCCTGCGACCTCACCATCCTGGGCGGCGAGATCGTCCACGACCGGCTGGCGGGATCTGGCCGTTGAACCAGACACGGATCTGCCCCTCTCGCTGATGACCCGTCAAATCACCCATCGGCTGCTGCTCTCCATCCCGGTGCTGCTCGGCGTGCTGTTGCTGGGCTTTCTGCTGCTGCAATTGGCACCGGGCGATCCGGCGGCGGTGCTGGCCGGCCCCTCGGCGTCGCCGGATTTGGTCGCCGCGATCCGCCGCGACATGGGGCTGGACCAGCCGGTCTGGGTACAGTTCCTGCGCTATCTCGGCCGCGTGCTGCGGGGCGATCTGGGTCGCTCGCTGATCAGCAACAAGACGGTGGCGAGCGAGCTTGGCAACGCCATCGGCCCGACGATCGAGTTGATGCTCGCCTGCCTGGTCTGGTCGATCCCCTTGGGCCTCACCCTCGGCACGCTCGCGGCGGTGCGCCGGGGCCGGCTCGCCGATCGGGCGATCATGGCGGTCGCGGTCGCCGGCGTGTCGATGCCGGTCTTCACCGTGGCGCTGGTCCTGATCGAGTTGCTCGGCGTCAAATTCCGCCTGTTGCCGTTCATCGGCCGGGGCGGCCCGCTTTGGACCGTCGACGGCTTGCTGCATGTGACGCTGCCGGCGGTGGCGCTGGGCTTCGTGTTCCTGGGCCCCGTCGCGCGCATGACCCGCGCCGCCGTCCTCGACGTGCTGGGGGCCGATCACGTGCGCACCGCCCGGGCCAAGGGCCTGACCGAACGCGCCGTCGTGCTGCGCCACGGCTTGCGCAACGCGCTGGTCCCGGTGGTGACGCTGATCGGCCTGCAGGCGGGCTATCTTTTGGGCGGCGCCGTCATCACCGAAACAATCTTCGCCTGGCCGGGCATCGGCCGGCTGGCGGTCGGCGCCATCCTGGCCAATGATTTCCCGATCGCCCAGGGCACCATCATGGTGCTGTCGCTGTCCTTCATCCTGATCAACCTGCTGGTCGACATGCTGTATGTCTGGCTCGATCCCCGGCTGCGCGTCGCATGAGTGAAAGCCCGGAGAAGAGACTATTCCGCGATCCAGCGGCCCTCGCCGCGGGCGTGGTGCTGGGCGCCATCGTCGCTGGCGCCATCCTGGCGCCCTGGCTGGCGCCGCACGACCCCTATGCCACCAGCCGCCAGGCGCTGCTGCCGCCGATGTGGGAGTTGCGCGGCAAGCCGAGCTTTCCGCTCGGCACCGACGGACAAGGCCGCGATCTGCTGAGCCGGCTGCTGTTCGGCACGCGGATCACCTTGATGATCGGCCTCGTCAGCGTCACGCTGGGCGGTGCCCTGGGCATGGCGGTCGGCATGCTGGCGGCGTTCTACCGCCGGCTCGACGCGCCGCTGATGCGGCTGGTCGATGTGGTGCTGTCGTTCCCGGCGATCCTGTTCGGGCTCGCCTTCTCGGCGGTGTTCGGCGCCGGGCTGACGCCGGTCGTGGCGGCGCTGGTCATCGCCACCGTGCCGGACACCGCGCGGATCACCCGGGGTGTCGCCCTGGGCATCGCGCGGCAGGATTATATGGAGGGTGGCCGCGCCATCGGGCTCGGCGATCTCACGCTGCTGCGGCGCTATCTCGCGCGCAACTGCCTGCCCTCGGTCTTCGTCTTCCTGACCCTGCGGTTCGGCCAGGTCGTGCTGCTCGGTGCCGGGTTGAGCTTCCTCGGCCTCGGCGTCCGCCCGCCCACGGCCGAGCTCGGCATGATGGCCTCGCAGGGCCGCGATTTTCTGTTTCTGGCGCCGCATGTGGCGACGATCCCCAGCCTGGCGATCTTCGTCATCGTGCTGGCGGCGAATTTGCTTGGGGATGCGCTGCGGGACGCGCTGGATCCGAGACTACGAAGCTGATGGGCGCGAGGGGGAGATGGGCATGGCGTGGAAATCGTTGATCGGAATGCTGGTGGCGAGCGTATGGCTGGGGAACGCCGCCGCCTCGGCGCAGAGCCTCACCATCGTCCGGGAGGTCGATAGCGACCGCTACGATCCGCCTCGGTCCACGTCGCGGGGCGCCTCGGAAGTCCTGTTCATGATCGGCGACACGCTGGTCAGCCTCGACTACGACATGGCGACGATCAAGCCGGGCCTCGCCAAAAGCTGGACCGTGTCGCCCGACGGCAAGACCTACAGCTTTGCGCTGCGCGACGATGTCAGCTTCTGCGACGGCAAGAAGATGACGGCCGACGACGTGGTCTATTCGATCAAGCGCTGGATCGACCCGGCGACCAAATCGCCGGTCAAATGGCGCGCGGGCGAGATCGACGACATCGTCGCCACCGGCCCCTACACCGTCGAATATCACCTGAAAAAGCCGTTCAGCGAGCTGCTGTATCAATTGACCCAGAGCTTCGCCGTCGTCATCGACAAGGCCAATGTCGAGGCACTCGGCCCGGATTTCGGCGTCAAGGGCATCAATGCCACCGGCCCCTATTGCTTCGTCGATTGGCAGCCGCGCAACGAGCTGCGGCTGAAGCGGCATGAGGGCTATCACTGGGGTCCGCCGATCTATGCGAACCAGGGCCCGGCGCAGATCCCCGAGATCGTCTGGAAGATCGTGCCGGAGGAGAACACCCGCGTGGCGGCGGTGCTGACCGGCCAGTCGCAGATCACCCAATACGTGCCGTATAACGCGATGGCGCAATTGCGCGCCGATCCCAGCCTGACCGTGACGCGCAGCAAGGCGGCGTTCTGGACCTATTTCATCGGCTTCAAGATCGACCGCGAGCTGGTCAGCGACCCCATGGTGCGCGAAGCCATGAACATGGCGGTCGACCAGCAGGCGATCGTCGACAGCATCTATTTCGGCGAGGTCGAGCCGGCCTATAGCTATATCAGCGAGCAAACCGTCGATTGGGATCCGGCGGTCGACAAGATCCTGCCGCGCACCAATGTCGAGAAGGCCAACGCGCTGCTCGACAAGGCCGGCTGGGCCAAGGGGCCGGACGGCTTCCGCTACAAGAACGGCAAGAAGCTGGCGCCGCTGGTCTATGCCTTCACCGGCTCGACCTGGGAAAAGCTGGCTGAGGCCGTCCAGGGCGATCTGCGCAAGGTCGGCATCGACCTGCAGGTGCAGCTCTATGACGCGACGATCGGCTGGAGCAAGCTCGCCACCCAGGAATTCGACATGTTCGGCATGAGCTTTCCCTATGTCTCGACCGGCGACGCCATGAACCTGTATTTCCGGTCGGCGAACGTGCCGACGCCCAACCGGATGAACTGGAAGGATGCCGAGACCGACCAGTGGCTGGATGCCGGCATGGCCGCGACCGACGACAAGACGCGGGCGGAGAATTACGGCAAGGTGCTGATGAAGGTGCATGAGGCGGCGGTGTGGATCCCGCTCTACCACGAGCCGACGACGCTGGTGGCCTCGTCCAAGCTGGCGCCGGTGACGCCGCACAACATCTACGGCTGCGCCCTCTACAAAGGGCTCGACCTGAAATTCAAATGACGGAAACTCACATGACCACGACGCTGATCAAGAACGCCGCCTGGGTCGTCGCCTGGGATGCGGGTGCCGGGCGGCATGTCTATCTGAACGACGCCGATGTCGCCTTCACCGACGGCACCCTCACCCATGTCGGACCGAGCTTCATCGGAACGGCGGATCGGACGATCGACGGGCGCGGCCGGATGGTGATGCCGGGCCTGGTCAATATCCATGCCCATCCCAGCTCCGAGCCGATGAGCAAGGGCTTCATGGACGAGGTCGGCAGCGCCGGCCTCTATATGAGTTCGCTCTACGAATACATGCCGCTGTTCCGCCCCGATCCGGAGGGGGTCAAGGCCTGCGTGCTGGTTGCCTTGTCGGAACTGCTGCTGAGCGGCGTCACGACGGTCGCGGACCTGTCGATGGCGCATGACGGCTGGCTCGACATCCTGGGCGAGAGCGGCATCCGCGCCTGCGTGGCGCCGATGTACCGGTCGGCGCGCTGGTACACCAGCAACGGCCACGAGGTCCGCTACGAGTGGAACGAGGCGGCCGGGCGCGAGGCCTTCGACAACGCCCTGCGGCTGATCGATCTCGCCCGCCAGCACCCCTCGGGCCGGCTGTTCGGCATGGTCTGCCCGGCGCAGATCGACACCTGCTCCGCCGAGCTGCTGAACGACAGCATCGCCGTCGCGCGTGAGCGCAACGTGCCGTTCCAGCTGCACGCGGCGCAGAGCGTCGTCGAATTCCAGGAGATCACCCGGCGCCACGGCAAGACGCCGATCCAATGGCTGGAACAATTGGGCGTGCTGGGGCCCAGCACGATCATCGGCCACGGCATCTTTCTCGACCATCACAGCTGGGTGCACTGGCCGACCCGCCGGGACCTCGACCTGCTGGCCGATACCGGCACGTCCGTGGCGCATTGCCCGACGGTGTTCCAGCGCCGCGGCATCACCCTGCAAAGTGCCGGCGCCTATCTGCGACGCGGCATCAATCTGGGCCTCGGCACCGATACCTATCCGCATAACCTGCTGGAGGAGATCCGCTCCGCCGCGTATCTGTCGCGCACCACCGCCGGCGATGTCGGCGATATCCGCACGACGGATCTGTTCAACGCCGCGACCCTGGGCGGCGCCAAGGCGCTGGGGCGCGACGATATCGGGCGGCTGGCGCCCGGCATGAGGGCGGATCTGGCGATCGTCGACGTCACCCTGCCCGCCATGCGGCCGCTGCGCGACCCGATCCGCAGCCTGGTCTACGCGGCGGCGGAGCGGGCGGTGCGCGACGTCTTCGTCGATGGGCTGCAAGTCGTCGATAACGGCCGTGTCACCACCCTGGATTACCCCGCCGCCGCCGAGGCGCTGGAAGAAGCCCAACGCCGCGCCGAAAGCCGAGTTCCCGGCATCGACTACGCCGGCCGCACCCATCTGGAAGTCTCACCGCTGACATTCGATCGCGCCTAAGCGCGGGCCGGGCGTCCATTGGCCGGCCGATGCGCCGGCGTCGTCGTGCCGAACAGCTTCATCAGTCCGATGATGATCGCCAAAGTCGCCAGATAGGCGAGCAATTGCAGGCCGTCCGGCTGGTCGGTGTAGCCCACCAGGGTGTGCAGCACCCGGCCGCCGATGCTGTCATCCGCCAGCACCCAGCTGGTATCCCAGAGCGGGCGCGACAGGGCCGAGACGATGCCGGCCTGCTGCAGAAACTGCGCCGCCTGGGCCGCCATGCCGGCGGCGAGCAAGGCGATCAACCCGCTGGTGACCGCGAACAAGCGCCGCGCCGGGATGCGCACCAGCCCCAGATACATCAGCGCCGCGACCACCCCGCCGAGGGCGATACCCAGCGCTCCGCCGCCGATGATGCCGGCGGCGGAGCTGCCACCCGACGCCGAGACGCCGTAGAGGAACAGCACGACCTCCGAGCCTTCGCGCAGCACGGCGACGCCGACGACGATGGCGAGGGTGCCGAGCGAGCGGGAGCCGGTGCGCACCGCCGCGCCGACCGCCTGCATTTCCGCCGCCATCTGCCGCCCGTGCCGTGCCATCCAGATATTGTGCCAGCCGAGCATCAGCACGGCGATGCCGAGCACGGCGACGTTCAGCAATTCCTGTCCTGAACCGGCGAACAGATTGGCGATGCCGTCGGCGAACGCCGCCACCAGGCAAGCGCCGATCACCCCGCCGCCCACGCCGCCCGTGATGGCGAGCGCGCGGCCCGGCACGCCGCGGGTGGCGGCCAAGACGATGCCGACGATCAACCCCGCCTCGACCACTTCACGAAACACGATGATCAACGCAGCGAGCATGAGACTCTCCTAATTCGGCGCCACCTTACTCAACAACGCCTTACTGAACGACAAGCGTCCCTTTGGCGGTCGCCGAGTGGTATTCGCCGATGAACTCGTAGCGCCCAGGGTCCAGCGCGCGGGTGCGCACTGTGCCCTCGCCGCCGCCGGCGATCACCTTCTCGATCTTGAGCGACGTACTCTCGAATTCCTCGGCGGTGGGATCGAGGTTCTTGACCTTGATCACCACCCGCTTGCCCGCCGGGGCGGTAAGCTCGGCCGGCTCGAACAAGTGGTTCTTGATGATGAGGTCGAGGGCGACCGGATCATCCGCCAGCACGACGGAAGCCGATCCTCCCATAAGAATAGCCGCCAGCAGGGTCACGCCCAGCTTGTGTCGCAGAGAGCGCATGGCGGTTTACGCCTTGCTCTTGCTGGGAAAGGCGAAAGTCCAATCGACCGAGAACGGTTTCCACCAGGCGGGAACGCCGGTCGCCTTGTCGACATGCCGCAGGAAGCCCCGCTTCGACGGCGGATCGAAGCGGTAGGTCAGATGATATTGGCCCGGGCCATCCATTTCGATGTTGTTGGCATAATGCGGGCCGTCGCCGGCGGTCATCGGCAGCAGCGTGCCGGTCGCCTTGAAGGACGAACCGACCTTCTCGATAGTGTAGCTGATCGTGAGGTACGGCATCCAGGAATCCTCGGCGAAGCCATGCGGCTCGTCCTTGGCGGCATGCGCGTCGCATTCCAGATGGATGGTGTTCGGGCCCATCGTCATGCCCTTGGGCATCTTGTCCATCTCGATGCCGACCAGATAGTTCGGCACCAGCTGCATGCCGTTCTTCACCACCGGCTCACCGACATAGAACTCCTCGGCGTGTGCTGCGCAAGCGAAGCCGCTCAACGCCAGGATGGCGGCAAACGCCGTGGACCGGCAGGCCACCCATCGATACGCCATCATTCCGTCTCCTGTTTCCCATGATCACGACTGTTTCGCAAATGCGAGTGATTTGCACATTGATAAAAATGGTTCTCAATTGCAATGGGGATTCGGGTGACCGGCGTGCGGAGGACATCGTCCCCTGCGTGCGTCGGGCGATGTGAAATCGCCTGCACCTTGGTCGGGCATCGTCTTCTTCCCCTGGTCGGGGCGTTGGCCCAAACCAGGCTATGCGACAGAGACTACGCGCGCTCCAGGATGCTCAGGCCGCGCATGCGATCGATGAGGTAGATGAGGCCTCTCTCGTCGACGAAGACATCGTTGCTGGACACACGGCGGCCATCGGGACTTTGATCGGGCACATAATGCGCCGCCTCTCGCGGACGCATCGGATCCGAGAAATCGACGATACGCAGGCCCTGCGAAAACCATGCGACCGGGACATCGGTCCCGACGATCGCCTCCACGGGCTGGTGGCAGCCGGTCATGTCGGGATTTCGCTTACCGTGCAGCCCTTCCACCTGGAAAGTGGACATGGGGATCGGCCTGGTCTCGTCCGTGATGTCGACGAACCATAGGAACGCCGACATCTCGGGAGCCGGATCGGGCGAGAGCCGATCCACGTCCTCGTCGGCGACGATCATCCAACGCCGACCGTGAATCAGCTGCGGAATCAGGACCGCGGAATGGGACGGCCACGGGAAGGGCGGGCTCCAGTTGAGCCGCGAGACCATCTTCGGCCTGGCCATGTCGCTGATGTCGAGAATGATGATGCCGCCATGCCAATAGCTGACGAACAGGCGGTCACCGAACCGGATCGGGTGATGACACCGATGGGCTTTGCCCTCCCAGCTCGGCGTCTCGCCCCCGGCGATCCATTGACCGGGCAACCACCAGCGACACACCTCGCGCGGCTGGGCCGGATCGACGAGATCGACGATCATGACGATGTTGCCGACGTATCCGTCGATCTCCGGGGAGAGATACGCGTAGCGTCCGTCGAAGGTGAACCGATGGACACCGGTTCCATCGCAGCTCCAATGATTGATTTCCCTCGGCTGGCGCGGATTGGACACGTCGAAGATGCCAAGGCCCCCGCGCACGCCCGGTCGGACGGCCGTGCTGTCGACCATCTCCCGGTTGACCAGCATCAGGCCATTTCCGGCGCGTACCTTGTGTGAGTGAAAGCCGCGCTCGACGGGTATCTCCGCGACGATCGTCGGGTGTTTCGGGTCGCTGACGTCGACGATGCTCGTGCCGTGCTCGGGTTTGATATGCCCGATATAGGCGAAGTCCCCGTCGACGACGACCTGCCCACCCCCCCGGCAATCGAGCCAGGAAACCAGCCGGACCCCCGACGCATCAGCCATTCGTCTTTGTCTCCGCGTCCAAGCGCGCGAAGACCGTTCGCGCCGTGTCGACCGCGTTCAGTCCAGCAGGCAGCCCCGCGAAGACAGCCACTTGCAAGAGCACCTGGATCAGCTCGTCCCGGGTCCATCCGACACGGAGGGCGCCGTTGAGGTGCGTGACGAGTTGCGGCTGGGCATGCCCCAGAGCGGCCACGGTGACAACTGTCACGAGCTGGCGGGTTTTGGCATCCAGCGTCGCGTTCTGGTAAATGTCGCCATAGACGACCTCGAGCACGTAGGTCGCGAAATCTGGCGCGATATCGGCCAGATTGCCGCGAACCCGGTCTCCCGTCTGTCCCAGGATTTCGCCAATCTTCTCCTCGCCACGACGCAGGCGCTCGGGATCTGAAAGCATTGGATCAACCTCGAATAATGATTTGGCCGGTCGGCCGGGGAACTAGCGTGTCGGAAACTTGGATCGCACCTGACCGAGAAACCGCGTCATGATCGCGTTCACCGCCGCCGGACGGGCCAGATTGACCGCATGACCCGCGCCCTCCTGCGGATGCAATCCCGAACATCCCGGCAGGTTTCGCGCGAGGTGTTTGCCATGCTCGATATCGATGGCCTTGTCGGCCGTGCCGTGAACGACGATCGACGGGCAGGCGATATCGGGCAGTTTCGAGGTCAGATCGTCCCGCTCCATCAAGGCGCGCAGTGGCAGGTCCATATCGCCAAGCCCCATCCGCGCCCATCTTTCGACCCAGGGAACGGGATCGACATCCGGTCCGAGCAAGACCTCCGCCAGGGGGCCGGAGACGTTCTTGGCCCCATTGCGCCGCCACTCGTCCCGGAGCTGCCGGAAATTCTCGACCGTCTCGGCGGAATCCGTCGCGGCCCGCGTCGCCAGCAGCACCAGCGAGTTCACCCGCTCGGGTTCAAGCAACGCGGCGCGCATGGAAAGAAACCCTCCCTGCGACAGACCGACCAGACTGGCCGAGGCAATGCCCAGGCCGGACATCAACCCAAGCAGGTCGCGTGCGGAGTCCCAATAGTCGAAAGGCTCGGCCGCCGGACCTGTCCCGCCAAACCCTCTTTGGTCCCAGGTGATGCAACGGTATTCCGGCACGAAGGCCTCGACTTGCTCGACGAACATCCCGCCATCCATGAGCAACCCATGGCTGAAGATGACAGCCTGGCCCGGCCCTCCCGTATCCTGATAATGAAGACGAACCCCCGCGACGTTCATGAAGGGCATGGCTCAGAACCCCCCTTGTAGCTGCTTCAGCGCAAATTGGCGGAAGCGGTCATCGACGAGGGACGTGATATCGACCTTGCGCCGGACGTTGCCGCTTTTCATCTGCCAGTCGAGATAGGCGTCGACCCACGCGAAAGATGGTGCGGCGTCATCGGAGATGTCCGGCGCGGGCGTGTCCTTCGTGACAGGGATATTGTACTTGCGCAGGATATCGACAATTTGGTCAGCGGATTGCTGTTGCGGGCCAAACGCCATTTTGTAGTCGTGCATGCCCTTCAGGTACGCGACCATATAGCGATTGCCGAGGTCGACGTTCTGCTTGGTCAACCGTGGCCCATAGATCAGGTATCCGGCGGGGAAATTGGGATACTTCTGGTCGATCGAGGCGATGCGGACGCCGTTTCCCTTTTCGACAAGCAACGTCGCGAAGGGCTCGTTGACGCTGCCGCCATCGATCGCGCCATTGTTCATCGCCGCGAGGGCATTGGCGATGCCCAACCCGACGAACGTGATGCTCTTCTCGCTCACCCCCGCTTCGGTGGCCATCATTACCGGAAGCCAATGGGTGGGGGCGGTCAGTCCTGTCGCGAGACGAAGACCCTTGAGATCGGCGGGGCCCTTGTATCGACCGCTGGCAATCAAGTCTTTGCGGAGCACGACACTGATCGCGCCGTGCCCGGGTGCGTTTTGTCCAGCCCCCGCGACAATGCTCATATCGATGTCGCGGAGCTTGGCATTGAACATCGCCGTGCTGATCGAGTTGCCCAGCACGTCGATCACGCCGATGGACAAGGCCTGATTGGCGTCGGCCGACGTCGGAAACGTCCGCACCTCGACAGCGATGCTTTGACTGGCGAAGTACCCTTTTTCGAGGGCGATAAGGGAACCGGCATCGAACAATGCCGAAATAATGCCCAACCGAACCTTGTCGGGCTCGGCCCGTGCCTGGGTAGCAGACGCCGCCATGATAAG
>Ga0179596_10000266_pt1 | contig 19755 bp, 13 predicted proteins | sample CZODoug1_1_08_16_FD_155494 | JGI IMG/M metagenome (GOLD analysis project Ga0179596, IMG submission 155494) | Vadose zone soil fungal communities from Angelo Coast Range Reserve, California, USA - CZODoug1_1_08_16fungal (Illumina Assembly) | ecosystem: Environmental > Terrestrial > Soil > Vadose...
GAGGTTGTTCCCAGTACCCGCGGCAACAGCATACAAGGTCACACCCGTGGATCCAGGGTGGGTAGTGAACGTTACCGTGGCGTTCACTGGGAGAGGAAAGCCGTTGGTAGCGGTCACGTTGACCGTGGTTCCGATATAGATGACGTTGGTGGATCCGGTGTTGCTGAGGATCACGGTGCACACTCCTGCCGGCACGAGGAACGTTGCCGCAGCAGAAGCCGTAACCGCTGCTGCTGCCGGAATGTCAATCATCAGCTGGTTCCAGCGAGCACGTTGATCTGACCACCGATGTTGGTGACCACCGTGACTGCCTCACCGGCGACGTGGTCATAGGCCAGGGCTGACGTGGTCAACGTGGTGGTGCCGCCGCCAGAGGTGATGCTGACGACCTCCAGTGCCGCGCCGACACCGACGAGCACGTAGCCACCGTTCGCGGTGCCAGCGCCTGAGGTGATGGCCAGGGTGGTGGCACCTGCTGCCGCGTCTGCCGTGGTGGTGGTCGCGGTCGCGGTCTTAGTGTAGCCACCAACCGCGTAGAGTGACACCGGGCACACTGGGAGGTCGATCATGTTGTTGGGGTAGAGCGGGAAGCCACTGGCTGCCGTGACCCCAGCTTGACCCAGGTAGACCGGGTAGCGGCCGAGGTTGTTGACCGTGACGTGCGGTGTGCCTGCCAGTGACGGTGAGTAGACAAGAGCGGGAACCGCTGCAACACTCTGATTGCCGGGCATCTGCTGCCTTCCGGTACGAACTAGGATCTTACAACGGGTTGTGGCTTAGTCAGTACTACTGGTCACCGTGAGTTGATCAACTACCCGATCGCGGTCCACCACAGGCGTGGCGTGTCACCAACTGACAACGAGTTTGAGGACGGGGTGATGTTGGCGAGGGTGGTCACACCGGTTCCGTTCATGCATACCCGGTAGTTTGCCGCAGTGGTGATGCCCGCGTTGATGGATGATCCGCCGGGTGGTGATCCTGCCCGCTGAACCGTGGGGTAAGTGCTGCAGTTCATGACCATCCCGACCCAGTACTGCCCGGGAGCGCCGCTGTACCCGGCTGACCAGGTGATGGTCTGGAGCCCCGCTGAGAAACTTGTCAGGAAGGTGTCGAGCGCGGCTGAGGCGCGAAGCGTGCCGGTTGAGTCGTACAAGCCAAGCCAGTTGGCCCCCGCCGTGACCCCAGCTGGTGTGGTCGTCGTGGCGAAGTCGAGGTATGCCTTGGTGGCAGTGAACGGGAAGCGTGCCTGTACCCCGACGAGGTAGAGGGCGCCTCCGATGGGGACACCGCTGGAAAGAGCCGCTAGGGCAGCGTCGTAGGACCAGGCGATCAGTCCGTGGTCAGGTGCGTCATAGTTGGCGTTGGGGCGAGTGACGGCGGTGCGCAACCCGACGGGACTGATCCCGGTGCAGGTGTAGACCTCAATGCCGTTGGCGACACTGGAGTTGTTGTTGAAGTTCGCGGTGGTGCCGCCGTTGGTCAGGTCGCAGTTCGCGATCTTGACGTTGGTGACAGTGGAGTCAAAGATCCTGATGCCGTACGCCTGGGTCTTCGAGCCGCCTTGGTTGTCACCGATTCGGCAATCGGTGATCGTGATGTCAGCAGACGACTGGAACAGGATGATCCCGGACTGCAGAGTGGCTTGCTGGCCAGAGTTGAACACCCGAGCACCGGTGATGGTGCCGTCACTGGCAGAGGTGGAACTGACCTTGCCGATCGAGATGCCCTGGTTCCCGGCGTTGTGCACCTGGGTGCCGGTGATGTTGAACCCGGCGACGTTGGCGAGCTGGATGCCGTCAGCGACGGTGGTGTCGATGATGCCGCCGTTGAACGCGATGTCCTGCGCTGCCGTGCCGATCGTGGTCGGGGAGGTGCCGCCGACGACGATGTACCCGTAGCCGGTGTTGTAGCAGTCAACGTTGTTGACTGAGTTGTGGGCGTTGGTACTGTTCAAGTTGACCATGTACACGCCAGTTGACCCGGCCTTGGTCAGGTTTGAGACGGTGCAACCGGTGACGTTCGCGTGTTGCGCGTCCCTGAACAGGATGCCGTTGTTGCCGTTACCGTTTGAGGTGCCGATGAAGTCACAGCCAGTGACCTCGGTGTGCACGGTCCCGGAACCGATCTCGATGCCGCAGTCACCAAAGTTGCGCACCGTGCAACCAGTGACCACGGTGCCGACCACGGACCCGATGACACTGACGGAGCCAGTTGAGCCGAGGTTCTCCGTGAGGAAGATCGCGTCCCAGACAGTCGTGTCTATCATGCAGTTGCGAACGACGTTGCCGTAGCAGGCGTAGGCGTCGTTGTGGTTCAACCCGATCGCGAGCCCGTACCCGCATGACACGATCTGGCAGGCGTCGATCAACCCGCGTACTGAACCACGCAGGATGATCGCGCTGTTGGTGGACGGGCAGTTCTGCACCGTCGCGTTCATGATCTGAGTGAACGTCGTGTTGATCAGGTAGATCGCGGCGTTCGAGACCGCGGCAGATGCCGCGTTCCCGTCGATCGTCAACTGGTGCAGGGTGAACCCGCTGATCCCAGTGGCTGTGATGACACTGGCAGAACTGGTGGTTGGTCGCTGGATCACGGCTGGTCCATACCAGGTCTGCCCTGACAGTGGTGTTAAGCTGTCCGCGTTGTAGGCAGTCGCGCTGTACGGGAAGTACACGGTGCCACCGACACCAGCCGCTGTCACTGCCGCGCTGATGCTTGCCGTGTCAGTGCTGTACACACCAGTAGACGCGGCAACCACGGTGACAGTGCTTGAGGCACTCGTCGGGGTGGTGTATTGGCCGGTCCCACTGAGGTACGTCGCCGGGTTCCCGCTGGGCACGGCAACGGTGACGCCACCTTGGATAAACGGGGCCCCGGGCTCAACAGTGAGCGTACCGCCGGTCTTGACGGTGACTGGCGCGGTGAACCACTGCGGCGCCGTGTTCAGTTCTGTGCCGTACGGGGCCGTTGATCCTGGGATGTATGCCGTAGATCCTCCTGGCATGAACGGTGCCAGGCGCACCTGCCCAGTGAGACAGGTGCGCCTGATCGATCAGATCACCGAGGCAACGGTGGTCAAGCCGACCTCAGTGGTGACAGTGCCTGAGGTCGTGATCCCGTACAGGGCAGCGACCTTGCCTGAGAGCGTGAGCGAGGTACCTGCCGGAACGGGGCACCCGGTGACCGCGGTGACCGCGGACTGGCCAACGTACAGGGTGACCGCGCCGTTGTTGCTGACGGTCACGCCGTAGGCGTTGGCCGCAAACGTGGCCGCGATGACCGTGCCACTGGGCAGGGTGCCGCTGGTCTGGAAGATCTGCTTGGCGACGGTGGTGACTGAGTTGACCTGGAAGGCGGGCTCAACGCCGACGAAAGTGGCCATGTGTTTTCCTCCTTCTCAGCTGAATGGGGTGGTGTCAGAGACCTGGAGGCCCTGGAGGATGCCTGAGTACTGGGGGGCGTGGGCGCACAGTGCACCGTACAGGAAGATGCTGTACCGGAACGTGGCGTCGATGACTGGCCAGGCGATGCTGACGTAGTCCTGCACGCAGGTCATCTCCCAGGCATTGGCCACGTTGGACCAGGTCTGGGGGAGCTGGTAGGTCATGGCCATGGCGGTGCCCTGGGTGAGCCAGGGGTGGACCGTCAGGTTGAGGATGGACTTGGTGATCGGGTTCTGGAACTGGGAGACCGCCGCGCCGACCCGGACCCCGGCCACGTCTGGCTGGTCGAGGAAGAGCCGGTAGTTGGTGGCTGAGCCCTGGGAGATCACGTCGTTGCTGAGACGCATGATGTCGCCACCGTTGCCGATGAGCTCAGCGGGGTCAGCCTTGAACGCGCCAGTGTTGCTGCCGTTGGTCTCCCACAGGCCGTCCAGCATCGCGTAGACCGCGTTGTAGGAGAGGTGAGTGCCGACGGACTGGTTGACGTAGCCACCCTGCCAGTTGGAGGGGTAGATGCCAGCGCTGGCAGAGGCACCGGTGAGAGTCGGGATGACTCCCTCCATGCGGTTGCCCTTGCCGGTACCGCTGTCCGCGGTCGGTGGGTGCACCGTGGTGGTCGCGACCGCGCCCTGCAGGGTGAAGTAGCGGCCGTTGGCGTAGTTGCCGGACTGGTACCCGATGGTGGTGACACCGGCCTGCGTGGTGGAACCGACCTGGAGGTAGGAGGTGGTGGCGGTGTTGCTGGTGCTGACATACAGGTTGTAGGACTGCGCGCCAGCGACGGGGGCGATGGTGACGTCGGCCACGGTGCTGGTCGTGGTCGCGATGGTGGTGGAGGGTGCTGACGCGACTGTCTCACCGTAGTAGTTCACGGCAGTCACGAACACGTAGTAGTTGGCCTGGGTGCCGATGGGGGTCTCGTTGCTGCCCGCGGTGCGCAGGGTGACCGTTGGTGCTGCCGGGGTGGCCAGTGGGGCACTGGTGCCAGCGAGCATCATGTACTCCTCGCCCAGCATCATCTCCTGGAGGAGGATGAGGTTGGCGAGAGCACTGATGTCCTCAAAGCCCTGGCCCGCGAACTGGGCGAGGAAGGACAACTGCTCCGTGAGACCGAAGAAGCGGTAGGGGACGTTGAGGTTCTGCTCAGCCTGGCTGCCTGCCTGAGGGAGGTTGAGGGGCCAGGAGGAGAAGGAGGCAGAGCCGGTGAGCTCGGAGGTGGAGATGTCGAGGACACCCTGGCCACCAGTGCCGGAGCCAGAGATACCAGTGATCACCTTCTCCTGCATGCTAGTGCCCTGGCCAGCTGGCCGGGGGAGCTTGTTGCGGAGAACGGTGTACACCGGGTAGATCAGGCGGCTGGGGGCGCGGAGGTCAAACGGCACGAGGCCGTAGATGGACCCGATGCCCATGTTGCCGGCAGTGAAGGACTTCTGAACCGCGTCAGCCCCGCCTGGCATGCCGCTCATGAGCTGAGCGACCTGCTCCATGATGGACGGCGCGCTGAACGCCGACTTCATGAGGCCGAAGTTGTTGAGGAAGTCACCGTTGAGGCCCTTGACGACCTCTGACTTGCGGGTCAGGCTGCGACTGGTGCTGACACGCAGGTCCATGGTGGCCTGGTGGGCTCGAAGCGCCACCTCACCGTCATCCTGCAGTGCCTGGTTGCCGGTGATGAAACCAGCGCCCTTGACGAGTTCTGGCATGCGGCTGCGGATCATGTCACCGCTGCGGTTGTACTTGTGTGCCTCTTCCGCCGCGGCGTTGATGACCACGCCTGGGGTGGGGGAAGGAGACTCCATGGTGGACAGGATGTCTGCCACGGCACGTCCTTTCTGGTGGGAAGCCTGCGCCCTGTCGCCGGGCCAGCGGTAGTGGGTGGTTAGTTGAGGCCACGCATCTGCATGATGGACTTCAAGGCAGCTTCCCGCTGTCGTGGGTCGTCCGCGGTGAGATACTGCTCCTGCAGGATCTCAAGCTTCCCCAGCTGTGACCGGTCAACGACCGAGGCCAGGGTGATCGGGGCCGTCTCGGTCCCGACGGTCTTGGTGAGGGCCCGTGGCTGGGCCATGCCGCGCCACGGCTCCACGCGGGGATCGGGCTCGTCGCCGAGCCGCTCGATCTCCTTGCGCATCTTCTTGGTCAGCTTTCGCTGCTCCTGCAGCTCTTGCTGAGTGGTCTCCAGCTTGGTGAGGAGTGGGCCAGTGGCCTCTGCCACGGCTGCCTTGACCAGGTCTGGGACCAGGGACTTGAGGAGGACCTGCATGTCTGGTGCCGCGCCGGCTGCCTTCTCTACCACCACTGGTTCTGTCGTGGCTGGTTCTGCCGCGATGGCCTTGGTGACTGCTGCTGGCTGCGGTGCCTCTGGCTGCGGTGCTGGTTCCTCAGTGAGGTTCAGGGGGCACAGTCCCTGGTAGGACTTGCCGAGGTGGTCGTGGAGGAGGAGCATGGCCTGTCGAGCGTTGTCCCGCTGCTGCGTGGTCCGGTAGACCCGGGTCTCTGCCTCTGAGCCCTGCCCCTGGTTGTCGCCCTTGTTGGCTGGGCTGTTTGCCGCGGCACCGGTGCCCAGGAAGCCTCGCTGGAACTGGGAGGCCTGGATCTGCCCCGCGATGACTGGTGAGGTGTTGGGGCCCGCGTATTGGAAGGAGGGACGCGCGTTGCCAGCAGCCAGGTAGGGGCGCTTGAACCGCTGGGCCGTGACGTGTGCCGGGGTGAGGGCCGTGCCTGGTCCCGCGTTGGCGTCAGTGAAGGACTTGTGCAGCTCCTCGTGGAGCTCCACCAGCACGTCAGGGTCACAAGCCTTCAACGTGGTGGCCGCGTACCAGTGGTCCTGGGCCGCGAGTGCCTCACTCATGGTGCCACCAGCTGCCGCGTCCAGGGCCTTCTGCTGCCACCGAGTGGTGTCCAGGTGGGGAAGGTCCCGGTAGGGGTGGGCCAGGGAGAGTACCTTGTGACTGTAGGCTGGGCAGAGGAGGTCGTGGAGGGAACCGAGTTCCGTGTCAACACCCAGTGACTGGTGCTTCATGGCAGTCTTCATCTGCACGTCACTGTCTGAGACCGTGTCCAGTTGCGCGTCTGCCTCAAAGGCCTCCACCTGTGGACCATCTGGTTCCCGGTGGGGGGCAGTGGGCTCCGCGGCCATGCCAGTGACACCATCTGCCGGGGTGGGCTCAGCGCGCTGAGTGACACTCTTGGTGAGCTCTGCCTTCCCGCCGCAGGCTGAGCAGAACTTGGCCTTCTTGCCCATGGATGAGCCACACTTGCCGCAGAGGCCGCGGCCCTTCTTGACTGGCTGCTCTACCGCGGCGGTGACGGTGGGAGTGGGAGTGGGAGTGAGGACCTTCTCACTGTCATCCTCACTGGAGCTGTCACCGTTTGTGCTGTCCTCAACTGAGTCATCGCCACTGTCATCTGCCTCATCCTCACCGTCACTGCCCTCATCGGCAGCTGGCTTTGGCTTCTTGCCCTTGTCAGTGGTGTCCTCGGTGTCAGGGACCTTCTCGACCTCGTCCTTGTCATCGCTGCCAGCCATGCCATGGCCACACGTGCACTTCGTGGCATCTGCCTTGTTGAAGCGCTTGCAGCTGGGGCACTGCACGCCCTTGACCTTGTCGATGGTCTCGTCCTCGGTCACGGCGTCTCCCTTGTCGATACCCAGCTCCTTCTTCCAGGCGTCAGGCAGTTGCGCCACGAACGCCGAGCCCTTTCGGCGGGCGATACTGATGATCCTGCTCTTGACACTGGTGGGGTCGTCGGCGTGGCCGATGAGCCGGGCCGCGTCGTGAACGTCCTTGGGGGTGACGATGGGGTAGGACCGGTGTGGTCCCGCGAAGGCCTCAGCGGGGAGCTTGTCCCGGTCCACGCCGCCACCGACGTTGGGGTCGACCTTCTTGTTGATGACCTGGGCCACGTCTGCCGGGGTGGGGATCGGCTTGCCGAAGAGCTTCCCGACCCACTCAGCGTCACCGCTGTCCTTGGCTGCCTTCACGAGCTCAAAGCGGCAGTTCTTGTTGGCGGGGCGGTCTACCAGGGAGATCTCACCCAATTCACCACCGATGATGCGGCCGTTGACTGCCTGCTTGTCTGACACGATCACGGGGTGCATGATGCCCACGGAGTAGGATCGAAGCACGCCCTTGAGAACCAGGTCCTTGGCCACGGGTTCCACGATGAGGGACCGGACCCACTGGCCACCAACCCCGTCGGTGTCCACCTCGATGCCCTTGCCCACGGGCCGGTACTGGTCATGCTGGACCCGGATGTTGCCACCGGTGTCCAACCAGTCCTTCACGGCCTTGGCAGCCCAGTCTGGGTCCACGATCTGGCGGTCACTGTCCACGATCCCGTCAGTGGCCTTGCCGTAGACGATCACGTCGCCGTCAGGAGTGGTTTCCACCTTGGTGACCGGGAACGAGAGGTAGGTCACCTCACCGTCAGGTGTCAACGTGGCTGCCATGCTCCTCCTTCAGGATGTGACAAGACGAGCCATGCACTGGGCATGGCTCGTCTATGGACCATAATATATCACGCACTGGTGTTTGAGCCACTGCCTGCTGCCTCACCACTGAGGTAGCGGCTCATGACACCACCCTGGTCCTCATCCTCCAGCCAGCTGTGGTCACCGTCATAGACCTCACTGACCCGGTCATAGAAGGCTTGCTCTGGGTCAAAGTCCTCGTCGACCTCGTCTTCATCGCTGTCGAGTGGCTCTTCTGTTGCCGCGTCACTCATGCGCTGCCCATCTTGGGGTAGAGGGTGTGGTTGCCAGTGGCACTGCTGAGGCCGATGAGGGTGATGTCGGCTCGCCGGGTGCCACTCGGGTCCACCGCGTCACTGTTCACGTGGTACATGGTGCCGCGTTGGAAGAGGATCTCTGCCTCATTGCCGTAGTAGGACACGCCCTTCACGTCCATGCCCTGGGCACCCTTCGGGGCGTGGACCGTGAGCAGGAGTCCCTTGCTGCCCCAGCCACCGAAGCCCTTCCCGACGTGTTCCTTGGTACTGGTGGACATGAAGGAGTGCTGGATGCCGACCTTCCCGACGTGACTGCCAACCTCACCGAGCATGGCCGCGCCGTTGTTGATGCCGCGGTGCAGTTCCAGGTCCTGGGTGAGGTTGCTCTTGCTGAGTGCTGAGGTGAGCTGGTCACCACTGGGGTTTCCAGTGGGTGCGTCATGGTGTACCTTGCCGGTGGCGAGCTTGCTGTTGATGGTGCTGTACCAGCTGCCGGTGTACTTCTTGACCGCGGCTAGTTCACTGGCACTGAGGGTCTCACTCCCGAGGTTGGTGTATGCCGAGGCAGGAACCTTGGGTGGTGCCGGGGGTACCGGGGTGAAGTTGAGGGGTGTCTTGGGCTTGGGTGGTGCCACGGTGGTGCCAGCTGCTCGATCCACGGCTTGCTTGTGGCCATATGCCAGTGAGGACTTGCCGTCCCAGGCAGCGCCGGTGGTCGTCCAGGTGGCCCCGCTGGGAGTGTGGGTGACCGTGAACGTGTCACTGGTGCCACTGACTGGCTTGACCGTGCCCAGGTAGGTGACCACGTCCTCGTCTGACTTCCAGGGGCTGGTGTGATGCGTGACCTCACCCTCTTGTGTCATCTGCGTGTTGTAGCCGTACTTGGGGTTGCCTGGGTCCAGCTTGGCCAGGTCACCGCCCTGCTTGAGCGTGACTGCCTGGTTCACGGCGACTGACTGATTGTGGTAGTTGGCCAGTGCCTGGACGGCTTCCTTCTTGGTGCCCAGGTTGTAGCCGACGTGGGTGCCGTCCTCATGGGTGAACATCCACCCGCCGTAGGCCTTCTTGGTGACGGTCCCGATCTGCTGCTTGCTGGCCTTGTCAATGGCCGCATTGGTGCCGTCTTGCTTGACACTGACGTTGCTGGGTTTGACCGCGGTGCCGGCCTTCACCCAAGTTGGTGCCTCTGGCTTCGGTGCCTCAGCCGGCGTGGTCATCTCAGTGACACCGGCATACTTCTTGTTGTGGTACGCGACGACGGCTTCCTTGGTGGATTGGTTGCCAGTCTGAGGAACCGTGGTCCCGTCCTCGTGAGTACCGATAAAACTGTTGCCACTCTGCTTGTAGTGGCCGACTACCGTACCGGTAGGTTGATACACGAAGTCACCGGCACCATCTGCTTTAACGTCAATTGGATTGATCGCGCCGAGTTTCTCGTAGTCCTTCTTGGGAACCGTGGGAAGGACCACTGGTGATGAAGAGGCACCGTTCAGTGAGTTGTGATACTCGGTCAAGGTAAGCTTGGCGTGTGCCCCAGTGGTGCCGGGGAGTGGTGCGCCGGTGGAGGTAGTGTGCTTGACGTCGAGAACTGTACCATTGACGTGCTTGACTTGAGCGTAGGAGCCGATCTGCCCACCTGGGACAGTCTCGCCGATCTTCATGCCGTTGTCATGAATATAGTCGAAGCCGTTGCTGCCCGGGACCGCGGTAAGGCTGTTGACAGTGACCTTTGCTGGCAGAGCAGGCTGCTGGTGCGGGACACCGATGGAGGGTGGTGTCGTCAGTGATGGAAGCTCACCCAGTGATTGCGGCTTCAAGAACGCTGTCGAAACCGTTGGTGACCCTGGTTGAGCGGGGTGTCCCTCTCCACCTGTCATCTTGGAGTTGTGGTGCAGCGCGATGCTGGCCAGGGCGTTGCCCTTGTAGACACCGACGTGGGTCTGGGTACCGTCAGCGTGGGTGGCCGTGAAGGTGCTGCTGCCCTTCTTGGGGGTGTCAACCTGCTTGGTGAGGGTGCCGACGACGGTGTTGGTGGGCTTGTGCACCACGTCACCATTGGCCTTGACACTGAGGTCCGTGGTGTTGATCTCACTGCCAGCCTTGGCCCAGGCAGTAGTGGGTGCAGTCGGCTTCTCAGTTTCTGCACCCTCATCTGCCAGGAGCTGCTTCTCCCAGTCTGCCAGTGGGGCTGGTGCCGGGTGCTGGACCGGTGCGACGCCCTTGACTGGCTTGGGTGGTGCCGAGGGAAGAGTCTTCTTGGCAGCGTGAGTGATGTTGTAGTCTTGATGCGTGGTGCCGACACCGTGCAACTGGTCATGGGCCTGGAGCTGCTCATCGACGCTGTCATGGCTGGGGCCACCACTGGCCACGTGGCTGGCTTGCACGAGCTCATCATGTGCCTTGTGGGTGTCACCGGCAGCGAGGGCGTTGGCCGCGGCGTGGAGGTGGGCTGCCGGGGCTGAGCCGTCGTGCTTGGCAGCGTGTTGGGCCAGGAGGTGCAGGTTGTGGTACTCAGCGACTGAGTCCACGGCACCTTGGTGGGTGGCGTGCTTGGTCTGGAGCTTCATCTTGCCGGAGCCGATGATCGCCCCGTTGTGCTGCCCACTGAACGTGCCATCCGCGTTCTTGCGAATGCCACCGATCTGGGTGCCACCGACGTAGTTCTTGCCCTCCAGGTGGCCCCCGTGGTAGACCTTCCCGTTCTTGGGGTCACGCCAGGCCTTGGTGGTGCCGTGGCCGCAGGGGGGCCGGACGCAGATGAAGCCGTGGACGTACCCCTCTGGCCCGACCTTCAAGATCTGGATCTTGGGGATCTTCAGCTTGGCAGTCTTGTTGAGGTCCCCACCACCGAGGATGACGCGTGCCACGACCACCCCACCCAGGTGCACGCTCACTGAGGTGACTGGGACCTCTGTCACGGGGACTGGTTCTGGGAGGTCCTCACCCTCCTCTTGGTAGGTGAGGGTGACGTGGGGGTGGAAGTCCTGGTGCTCTGAGGCGTGGTACTGAGCGAAGGGCTCTCGCAGCGCGGCCAGCTCTGGGGTAAGCTCCACTGGCGCGAACACGGGGACCTTGCCCTCACTGCTGTCTGAGGCTAGGAACGTGTCCACCCCGCTGACTGTCATCGTGAACGGCTGCGCGGTCTTGGCCACGTGCTTGACGGTGCGGATCACGTCGTCAATGGTGTCGTCACTCACGTCACTGCCCAGGTAGGCCAGGGTGACGTGGTGGTCACCTACCCCACCAGGGACTGACTCGATGAGCCCTGCTGGGAGGTCAATGCTGACCATGCCGCTGCGCTTGGTGAGGCCAGGGGTGGCTGACTTGCCACTGAGCTCACTGGCGTGGGTGGCTGGGTAGATGCCCAGGGCGTCGTGGTGACGAAGGTTGCAGTAGCCTTCTGGGTCTGCCATGTACTTGCCGACGTGCTGGACACACCGCTCAAAGTCACCGGGCTCACCCCAGCGGATCTTGGCGGCGCCCTCACCGTGTGACCAGTACTGCCGCAGGGTCTCCGCGTCACCGCCGTGGCCCTTGGCCTTGTTGGCTGGTGACGCCCCCTGGTTCTCCTGGTAGACGTGGGTCTGGTCCCAGGGCCCACCGTCACTGTCCACGAACCCGACGTAGGCCCGGATCGGCTTCTTGAGCCGCTGGTAAGCCAGGGTGCGGTGGTGCCCGTCGATGACCTTGACCCGGTTCTCACCGGGTTCCTGCACCGCGACCACGGGGTGGGTGTGGCCCTTCCCCTTCTTGATCTGCTTCGCGAACTCCTTGACCCGGGCACCCTGGTGGCTGGCTGCCCAGGAGTCCACGTCGTCATAGTCGATGCGGTCCTGTGGCACCTCGATGGGCCCGATCCACCGGGCCGTGGCCATCCACCCCAGGGCCTTCTCTGGGTAGTTGTGCCGCATCTGGTTCATGACGTGTTCTGCCTCAACTGGGTTCGCGTCATGAGGGTCAGCGGCGTTCTTAGCGGCACCGGGTACGGGAAGACTGCGGATGCCCTGTCCTACAGACTCAGCTTGAACCTGCTCTCGCCTCGCTTGTTCCCGTCCCTGGTTGTACTGAAATCGGTAGTCACCGTGGTATGACGTGAAGTTCTCAGGATAGCCGGCACCGACCAAGTAATCGTGGTGTCCAGCGAGGTGTGGTTCCTTATCTCGATCAAAGACAGGTTTCACGGCATCATTATGATAAGTCAGAATTGCTTTTTTAGCTTCATCAAGACTCGAGAACGTTCCAAGTTCTGTTCGATCAGCGTGCTTGGCTTCATACTGCCATTGACCTGTGAGCTTTCCTGTGGCTCGAACAGAGCCAAGTTTCGCACCGCTGTCATGAATAAGATCCATCTTGCGGCCGTGATTGTCACCCCACTTGACGTCCTTGGCTTCTATCCCACCTTCCACACCCACCTTGACCCAACCATGGCTATAGCCCTTGGGACCGACCTTGACCACCTGGGGTCGTGGCTTGAGGTCTGAGCAGTCATGGTGGATGTCGTGCTCATCATGTGGCAGCAGCACTGGCCCACCCAGGCCGGCTGGGTCACCAGGGATGAGCTCTGCCTCTGGTGTCTCTGGCTCAGTGACCTGACCACTGTTGTCTACGCGTCGGCGGCGAGTCCGGATGGCCTCTCTCACGGTCTGGGCCCGGGACATGCCGGCCTTGAGGCAGTCCACCACCGTGGCAACGTCCTGGTAGTCGACGTGTCGCGGCTGCCAGGTGCCGGGTGACACGCCCTTGAGGATGACCCGAGTGAGGGCGTCAAGCTCTGACTCAACCTGCTGCTCAGTGGTGGTCACCGAGCGACCTCCATGACCGCGTCCAGGACCAGCATGGTGAACCCACCCTTGCTGAGGTCGGTCTGAGTGAACTTGCCCACGAACATGGACTCCACCGCGTCAATGAGAGCGGTGAGGGGGAGGTTCGCGACGTTGGGCTGGGGCCCGTACTGAGGCAGCAGTGACGCGATGAGGCTGGCTGGAATGTCCTGGGGTTCCACTGACACGCCACCGTAGCCACCACTGGACTGAATGCGCTGGTTGGCCAGTGACGCGAGTCGACGACGCAGGTCCTCGCGGTTCTGGGCCCGGGTCTGCGCGCTGGTGTTGTCACTGCCGGTCTGGTTGGGCAGTGAGTTGATGAACTGGTCCTTGGCATCCGCGATCTGCTGCCGGCGGGCCATGATCTCTCGCCGCTGCTGAGCGTAGTAGCCAGGGGCCTCAGGCCGCTGCGTGTTGCCAGTGCTGTCCAGGACCTGGTCACCGCGGACCAGGTCCACCTGGCAGTTGCAGTTGGGTCCCCCCAGGCAGATGGGGCCACCGAACCCGCCGTCACCGGGCCAGCCAGGAAGGGTCTTGAACGTGAACTCCTCACCGTCCCGCTTGAGGCACAGCTCGCAGTGCTCGGCCTCACCCAGGCGCCACACCAGTTTGAGGTCTGGTTCCTGGGCGGCAGCGGCGGTGCCGTATCCCTCGTGCCAGGCCGCGTTGAGGCCCTCACCGTAGAGCTTGGTGCGGGGTGGCAGCCAGGTGCTGGGGTCAGTGCCGTTCTGCTCCGCGGTCTTGACCGCGGCAGCCAACCCGGTGAGGTAGGGGCGCTGGGTCTCGGCTCGTCTAGCCGCGAGCCCCTGGATGACCTCTGGCCCGAGCTGGGGGAGGTGGAACTGGTGGGCCGCGGTTTGGGCCCCGTGGAGGAGGGCCTTATAGTAGGCGGCTTCCATGGCCGCGACCGCGCCGGTGACCGCGTTGAGGAGGGAGATCCCGTCACCGTAGTAACTGAGCATGGTATTGGTGAGCTGCTCCGCGACCAAGGCTGCTGCTGCCGCGACTGCCGCGTCCTGGGTACCGTCTGGTGCCGGTGGTGGGGCTTGCTGGGGCTGGACTGTCGCGGTGGGGGTGGCTGCCTTCTTGCTGCCTGCCGTGGTGTCGTGGCTGCCCTTGCTGTCCGCGTCTTGCTCAGCCGCTTGGTGGGCGCCCTCAGCCGCGGCTTGACCCGGGTTGCCGCTGCCAGTTGGCTTCTTGCTGCCACTGGACGCGCCCTGAGTCGCTGGCTTCGCGACTGGCTTGGTGGCTGGCTTTGCCTGGTTGGCCTCACTGCCGGCGTCTGGGGTCGCGCCCTGCTGGTCACCCTGGCCCGTGTCTGGTTGCTGCTGGGCCTGCGCCCCCTGGGCTTGGGCCTGCTGCTGGGCTGCCGCGCCAGCCATCAGGGTCATGAAGCCGGTGGGGGTGAACACGCCTGGTTCTGAGGTCTCTGGGAGGCCGAAGGGCTGCTTGCCCATGGCGTCCCGGCCCTCGTCGATGGTGAGGAGAGCGTGGCTGATCTGGTTGACCAGGAGGTTGGTCTGGGTTTCTTCGTCCTGCTCCTCCCGCATGCCCTCAAAGATGAACTGCATGTCGGGTTGGCCACACACCACGTGGAGGACGTGCTCCATGATGGCGGTGAGGAACATGAGGGTGGGTGTCAGCGTGGACTGGTCCTGCTGCTGCCCAGCCATCTTGGCCATCTGGTTGGCCGCGCCTGGTGACTGCGTGGTACTGACCTTGGGGCTGATGCCAATCTGCATGGGCTGCACCCCGAAGGCCATGCAGGTCTGGGCCATGACGATCTCGTCAAACTGGTCCGCGAGCTCCGTGGGCCGCTGGGGGTCCACCCGGCTACCACTGGGAAGCACGATGATCTTGTGGTGGAAGGCGGGGTCACCAGCGATGGCGTTGAGGGCGTCTTGGAGTTCCCGGATCTGGTTGGGGGAGAGGTCATTGCCCGGTGAGATGTACACAGCGGGAACGGTGCCCTCGCGGAAGTAGTCCCGCTGGTAGCCCTGCTTGCTGAGACCCGTGGTGATGGGGATGAGGCCGCGCTCAATGGGTGGGAACCCGTAGGGGGTCCAGCGCCGCGGGGTCATCCTGAGGTACATGAGCTGGCTGCCGGTGAACTGCTGGAGCTGCGCGCCCTTGAGGCCGTGTTCCTCGATGTCCCGGTCCATGATGGAGGTCATGAGGTCCACCCGGGGCACCCCGTAGAGGTACTGCTGGTAGCCGACTGCCGGTGGGCGGGGGATGCCGCCTCGAAGGTTGTACAGTGGCCGGATCGTGGGCCCGTTGACCAGGGCGAGGCTGTGCAGGTTGGACCCGAGGAGGCCCTTCTTGTTGCCGCGGCCCCGCATGGGTCGCATCACGATGGACAGGGCGTCATAGACCAGGACCTCCTCCATCACGTTGGAGATCCAGGACTGCCAGCTGAAGTAGTCCTCATCTGGGTGCTTGAAGAACTTGACTGCCTCTGCCCGCCGCTCACCGAAGTCCTTCATGGCCGCGGCGTCGTTTCTCATGGCCTTGGCAGCGTCCCGAGTGGGGGTGATGTCCCACTCCAGGGACACGATCTGAGCCTTCAGGAACTCGATGCAGGCCCGGGCCACGGAGTAGAGGTCAGCCAGGGTCTGGAGTTCCTGGAAACTCGCGAGCTTGAGGCCCTCGTCACCGGGTGTGCCAGTGGGGAGGTCCCAGCCGACCCGGTACTGCTCGAGTCGGGCCTCCACCTGCCCGTACTCGTTGGACTCATCCACGGGGATGGACAAGATGGGGCTGAAGGGCCCAAACGCGCCGTCAGTGAAGACCTCTGGTGGCCGCGGGAGGCCCAGGGTGCCATACGTGCTGCCCCACCCACCTGATGGATTGACCAGGTTGCCACTGGTGGCGTGGCCGGCCAGGGTGTTGCTGAAGCCGGCACCAGGGGTGGAGGGTGGCAGGGTCTGCCGGTTCACGCCACTGGGGATGGCGCTGTTTGCCGCGATGACTGAGCCGCGTCGTGCCACGTCACGCTCCTCTGTCAGTCGTCGTCATGGTCCTCGTCGTCGTCAACCTCAACGTCGATGACGTCTGAGGGGAAGATGATGTCTCGGTTGTTCCAGGCACCCTCAGGCCAGTACTCCACTTCCAGGAGGGTGCCATCCAAGTGCCAGGTGCTTCGCTTGACCCTGGGACACGGCTGCCGGTCCAGGGGCAAGCCGTATACCACGTCGTGGATGCCAGCGCAGTGCACGCACCCTGACTTGCCGGATACCTCACCGCGGAAGATCTTCTGCGCGGCTTGGATCTCAGCAGTGACCAGCTTGCTCACGTCACTCACCTCTCTCATAGAGCCAGCGGAGCACGTGTCCCACTGAGGTGAGTGACTCACCACTGACGTAGCTGTTGCCACTGAACAGTGACATGGTCACGTAGGCACCGGCAAACGCGGCCCGAGCCGTGGCCTGATCCAGGAGTGGCACGTCCAGTTCCCGGAACACGTCCCGGACCCCGGCAGCCCACTGGTCAGTGAGGTGCAGGGGAAGTTGCAAGAGGGGTGAACCAGTGAGGTCCTCCAGGTCCGCGAGGTCCTCAGCAGCTTGGTGTCGACGGTCAGGTCTCTCCACTCTCATCCTCCTCACCAGGTGTGACACTCACGAGGTCTGGTGCCTCAGCACCGCAGAAGGGGCAGTTGTCTCGGGCCACGCCAGCCACCTCAGCCAGGTAGCTGCGGGTGCAAGCAGGGCAGTTCACTGCCCCGTAGGCACTCATCCAGGTGCCTTGCTGGGTCCAGAAGGCCTGCACGACGGCGTCACCCCGATCCGTGGAGCGGCCGATGCGCTTCTTGATGTTGTCCTTGGATTCCACCTTGAGCTTGCCACCGGACAGGGCCTCCTCAGACTTGGGTGCCGTGAGGTCACCCAGGAGCTCGTCGTCGTCTGGGAGGCACACGTCACTGCCAGCTGAGGGGTCCAGGAGTTCCCGAAGGTTGAACCACGCCGCGGCCCGGACGTTGAGGAACTTCATTTCCCCGGTGACGTCCCGGCGGTTTGTCTTGCCGGAGGCCACGAAGGGCTGTACCTTGTGCCCCTGCTCCTTGAGCCGGTCATACACGCCGGCACCGATCCCGATGACGTCCACGATGGCAGTGCAGCGCTCATCAGCGTTGAGGACCCCGGCCACTCGGCCAGTGGTGGCCATGGTGTCAGCCAGGGCGAAGGTGCGCAGCTCTGTGACCACGTTGTCTTGCCGGATCGCCAGCACGGTCTTGTCCGCGCCGGACCGGGCCACGTCCACCCCGACGGTGTGAGGGTACCCAGGGTCGAGCCGACCGGCCTCGTTCCACTCGTGCCAGCGTTCCACGGCAGCCTCTGCCCAGCTGAGAGGGATGATGCTGTCCTCTTCACCGGCGTGGAACTCACCCAGCACGCGGTTCTGGAACAGGGCACTGGTCTCACCCCACTGCAGCTTCCGGGCCTCCAGCCACTCCAGGGAGATGCGCCCTGCCTGGATGGCCTCTTCCACGGTGACGTGTCGGACGTGCCAGTCCGCGTACCCTGGCTTCCGGGACTGGATGTCATAGAACCGGCCAGCTGGTGGCCCCGGGGTGCTGAGTGACATGGCGTAGGTCTCACCGGTGCCAGAGAACGCGCCCTCACAGGCGTCAAACGTGGCCGCGGGGATGGACTTGGACTCGTCATAGATGAACAGGAGCCGGTCAGCGTGGCAGCCCTCAATGAGAGCGGGGTTTGAGCACGCGGCGGCAAACGCGGCACCGTGGGTGAGCCTCAGGTTGAGGTTCAAGAGCTCGTTGCCCCTGAACGGGTGGTCCCTCACCTTCTCCCACTTGATCCGGGCAGCCCACTTCCGGATCTCTGGGGCCAGGTAGTTGATGAGCTGTCGCCAGGCACCAGCCGTGTACACGCACTTCCAGTCCACCCCGGCGGCGTCACTGGTCAGGGCGAACCAGAGGATGGTGATCGCGGAGGTGGTGGACTTGCCCAGGCCGTGGGGGCCCCGGACACTGACCCGGTGCTTCTCCTCCAGGAGATCCAGGATGTCCTTCTGGTAGACGGTGAGGCCGTCACTGGTCCAGTTGATGCAGTCCTGGGCGAACCCGACTGGGTCGTGGTAGTACCGAGCGACCCCGACCTTGAGCTTGGCTGCCTGCCGCTGGAGGTCTTGGAGGTGGCGGAGGCGCTCCAGTTTCACGAACTCCAGGGAGTCGGCCTCAGTGAGCTCTGTCACGTCACCACCTTTCAGGCAACACAACGAGGGCCTACCTTATAGGTAGGCCCTCGCGGTGTGTCTAGTTCTCGAGTCCCCGGTTGAGTTCGATCTCGAGGCGCTTGATCTCGCTCTCCACGCTGTCAATGGACACGACCTCAGCGCGGGTCGGTGCCATGTAGCCCATGAGCTTGGCCTTCTGCTCCTTGACCCGCATGATCCGGTCCATGACCTCAAGCACGAAGCGGTTGTCGTTCAGGGGCTCACCGGTCTCACCGTGGATGATCCGCCCCTGGTTGACCAGGATGTGCTTCTGGTCCAGGAGCTTCCACAGCCGGTACTCGAGCTCATCCAGGCCGGTGTAGTCCATCTGCCGGAACTCATCGTGAGCGAACCGGACTGCCGTGGCCATGGCTCGCTTGATCGCTGCCGCGGCTCGCCGGGGGTCGTCACCGAGGCTGAGGCGCTCACAGATGTCCTCCAGGGACCAGCCCAGGGCCTTGAGCCGGGCTGCCTCAGCGTCCCGAGCCGTGCCCTTGTGGGTCACACCGGCGCTGCTGCGAGGGAAGGAGAGAAGGAACCGGTCAACCTCCAGGGTGGGGTCAGCATCTGACATGCCACTCACCTCCGCCCTGGTGAGACAGTTGTCACCATGGTCTCACTATATCTCAGCCGTGATCTGAGGTACAGTGAACGGCGCCCTGACATAGTGCGCGGCGGTGTAGTATGATGCAGCTATGCCTGATCACCGCGACGTGACCCTCACCACCAGGATGCGGGACAGCTCACTGACCGCGCAGCGCCTGGGTGCCTGCCTGGATGACCTGGTCACTGACCCGGTGCAGCGGCGAGAGGACACGATGCGCCACTCCACTCGCACCGGTTCCTCACCCTCTTGGAACGCTCAAGCCGCGTACCTGGTCTTGGAGCTGCGCCAGTTGGCCCGGGGCGCGGAACTCGGGCTGCGCCTCCGGGTCAGTGGGAGCACCCAGACCAGGGGTGGCAGTGACCGCAACACGACCCTGGCCCTGCAGGCACTCCCTGACCTGGCAGCTGGAATCACCGGGGACGCGGATGAGGACTGGGCGTGGCAGGCCTGGCACACCCTGGACCGGTGGTGCACCCGGGCCCAGTTGGCACTGGGTGAGATTGAGCCCCAGATCCGCCTCCCCAGGTTGCCAGGGCAAGAGGAGGCCAGATGCCCGTGGTGCCGGTGTCGGACACTCAGGTACCAGCGGCAAGCCGGGTTGGTGCGGTGCGTGAACCCAGGGTGTGAGGATGAGACTGGGCAGCGACCCCTGGCCCAGGTGGAACTGGGAAGGTTGAGCGGTGAGCCACTCCTGGTGTGGCGGGACGGCGGGGTCGGGGTGACCGCGGCGTGAACCGGGGCTGGTCCTCCCAGGGGCTGCCCGTGGTGGGTGAGGACCCGCAGCTGTGGACCATCAACCACGCCGCCGGATTGCTGGGCCCACCGCAGCTCACCCCAGCCCAGTTGCGGGCCAGGGTGAGGGTGACTGGCCTGGTACCAGTGGGGAAGCGCCGGGTGACTGAGGCAGGCCACAGTGGCC
>Ga0179596_10000267_pt1 | contig 19610 bp, 17 predicted proteins | sample CZODoug1_1_08_16_FD_155494 | JGI IMG/M metagenome (GOLD analysis project Ga0179596, IMG submission 155494) | Vadose zone soil fungal communities from Angelo Coast Range Reserve, California, USA - CZODoug1_1_08_16fungal (Illumina Assembly) | ecosystem: Environmental > Terrestrial > Soil > Vadose...
GCGTCGCGCCGCCTCCACAAGAATTCCGGACCCGGCGACAGCCCAGATTTCGACCGCGTGCCCGCGCGCTGCCAGACCCTGAGCTTCTTCAAGTATGCGGATCTCCTGACCGCCCCAACCCACGGAGGCCTCGGTGTGCGCGATTCGCAGCGGAGTTCGTTTCAATACAGTCTTCTTGACTTGCCGACCGCGGGCTCGGCGACGCTCCGGCTCACGAACACACCCTGCGCGGCAGCAGCGCAGCCCATCTACGCCGCAAACTCTCTCGAGTACTGCAGGCGATGGAGCCTCGCGTAGATCCCGGACGCGGCGATGAGATCGGCGTGTTTTCCGGTTTCGGCGATGCGGCCCGCGTCCAGAACGACGATGCGGTCGGCCCGCTCGATGGTCGACAGGCGGTGCGCGATCACCAGCGTCGCGCGGCCGCGCATGAGCGTTTCCAGCGCCGCCTGCACATGGCGCTCCGATTCGCTGTCGAGGGCGGAGGTCGCCTCGTCGAGGATGAGCACCGGCGCATCCTTGAGGAACGCGCGCGCGATGGCGAGCCGCTGCCGCTGTCCGCCCGAAAGGCGCACGCCGTTCTCACCGATCAGGGTAGCGAGCCCCTCGGACATCTGGCGGATGAACTGCATCGCGTGCGCCGCCTCGGCTGCCCGGGCGACGTCGGCCTCACTCGTTCCCGCGAGGCGCCCGTAGGCGATGTTGGCGGCGACCGTGTCGTTGAACAGCACGATATCCTGGCTCACCAGCGCGATGTTCGCGCGCAGGTTCCCGAGCTTGAGCGTCGCGATGTCGACGCCATCGAGCAGGATTTGTCCGGAATCGGGAGCGTAGAAGCGCGGCAGCAGATTGGCGAGAGTAGTCTTTCCTGCGCCGGAGGCTCCTACCAGCGCCACGGTCTCGCCCGGGTCGATCGAAAACGACACGCGATCCACAGCCGCGCGTGTGCTTCCCGGATAACTGAATCCCACGGCCCTGAATTCCACTTTGCCCTTGGAGCGGCCGATCTCGAGGGTCCCGGTATCGGCCTCGGGCCGCTCGTCGATCAGGCGAAACACGCTCTCCGCCGCGGCGAGCCCCCGCTGCAGGGTCTGGTTGACGCCCGTCAGACGGCGCAGCGGCGCAAACACCAGCAACAACGCAGTGAGAAACGACACGAATCCGCCCACCGTCGTCTCGTCCGTTGCGGCCTGGCGCACCGCGAGATAGATGATGAGTGCCAGCGCGACAGAAACCACGATCTGTACCAAGGGGACGTTGGCCGCCGCCGCCGAGGCCATTTTCATATTGAAGGTGCGCACCTTGTTCGCTCCGGCGTCGAAGCGCCTTGCCTCGTAGTCCTGTCCACCGAACACCTTGACCACGCGATGACAGCCGATCGATTCCTCCAGAGCGTGGTTGAGGTCGCCCATCGCAGTCTGCTCGGCCCGGCTCATGGCGCGCAGCCGGCTCGAGAATTTGCGCGTAATCAAGATCGCGGGCGGTCCCACCAGGAGGGCCACCAAAGTGAGCTTCCAGTTCAGCCAGAAAAGCCATCCGAGCAACCCGGCAATGGTGAGCGAGTCCCTGAACAGCACCGAGATCACGCTGGTCGCTGCTCCTGTCACCTGCAGGACGTCGAAGGTGAACTTCGAGATGAGACTGCCGCCGGTGTGATTGTCGTAGTAGCTCGTCGGCAGTCGCACGAGATTGGAGAACATCGCGTTGCGCAGATCCATCACGACCTTGTTCGCCACCCACCCGATCGCGTAGTCGGAGACGTATGAGGCGAAGCCGCGCACCAGGAAAACGACGACGATCAAGCCGGGCAGCCAGGCGAGCAGCCCACCTTCCTTGTGCACGAAACTGCCGTCGAGGAGCGGCTTGAGGAGCGCCGGAAAGACAGGCTCGGTCAGCGCCGTTACCACCAAGGTTGCGACCGACAGCGCGAACGGCGCCCAGTAAGGCTTGACGTAGCGGAGGAGGCGAAGATAGAGCTGCAGGCTTGTGGCGTCGGACGATGCCATGGCTGCGCCGGAAAATGTCGAATTATAGCTGATCCGGCACGCGGCTCCGGGCCCGGGACCTCTAAGCGACGCCTCAGGTCGGCGCGAGGCGCCGCCTGGCACCCTCATCCACTTTTGGTGCCGTAAAGGTAGGGATTGAAGGCGGGATCGTTATACATCTTGAACTGCCGATACACCTTGAACCGTGCGCGGCCTGCCAGGCAATCGCCGAGCAGGGCGTCGAAACAGGCGGCCAGGTCTGTCCGTTGCTCGACCAGCCGAGCGAATCGCGTGCGGCTGGTTTCGATGTGCGCTTGAGGGGCGTCGGAACGCTCGGTCTGAGTCCGCATGTGGAAAACCTTGAGGGCGAGGATGGAAAGACGGTCGATCATCGACCCGGCGCTTTCCGAATGCAAACGGACCGCGGCGTTGAGTTCCACCTCCGCTAGCTGGGCAAGCAGGCATTCGTCTATTTTCTCGATCGAATCGTTGCGCTGCTGGTTGAAGACATCGATGTTGCGCTTGTTGGCAGCGATCGCTGAGTCCGGTACGTTCCGCCGCCGTGCCTGATCTTCTTCTTTCCAGAGCCGGCAATTGCATCGGTGGTTGTGCTCGATTTGAGACCAGACTCCCTGCGCTTGTCCCGCCGGACTCTCGGCATCCCAATCGGGCTGCGCAAGCCAATTGTCATGAAACTCCAGAATCTCGCGGGAGCCGGGAATCTTCATGTCCATAGTTTACCCCAGCAGTTTCCGACAAATGAGTCTGAATCCGTATGTCATCCTGGATCCGGGGAAAGCAAGGGTTCAGGCCGGTGCAAGGCTCCGGTAGAGCGCGAGGAGCTGCTCGGCCATGGCCGTGAGACTGAACCCTTCAGCGCGCTTGCGCGCCCGGCGCCCCATCTCGCGAGCGACGGGACCTTCCAGGCGGGCGAGCCTGTCGGCGAGCTCATCGACGGCGAGAGCGTCTATCACATAGCCGTTCACGCCCTCCTCGATCAGTTCGGCTGTGCCGCATTGCGGCGTGGTAATCACCGGCAAGCCGCAGGCCATTGCCTCGAGCGCCGCATTCGGAAACGGATCGTAAATGCTAGCCAGCGCGAAGGCGTCGGCTGCGCCGTACCAGGGACGCACGTCTTCCTGGGCGCCTGCAAAGTGCACGCGGGACGCGATTCCGCGCGAGCTCGCCAGGTGTTCCGCTCGCGTCTGCGCCTTGTCCCGCCCCACGATGACAAGATGAGCATCAGGCTGCCGCGAGCGGGCGAACGCTTCGATCAGGCGAAACACGCCCTTCCTTTCGAATCCCGCGCCGACGTGAAGGTGCACGGGCACGTGTTGCGGAATACCGAGCTTTTGACGCATCGTCGACCGATACGCCTCGCGCAGCCGCGGATGGAATGCTTCCAGATCGATGCCGTTGTAGATGACGTGGAGCTTCGCCTCCGGAGTGCCGAAATGCGCGCGGATTTCGTCCCTGACCATGCGCGAATTGCAGATCACCGCGCGCAAGCGCGGGCTCTCGAACAGGCGCCGCTCCGCGGCTAGGACGTAGCGATGATAGGGATTGAGCGCGAGGCCGACCCGGCCGAGCCGGCCGAGGATCGCGCGGCGGTTGTGCAGCCATTGTGCGTGCACTCCGTCGCCCGCCCGGTAAAGGTCGCAACACGCGATGCGTTCGTGCGATTGCACGAGATCGAACCGCCGGCGGGAGACTTCGCGGCATACCGCCCGCGCGAAGCTCCAGTCGCGCCAGAGGCGCCCGACGTGAAACGGGTCGCAGCGAACCACCCTCCCGGGGTCCCCGGTCCATTCCCGCGCCAGCACCGTCACCGCCACGCCCTGCTCACCGAGCGCGCCGAGAGCCCGTTCGATGAAGCGCTCGGCGCCCCCGTAAGCGGTATAGCGCTGCCGCACCAGAGCGACGCGCATTCGCTCTAGTTCCGTGCGAGCTCGAGCCGCCCGCACAAGGCGCGAACACCCTGGAGCACGTGGGGGCCCTGCGCGTGGAGCCAATCCGGATCGATTGCGTAAATCCTGCGGCTTCGAACTGCTGGCACCGATTCAAGACCCTTCCACGCCTGGAGCGCTTCACTCCCGAAACCGCCCGTGACGATCGCTTCGGGCTGGGCGTCGAGGATCTGCTCGCGCGAGACGAGCGGCGTGAGCGTCTTCGCTGCGGCAAAAACGTTGCGACCGCCGCACAGCCGCAGCGCGTCGCTGATGAGGTGCCCGCCGTTCACGGTGAGCAAGGGCGTGTGCCAGATCTCCAGAAACACCGCGACGCGACGCTCCGCGGCGTAGCGCTTGCGCAGATCCGCGACTTCATTTTCAAATTGCCGTGCGCGTCCTTCAGCGAGCTCCGCGCTGCCGGCCAGCGCACCGACCAGGCGAACGATGCGAGGAATATCGGCGAGGGCGCGCGCCTCGGTGACGAAGACCCGGATACCGATGCGCTCCAGACGGTCGATCTGCAGCGGCGAATTGCCGCTTCGCCAGGCGAGCACGAGATCCGGCCGCAACGCGACCAGGCGTTCGATGTCGACCCGGCCGTAACTTGCCACGACCGGCAGGCGCTGCGCCTCGGCAGGATGGCGGCTGAAGCTCGAGACCCCGGCGAGCTTCGCGCCGGCGCCCGCGGCGAAGGTGATCTCAGCCAGATGCGGCGCGAGGGTGGCGATGCGCTCTGCCGGCCGATCGAGGAAGAGGGTGACGCCCCGGTCATCGGTCGCTTGCAGCGCGTGCGAGTCCGCGGCGACGATGGCGAAAACCACGCACGCGAGGAACCGGATCATCGCGTGAGGAGCGACTCGACGGCGGCCGTTGCCGCTTCAAGCGGAAGCCGGGTGAGGCATTCGCTGACCTTGCCGCCGCCGCAGCCGTCGTTGCCGCAAGGACGACACGGATGCTCGCCCGAAGCCACGATGCGGTGCGGTACGCGCCACGGCCCCCACTCGAGCTCTCCGCTCGGGCCGAAGAGGGCCACAACCGGGGTCTGCATGGCCGCGGCGATGTGCATGGGCGCGGAATCCACGCCGACGAAAAGCTTCGCGCGGGCACTCAGCGCCGCGAGCTGTTTGAGGGTCAGCTTTCCCGAGAAATCGGCGACCTCCGCTTTCGCGCACTTGCGGATCTCGGCAATCAGCTCGAGCTCCCGCTCGTCTGGCGCGGCGGTGAGCACAATGCGTTCCCCGCGCGCCGCCAATGCTTCTACGAGCGCCGCTGCGCGCTCGGTCGGCCAGCACTTGAACTGCCAGCGCGACCCCGGGTGGAAATGAATGAAGCTTCGGGCGGCTAGACCCCTTCCGGCGAGCAGCCTTTCGACGCTGCGCTCCGAGTCCTCGCCTGGCACGAGCAGGAGCTTGCGTTCATCTTCACCCGGCTGGACGCCGATTCGCCGGAGCGCGTCGAGATTGACTTCCACCCGGTGGCGCCTCGCGTGAGGGGGGAGCGGAACGAGATGCGTGAAGCTTTTTTTCCAGAGTCGCGGCTTGCGAGAAAAATCCGGCGCAACGGCGTAACGCGCGCCAAGCGAGCGTGCAAGCCACGCCCCGCGCGGATGTTCGGAAAGATGCACCACCAGGTCGTAGCCTCGCGATCGCAGCATCGAGAAGAGCCGCCCCTCTGCGACCAGCCGCGCAGCCACTCCCGACTCCTTCCAATCGCGCCCCACCACGTGGACTTGCGCGATCGCCGGGTGGAGATCGAGCATGTCCCGTGTTTCGGCGTAGACAAGCGCGTCGATCTCCAGGGCCGGCGCATGGTTCTTGAGAACCGTGAACACGGGGGAGGTCAGAAGAACGTCGCCGTGGTGGCGCAGCTGGATCACCAGCGCGCGCCGCAACTTGGAAACGTCGACCGCATCGGCGGGGCCGTACTGCATGCCGCGCAAGATAGCAGAAAACCGTCTTCTGCCGCATACCGCGGCCGCGCTCAGAATCGGTATTCGGCGCTTGCGAGAAACGTGCGGCCCGGCTGCGGATAGGCGTTGAACGAAGTGCCGGCGCCGTTGCGAATGGCGTAACTGTAGTAGTGTTTGTCTAGAAGATTGTTGACCGCCGCGCTCAAGCTCAAACCGCGCACGATATGCGTCAGCTTCAAATCGGCTGTGGCATAGGCAGGCATACGATCTGGAAATGAGTTGGTCTGATCGTTGTCGTAGTACTGTCTGCCCACGTAGCGTGCCACGCCGTTTAGACGCGTTCCTTCGAACGCCTGCCAGGAGACCCCGGCGTTCGCGGCGTTTCGTGGAACAAGAGGAATCGTGTTCCCCGAAACGTCGACACCGCCGATATTTCCTTCGCGAAAGCGGGCCTGCGTCGCCGATGCATTGGCAAAGAGGGACAAGCTCGGGCTGGCGCGCAGAGAAACATCGAGTTCCACGCCTTTGCGGCGCGTGGGCGGCAGATTGATGTTCGAGAAAGTCGGGGCGAAAAAGTAGATTTCGTTTTTCAGATCGGAGAGGAAGGCGCTGGCGCGGAGGCGCAGATCGCTGACGCGGTATTCAAGCCCGATTTCGTGTTCGCGAGAGGTCTGCGGTTCGAGCAGCGTGACGACCGAATCGAATAGCGGAGGTCCTCCGCCAAACTGGTTGTAGACTTCGTCGACGGTGGCAATACGGAAGCTCTCGCCGACGCGACCGTATACGGCCGTGGTTCGCGTCAGGTTTTGGCGCAGTGCCAGGTCCCAGGCACGCGGCGTGCTCGTCTTTGAACCCGACGCATAGGCTGCCGGGTTCACGACGTCCCTCGCGGTCGTGGTCACCCGTTGCTCACGCGCCCCGAGTGTGAGCTTGGTATCCTCGCTGATAGCCGTGTTCTGCTGCACATAGAGGGCTTCGTTCCGCTGAGTCGCAAAGACGCGCGCGGTCGGATTTCCAAGAGTGTCCCTGCTCGTTGCCTTTTGCGAATCGTAGTCCCAATCGTCCGCGTCTACGCCGACGACGAGGCTATGATGAAAACCCAGCGCGTCGTAGGGAATCTTGAGACGCGGGGTGAGCGACCAGGTGCTCGTACGAGTATCAGTGTAGGTATCGGACTCTTTGAACAGCGACGTGCGTGCGCTGTCGCGGTAACCGAGCTCGGTGGCAAATTCTCCGAATCCCAGATCGCGGCTCACGGCCAGCGTCGCGCGCGCGCCGTCGCGCGTGGAGAAATCATCCGGGGTGCTCGCCCCTCGCGGATCGGATTGAAGCTGCTCAGCGGTGCGCGCGCCCGGCAGCCGCAGATTCTGATTGTCCAGTCCGAATTTGAACGCCGCAGATCCCTTTGGCCCGAACCAACGTAAGTCGCCCTCGACGTTCTTTTGCTCGATGCGATTGTTGAGGCGATAGTTGTCGGACGCGTAGTCGTTCGCATGGAGAGTCAGCCCGGTCTGCTCGCCCGCGACAGTGACTCCACCCCGGAATTCCCGAGTGCCGTAGTTTCCGGCGCTCGCCCCGGCGCTCGCGCCGCTGGCGCCGGGCTGCGGCGCTTTGGTGATGATGTTGATCGTGCCGCCAGTGGCCCCGCCCCCATAAAGTACCGACCCCGACCCGCGCAGGATTTCGATTCGCTCGATGCTCTCGATGGGAATTGCGGACCAGCGCACGGAAACGATTTCGTTCTCGTTCATTCGTTGGCCGTCGAGCAACACGAGGGTGTTCTGGTCGCCCGTAATCCCGAACCCCCGCATATCGATCTGCCAGTCCGGGCTCCCGGTATTGTCGCGGGTCACAATGCCCGCTTCTTGCGAGAGCAATTCCGGCAGGGTCTTCGCTGTGGTCTCTGCGATTTGCTGGGCGGTGATGACGGTCATGCCTATCGGTGCGTCGAGGCTGCTTTCTGGAAAACGTGTTGCTGTGACGATGACGGCTGGTTCTTCCGGACTTTGAGCAAGCGCGAGCGGCGCCGCGGCTGCGACGAGTGCGGCAATGATGGATCGTTTCAAGGTTCCTCCCCCGGCATGCGTCCCCGCAGGCCGAACTCTCGTTGCGAGAGGAAATGCGACAACGAGGCACACCGGTTTCCCACCGCGCCCCGCGGCATTTCCCACCATCGGTCGAGGCCGGTCTCCGGGCTTGTGGGATCGGTGCGTATCGCCTTCCCGGGAGCTCGCGCTCCCAGTGGCAGGGCCTCGAGTCGGGCACAAATCGCCCGACTCGGGCTGCTGGTTGATACGCCCGCGCCACTTACCGTTGCGGGGGCAGCAGAGGACTTGGAAGGACTGTGGATCGCGGATTCAGGCAGGGGCGAACCCCTCTGAATCCTCGGTCCGAATCCGCTTCCGCACCTCTTTCCCGTTTCACCCCGGCGCGAGGCACGCGCCGGGACACCTCGAACGAGCGCGTTGATTGTACAACACAAGTCGCGGAGCTCCGCCTTGCGGCGGCATCGGGAATCTACATTGAAAACGAATCCTTACACCTTGACCTAACAGGATTTTCCAAACTATAGTGTGCCGATGGACACGGAATTGACCACCCTCGAGGAAAAAATTCGCCAGGCGGCACGTCTGTGCCAGCGGCTGCGCGACGAAAACCGGGGGCTGCGCCAACAGCTGGCCGCTTTGCAGGGCGACAAGCGGCAGCTCGCAGAGAAGATCGATGGGGCGCGCAGTCGACTCGAGACCCTGCTCAAGCAGATTCCCGAATAGCTTCCAGGATGAATCAGAAGTCCAAGACCCTTGACGTCACCATCATGGGCCGGACCTACAAGGTCGCGTGCTCCGAAGAGGAGCGGAACGCGCTTCTCTCCGCGGTGGCTTATCTCGATCGGAAGATGAGCGAGATCAAGAGCGCGGGTCGGGTGGCGAGCGCCGAGCGCATCGCCGTCATGGCCGCGCTCAACATCACCCACGAGCTGCTCAACTCCAGAAACAACTCGAGCGGCTTTGACATCGAGGGGCTCAGGCGTAGAATGGCCGCAATGGAGGCGACGCTCGATCAGGCCCTCGCTCCGTAGTTGCGACGGCGTCAGATCGGTCGAGTGGTGCCTTAGGAATTGTCCCCTGCGGTGTACGCCAAGACCCGGAAAATTCTTGAACCAACAGCTTGAATTGGGTTGCTGACCCAAGTGTCACTGTTGTGCGCGTCCCTTGTCGGATGTACCTGATGTGACCGGAAGGCGACCACCTTGAATCGAAAGGTTCAGGAATCGGTTCTAGCGGCACCAGCGGGGGACTCCATAAACGAAGAAGCAGACACGACGAATGAAAACGCAGGCGCGCGCCTGCGTTTTCGTTTGTGAGCCCGGAATTGAGATTCTCGATCATGCCTTTCTGGTTGATGAAGTCCGAGCCCGACGAGTTCAGCATAGACGATCTCGCCGCGGCTCCCCGCAAGACCACGGCCTGGTTCGGCGTGCGCAACTACCAGGCGCGCAACTTCATGCTCAAAGAGATGCAGATCGGCGACAAGGTCTTCTTCTATCACTCAAGCTGTCCCGAGCCCGGCATCGCAGGCATCGCACAAGTCTCGTCGGCGGCGTATCCCGATGCAAGCCAGTTCGATCGGCAAAGCCCCTACTTCGACGCTGAAGCGAAACGCGCGTCGCCCCGCTGGTTCAACGTCGACGTGCGGTTCGTCCGCAAAACCCGACTGGTCGGCCTCGCCGAGCTGCGCGGCCACCGCGAGCTGTCCAAGATGCGCACTCTCGCGCCCGGCAACCGGCTTTCCGTGACCCCGGTCAGCGCGGACGAATGGGAATTCATTACGCGCCGCTTGATGAAGCTCTGAGCCGATGCCTGCGCTGGAGAACGATACGCTCATACGGGCGCTGCTCAGGCAGCCGACCGCGTACACGCCGGTATGGCTGATGCGCCAGGCGGGGCGCTACCTTCCCGAATACAACGAGACGCGGCGCCGCGCGGGGAGCTTCCTCGCCCTGTGCAAGACGCCGTCTCTCGCCGCCGAGGTGACCTTGCAGCCGCTCGAGCGGTTCCCCCTGGATGCAGCGATCCTGTTCTCGGACATTCTCACCATTCCTGACGCGATGGGCCTGGGGCTCTACTTCGCGGAGGGAGAGGGGCCGCGCTTCGAGCGACCGCTACGCGACGAAGCGTCGATCGCGAAGCTCGCCGCACCCGACCCGAGCGAGAGCTTGCGCTATGTCACCGACGCGATCGGCGAAGTCCGGCGTGCCCTGCCGGCAAAGTCCCTCTCATCGGGGTTCTCTGGCAGCCCTTACACGCTCGCCTGCTACATGGTGGAGGGACAGGCGAGCGACGACTGGTTCAAGGTGAAGCTCATGCTCCACCAGCATCCCGGCCTTCTTCATCGCCTTCTTGAAACCAATACCCGGGCCGTCGCGGCCCTGTTGAACGCGCAGATCGAGGCGGGAGTGAACGTGGTGATGATCTTCGACACATGGGGCGGGAGTCTTTCAGCGGCGTCGTACAGAGAGTTCTCCCTCGAATACATCCAGAACGTGTTGTCCCAGCTCAAGCACGGCTCAGGTGCGGCGCGGGTCCCGGTGATCGTCTTCACCAAGGGCGGGGCGCCCTGGCTCGAGCGGATCGCCGCAACAGGATGCGATTGCGTGGGTCTGGACTGGAGTATCGAACTCGGAGATGCGCGCCGGAGGATCGGTGCCGGCGCCGCGCTCCAGGGCAATCTCGATCCCGCGGTGCTGCTGGCCTCGCCCCAGGTCGTCCGTCGCGAGGTTCAGAAGGCGCTCGAGTCCTTCGGGAGCGGAGTCGGCCACGTATTCAATCTTGGTCATGGCGTTCCGCGATTCACGCCTCCGGAAAACGTGGCTGCCCTGGTCGCCGCGGTGCGAGAATTGAGCCCGAAATTTCACTGACGGGTGGAAAAAACGCAGTCTTGCGCGCGAGTCGCCCCAAACGACTTATACACAGTGCTGCCCGTAAAGCCCCGACTGGCGCGGAGTTTCGAGGACTTGCCCGGAGAAGTCTGTAATACACTGATTGATCAGTTTATTTCAGCGCGCTCGCATTTTGAGCAGCGAGGAAATTTCCTTGTGGAAGTGTGAGTTACAGTAGCGTGAAAGCCTTACTCACACAGTTACTCACAAATTCTGTGAAAAACCCCGAAAACCTCATACAACCAAGCACTTTACCGGAGTGGCTGAAGAATTCACTTGAGTAGTGAGCACAGCACTCGAATCATCTGAGAATGATCATCCTGCGCGTCGCCCTCGATGTGCCGCTGCCGAAGTTGTTCGATTACCGTTCGGAGGATGCGACCCGCGCGGATGTCGGCTATCGGGTGCTCGTTCCGTTCGGAAAAAGACGCCTGGTCGGCGTGATCTGGGACGTAGCGACAAAATCCAAGGTAACGGATTCCCGACTGCGCTCGGTCGAAAAAATCCTGCGAGATGTGGCGCCTCTTCCACGCGAGTGGCTCGCCCTGGTCGAATTCTGCAGTGGCTACTACCACGGGCCGCTAGGCGAGGTAATCGCCGCGGCTTTACCACCGCGACTGCGTGGCGCCAAGTCCGTCCCCCTTCCCCCGCACGATTACGTCCTTACGCCGATCGGTAGAGATGCGCTTGCGGCGACTCCGTCGAGGCACCGGCGCCTGCGAGCGCTGCTGGAACGGCTCGCGCGGGGCCGGGCATCCGGATCCGAACTCGACGCGCAAGCGACCGGGAGCCGAAACCTGTTGAAGCGCGGCATCGAAGCGGGCTGGATCGCTCCCATTGAACCCGAGCGGTCCGAACCCCGTTTTATCCACGCGCACGAACTGACCTCGGAGCAGGAACACGCTATTGGAATTTTGCGCTCCAGGCTGGAGAAATTCCGGGTGAGCTTGCTCTTTGGCGTCACGGGCAGCGGCAAGACAGAGATCTATCTCCACCTGATTGCGGACGTCCTCGCGCGCAACAAACAAGTCTTGATTCTGGTACCCGAGATAGCGCTCACTCCCGCGCTCGAAGCCGCGTTCCGCGACCGATTCTCGGGCGCGTGCATCGTCACGCAGACGAGCGCCATGGCCGAGCTGGAGCGCGTCCGCGGATGGGTCCTCGCCCACAGCGGTCGCGCCGACATCGTGCTCGGCACCCGGCTCGCGGTGTTCACGCCGCTCCCCCGTCTCGGGCTGGTCGTGGTCGATGAAGAGCAGGATGCCTCGTTCAAGCAGCGAGAGGGCGTGCGCTATTCGGCGCGCGACCTCGCAATTACGCGGGCCCACATTGCCGGCGCCTCTGTCGTTCTGTGCTCGGCCACTCCCTCGCTGGAAAGCTTCCATCATGCGACCTCGGGTAAATACGAGCTGGTGCCCCTCACGCGACGCGCCATCGACCGGGCGGCATTGCCTGCAATACACCTGATCGACACGCGGGTGCATCCGCCCCAGGAGGGAATTGTTCGGCCCCTCCTCGAGGCGCTCGCGGCGCGCCTCGCGCGCGGGGAGCAATCGCTCGTTTTCCTCAATCGCCGCGGCTATGCGCCTGCGCTGGCCTGCCCCGCATGCGGCTGGGTCAAAGGCTGCAGGCGTTGTTCGGCGAGCATGGTCGTGCACTTGGCCGTGCAGCGGCTGCGTTGCCACCACTGCGGACTGGCCGAAGGCATTCCACGCGCCTGCCCAGAATGCGGCAACCCCGATCTACAGGCTTTTGGACGCGGGACACAGCGCGTCGAGATTACGCTCGCAGAAAAGTTTCCCCACGCGCGGATCCTGCGCGTGGATAGCGACGCTGTGCGCACGAGGACCGGACTCGAGGATCTGCTCGAGCGCGCCATACACGCCGATATCCTCGTCGGCACACAGATTCTCGCCAAGGGCCACCATTTCGAGCGCTTGACGCTTGCTGGCGTGCTCAACGCCGACAGCGGCTTATTCTCGAGCGACTATCGGGCGAGCGAGCGGGCCTTTGCCCAGTTGCAGCAAGTAGCAGGACGCGCCGGACGCGCGAATCTGCCGGGCGAGGTGCTGATCCAGACGCGTTATCCCGAGCATCCTCTGTACCAGGCGCTCGTGCGCAATGACTACGCGGGGTTTGCAAAAAGCGTGCTCGCGGAGCGCCGGGAAGCGGGATTTCCGCCCTTCGTTTTCGAAGCGGCGCTGCGTGCGGAAAGCCGCGACTCGGTTCGCGCGCTGCGCTTCCTGCGCTCGGCGATCGGGCGCGCGCCGCAAAGGGGCGCCTCGATCACCGTGTTCGATCCAGCGCCGATGTCGCTCGCGCGACTCGCAGGAGTCGAGCGCGCGCAAGTCCTGCTGCAATCGCGCTCGCGACCGCGGCTGCAGGCGTTCCTGCGTGAATGGAGCGACTCGCTGTACCGCACACCCGCGCAAGGAGTGCGCTGGCATCTCGACGTGGACCCGATAGAGTTTTGATCGCCTGCGGAAATCAGGCGGGCCTCTTCGCCGTTTTTTTCGCCTTGCGCGGTCGGGTCTTGCCGTGCGACCCCTTGAAGACCTTGCCGCGGAATGTGCGTTTATCGCCTTTGCCCAAGCTCCACGCTCCCGTTCGGAAATTTGAATCAGCCGGTATTGTACCTTCGCATCGCGGATCTGGGCGACACCTTGGGTATAATACTGAGCATTTCGGCCAATCAATGTCCGCCGAGATCAAGTCTCACCTCACCGAGTTGCTTACGCGCGCGCTGGCCAAGGTCGCGCCGCAGCAGCCGGGTTCGCTGATTTCCCTGGAGCGACCCAAGCAAGCTCAGCACGGCGATTTTTCCTGCCCGGCGGCAATGCAGCTCGCGCGTGCCCTGAAACGCAATCCACGGGAGCTTGCTCTCGAGCTCGTCGCGGCGCTGCCTCCCTCGGAGTGGCTCGAGCGCGCCGAAGTCGCGGGTGGCGGGTTCATCAACCTTCGCGTGCGCCCCGCGGCCAAGCAGCACATCGTCCAGACCATTCTCACCGAAGGCGACCGCTACGGCCGCGCCGACCGTGCCGGCGGGCGGCCGGTGATGGTGGAGTTCGTATCGGCCAATCCCACCGGGCCGCTTCACGTCGGGCACGGCAGGCAAGCGGCCCTCGGCGACGCAATCGGCGCCCTGCTCGAATCGCAGGGTTGGCGCGTAACGCGAGAGTTCTACTACAACGACGCCGGCGCGCAGATCCGCAATCTGGGACTTTCGGTACAGGCGCGGATTCGAGAAAAGCTCGGCGTACGGGCGGAATTTCCCGCCGACGGCTACCACGGCGACTACGTGCGCGAGATCGCTGAAAAACTCCTCGAGGCGGGCAACATCGACGGCGAGGATTTGGAAGCCGTGACCCGTTTTGCGGTGGCCGAACTTCGCCGCGAGCAGGATCTCGATCTGCAGGCCTTTGGCGTGCGCTTTGACAGCTATTATCTGGAATCTTCGCTCTATCGGGACGGGCGTGTTCAGAAAACGGTTCAGGCGCTCATCGACGCCGGCAAAACCTTCGAGCAGGACGGCGCGCTTTGGCTCAAGACCACCGAGTACGGCGACGACAAGGACCGGGTCATGCGTAAATCGGACGGCACCTACACCTATTTCGTGCCCGACGTCGCCTACCATCTGGCGAAATGGGAGCGCGGCTTCATCCGTGCCATCAACATCCAGGGTTCCGACCACCACGGCACGGTGACGCGCGTACGCGCGGGGCTGCAGGCCGCGTCTTCGAAATGGGAGCGCGCGGTTCCGCAGGGCTATCCCGACTACGTGCTCCACAAGATGGTCACGGTAATGAAGGGTGGCGAGGAGATGAAGATTTCCAAGCGCGCCGGTTCCTACGTCACGCTTCGCGAGCTGATCGACGAGGTCGGACGGGACGCGGTGCGGTTCTTCCTCCTTTCGCGCAAGGCCGACGCGGATTTCGTGTTCGACATCGACCTTGCCAAGTCGCAATCCGAAGAGAATCCCGTCTATTACGTGCAGTACGCGCACGCCCGGATCCGCTCGGTGGTGGAACAATGGAAAACGCAGTTCGGTGGCGAGGACCGTGCTTTTCCAGTCGCAAGCGCGCTGAACGCCGCCAATCCTGATTCTCTCAAGAAGATCGATCTCGCGCCGCTCAGCGGCGCACGCGAGCTGGCGCTTCTGCAACGGCTGGGCGAGTATGCCGAAATCCTGGAAAACGCCGAGGCGGAGCTCGCTCCGCACCAGGTTGTGTTCTATCTTCGCGAGCTGGCGGGTGAATTTCACAGTTACTATAATGCCGAACGCATACTGGTTGCCGAGGCGCCGCTGCGATCGGCGCGTCTGGCTCTGTGCCTTGCAGTGCGCCAAGTGCTTCGCAACGGGCTTTCGTTGCTGGGCGTCAGCCAGCCCGAGAAAATGTGACGCCTTACCTCTATGAGCTTCGACTATAAGCAACTGCCCCGATCCAGACCGGACTTCTCCGGTAATTTTGTGATCGGCCTTTTTTTCGGTTTTCTGCTGGGCCTGGGCGTGGCGGCCGGAATCGCGATCTATTTCTTCAAGACACCCATTCCGTTCGCCGACAGGCCGCGGCCCCCGGACAAAGCTCCGCTCGTCGATCAGAAACTGCCTGAGCCACCCAAGTCGGCCAAGGCGGAGGACAAGCCTCGCTTCGATTTCTACCGGATCCTCCCCGGACGGGAGGAGCCGGTCACCGAACGCCAGATGCGGGAGGCGGCCAAGCAAGCCAGCAAGCCCGGCGCGCCCAAGGACAGCTATTTCCTTCAAGCCGGCTCATTCCAGAACCCAGCCGACGCGGACAACCTCAAGGCAAGGCTGGCCCTGATGGGCCTGGAAGCGAGCGTGGAGCCGGCCAATCTCGCCGAAAAAGGGGTTTGGTATCGAGTGCGGCTCGGGCCTTATACGCGCGTGGACGAGATCAACCGCGTCCGGCAGCAGCTGACGCAGAACGGAGTGGACGCGTCGCTGGTCAAAATTACCGATGTTGCCAAGAATTGAACCAGCACCCCGAGGAGAAGCCCCATGTTTTTTCGTCTGCTGAGCGTCCTTTCCGGCCTGTTCCTCGCCTTTGCCGTGTACGCTCAGGGTTCGCCCGCCGAGGGTGTCGATTACATCGAATTGAAACCGCCGCAGTCGGTCGAGTCCTCGGGCAAGATCGAAGTGCTCGAGTTTTTCTGGTATCGGTGCCCCCACTGCTACGCGCTCGAGCCCGACCTCGAATCCTGGGCAAAGCGACTGCCGCGCGACGTGCAGTTCAAGCGCGTGCCGGGAATTCTGAACGACGACTGGGCAGTCGATGCCCGGATTTTCTACACGCTGGAGGCCATCGGAGAGCTCGATCGGCTGCATAGACCCTTGTTCGACACCATCCACCAGCAGGGCGGCGTGAGGCTGCACGGCGATGCCTTCGCCAAATGGGTGGCGGAGTGGCTCGCCAAGCAGAAGGTAGACATGGCCAAATACGACGCCGCTTTCCACTCGTTTACGGTCGAGAGCAAGCTGCGGCGCGCGGCGCAGATGGGCCGCGCGTACCGACTCGACGGAGTACCGACTCTAGCTGTGCAGGGCCGCTACCTCGTCGTCGCGAGCACGTCTCGCACGGCGATGCTCGCCACCGCCGACTTTCTCATCGGAGAAACCCGCAAGCAACTCGCGAAAGCAAAGCCCTAGCGTGGCGGGGCTTGCGCTCGAGCGAATGGGACGGCGGGACCGCCTGGAGAAATGGCTGTTCGCGTCGGTGTTCGCTCTGCTCGCCGGCGCCGCATCGGCCCAGATCCAGCCGGGGCGCGAATTTCAGCGCATCGAACCCCAGCGTCCGGCCGCGGCGGACGGGCGCATCGAGGTGATCGAATTCTTCTACTACGGCTGCCCGGTCTGCTACGAAACCCAGCCGTTTCTCTCCCGCTGGCTGGGCACGGCACCTGAATATGTCGCGATCCGCCGCGTGCCGGCGCTTTCCACGGAAGCATGGGAACCTTTCGCGAAACTGTTCTATACGCTCGAAACCCTGGGACGGCTCGGCCGGCTTCACTGGCCGGTCTACGACCAGTTTCACTTCGAGAACGTAAAGCTCAATGACGAGAAAATCATGGTCGATTGGGCGGCGCGTAACGGCATCGAGCGGCAGAAGTTCGCGGAGGTTTACGGCTCACCGGGAGTCGCGGCCAAGGTCGCGCAGGCGCGAGAACTGCTGAAGGCCTACGACGTGCACGGGGTGCCGACGTTCATCGTCGACGGCAAGTTCCTGACCTCGGCACGCCTCGCGGGCGGCACCGAGCAGGTCATCCAGGTGGTCGACCATCTGGTGAAGCTCGCGCGCGAAGAGCGCCTCCGGTAAGCGCCGCGCCCTGCCGTCCGGTGTTTCCCGGTCCCAAGGTCTTCATCACTGGCGCATCGCGCGGGATCGGCGCCGCACTCGCGGCGCACTACGCGCACCAGGGAGCGGTGCTCGGCTTGTGCGCGAGACGGCTAGTCCCGACACAGGCGCTGCTCTCGAGCTTGTTCTGCACCGGGTCCTGCTATCAAGTGGACGTGACCGACGCCGCCAGCCTGCAGGCCGCAGCAGCCGATTTCACGGAGCGCTTCGGAGTGCCCGACATCGTGATCGCTAACGCGGGCATCAGCGTCGGCACCTCGTCCGAGAATCCGGAGGACCTTCCCGCCTTCCGCAAGATCATGGACACGAACGTGTTCGGAATGGCCGCGACGTTTCAGCCGTTCGTTGCGCCGATGCGTGCGCGTGGCAGCGGCACGCTGGTCGGCATCGCGAGCGTCGCCGGCTTTCGCGGGCTGCCCGGCGGAGGCGCCTACAGCGCTTCCAAATCGGCAGCAATCACCTATCTGGAGAGTCTACGCGTGGAGCTTCGCGGCTCGGGCGTGGCCGTAGTCACGATATGTCCCGGCTATATCCGCACCGCGATGACCGCGTCGAACCGCTACCGGATGCCGTTCATCATCGGCGCGGACGAAGCAGCACGGCGCTTTGCCCGCGTCATCGCCGGGAAGCGCCGCTTCGCGGTCGTTCCCTGGCAGATGGCGCTCGTTTCCTTTGCGCTTCGCCGCCTGCCGCGCTGGCTGTTCGACCGGCTTTTCGCGCGCGCGCCGCGAAAAGCGCGCGGTCTCCCTCTGTGAGCGGGCCCGGGGCGGGACTCGTCGACGCCGTGGGCACGCGGCACAAGCCGGCTCGCCGCGGAGCGCGCATCGTGAGTCTGGTACCCAGCATTACGGAGCTCGTCTGCGATCTCGGGCTCGCGGCCCAACTGGTGGGCAGGACCGGCTTCTGCGTCCATCCTCGCGAGGTCGTTCGCCGAATCCCAAAGGTCGGCGGCACCAAGGACGTCGATCTCGACAAGCTGCGCGCGCTGCGGGCCACCCACGTCATCCTCAATATCGACGAGAACAGGGACGATGACGCGCGCGCGCTCGCAGAGTTCGTTCCCGAGCTGATCGTCACGCACCCGCTCGCGCCCATCGACAACCTGGCGCTCTACCGGCTGATCGGCGGAATATTCGGGCGGGAAGACCAGGCCGAAGCGCTGTGCGGTGAATTCGAAGCGGCGTACGCGGCGCTGCAGTCGGCGGCGCGCAGCTTTCCGCTCGATCGCGTGCTCTACCTGATATGGAAAAATCCCTGGATGACGGTGTCGCGCGATACCTACGTTTCGCGGATGCTCGCGCTCGTGAAATGGGAAACCGTCCCGGCGGACTGCGCCGATCGCTACCCGAAGATCGAGCTCGACAGCGGCGTACTCGACGGCGCCCGGGTCGTGCTGCTGTCGAGCGAACCGTACCTCTTCCGCGAGGCGCATGTCTCCGAGCTGCGCGCCGAATCGTTCATGCGGGAGAAGAACATCGCTCTCATCGACGGAGAGATGACCGCTTGGTATGGCAGCCGCGCCATCGAGGGCTTGCGGTATCTCAGGCGATTCCGCGAGAGCCTCGATCGCGCCGCCGGATGATTCCGGCTCAGGCGGGGACGCTCACATAAGACCCCGGGGCGTCCTCGAGGGCTTGCAGTGCCCCGGTGCCGGGAACGCGGGCCGGCACCCGGTCGGGCCCGTTCAGGCCGGCGATCCAGGCCTGCCAGTCGATCCACCACGAGCCTTCGCTCCGGCTCGCCCCCGCCCGCCATTCGTCGGCCGATTCGGGGAGCTCGGCTGCGGTCCAGTAGCCGTATTTTTTCGCCGACGGCGGATTCACGATGCCGGCGACGTGCCCGGAGCCCCCGAGCACGAAACGGGTGGGACCGGAGAGGATGCGCGCGCCCCTGTATGTCGATTTCCACGGCGCGATGTGGTCCTCGAGAGGGGAAACGAAATACGCCGGTATCACGATCTTCCTGAGGTCGATCGGCACACCGCCCAGCGTGATGCCGCCGGGTACCTTGAGCCGGTTGGCGAGGTACATCTCGCGAAGGTAGAAGCTGTGCATCTTCGCCGGCATGCGCGTGGAATCGGAATTCCAGTAAAGGAGATCGAACGGGAAGGGATCCTTCCCGAGCAGATAGTTGTTGACGACGAACGACCACACCAGGTCGTTCGCGCGCAGCATGTTGAAGGTGGCCGCCATCTCGGAGCCCTCGAGGTAGCCGCGCTCCCGCATGCGCCGTTCCAGGTTCTCGACCTGCGCATCGTCGATGAACACCCCGAGCTCGCCCGGGATGGAAAAATCGAGCAGCGACGCGAAGAACGTCGCCGAGGCGGCGCGCCGGTCGTTCCTTTGCGCCATCCACGCGAGCGTTGCGCCGAGCAGCGTCCCTCCGAGGCAGTAACCGATGACGTTGACCTCGTTCTCGCCGGTCGCCTGGCCGATCACATCGAGCGCCGCTAGC
>Ga0179596_10000268_pt1 | contig 19591 bp, 16 predicted proteins | sample CZODoug1_1_08_16_FD_155494 | JGI IMG/M metagenome (GOLD analysis project Ga0179596, IMG submission 155494) | Vadose zone soil fungal communities from Angelo Coast Range Reserve, California, USA - CZODoug1_1_08_16fungal (Illumina Assembly) | ecosystem: Environmental > Terrestrial > Soil > Vadose...
CACGGAGACCATCTTTAGCTGGCCCGGCATAGGCCGCCTCACCCTCTCCGCCATCTCCAACCGCGACTACGCATTGGTCCAGGGCTGCATCCTCGCCGTAGGCCTAACCTACGTAGCCGTCAACCTCCTCACCGACGTCGCCTACACCATAGCCAACCCCCGCATGCGCACCTGAAGCACCACAAATCCGGGTGCCCCACATCTCGCTTCTGAGATGTGGGATTACAGCGTACACGCCCCCATCGTTCCACCCACAAATCCCCAACCGCAGATTGCCTCCATCCCACCCCAGCGTCCAAGATAAAAAGAGCATGTCAAAACTTTTAGTCCTCCTTCTCACACCCCCCGCAGCCCTACACGCCCAGACTCACACCCTAGCCGAGCCCGCCCGCGAGGCCCTCCGCACCGTCCACGACACCCAGGACCATCTCACCTTCCAGATTCCCGCCACCTGGTCCCTCGCCACCCGCGATCGCGAGCTCAGCACCTTCCACCAGGAGGCCCGCTCCGCCCCCATTACATCCCGCCTGCACTACGTAGCCGCCATCGCCGAAAACCCCTACCCCTCCAGCAACTTCGCCGGAGCCCACTTCTACATCAGCGTCACACCCGCACAGACAGCTGACCAGTGCACCGCCCAGGCCATCCAGCCCATCAAAGAAGAGCCCCACCACTACGCCACCAAACCCATCCCACCCAACACCTCCATCGTCTCCATAGGAGGCCACCCCGCCAGCCATGGACACGACGAGTCCGGCTCCGTCTGCACTGAATTCCGCGACGAAATCTACACCGTCCGCCAGCGCAACGCCTGCCTCCGCTTCGATCTCGCCATGAACAACTTCTGCGGAGGCGAAGTCAGCGGCGTCCGCGAGATGACCCACGACGAGATCCTCGACATCCGCACCCGCCTCGAAACCATCCTCACATCAGTCCACTTCGACCACTAAAGTAATCTGCTCTTATCCCGTCCTGACACAACATCCTGTCATTCTGAGCGAAGCGAAAGAACCCCCGTATTTCGTCTTTGTGGTTGCTTGTTCTTGTTGTACTGAAGCGCGTCCCAAAGCAAAACCCCACCCTCTTGAGGGTGGGGTTTTGCCGCATCTTCAAATCAATCGACTAAACCAACTGATCCTTCACCAGATCCCAGGTCCGCCGAATCCCATCCTCGAGCTCCACCTTGTGGTGCCATCCCAGCGCATGCAGCTTGCTCACATCCATCAGCTTCCGCGGAGTCCCATCCGGCTTGGTCGTGTCGAAGACAAGCCCACCATCAAACCCGATGACGCGCTGCACCGTCTCCGCCAGCTCCCGAATCGTCACATCCTCACCCGTGCCGATATTGATCAGCGGAGGCTCCGTCTCGCTCAACATCGTCCCGTACGTTGCCTCATCCAGATTCAGCAAAAAAACACAAGCCTCAGCAAGATCGTCCGAGTACAGCAACTCCCGTTTCGGAGTCCCCGTACCCCAAACCACCAGCTCCTTCTCACCCTTCGCCTGCGCAATCGCTGTCTTGCGAATCAGCGCCGGCAGTACATGCGAGTTGGCCAGGTCGAAGTTATCCCCCGGCCCATAAAGGTTCGTCGGCATAGCCGCCAGGTACTTCGTGCCGTACTGCCGGTTGTAGCTCCAGCACATCTCGATACCGGCGATCTTCGCCAGCGCATAAGGCCGATTCGTAGGCTCCAGCGGCCCCGTCAACAGACAGCTTTCCGGCATAGGCTGCGGCGCCATCTTCGGATAGATACAAGACGACCCCAGAAACAGCAGCCGGTCCACCTTGCTCTCGTAAGCCGCCTCGATGATGTTGTTCTGAATCGCCAGATTGTCGCGAATGAAGTCTGCCGGATAGGTGTTGTTCGCCAGAATCCCGCCCACCTTAGCCGCCGCCAGTACGACAAACTCCGGCTTCTCCGCTGCGAAGAAAGCGGAGACCGCATCCTCATCCAGCAGATCCAGCTCCGCATGCGTCCGCGTAATGAGGTTGGTGTACCCCAGCCGCGTCAGCTCTCGCACAATCGCCGAGCCCACCAGCCCCCGATGCCCGGCCACAAAGATCCGGGCATCCGTCCGCATATAAGTCGCCGTCATCCTAGGTCTCCCGCACGTTGTACGCGTCAAAGCCATGCTTGATCGCCAGCGCATCCCGCTGTGCTGACTTCAGATCCGACTCGACCATCTCCTTCACCAACTGCGAGAAGGGAGTCCGCGGCGTCCATCCAAGCACCTGCTTCGCCTTCGTCGGATCACCCAGCAGCGTCTCCACCTCGGTAGGCCTGAAGTACCGCGGGTCGACCGCGACAACAACATTGCCGTCGGCATCCACAGCCTTCTCGTTGACACCTTCACCGGACCACGTCAGCTCCATCTCGAGCAGGGCACAGCACCGCTGCACAAACTCCCTCACGCTGAACTGCTCGCCGGTCGCAATCACAAAGTCCTGCGGCTTCTCCTGCTGCAGCATCAGCCACTGCATCTCCACATAGTCGCGTGCATGGCCCCAGTCGCGCTTCGCATCCAGATTGCCCAGGAACAATTGCTTCTGCAAACCTACCTTGATGCGTGCCAGCCCACGTGTAATCTTTCTGGTTACAAATGTCTCACCGCGCAGCGGGCTCTCATGGTTGAACAGAATGCCGTTGCAGGCGAAGATCCCATACGCCTCGCGATAGTTCACGCAGATCCAGAACGCATACATCTTCGCGACGGCATAGGGGCTGCGCGGATAGAACGGAGTCGTCTCCTTCTGCGGAATCTCCTGCACCAGGCCGTACAGCTCGGAGGTCGAAGCCTGATAGAACTTCGTCTTCTTCTCCAGCCCCAGGATCCGGATCGCTTCAAGCAAACGCAGCGGCCCCATCGCATCCGCATCCGCCGTATACTCCGGCTGCTCAAACGACACCTGCACATGCGACTGCGCGCCCAGGTTGTAGATCTCGTCCGGCTGCACCTTCTGCACAATGTGGATCAGCGACGACGAGTCCGTCAGGTCACCGTAGTGCAAAACCAGCTTCGGATGCGGGTTATGCGGATCCTCATACAGGTGATCGATGCGTGCCGTATTGAACAACGACGACCGCCGCTTGATGCCATGTACCTCATAGCCTTTTTCAAGGAGCAGCTCTGCCAGGTAAGCTCCATCCTGGCCCGTAATGCCTGTAATCAGGGCTTTCTTCAACGCATTGCCTCCGTAAATTTCAACATCGAGTCAAGGGGGAACGAACTCAGTTTACGACACATCACTCGCACGTCGTGCATGCATCACCGGCCTTCGTGCCAACGCCAGAAGATCCCGTTCAAATCTGCCCAACACCTCTTCGCGGCTCAGGTGCTGCACCGCATACCGCCTCGCCGCCGCACCCAGCTTCACCCGCAGCTCTGCATCGCCAATCAGCCGGGCGACCGCCGCATGCAGCGACTCCGCATCCTCAGCCTTCACCACCAGCCCGCACGCCTCAATGCCCGCATCCTCATCGCCACCCACCACATGCGCCACCTGCGTCCCTGGGTCCGCCGTCGCGACGATCGGCTTCCCGCTCGACAGCATCCCTGTCAATTTCGAAGGCATCACCAGGTCCGCCGCTCCACCCCTCTGCGGCATCAGATGAATATCCGCGCAGTTCAGCAGATCGTTCAACCGCGCAAACGGCTGCAGCGGCAACATCGTCACATTCTTCCTGTGCGCCACCAGCGTCTCCAGCTGTGGCCGAAACGCTCCATCCCCGCAGAACAGGAAGTGGACAGACTCATCGTCCTCGAACTCCTCCGCTAGCGGAGCCAGCAGCTCCAGCCCCTGCTTCGCGCCCATGTTGCCGGAGTACAGCAGAATCGTCTTACCCTCCAGCCCAAGCTCCACCCGGAACGAGTTCGCCGCCTCTACAGGCAGCGGCTGAATCGTCTCGACATCCACCCAGTTCGGAAACAGGCACGTCTTCTCCACCGGCACTCCCTTCGCCACCGACCGCTCGACCATCTTCCGCGAGATGCTCGACACCCGCGTAAACGCCTCCGTAAACACCTTCTCCAGCCACAACGCGAACGTATGGATCGGCCCGTCTTTCGGTAAAAGCCCAAGTTCAAAGGCGGCGTCCACCTCGAAGTCCTGCACATGCAGCCAACCCGCCGCCGAGCTCAGCTTCGCCACCAGCAGAGCTAGCGGAGCGCCAAAGAACGTAGGCTCCACCGTCCACACCACCTCCGGCTGCCAAACAACCTGACGCAGCATCGTCGGCAAACTTCCCAGCATGAACGAGAACAGATGCAGCACCCGCTTCGGCCCCGTCGGCTTCTCCGGCACATACAGCGGCGTCCGATACACAGTCGGCACGTTCGGATCGTCCTTGCCCTCGACATGGAAGGACTGCCCCCGGTACTCATCCCACACCCGCCACGCCGGGTAGTACGGCGGCGCCGTCACCACGCGAACATCGTGCCCACGCTCCGCCAGCCAAGTAGCCATCTCCCCCGTATATTTACCAATGCCGGTCAATTCGGGCGCATAGTTCAGCCCGTAGATAAGAATGCGGAGTCGAGCTGGCGCAGGGGCGATCAGAGGATTCCTTTCAAATTTCATTCCGGGCCATCTTCCCCATACTAACGGGTTCGGGCTTGCATCGGCGAGCCTTCGCAAGCGATGCTGTTTCTGTGTTCAAAAACTTGGAGCCGTCTCTTTGCTCTTTTGGTTGTCATTCCCAAAAGCAATCTGCCATTGCCGTTGCCTCTGGGTGGAAGCGTGGGCCTTCAGCCCCACGAAAAGAGCCTGCAAAAGAAAGCGGGCTTTAGCCCCGGGCCGTTGCTCGTTCTGTCGTTGCCCCTTTGGTTCTCGTTCCCGCAGGGAATCTGCTTTTGTCTTTGCGGTTGCTTGTTGCCGGCCGTTCAATCTCTGGAGCAAAATGTTTCAACATCAAAACCGTAGAACCTGGTTGAAGCAGCTTCAATTCCGTATCCGCACGCAACCCCTCGCCGCCATCGGGGTCTTCCTCCTGCTTGGCTTCCTCATCTGCGCCCTCTTCGCACCCTGGCTCGCCCCGCAGGATCCCGCTCAACTCGACCTCCCAGGCCGTTTGATGCCGCCAAGCCACGCCCATTTGTTCGGCACAGACGAACTTGGTCGAGATATTCTCGCCCGCTCCATCTACGGTGCCCGCATCTCCATGATCGTTGCCGTCTCTGTCGTAACGTTATCGCTCGCCCTCGGCCTCGTCGCCGGCGGCCTCGCCGGTTTCTACGGCGGCCTCACCGACACCATCCTTAACATCTACGTCACAAACGCCTTCCTCGCCCTCCCCGGCATCCTCATCGCCATCGCCTTCGTGGCCTTCCTCGGCCCGGGCCTAGGAAATCTCATCCTCGCCCTCTCCATCTCCGGCTGGGTCGGCTACGCCCGCCTCGTCCGCGCCCAGGTCATGGCCGTCAAGGAGAAGGAGTTCGTAGAAGCCGCCCGCGCTCTCGGAGCCTCCGACCTCCGCGTCCTCACCCGCCACATCCTGCCCAACATCCTCCAGCCCCTCATCGTGCAGGCCGCCATCGGCATGGCCGGAGCCGTCCTCGCCGAAGCCACCCTCAGCTTCCTCGGCCTGGGCATCCCAGCCCCGGCAGCAAGCTGGGGAGCCATGCTCAACGACGGCCGCTCCCACCTCTTCGAATCCCCCCACCTCGTCTTCTTCCCAGCCATGGCCGTCATGCTCTCCGTCCTCTCCTTCAACTTCATCGGAGACGCCCTCCGCGACTTCCTCGACCCCCGCACCCGTCTCTCCGTAGGCATGTAGCGCCGTTGCCTTTCTGTTTGTCATCCCCGCAGGGGATCTGCGGTTGTCGTTGCTGTTGCTCTTGCTGTTGCTTTTTTGGTTGTCATTCCCGAAGGGAATCTGCTGTTTCTTTTGCTCCTGAGATAGGTCCGGGCTTTAGCCCGGACATTCAAATCCGCCCATGGATTGGGCTTTAGCCCCTGAGATATGGGTTTTTCACAAGGAAGGGAAGTCACTTCACCCCATGCAAATCGGCATCCTCTCCGACACCCACGGCCTCCTCCGCCCCGAAGCTCTCGAAGCCCTCCAGGGCAGCGACCACATCCTGCACGCCGGCGACATAGGCAACATCGAGATCCTCGCCTCCCTCGCCGAAATAGCCCCTGTCACCGCCATCCATGGCAACATAGACGTCTACGGCCCCTGCGCCGAACTCCCCGCGACCGAAGCCATCGAACTAGCCGGCCGCCTCTTCTACCTCGTCCACTCCCTCCAGGACCTGGACATCAACCCAAAGCAAGCAGGCGTCTCCTGCGTCGTCACCGGCCACTCCCACAAGCCCGTCATCGAAGAGCAGGGAGGAGTCCTCTATCTGAACCCAGGCAGCGCCGGCCCTCGCCGCTTCGGCCTCCCCGTCACCCTTGCCCGCCTAATCCTCACCGACCGCCTAACTCCCAAACTCATCACCCTTCTATAACTAAAGCGCTTTTCCCCACGACGAAGCGCCAACAATCTTGCCGTTGCCCTTTGGTTTTTGCAGTTGCCTTTTGGTTGTCATTCCCGAAGGGAATCTGCTGTTGTCTTTGTTGTTGCCCTTTTGTTTGTCATCCCCGTAGGTTCTGCTGCAGGCGCCGGGGATCTGCGGTTGCTCTTGCCCTTGCCGTTCAGGATTAGCGTGGGGCTTTAGCCCCACGAAATAACTGAAAATAAGGGGCTTTAGCCCCGGGTCGTTGCCTCTTGCACGTTTCATCCGCCGCAAACCGATTCATCAAACACTACCTAACCCCTGGGGTATGCTCTCGCTCCACGCGCCAAAGGGATTCGTCACCTCTAACCAACACATTCCAAAACCCTTATAAAATAATTCTCGAAAAACATCAGCAAATTCCTATGTCAAGCCCCAAATCCCCCTAACCCAAACCAAAACAGCAACATACGAGTGAGCCATGAGTTCCCCTCAAAAGCCGATAATAGAAACAACGAAAGAAAATGCCTTTGCCTCTTCTTCCGCCTTTCCGCTTTTTCCCCACAATCTTTTCGCTAACCCCAATGTTAAGAGGACTTTAGCCATAAGCCCTTTCCTTGGAAGACTTTGCAGGCCATGACGACCTATATCTGCATCAAACCAGAAGATTTACGCCCAGAGATGGGGAGGGGGCACCCCCTCCCGGAAACCTCACGACTGTCCAACTGAATCAGGGTTCAACCACGCATGAAGTCCTACCAATCCAAGCCCGCGCTCCTCCTCGCACTCCTCGCGCTGGCCACTATCGCCCGTGCCCAGTTAGCTCAGGCCCAGACCAACGTAGCCGAGCAATACCTCATCGCCGCCACCAACCAGGAGCGAGCCGCCCAGGGAATCGCCCCGCTCACCCTCGATCCAGCCCTCGCCGCCGCCGCCCGCAACCACGCCACGCTCATGGCCCAGCGACAGGACATCTCCCACCAGTTTCCCGGCGAACCGGACCTCTTCCCGCGCATCCAGCAATACAGCCAGGCCTTCGACTCCGTCGCCGAGAACGTAGCCTACGCCCCAACCGTCGAGCGCCTCCAAACCGGCTGGATGAACTCCTCCGGCCATCGCGCCAACCTGCTCAACCCCGCCTACAACACCATCGGTGTAGCAGTCATCGCCAACGGCCGAGAGATCTACGCAGTCGAAGACTTCGGCCATCGACCGATGAACTCGGCCGCCGCTCGCCCAACCCGCCGCCAACCGCAAGTCCAGATCGCCAACCCGGAACCCGACGTACAACCCGATCCGCAATCAACACCCGCACCTGAAGTCGCCACCGCCAACATCAACCAGGAGGCTCTCCTCCTCTTCAACGCCGCCAATCGCGAGCGAGCCCAGCAGAACGCGCCTCCACTCCGTTGGGATCCCACTCTCGCCCAGGCTGCCGCCTACCACGCCGCACAAATGGCCTCGCACGGAAGCATCTCGCACCAGTTCTCAGGCGAACCCGATCTCTCCACCCGAGGAGCCAGCGCCGGAGCTCACTTCTCCCTCATCTCCGAGAACGTAGCCGAAGCACCCACAGCAGCGCGCGTACACGACGCCTGGATGCACTCGCAGGGCCACCGCCAGAACATCCTCGATCCCAAGGTCGACGCGGTTGGCATCGCCATCGTCGTCCGCAACGGCCAGCGTTACGCGGTCGAGGACTTCGCCAGCACCACCCAGAACATGACCATCGAGCAGCAGGAAGCGACCGTCGGAGCCCTCCTCGACAACGCCGGCCTGACACTCCTGTCCGATGCCCGCGACGCACGCAACGCCTGCGCCATCAGCAGCGGCTTCCACGGCACCAACCAACCCGGCTTCATCATGCGCTACACCAGCGCCAGCCTCGCCACCCTGCCCGATCAGCTCGCATCCCGCCTGGCCACCGGCAAATACCACCACGCGTCAGTAGGGGCCTGTGCCCAGAACGGCAAAGGCCCCTTCAGTACCTACCGCATCGCCATCCTGCTCTACCCTTAAGCGGGTACGCCCACTCCAGCCGTCGCAAGCTCTTCCTTGCTTGCCGGCTGGGTCGGTTCCATCTGCAACAGATCATTGAAGCGGTTGAAATAGTTGAACAGTCCGATCGCAGCCATTAGCTCGACGACCTCGCCCTCGGAGAAGAAGCTCCGCAGCCGCGCAAAGTCCGCGTCCGTATAGCCATGCGCATCGAGCGTCATCACCTCGGCCAGATGGATCGCGACCTTCTCGCGCTCGGTGAAGTCGCCCGTTCCCGGCTGATCGAGCGCGGCCAACTGCGCCTCCGACCAGCCCAGCTTGCGGCAGATCGTTGTATGCGAGGCCAGACAGTAAGGCGTGCGATTGAGCTGCGACGTCCTGACGATGACCAGCTCCTTCAGCGCCTTGGTCAGCGTCCCCGTGTTCAGCACAGCCTCCATATGCGCAATGATCGTCTCGAAGATCTCGGGCCGATGCGCCATCGTCCGGAACATATTGGGCACATTCCCCCGGTCGCGCAGATAGCGGTCATAGATCGCAATCGCCGCTGGCTGCACCTCATCGCGTTGCATCCTAGAAATCCGTGGCATCTCTCTTCCTCCAGACCTGAATGATATCAACCCAGGCTTTGACCCCAAGCCCTAACTTTGGTATAAACAGTGAGGCGGCCCACGAGCAACAGGTGCCAGCCCAATGAACACTCCTGAGTAGCTCAATGGCAGAGCATTCGGCTGTTAACCGAAGGGTTGTAGGTTCGAGTCCTACCTCAGGAGCCAATAAAATCAACAATTTAGGCAGCGCGAGACGGGAACTTCAAAACGCGATGGTGTGGATTGTGGTGTGGCCGCCCATTTGAGATGGAAATTGACTGCTTTTCGCATGGTCGCATCGTCGAAATGCCCGTACTTCTTTGCCATCGTCCACATGCTCGAAGCAGACCATTCGACGTCATCATCGGAGTGGCCTCACCTAAAGAAGCGTCCAACAAGCTACTAAAAATCAATGGTTACGGATTTTGAGGGAGCGGAGGATGTCATCGCAGGTTTCTGCTGGAGTTTTCCCGCGCGTGTAGATGACGGTTTTGGCGAGGGATCGATTTGCTGGATGACGTATGTACTTCTCGTTTATGCCACGGAGGTTTTCGGCTATGCGGTCGTTTAAACATGTGACAGATTCGTCGTCGTCGGGGGAGGGAAGCAGAAGGACAACGTTTGGATAGGGAGCTAATACTATCCTTATCCGTTCCTGGAGAAGGGGATCATCCTGCACGCAGTATCCCGCCCCGAAGTCGACCACACAGTCACTACTTTCGGCCAAATGACGCTCCACGGCATGTACTTCAAAGGGTTTGCAGTACTGCAGGCCGGCTTCAATGGATTCCGTTTCGCAGAGGCGTTGCGCATGCTCCTCGTCGAAGCCGATCTCCTTGAAGTAGCTCCAGCGGTTTTGATCGAGCGGACGTCGGGGAATCTTCAATTCAGCCGCGAGGAGGCGCGCGACGGTGCTCTTTCCAACGTTCATCGGACCGATCAAGATTATCGTCATCACAAGTACAGCCTCGACAACAATTCTCTACGGAGTGGGAACGGGAATTGGAGTAAGTGTAGGTGACAGGTCAAGACGTGGCTTTGGTATCTCAAGGTGGCCAAGCCCTTTAAGGGTGTCGAGCTCGACATCGGCGATGAGTCGCACCTGTTGGTAGTTGAGTGTAAGTTCACCGACGATATGCGCTTTGTTCTGCTGGAGGCCGGACTTGTCGCCAGCGATTTTGCTTGCGGCGGGATCGAGCTTGATGCCTAGCACGGTGCCGCCTCTGGTATCGGTGAACTTCATATTGACATAGCCGGACTCAATCCGTTCGAGGAATTGCTCTACAGATTTAGCCGTTGGCTCTACAGGATGATCTCCCTGAGAGAGATACATCACGAGATCATCATGAGGATCCGCCGGGTGCGGTTCAGTTAGTGCGGTCTCGTAGGCACCCTTGTCTTTGGCGAGCTTCTCCATCTCCAGGCGCAGGCTGAGCGGGCGCATGTCGGTCCATACCTCTTCGATGTAGGTCAGGCACTCCGCTTTGGTGCCTGCTTTGCCCGCATCGCTCCAGCCCAGAGGGTTTTCCTTGCCTGCGGGCCAAATCGAGTACTGCTCTTCATGGTTTAGGACTACCCGATAGACTGTGTCATCTGCCACATCTTTATCGATCATCGTTGTTCGCTCCTTGGATGAATAGTTGTGGGTCCTGGGTCTACTAACAGCGCAGCGATGGGCATGAGCTAAGTGACCTCACCTGGAACTTCGTCGGAGGTTCCGTTTTGCAGTCGCCACAAGGAAGCGTACAGGCCACCTTGCTGTATGAGCTCATCATGCGTTCCGCGTTCGCGAATCTGGCCGCTCTCAAGGACGACAATCTTGTTGGCACGGCGCACGGTCGACAGCCGATGGGCCACAACGATCAGAGCCCGGCCTTCCGTAGAAGTGCGGATGGAACGCTGAACAATCGACTCGGTTTCGTAGTCCAGATGAGACGTTGCTTCATCGAGGGCCAGCACTGGAGCTTCCTTCAGAAGAGCCCTGGCAATTGCGATCCGTTGACGTTGTCCGCCAGACAATCGTTGGCCCCGTTCGCCAACCTCCGATTCCTCGCCCGATGGCAGGTCAGAAAGAAATGTATCCGTGCCGGAGTCCCGCATTGCCTCTTCCAGTTCATCGGCGGTGGCGTCCGGCCGACCGTACAGCACGTTGTCCCTCACGGAGCCTTGAAACAGGTAAACATCCTGGCCAACCACTGCGATGGACTTTCGCAGATCGCGAAGGTTGAGTTGGCGGATGTCCTCGCCATTCATTAGAATGCGGCCTTCGTTCACGTCATAGTGCCGAAGCAGCAATCGCAACAGGGTACTCTTTCCTGATCCTGTTGGGCCGACGATGGCGAGCATCTGGCCCGGCTGCACGTTGAAGGAGACATCCGTCAAGACCTGCGTGCCGGTCTCATACGCGAAGCTAACGGAGTCGAAGGTGATCTCGCATTCACGAGGCTTGGCGGGCAATACGACCGGACCGCTGACGATACCCGGTTGCAGATTCATCACGGCCTGAATGTTCTCCGCGGCGCGAACCGCCGAGTGATATTGTTTGGTCACGCCGTGTAGTTTGGCGACAGAGCTCATCAAGTTCGGGAACCAATACAGCACATGCAGGGTGCGATCGGGCAGTACCTGCCCACTCATAACCAGCGATCCCGCGTAGCCAATTGCGAGCGTAAAGCCGGTTCCGAAGAGGCCCTGGATCACCTGATATTGCATGGATGATGCAGAAGCAGCGTCGACTGAGGCTTCGTTGGCTGCCTGTGCATACTGGACCAACTTATTTGATTCTCTGTCTTCCGCAGTGAAGTTCTTGATATCGATGATTCCGGCCAGACTGTTGCCGAGGTGCTGACTGTAGTTCCCCGAGCGCGTACTCGCAAGGGCCATTCTCCGGGATACCATCGGGCCAAGGCCCCAGGCAGCCAACACTACGAATGGAAGTGGAAGGGCTGATAAACCGAAGAGGCTGGGAGACAACCAAAGCAGCATTCCTCCAGCCCAAAGGACGCTGATGATACCTTCAACAAGATTGTCGCCGATGCTCTCGACGAACCTGCCAATCTTTGCGACATCGTCTCCGACAAGGTTCATGAGCCGGCCGCTGCCCTGACTCTCAAAGAAACTCACATCCAAGTGCTGTATATGCCGAATCAAAGGTTCCTGGATTCGTTGCTCCGCATCGCGAGCGAGCCGCTCCCATGCGACTGTGCGGAAATGATCCAGAATGCCTTCAACCGCAATCATTACGATCAGGAGCCCAGTCATGAACCCTAGGCTCGGTCCCGTCAAAGCCGTAAGACCAGCGCTGTTGATAGCGAGGTTAATGGTCGAAATCAAGGTGAAGCGCCTAGCCACGGCAACTATCTGAGACGAGATCGACAAGGCCATCGCCACGCCATGCCTGCTGGTGAGTGGTGAGTTGCCGAGCAACTGCAGGAGGGCGTTTCCTTCGGCTTTTCTGGAGCGTGGGGACTCGACTACGCCTTGAATCAATATCGATTCAAGGTGAGTTTGAATCAGCAAGCTGCAATGAACGTCACGATCTACATGGAACCGGACCAGAATTCTGCCGGTCACTGGATTGGCTTGGACGAAGATGACTCCGTCTTCTAATCGCAGCGCCTGCTCAAGGTGGGATGCCAGGCTGACCTTGCCAATCAGACCCTCTATCTCCCAGCGTTCACGACCTGGAATGGAAGACTGAAGCCGGAGTTCGGGTTTGTACGTCATGGAGCGCTAAATCCCCTTCTGATATGGACTGGCGACTTGTAATCGACGAGTTGACCGAAGGGACACACGGAATGCGGCGTCACTGATGGGATGAAGTAAAGAAAATTGAAGGAAGCTATGTCCTACAAAGCTGAGACACAACTCCAGATTTCCAGAATGGGGTTAGGCAGGGTGAATACCTAGCGTTACTCATCTCGGATGGCCGCTCTGCTGTCCACGCTCGTTCGATGATCTGCAAATTCAGGCGTACCAAAAGATAGATCGTCGCTCCCAGATGACCCCAGCGGATGGCCAAGGATGACATCTAGAGGGTAGATAACTTCTGGAACGCCCAAACAGTGCGAATGTCACTATTTGTTAGTAAGGCTCTGGTAGAGACTCTTTCCGGTGACGGACTTGGAATAAGAGTCAACCGCGAAGTAGGCCCAACCGATTGGGCCAAGCAAAGCCCGAGCCACGATGGCGCCAGCCATGTGAATCGATGCACCTTTGATGTCTCCGTCCAGCGCCAAGCTGGCACCGGGGATAACCAGCGCTTCGCCAGCTGCTTTCAGCCCATTGACCATGGATGTTCCGCTCGTCTGCTGCATGACCGCCTCCTGTGTGTTGTCTTTCTCTGCGTTTTTGACATGGATAACGTCCACTGCCGGCGTAGTTGATGCCGACTTCCTGCTGCTTTGTTTCGCGGGCGTCCTTGAGTTAGGAGCTTTTGATGAAACGGGGGGAGTACCCCTTTGTTTTAATGGCATTTGAGGTTTCCATTGGGTGAGATCCTAGCACGTCGCTAAGTGTACTGACAAATAAAATAAGCTATGGTCCCGACTATTGCATGAAGTGCGCCTGGCGTTATAGGAGTGACTTGAGACTTGAGGCCATTTATGCAGTGGTCTTTCCTTTTGCCGCAGACTTTTCTTCGGCTGCTAGATCTTGCAGAGCTTCAGCACTGGCATCTTGAATATCCTCCAGCGTCTGAGCGGAGACTTTTTTGATTTCACGTCCGGCCTTGACACCCACCTTGACGCCTTCTTTGAGCAGGAATCTCCAGTTGAGTGCCAGAAGCGCTCCGGACGCTAAACCCAATACATAAGTTGTCTTTTTCATTCTTGTCTCTACTGGCATCGGCCAGCTTTCTGTAAGGTGTTCTGCCTATCGTCTGTGCGAGTGATTGTAGCGACGCGTCAGACCTAAAAGCCCTGTCTTGGAAATGGATGATAAATGAGTTGTGTAATGCAGGGCAAGGTAAATTAGAGTGGCCCTCCGCAGACGAGGTGCGTGCTTTGATGACTTAGGCGCACAAAAATGCAGTCCCTCTTGTATCGAGAGTTAAGCCGTCGTCCACAAGCAATGAACTGCCCAAAGGGCGACGTTCATTTGCTAGCTAAAAGCGATGGATGAGAGTGTGATTCGCAAGCAAAAAAGGCGGCCCGCGTCTCATCCATAAATCAGATGGTGCTGTGGTGTGGTGAATACAGGGGGATCTCATTTAAGGTTAGCCAAAAAATGAAGAGGTTCGCTGGCCGCATCATTACGGCCGAGCGTTCCGATGCCAAAGTTGTCTTCAATAGAACGGAGTAGGGTGTAGTGAGTATTGACTTGGCTTTGGACGCTGCCGGGTTTGAGCATATCTCCAATCAGTAAGGTGTAGATATCGTATTCAGGGTATGGAAATGCTTCATCAAAGGTGATGACAATCAGCGTTTTGGGCGGAAAGCGTTTGAGGGGATCGTCGCCGAGGAATTGCTTCAAGAACGCGGCGATGTTCTCCATGTTTTGTTCGCCTGGGAGTGCTGTAACAGGTTGGCCCTGGCTGTTCAGAACAGAGTGGCCGTCGTTCACAAGGTTGGGGATATACCAGCTATAGTTTGGCAACTTGCCAGCTGCGAGATCCGATTCAAACGTAGATTGCGCGTTCACAATGTTCGCGGCGCGCACGGGGTTGGTGACAATGTTGGGGAAGGACATAAATGGAACGTGCCTGCGAGAGAATAACGGATCGGTGCCAGGGCCCGATTTCTCCGCTGTGGGAGGGTAGAAGAAATTAGGTGGTGGATGAAAGAAAATATCGGGAGGTTGAATAATATCCACCGGCCGTAAATTCTCCGCATAGGCCTTCCATGTCAGTTTCTTGGCTTCCAGCAGATCGATGATGCTAGTAACAGGGGGCTGGGTATTGGGGTCCGGGGTTGTTGGGTAAGGAGCAACCCAGAAGGGATCGTCGCCGTTGATGCCAAATGTGTCGCCTGACAGGGTGGCAATGTAATTCGGTTGCGACGGATGAGTCACGCCGTACGAGTTGTCGAGGAATACGCCCTTCGTTCGAAGCGAATTAAGATACGGATTGGCGAGAACCAGTTCGCGAGTGGCGTTCTCAAAGATAACAATGATGACCCGTTCAAATTTCTTTGCCACGGCATCCTCCTTTCTTTACGGTGCTTGATCTTTCAATATGGAACAGTCGACTAACTGATAAGTGAAGCCGGGAGTAACTCGACGACGCCGAGCTCAGCCTCAGCAGCCTGGTGCATCCATTCGGCAAAATTTGTCACGAAGGGCAATAGAGTCTGCTGGCTGGAGATAGGGTTGACCGCGAGTTCAAGGCAGCGCTTCATGGCTGGTTCCTGCTCGGGGTAGAAGGATGAAAAGGACTGGTACGACGGGTATAGATCGCGGGTGTAGGCTGACTGCCGTCGCATGACCAGGAGCATCCCCGAGCGAAGAAACGTCTTCATCATGTCCATGCAGAGGCGTTCACTGTGTTTGTTGTCCGTGGATTCTTGTATCTCCCGGACGAACCGGTTGACGAGATGCGGAAAGATGCGGAACCACTCTTCCGCGATAGGAGCATCCGTCGTGTAGTCTGCAAGCGTCGGCAGAAGGTCGCATCCGTAGACGCACACGGACGAGACCTTCATGACGAAACGATAGTAGTGAAATGGTCCGTATACCTGCGCGAGCGCTATATTGGAACATTCGATGCTGGTGAGGAAGGGAAACCTCAGATAAAAATCCTCAAGCTCCTTCTCCGACCAAGGTAGTGGCTGATGGGAAGCGCGTTCTTCGTCGATCAATACGGCGAAGAGGTCGATGTCCGAGCGCCCGAGGACGGCCTTTCCCTGGGCTACCGATCCTCTGAGGTACAAGCTATGGAGACGATCTCCCAACCTGCGAACTTCAACTTGCACTGCATCATCGACGGCTTCCTTCCATGGCGGAATAATCTTGTCCTGGCTGGCGCCGGAGATGATATAGCCATTGGAGTCGGTCTTTAGAAAAGCACCCGATGGATGGATGGTATGCATACTTTGGGATCCATGTGATAGAAGCGGCAGTTGGCCGAGCGCCTATCAGGGAAGGAGTATCTCCTTCTCGCCAAACAACCTTTCGGCGACAATTCCGTGCTCTTTGCAGTCCTCGAGCAGGGCGTTCGACTCAACGATTGGGCCCGACTGCTCGGTGTATTTAACGCTCATGATGTAGTTGAGCCACGGCTCCTGTCCCATCGCGTAGACATACACCTGCTTGCAATGGAAACGGCGGATGATATCGATCCCTCGGCGGCAGTTCGAGCCGGAGAGACGGCGTGACTGGTCCATGGTGCGTTGCACCGGCCGGGTGATCAGCGGGCCATAGATCCATGTCAGTGGTGCGCCGTCGCACTCCATCCCGAGGAACAGTATGTCGACGTCTCCCACCAGGCGTTGAACATGCTCATACAACCTTGGCTCAAGATTGCACGAGTCTGCTGCAAAGATGAGGGAGCGGTGACCGAGGCGGACCAGATACGCGAGCTTGCTTCGTATGTCCAGATCGGCGTGCTCACCCAGGAAGGGAAGGCCGGTGATGGTGACGTCACCCGCACGTAACTCCTCAAGTTCATCGAGTTCAATGACGTTGGTAAAACCGATACGCTGAAGCAGCAACTTGAGCGAAGGGTCTTGCAGAGCGCCCCCGGAGCAGCGGGGAACGACCACGCACTGGATGCGGCAGCGCAACTGTAGGATCGTCTCAAACATGATGTGGTCCTGATGATTGTGCGTGATGAGCACATAGTCGATCACATCGGGCAGGTCTTCATAGCAGTAGCGCGAGATGCCGCTCTCAAACGTGTAACTGAGGACAGGATCCGTGAGGATGCTCACTTCCTTCGTCTCCACAAGAATGCAGGCATGGCCGAAGTAGCGCCAGCGCATGCCGTCGCCGGAATAGGCTTCGTATGGCTCGGGCCGTTCTTCGGTCAGGAAGCTCCGGAAGACGGCATCATGCTCGTCGACAAGACCCAATCGCTCCTTGATCCATGCGTAGGGCTTTGGGGCGCGCTTCATCGCGAAGAGGTCGTCGATCGCCGGGTTGGCGAAGGGAGTGGTGAGATGCACACTCGTTTCGCTGTCCAGTCGTGGTGTGCTGAGGACGAACGGACGGTCGTCCTGGCTGATGAGCGACAGCATCAGGCTCTGCGATGAGACATCGTAGAAAGGGCTGTGATACAGAAGGGGTTCGATCAGCCGGAAGGAAGGTTGATTGGAGAGGTCGTAGACTAACTCGACGTACCCCCGCAACAGGTCGGGAACACTCTCGTAGAGCGTCTCCATGGTGTGACCATCCGCACGCGCTCGCAGTAGTTCATCGAGCTGCTGGATGGCTTCGGAGAATGCGATCATCTGTGCCCGGTCACGTTTTGTCTTCGCGATCAACTCTCTGATCTCGTTGACACGGTTGCTGCCGTAGCTGATGAACGGGCCTCCCAGCATCTTCGGGTTTGCGACTGCGGCGCTGTGTACTTGAGGAGCATTGACAAAGGACTGCATGATCTTCAGGTGTCGATGGGCGATGTTCATCGCGGCCGTGGCTGGAGAGATGAGGTGAGACCACGCGTACCATCGATCGATCAGCGGCTCAACGACGACATTTGGGCGGAGGTAGAGCTCTTGCTCACTCATGGGATTCGCGCCCTTCCTCAGCCCGGCGGATGCAGGCTGCGAGCGAGGATGCGAGTTCCCCGACGTGGGGCTCAGCCATCATCGTGACATGGTCGCCTGGGACGAGGTGTACATCCACGCTTGTTCCTGCCAACTGGTTCCATCCCCAGGTATCGTCGTCCGCACGCAGGTTGATGCGGATGTCTGTGTCCTCAATGTGAATGTCGTTGGCCCGAAGCAAGACAACGGTGCCGGGGTATGCCTCCTGCGTGGAATATCGAGTGCAGTTCCGCGTACTTGCCTGGAACACCTGGATCAGCCCATGCACCTGGGCGCGCCCGGCTTGCGGCGGCAGAATATCAAGGGTCTTCAGGCGCTCCTGGAGGTAGTCCATCCGCTCCAGGGACGTGAGTGGTTGCAATGCTTCGTAGGAGATGTCAAGGTCCTTCCCGGCCCATCGCTCGATGAGTCGGCAGACCTTGGTGAGGTAGAGCGCGTCGTCCTCGTCGACACCGGACTTCTTGGTCTCGGGTAGCGGCGCAGGTGTATCGATAACGGCCACCATGGCGACTTCTTCTCCCCGTTTCCAAAGCTGACGCGCCATCTCAAAGGCGACCCAGCTTCCCGAGGAGTGACCACCGAGCAGATAGGGTCCGTTGGGTTGCACTGCGATAATTTCATTGAGGTATGCCTCGGCCATCTCTTCGATGCTGTCGTGCGGTGCGGACTGGCCATCGAGTCCTCGCGCCTGTAGTCCGTAGAATGGCCGATCCTGGCCAAGGCGATGTGCGAGTTCATAGAGATAGAAGACGTTTCCACCGCCGCCGGGCACAAAGAACACAGGCTTTTTTGTCCCGGCGGACTGTATGGCGACGAGAGAAGACCAAGCGGGTACTTCACGCTTCTGACGCAGAATGAGGGCCAACTGTGCAATGGTCGGCCCTTTGAAGAGTGTTGCCATGGGCAGATGTTGTCCGAACTCCTGATCGATCCAGGCCATCAGGCGCACGGCCAGCAGGGAATGGCCTCCCAGCAGGAAGAAGTCATCCTCGACCCCGATGGGACGCACGCCGAGCACCTCTTCCCATATCCCCACCAGTTTCTGCTCCAGGATGTCGCGAGGTGGCCTGTAGGACCGTGTGCCTGAGCTTGTCGACCGTGTCTCAATCTCAGGAAGCGCTTTGCGATCCACTTTGCCATTGGGAGAAAGTGGTAGTGAGTCGAGCTGTATAAAGACGCTGGGGACCATGTAATCGGGCAAGCGTTCCTGTACGTGCCGGCGCAGGCTCGCCGGGTTGAAGGTGGCTTCTCTTCCAAGGCCCGGCTCGGCCACGATATACGCCGCAAGCAGATCGCCACCTGGATTCTGACGGATGACGACAACGCCCTGCTTCACCCCCGGAATCTGCGCGAGGGTGGCCTCGATCTCTCCCATCTCGATGCGATGCCCGCGAATCTTCACCTGGTGATCGCGGCGGCCGAGGAAGAGAAGCGATCCATCAGGGCGATACCGGACGAGATCGCCCGTATCGTAGAGACGGGCTCCCCGCTCACCGCTGAAAGGATCGGGAACGAAGCGTTCGGCGGTCAGCGCTGCTTTGTGCAGGTAACCACGGGCCAGGTTCGGCCCCCCGACATGCAGATCTCCAGGAAAGCCGATGGGAACCAGATTCATGTCGCGATCGACAGGATAGGCTCGGGTATTGGGCAATGGTCGTCCAATGGGAGGCGACTGCAGTTCGTCAGTGGCGCATGTCCAGGCCGTAGCGCAGACCGTAGACTCGGTTGGACCGTATGCGTTGACGAATTGACGGTTGGGTGCCCAGCGGTGGATCAACTCCGCGGGGCAGGCCTCGCCGGCAACGATCAGTGTCCGCAAGTCCGGTAAGGTACACTCCGGCAGCATGTCCAATGCCGATGGCG
>Ga0179596_10000269_pt1 | contig 19512 bp, 18 predicted proteins | sample CZODoug1_1_08_16_FD_155494 | JGI IMG/M metagenome (GOLD analysis project Ga0179596, IMG submission 155494) | Vadose zone soil fungal communities from Angelo Coast Range Reserve, California, USA - CZODoug1_1_08_16fungal (Illumina Assembly) | ecosystem: Environmental > Terrestrial > Soil > Vadose...
CGCACCGTTGCGACGGATGATCTTGTACTGCGAGAACACGGGCGACGTTGCAGTGCTGACGTCAGCGAGGGAGGTCGAGCCAGAGATCGACTGGGGAGTCGTTACGTCAGCCGCGATCTGCATAAACCGTCTCCTCTTCTCGTTCTTGTGCGCTGCCCGCCAGGGTTGAGGGCGGCGAAACCGGTTCCTTGGGGGGTGTTTCCCCAGGACCACAATATATGGTATCTTCGCGAGAGTGTGCAACTAATTGTAGTGTAGTGTCAAGATGCAAGCGCAGTTTTCTCAAGCGCCTTCGGAGCTCCGGGGGCAAATCGGAAATATCTGCGCCGAAGCGGCGCGAAGCTGACGGACCGATCGGCCTACGGCGAGAGATTTGGTCGCGGCAACGGCGCGAACGAGCGGCCTTTATTGGATCCGGGCCAGCGACTCCCGGAAATGTCCCCAGTCGAACGCCGGCCCGGGGTCGGTCTTGCGGCCGGGTGCGATGTCGACGTGCCCGACGACATCGACGATCGGATATCGCCCGCGCAGAATCACGAGAAGTTCCGCCAAGCGCGCGTATTGGCGATCGGAGTAGGCTTGGTCGTCGGCGCCCTCGAGCTCCACTCCCACGGAGAAGTCGTTGCAGCGCTCGCGTCCCCACCAGCTCGACGAGCCCGCGTGCCAGGCTCGCTTTGTGCAAGGCACCAGCTGGATCAGTTCGCCCCCGCGCCGCACAAGAAAATGTGCCGATACCTTCAGATCGCGAAGGGCTTCGTAGTACGGGTGCGCGGTGAAATCGAGCGTATTTGTAAACAGTTGCACGATGGCTTCGCCACCGAACAGACCCGGCGGCAGACTGATGTTGTGCAAGACCAGCAAACGCACTGCCGCGTCCCCCGGGCGCTCGTCACAATTGGGCGAGGGAACCTGCACTGCCCCGGAGAGCAAGCCTTCCTCGTCTAGGGAGTCGAGCTCCACCTACCGGATTCCCAGGCGTTCCATGCGATAGCGCAACGCCCTGAACGTGATGCCCAAGAGTTTGGCCGCGGCGGTTCGATTGAACCGGGTTTTCTCGAGGGCCTCGAGGATCGCCTCCTTTTCGAGACGGTCGAGGTATTCCGGGAGCGGCCATTTGGCGTTGGAGGCTCCCGGTTCACGAGCGATCCAAGTCGGCGGAGCGAGCTGCAGGTCGTCGGGTTGGATTTCCTCGCGCGCGGCAAGTGCGATGGCACGCTCCAGAATGTTCTCCAGTTCGCGAGTATTGCCGGGGAAATCGTAGCTCGCGAGAGCTTTCTTCGCTTCTTCCGAGAGCCGCATGGGCTGCTTGCCGTCGGGACCGGAAAGACGCCGCAGAATCGCATCCGCGAGCACCGGAATATCGTCGCGGCACTCCCGCAGCGGGGGCATTCTCAACTCAATGACCGCCAAGCGGTAGTACAGATCCTGCCGAAATTTGCCCGATTCGACACAGGCGGCAAGATTCTGGTGCGTGGCGCAGATGATTCGCACGTCGACCGCGTCCTCGGAGGTCGCCCCGACTTTGCGCACGGTCTTCTCCTGGATCACGCGAAGCAGCTTGACTTGCATCGCGAGCGGCAGGTCGGCGACTTCGTCCAGGAACAAAGTGCCGGTGTTGGCAGCCTGGAAAAATCCGTCGCGGTCGCCTTCGGCACCCGTGAAAGCGCCCTTCTTGTAGCCAAAGAACTCACTCTCCATCAGGTTCTCGGGGATCGCGCCGCAGTTGACGGGCACGAAGGCCCTCTCGCGCCGCGACCCCTTGGCGTGAATGAGACGAGCGGCGAGCTCTTTTCCACTCCCGGACTCGCCTGTAAGGTAGATTGGCGCCTGGCTGCGCGCGAGCTTTTCGATCTTCGAGCGCACCTGCTCGATCCCGGGGCTTGAGCCAAGTAGCTGGGGTTCCCCCGATTTGGCTGTCGCGGTTTTCTGGGGCAGGGACAGCGCGGACTTGACCAACGTGCGCAGCTGATCGAGGGACAGGGGTTTGGTCAGGTAATCGAAAGCGCCGGCCTTGAGGGCCGCGACGGCGTTTTCGGTGCTTCCGAACGCGGTGATCACTGCCACGGGCAAGTCCGCGCATTGAACGCCGATGAAACGCACCAGCTCCAGCCCGTCACCGTCCGGCAGGCGCATGTCAGTGAGACAGAGCTCATACCGCTTGGACTGCAGCAGCTGCTTGGCCGCCGCGACTGAACCGACACACTCCACCGCCAGACCCATGCGCACGAGCGACAGCTCGAGCAGCTCTCGGATGTCCGCCTCGTCGTCGATCACGAGCACCGTGCCCTGAACGATGTTCGTTCGCCGTTCCGCGCGCCGGTTCTCTACGGTTCCTGCCATAGGATCCTAAAGTCCGCGCCCGGACCGCGGTCCAGGTACTCAAGACTCGCGCCGTTGGCGGCACACAGCTCGCGAGCGATGTAGAGGCCGAGCCCCGTCCCGCTCGCGAAGGTGGTGAAAAACGGCTCGAACAACTGCGCCTGCAACTCCCTCGCCACGCCCTCGCCGTCGTCGATGACGTGCAATTCTACTCGATTTGCCCGGCGTAACGCCCTGATGCGCACGCTTCCGGGGAGCCTGCGGCAGTGCCGCCAGGCGTTGTGCAAGAGGTTCCACAGCACTTGGTTGAGATGGGCTCGATCGAATTCCAAGGTGACATCTTCGGCCACCTCGATCAAGAAGATTTCGCGGGGAATGCCGTCGTTCTGCGCGACCTCCTCGACAAGCGTTAGGAGATAAGGGCGCACCCGGAGGGTCTCCGGCTGAACACGGTCGCGCCGCGAGAGTTCGAGGACGTCGTGCACCATGCGCTCCAAGCGGCGCGCGTTGTCCCGGATGATCTGCACCATGCGTTCCTTGTGAGGTCCGCGCTGTTCTTCCTGCAAGAGGTCTCCGGCATGCGTGATGGCCGACAGGGGATTGCGGATCTCGTGGGCGATGTTGGCGGTGAGCCTTCCGAGCGCCGCGAGCTTGAGTTGCTGCGCCTGTTCCTGGAGCTTGGACAAATCCTCCAGGAACACCAGGCTGGAGCTGCCGCCCGCCGCGCCCGCCGACACGAAACGCGCACGGACGAGGCGGCCGCTATCGGAAAACTGCACGTTCACGCTGCTCGCCCCCTGGCTCGCGCGCCAGGCGGCAAGCCGCTGGGCGAGCTCCTCTGAAAAATCCTCGATCAGGCTCAAGTCGGGCACGACCCTCCCCAGTAGATCGGCCGCGCGCGGATTGTGGAGGTGCACCCGCCCATGGGCATCCACGACCAGCACCCCGTCCTGCACGTCGCGGATAATCAGTCTATTGATGCGAAGCTGGTCCGCGAGGTCGGCACCGCGTTGCTGCGCGAGGCGTTCGTTCAGGATCAGACGGCGCGCCAGCCGATTGGTGATCAGCGCAGTCGCGAAATAACCGATCGACAGTAGGCCGGGCTGAACGTAGTTGGCGGTGCTGGAGTCTTCCACGAGCACCCAGTACGACTGCTCGAGAAGCACGGCGATCGAAGCCAAGGCGGCGTAGAAGAGCGTCAGTGTGCCCCGGCTCACCAGGGCCGCGCCCGCCAACGAAATGAGCAGCATCACGCCCAGGCCGCTGCGGATGCCACTCGAGGCATACATCAACACGACGATGAGCACGACGTCGGTGACGACGTGCAGCGTGAGCTGAAGGTTGAAGTACGACGGCACTTTTCGCAGCACGACGTGAAACACGACGGCGAGCGCCAGATAAATGACGCTCGAGTAGGTATACGCCACGATGTCGTGGCTGCCGAGGCTGAGCGCGTCACCGAAAATCAGGGCCGCGAGCAGGAATATCGCCGCCACCGCGATGCGGTAGAAGTTGAAGTACTTGAGCGAGACCCAGAACGAGTCCGCTACGGCCCCCTCCTGCGGCAGCAACGACAGGCTGAGCATCGCTGAAGCCGCCATGACCGTCCTCAGCTCGCGCCGAGTCGGCGGTGCTCTTCGCTGCAGAAGAAGCGACCAGCGGCCCCAAGCGCTTCGCTGCGCGGAACGTTGACTCCGCAATGCGCGCAAGGAACCATCGGCTCGACCGGGGGCGGCGCAGAACGCTGCTGGCGCTTGCGCGCAAGACCGGTCAACACGAAGTAAGCGATGACTATTGCGATGACGAGAAGGAGGAGCTTGCTCACGCTGCGATGACTGGCTGCCTGCGTCGCGGCTCGCGACGAGTCACCATTATACCGGCGCGGAGCAAGAGGGCGTCGGATCGGGAGGCTGGTCGGGGTGACTGGATTCGAACCAGCGACTCCTGCGTCCCGAACGCAGTACTCTACCAGGCTGAGCTACACCCCGAATCGGACAGGAGCCAATGCGCAGGAAGGAGCGCTTCGGGAACTTCTAGTAATCACGCTCGACCGCGAAGGCCGACAATTCTAGCAAAGATTCACGGTAACTTGAATCAGGCAGGCCAGCGATTGCTTCGCTCGCCGCCCGCGCTTCTTCCTTGGCCTTGTTCCTCGCGTAATCGAGCGCACCGGTCAGGCGAATCGCGTCCAGGACTGCCCTGAATTCTTCCCGGCCGCCGCGCTCGATCGCCGAGCGCACCAGCGCCGCCTGTGCGGGCGATCCGCGATGCATCACGTGGATCAGCGGCAGCGTCGGTTTGCCCTCCTTCAGGTCGTCACCAAGGTTCTTTCCGGTGTGCGCCGCGTCTCCCGAATAATCCAGCACGTCGTCGATCAGCTGAAAAGCCGTCCCAAGGTGCATGCCGTAGCGCGCGAGGCCGCGCTCGAGTGCCGGGCTCGCCTCGCCCAGGATCGCGCCCAGCTGGGCTGCCGCTTCGAAGAGCTTCGCGGTTTTGCGCCGGATAACCTCGAGATAGTCCGCCTCGCTCATTGAGAAATTGTGAGCATTCAGGAGTTGCAGCACCTCGCCCTCCGCGATGGCATTGGTGGCATCGGCCAGCACCTCCATGACCCGCATGCTTCGCACGGCCACCATGATCTGGAAAGCGCGGGAGTACAGAAAATCGCCCACGAGCACGCTCGCCGCGTTGCCGAACTCGGCATTGGCCGTCTTGCGGCCGCGCCGCAGTTCGGATTCGTCGACGACGTCGTCATGCAGGAGGGTGGCCGTATGAATGAACTCCACGACAGCCGCGAGCTCCACATGATGCTCGCCACGATAGCCGGTCGCCCCGGCGGCAAGGAAAACGAGCGCCGGGCGCAGCCGCTTGCCGCCTCCTGCGATGATGTACTCCGCGATCTGGCGTACGAGCACCACGTCGGACTCGAGCCGACGCCGGATCATGGCATCCACCGCAAGCATGTCTGCGGCGATGAGGTTGCGAAGGGGTTCGGGCTGCAAGGGGGATTATCGCACTGCGAAATCGACTTAACGGCGGGTCAGGAGGATAGCATATTTTCTTTGACCACACCCGCTAAAGGTATGTATAATTTCGTGTTTTTCCAAAGACTCGGAGATCAGCATGTACGCGGTCGTCAGAACCGGCGGTAAACAGTATCGCGTTTCCTCCGGAGAGAAGCTGAGGATCGAGAAGCTCGCCGCCGCCGTGGGCAGTGAGCTCGTGTTCGACGAGGTACTCCTTGTCGTTGACGGTCAAGCGCTCGACGTCGGAACCCCCGTAGTGAAAGGCGCTTCGGTGAAAGCGAAGATCATAGGGCACGGACTTGGCGAGAAAGTGATGATTTTCAAGCTGCGCCGGCGCAAGAACTCGAAAAGGCTCCGGGGCCACCGTCAGGCCTACACCGAAATCGAGGTCACCGGAATTGCGCAAGCATAGGACACCGATCCTGAGAAGAAAGACGAGCCATGGCACATAAGAAAGCAGGCGGCAGTTCCCGCAATGGCCGCGACTCGCAATCAAAGCGTCTCGGCGTCAAGCGCTTTGGCGGGCAGATCGTAGCCGCGGGCAGCATCATCGTTCGCCAGCGCGGTACCCGTGTTCACCCCGGGGACAACGTCGGGATCGGGAAGGACCATACCCTTTTTGCAAAGGTGAACGGCAAAATCCAATTCAGCTTCAAGGGCCCGGACCACAAGCAAACAGTCAGCGTGGTTCCGGCTTAGAAACAAGCTGCTTTCCCGAAAGCCCTATCCACGCGGTGCGATTTGCGCTATCAGACCGTTTCAATCCGCCGCAACTAGCAACGGTTTTCCCTCCGTAAATCGATCCACCCCGTATCAAGCCGCCTCGGTCTGTTGCAGGCGAGGCGCGCGGCTCTTGCGTGAGCGCTGCTAGAGGCGGATGAAGATCTTGCGGCGGTACAACCACAGGCAGAGCAGCCACATTATCAGGGCGCCCAGTACGTAGTCGAGCGCGTCCATGTGGCTCAAGTGCAGGAGACCGCCGAGGTGAATATTGAGGTTGTCCCAGATCCACTGCCTGCACACAACGATCATGAAATACATGGCGAGGGAATTCGCACCGACCACCACCAGCGGAAACATCAATCCTCGCTGGCCCTTGATGTCGGCGAGCCAGTACGCCGCCGCCAGGAAGAAAAAAGCGAAGCCCGCACTGAAGAATACCCAGGACGGGGTCCAGAGCGCCTTGACGATCGGGCAGACGGTGTAACCCAGGATCAGGCCCAGCGCGAGAGAGATTGCCCCGGCCGCGGATAGCCTCCGGAGCTTCTCGAGCGGCGACCTCGGCCCCCGCAGGAGGTTGCCCGCCACGATTCCCAATGTCATCGTCACGATCGAGGGAACAAAGTTGAGCGTGGGTCCGTAAGTCTCGTTCCCGAGAAACTCGTGAGACCGGGGAAATAGATTGAAAAACCAGCGGTCGAAGGCAACGGCGACGTTACTGTACTTGTTCCAGTGGGCATACAGGCCTGCGAACGGCCCGGCGGCGTCCTGCGGAATTCCGAGCGACGTATAGTCGAAGCCGGAAGGCGGCAAGGGAAACAAGAAAAACGCGAGCCACCAGGCTATGAGTATCAGGGCAGCCGCTGTCAGCTGATGGTGAAGCGACCTCCCCACGAGCAGGAATGCGAATGGGAAAGCCAGCCCGATTTGAGCCAGGATGTTTCCGAAGTTGAAATAGGTTCGCTGTTCATGCAATGAGGTGAACAGCAATCCCAGAAAAATGAGAACCACGGAACGATAGACCACGTGCGCGGCGACGCTCGCCGTGCTCATGCCCTGCGAGCGCCGAGAGAAGTAAGAGTACGTCATCGCCACGCCGACGATGAACATGAACGACGGCTGAATCAAGTCCCAGAACGCGGCGCCCTCCCAATCGACGTGATCGAACTGCCGTCCGAGCGCCTGCAGCCATGGGGCATTCTGGAACTTTGCAACGGCTTCCGGGCCGGCGCCTTCGAACGCCAGCGCCAGCATCACGAGCCCGCGGTAGGCATCCAGGGAAGTTATGCGGGCTGATCGGTTGCTCGCTTCGGATCCCTGGATTCGCCCGCCTTCTGAAGGGATCGTTGTCATAGGACCACGACCTGCACAATGCCGGGTCAGGGAACGACGCTGCGCATCGAGGCGGGATGACCCGGGAGCTTGAAGCGCTTGCCGGTGTCAGTGACGACTGTCCCCTCCACCTTGAGAATCGAGATGTCGTCGTCCATGTAGTTGCCAACATAAAGGTACTTGCCGTCCGGGCTGAAGACGGCGCCTTCCGGCAGGCCGCGCACCTCCACCTCGCCCACTTTGGTGACCTTCTTGCCATCGATCTTCAGCACCGCCACCGAGCCGTTGCGGTTGTAGAAGAACGCCGACCTAGGCGCATTGCTGCCGCGAAGGAGTATCGCAACCGCGATCTCGCCCGTTGGGCTGAGGGCGAATCCCTCCGGCCCGTCACCCACCACGACCTGGTCGATCACGCGCGGCGGGAGTGCCTCCAGGTCGATGACGCTGACCGTGTCCACATTCCCGTCCGCCGAACCAGAGGCGCCGTTGTTCGCCGTCAGCGCGAGCTTGCCATTGGGCGTGATGCCCAGGTTGTAGGGGAAGAGGCCGACCAGCATGTCATATTTCGAATAGGTGACCTTGTCGCCGTCGACCCCTAGCACGGCGGCCTTGTTGTTGACGTTCTTGGAAGCCAAAGCGCGCTTGCCATCCGGCGTGAAAGCCACGGCCGAAACCTGTTCACCCATCGCCACAGTATCGACCACCTTGACCTCTTTCCCTCGGATGGAGAGAACTGTGATGGAGTTGTCCGCCCGGTTGGCGACGAGCGCCAAGTTGCCCGCGCGGTTTATTGCCATGCCGGAGGGCTGCTTGCCGCCCTTGACGGTAGCGATCAGCGCCGGCGGATTCGACTTGAGGTCGACCACGAAAATGTCGTTTCCGGGGACGCCTTTCCACGCGCTGCCGTCCTGGACCCAGTCCATCGAGTTGGCCACTAGGGCTAGGCCTTCGTCGGGCGTGATGGCCAGGTTCACCGGCGGACCGAACACCGAGTTCATCAGCGGCAGGCTGGCAACGAGCCTCGGGTTCACACGATCGCTGATGTCCAGCACGACGACCGCGTCCCTGCCGGGAGGGGAGAAGAGGGGTTTGCCGTCGGCGTCCCAGAATACCTTGTTGTCGATGCCGACGATCACGTGTTGCGCCAAGGCTGGGGGGACTCCCAAGCACAAGGCCAGCGCGATGCTCAACATGCGTGCAAACAGCAGGATGAATTTGTTCATGGCATCCTCCTTTGAGTCCGATTTATGGCGGGTGGTGGAATCGTACCTCTTTGCACCGGACGATACGCCGTCACCTACGACTGGGGAAGACTCCCGAGTCGCAGATCGCGTAAGTGAGGCCGTTCGGCGCGAGGCCTCGCAGGTCGGGGAGGGCAAAGGTTGTCGTTCCGCATGAGTGCCGTTGCTACTCGCTGAATCGTCATGTTCTGCCTCCTGCTCGATTTCCTACTCCGTAGCCCCTCGATAGGTTTCATTCATACTACTCTAGCGGTCGCCAACTACCGGCGGGTAAGAATGCGGGTACAGCCTGTCAAGGTTCGGGCCTGACGCCTAGAGGTATCAACTGGCTAACGGCTGAGTTAGGATTTTGCAGAAGTTACACGAAAATGTCAGTTCCCGAGGGAAACGTCTGGACGTTGTCGGCGGATTACAGGAACAAATAATGGGTAAGAAGTCCAAAAAGATCGCAAGAGCCAAAATCAAGTTGCTCCAAAGTAGGGCTTTTTTGTCTCCACGGGCGCCATGAAATTCGTCGACGAAGCGCGCATCGAAATCCATTCCGGCAAGGGCGGCGACGGCATCGTGAGCTTCCGACGCGAAAAGAACGTACCGCGCGGCGGACCTGACGGCGGGGACGGCGGCAGGGGCGGCAGCGTCTATGCGGTCGCCGACCGAAACATCAATACCCTCGTCGAATATCGCTTCGCGCGCATCCACCGCGCGCGGGACGGCGAGCGCGGGCGCGGTGCCCAATGCAACGGGAAAGGTGCCGATGACGTCGTACTGCGCGTGCCCACCGGCACCGTGATCACGAACGCGGAGACTGGAGAAACGGTCGCCGACTTGGCCGTGCACGAGGAGGTCGCATTGCTCGCGCAGGGAGGCAAAGGGGGTCTCGGCAACGTCAATTTCAAATCGAGTACCAACCGCACGCCCCGAAAAGCCACTCCCGGCGAGCCCGGCGAGCATCGCACCCTCAGGCTCGAGCTGAAGGTGCTTGCCGATGTCGGATTGCTGGGACTCCCCAATGCCGGAAAATCCACCTTCATTCGCGCCGTTTCGGCTGCCCGCCCCAAGGTTGCCGACTACCCGTTTACCACCTTGCATCCGCATCTCGGGGTGGTCCGTGTCGGGGTCGATCGCAGTTTCGTGGTCGCCGATATCCCGGGCCTCATCGAAGGGGCCGCGGAGGGCGCCGGGCTGGGACATCAGTTTCTCAGGCACCTCGTGCGTACGCGCCTGCTCCTGCACATCATCGATGCCGCACCTTTTGAAGAAGGCGCCGACCCGGCTCGCGACGCGAAATCGATTGCAACGGAACTGAAGAAATTTGATCCGGCGCTTTATCGAAAGCCCCGCTGGCTGGTACTGAACAAAATCGATATGCTCCAAGCCGATGAGCGCAAGACCGTGGCCGCGAAGCTTGTGCGCAGGCTGCGTTGGCGCGGACCGAGCTTCTGCATCTCGGCGCTCACCGGAGAGGGTTGCCGCGAGCTCAGCTTCGCAGTGATGAAATTCCTGGAATCGGGAAAGACGGCATGAAAGAGGCGAAGCGTTTTGTCGTCAAAGTCGGCAGCACCCTGGTCACCAACCGGGGCGCAGGGCTCGACGCGTCCGCGATCGCGCGCTGGGCGGGGCAAGTCGCGAAGCTTCGCCAAAGTGGAAAGGAATTCGTCCTGGTTTCGAGCGGCGCCATCGCCGAAGGCATGCAGCGCCTGGGCTGGACGCGGCGCCCGCACGCCATGCACGAGCTGCAGGCCGCCGCCGCAGTCGGGCAGATGGGACTGGTGCAGGTCTACGAGTCGTGCTTCCGGCAGCACGGCCTGCATACGGCGCAGGTGCTCCTCACGCACGCCGATCTCGCCGACAGGCAGCGATATCTGAACGCGCGCTCCACATTGCTGACACTGCTCGGACTCGGAATCATTCCCGTGATCAACGAAAACGACACCGTCGTCACCGACGAAATCCGGTTCGGCGATAACGACACCCTTGCCGCGCTGGTGACCAATCTCGTCGAAGCCGACTGCCTCGTCATCCTGACCGACCAGCAGGGGCTCTATACCGACGATCCACGGCGCGATCCTCGGGCAACCCTGATTCAAAGCGCGAAGGCGGGTGACCCTCGTTTGGAAGAGTTGGCGGGAGGGACCGGTTCCGCGATCGCCAAGGGCGGCATGCTCACCAAAGTGCTCGCAGCGAAGCGCGCCGCCCGCTCGGGGGCGCAAACAGTGATCGCCTCGGGGCAGGAGCCCGAGGTCTTGGTCAGGCTCGCCACGGGAGAAGCCATCGGCACCCTGTTCACGGCCCAAACCACACCGCTCGCGGCGCGCAAGCAGTGGCTCGCCGATCACCTCCAGGTTGCCGGACGGTTCGCCCTCGACTCAGGAGCGGCCAAGGCATTGCGATCCGGGGGCAAGAGCCTCCTCCCGGTCGGGGTCAGGAGCGTAGAGGGCGAATTCGAGCGCGGCGCAGTGGTCGCTTGCCTCTCACCGGAGGGCGCCGAGATCGCGCGTGGACTGGTCAACTACAACGCGCAGGAATCCCGGCGCATTGCCGGCCGGGCGTCAAACGAGATCGAGGCCATACTCGGATACATCGACGAGCCGGAATTGATCCACCGAGATAATTTGGTGCTGCTCTAGCAGGCGATCGCCTACGCCAGATCCTTCACAAGAGCCTCGCGCACGGCCGGCGGCGCTTCCACCTCGGCCGTATAGCGGGGATGATCGACTCCGATCGCGAGTCCCGCGCCTTTTTTGAGCGCCTGCACCATTGCCTCGTCGAGCTCGAAGCGCAAAAAATGCACCGCTGAGGTTTTCTCCTCGTTCTCCCGCTCGAGATCCTCGTCGGCGACGGCCCAGACCCGCTCATGCGCGTCGACCTGGATCGACACCCTGTCCTCGATGCCGATCAACTCCGAGAGCTCCCTGCTGCGCTCGTCCGGATCCGGATACTCGATCATCATGGTCGCCTTGAGATTGCGGCCGTCCGGAACGAGCGGGTTGTAGGCTGCGAGCTCCTCCTGGATGCCTTCTTCCTCGAAGATCCGCTCGATGCGCAACATCTCCTGCACCTGGTAACGGATGGTGAGCTCGTCCTCGAAGACAAGAGTCACGTGCTCGCCGAGGTGAACCGTGCGGTCCTTCTTGTGGGCAATGACCTTCGCCCGGAACTCCGGGCGCTCGCGCGCGTAGGTTTCGAGGGTCATGAGGCTTGCGCGGTCGATCCTAGGCATGGCATTCATCGTCATCCAGAAACGGTTCAGATTCCGTAAGCCTTACGAAGCAGCGACAGAGGATGCGCCTTGATTGCACGGGTCTCGCCCATGCCCTGCTCTATGTGACGGGCGGCGATCGGGCAGTCGGAGCTGATGTAGTCGGGCTCGCTGCCAGCCATCTGCCGGAAGACAGGCCGCCCGATCTTCATGGAGTTTTCGAAGTACTCGGATTTGACGCCCCAGGTTCCGTCGTGGCCGGAGCAACGCTCTACAGTGTTGAGCGTCGTCCCCGGTACGAGCTGCAGCGCTTCGCGGGTCTTCTGTCCCATGTTCTGCACGCGCGAATGGCACGGGACGTGGTAGGACACTTTTCCGAGCGCGGTCTTGAAGTCGGTCTTGAGCAGTCCGTCACGCTTGCGCAGGACGAAGTACTCGAACGGGTCGAACATCGCCTCGCTTACCGCTTTGACTTCGGCATCGTCGGGAAACAGCAGCGGCAGCTCGCTCTTCAACATCAGCGTGCATGACGGCACGGCGGCAAGAATCGCGTAGCCTTCGCGCGCGAGCTTGACGAGTCGCGGAACGTTCAGCGCCTTCAGGCGCTCGACCCCCTCGAGATCGCCGAGCTCGAGCTTGGGCATGCCGCAGCAGGCTTCTTTCTCCACGACCAGGTAGGGAATCTCGTTATGATCGAGAACCGCGAGCAGATCGTGGCCGATGCCCGGCTCGTTGTAATTCACGTAGCAGGTTGAAAATACCGCGACTTTCCCCGGCGTGCGCTCACCGTTGCGGGGCTGGTGGCTTCGACTCACGGCGGCCTGTCCGCGAAACGTTCCGGGATTGTAGGGCGGCAGCTTGCGCTCGGCGTGGACGCCTATCGCCTTTTCCATGAGCGAGCGTGCGGCGGCATTCCGGTTGGCGGCGTTCACGACCTGGGCCACGACGGGGATGGCGGCGAGCTTGCCGATGGCGTCGGTGGAGGAAAGCAGCCTGTCTCGCAGCCGCACGTCGCCCTTCCCGAACTTCACCGCTTTGGCGCGCAGCATGAGGTGCGGAAAATCCACGTTCCAGGGATGCGGCGGCACGTACGGGCATTTCGTCATGTAGCACATGTCGCAGAGGTAGCACTGGTCCACGACCTTCCAGAACTGCGACTTCTCGACGCCGTCGACTTCGAGCGTTGCGCTTGCGTCCACCAGATCGAAGAGCGTAGGAAACGCCGTGCACAGGTTGACGCAGCGCCGGCAGCCGTGACAGATACCGAATATGCGCTCGAGCTCGGCGAACAGTTTTGCTTCGTCGTAGAAATCGGGCAGGCGCCATGCAACCGGATGGCGGGTCGGAGCTTCCAAACTCCCTTCGCGAACGCTCATCCGGAAGAAAGCTCAGTCGGCGAGCGCGTCGAGCGCTTTCTGGAAGCGGTTCGCATGCGAGCGCTCCGCCTTGGCGAGCGTCTCGAACCAATCGGCGATCTCGGAGAAGCCCTCCTGACGCGCGGCCTTCGACATGCCCGGATACATGTCGGTGTATTCGTGAGTCTCGCCGGCAATGGCGGCCTTCAGATTCAAGCGCGTGCCGCCGAACGGTAGGTCCGTCGCCGGATCGCCGCACTGCTCCAGGTATTCGAGATGGCCGTGGGCGTGACCGGTTTCGCCCTCGGCGGTAGAGCGGAACACCGCCGCGACGTCGTTTTGCCCTTCAACGTCCGCTTTCGCTGCAAAGTAGAGGTAGCGACGGTTTGCCTGTGATTCCCCTGCAAATGCCGCTTTGAGATTGCCGTGGGTCTTCGAGCCTTTGAGCTGCATGGATGCCTCCGTGTGCTGGGATAAATTAGACTTACTCTAAGTAATAGACCAAGGATAATATCTACCACGCCCTGCTGTCAAGCGCGAGTCAAATGTCCCGGAGCAGCGTGCGATCTCGGCAACGGGACCGGGCAAAAGTGGTTGCTTGCAGCTGGTGACCACGTTTCTCCGCAACGGGCCGAAGCGTCGGGCAGTCAGCGTGATGCGACTTCCTCTGGAAGAGGCTTGCGGCCCTGGCCGCGAAACAGATAGCGGGCAAGCTCCGTGAGCGCGTGCTGGTAGACGTCTCGCTTGAAATCGATCACGGAGTCAAGGGGTATCCAATAGTCGTTCCAGCGCCAGGCATCGAATTCGGGGCGCTCCGAAGCACGCAGGCGCACATCGCACTCGCGCCCGACCAGCCGCAGCAGGAACCAGATCTGCTTCTGCCCCCGGTAATTGCCGCGCCAATCCCGTTTGAGCCAGTGCGCGGGCACCTCGTAGCGCAGCCAGTTGCGCGTCCGCCCCAGGATTTTCACGTGGCTGGGCAGCAGACCCACTTCTTCCTGCAGTTCGCGGTACATCGCCTGCACCGGCGTTTCCCCAAGCTTGATCCCGCCCTGCGGGAACTGCCAGGAGTGTTCCTTGACGCGCTTACCCCAGAAAACCTCGTTGCGCCCGTTGCAGAGGATGATGCCGACGTTCGGCCGATAGCCGTCTCGATCGAGCATACGCCATCCAGCAAAAAGTCTGTCCACGCCCATTCTTTCACAAATCGCCGGCGATTTGAAGGTGAAGGCGCCCTGCGGCTGTGAGGCGTGCGAGTTCAAGTAGAATGTCGCGTCCTGGATCGCTCCCCCGCTATGCGCACTTCGAGATACTTTCTTGCAACGCTGAAAGAGGCCCCTGCCGACGCGGAGCTCGTCAGCCACAAGTTGATGGTTCGTGCGGGCCTGATCCGGAGGCTCGCCGGCGGAATTTACACTTGGATGCCGCTGGGGCTGCGGGTAGTTCGCAAGGTCGAGGCCATCGTTCGAGAGGAAATGAATCGCGCCGGAGCGATCGAGCTCTTCATGCCGGCGGTCCAACCAGCGGAGCTGTGGCAGGAGTCCGGGCGGTGGCAGGAGTATGGGCCGGAGCTTCTGCGCCTGAAAGACCGCCACGAGCGGGATTTTTGCATCGGCCCGACGCACGAGGAAGTCATTACCGATATCGCGCGGCGCGAGATCCGCAGCTACCGGCAGCTACCCCTGCATTTCTACCAGATCCAGACCAAGTTCCGCGACGAGATCCGGCCGCGCTTCGGCGTCATGCGCGGGCGCGAATTCACGATGAAGGACGGCTACTCGTTCCACGCCGATTCCGCCGACCTGCAGCGCGAATACCGAAACATGCACGACACCTATATGCGCATTTTCACCCGCCTGGGGCTGAAATTCCGAGCCGTCACTGCAGACCCGGGTGCAATCGGCGGTACAGGTTCGCAGGAGTTCCACGTGCTCGCCGAGTCCGGCGAGGATGCCATTGCCTACTGCCCGCAGTCCGACTACGCGGCGAACGTCGAGCTCGCCGAAGCAGTGGCACCGAAGGCGGAGCGAAAAGCGCCCGCCCATGCGATGAAGAAGGTTTCGACTCCCGGCAAAACCCGCTGCGAAGATGTAGCCAAGTTACTTGGCGTGCCGATCGAAAAAACCGTGAAAGCGATCGCGGTTGTGCGCGAGGAAGCTAAAAAGGAAGCATCAAGGTCGTTCGCAATGCTGCTCGTTCGCGGCGACCACGATCTGAACGAGATCAAGGCCCAGAAACTCATCGGCAATTTCCGGTTCGCAAAGGACGAAGAGATCGAACGGATATTGAATTGCCGCCCCGGCTACATCGGACCGGTCAGCAGCGTACCATTGAGCGTCTACGCCGATCGCACGGTGGCGGCAATGAGCGATTTCGTCTGCGGCGCAAACGAAGCGGGCTATCACTTCACAGGCGTCAACTGGGGACGTGATCTTCCCGAGCCCGGTCAGATAGCAGACATCCGCAAGGTCGTTGCCGGCGATCCCAGCCCCGACGGCAAGGGAAATTTGGAAATCGTCCGCGGGATCGAGGTCGGACACATTTTCCAGCTCGGCACGAAATATTCGCAAGCAATGAAAGCGACGTTCCTCGACGAAGCGGGCAACAGCCGGGTCTTCGAGATGGGGTGCTATGGAATCGGCATCACCCGCATCGTGGGCGCTGCGATCGAGCAGAACCACGACGAGCGCGGCATCGTTTTTCCGGACCCGATCGCGCCGTTCCGCGTTGCCCTGGTTCCCATCGGCTACGGCAAGAGCGCCGCGGTCCGCAAGGCTGCCGATCTCCTATACCAGGAACTTTCGGACTCCGGCATCGAGGTGCTGCTCGATGACCGGGACGAGCGGCCGGGCGTGATGTTTGCGGACATCGAGCTCATCGGCATTCCCCACCGAGTCGTCGTCGGCGAACGCGGCCTCAAGGAGGGATTAATCGAGTATCAGGGTCGGCGCGACAGAGAGCCGACTAAGCTCCGCCAGTCGGAGATCTTGTCTCGCCTGCGCTCCACATCGTGAGATTTGCGCTTCTGGCCCTGACTGTCGCGTTCGCCGGCAACGCGCTGGCCGGAGCCCAGATTTACGAGCCGCTCGCCGCCAAGGTGCGGGCGGGCCTGCAGGCGTCGATCGCGGACAGGCCGGCGCCGCAGCACGCCTTTACCAGTACGGCGTCGGCAGTCGACTGGCTCGCCGAAATGTCGCATCGGCTGGAAGCGAGAATGCCCAGTTTCCAGACGCGCGTGGAGTTCCTGCGCACGGTGCACTTCGAGGCGATCCGCGCCGGGCTTGACCCGCAGCTCGTGCTGGCGGTGATCCAGACCGAGAGCAATTTTCGCAAATACGCCGTATCGCGCTCGGGTGCCCGAGGCTACATGCAGGTCATGCCCTTCTGGGTGGGATTGGTCGGCCGCCCGGGCGACAACCTGTTCAGTCTGCGCAACAATCTTCGCTACGGCTGCGTCATCCTGAAGTACTACCTCGATCGTGAAAAAGGGGACCTCTTTCGCGCGCTGAGTCGCTATAACGGATCCCTCGGCAAGCCCGAATATCCCAACATGGTGATCGGCGCCTGGCGCAGCGTGTGGCGCTACCAGGGTAAGCTTGCCTTCGCTCCCGCTTCCGTTGACGCGCGGCCCGGGTAGGCCCGCCGGATATCAGGTCGGAAACTCGGTCGCAATCGTCGCCTGAATCGCTTGCGCCGCGGCACGAGGATCGGGCGCTTCACGGATCGGCCGGCCGACGACGATGTAGTCGGCGCCGTTGGCGAACGCCTGCGCTACGTCGACCGTGCGCTTCTGGTCGCTCGTGAGTCGGTTCTGCACCGGCCGGATTCCCGGCGTGACAACCAGCAGCCGCGCGCCCAGCTCGCGCCTGAGCGCCGGCGCCTCCAGCCCCGAGGAAATAACCCCATCGCAGCCGGCCTCGAGCGCCCGCCGCGCTCGCGAGAGCACCAGGGTTTCGACGTCGCATTGAAAACCAAGATCGTCTAGATCGCCCTGATCGAGGCTGGTAAGAACCGTGACCGCGAGGATTTTCACCTCTCCCTTGGCCTGCACCGCCGCCTCGAGCATCGCCTGGTTGCCATGCACGGTCGCGAACGCCACGCCACGATTGCCAAGCCCGCGCACGGCGGCCCGAACCGTTTCGGGGATATCGAAAAACTTCAAATCGACGAACACCTTCTTCCTCTGTCGCGCAAGCCAATCGATGAAGCCGAAGAACCCGTCCGCCATGAACAATTCCAGGCCGACCTTGTAAAAGCTCACGCTGTCTCCGAGGCGTTGCACCAGGGCCTTCGCCTCTTCGACGCCTGCGACGTCCAAGGCCGCGATAAGGCGTTCGGCACGCGGGATCGTCTTCATCTGCGCTGTCATGGGCATTCCCGGACCGAGGATTCTAACGGATCAAGCCCTGTCGTTTTCAAGCAGGCGTCCGAGGGGCAGGTTCAGCGTCTCGTCGGCGCGCGCGGCAAACTGCTCCAGGAGCTGTTTCAGGGGTTCGCTGCGCTGCTCACCCGCTGGCGTTTTGCGATCCAAGACGAACTCGCGGTAGACGTCAACCACCAGGAGTCGTTCTTTGTCGAAGACCATTGCGTAGCGTTCGCCGGAGGACCTCGCCACCCAGCCGCGCGCAACCAGGCGTTCGAGGACCAGCTCGGTCTGATCTACCGTCAGCGATGCGTGCTGAGCGATTTTCCTCAAATCGAGAAGGTCCGGGCCCTGCTGAGCTCGCGCGAGAACCAGAAGGATCGCCAACACGTCGCCGAATCCGACTCCCGTACCGCGCCCCGCGGGGGCGCGCAGTACGGCGAAATCCGGCGCCAGCGCAGCAATCAATGCACCGATCACGATCACCACCCAGGAAAAATAGATCCAGAGGAGAAAAACCGGGATCACGGCGAATGCCCCGTAGACCAGCGCATAAGTCGGGATTTGGGCGATGTAGAGCGCGAAGCTTCGCTTCATGATCTCGAACGCCAGGGCCGCGACCACGCCTCCGATCAGAGCGTGGCGCGGTTTGACCGCGCGGTTCGGTACGAAATAGTAGAGCAGCGTGAACGCTGCACACGTAAGGAAGAAGGGGACGAGTCCGAGAATCGCCGCGCCCGCAAAAGGGCTCTGCCGGGCGAATCCGAGGGATGCACCGACGAGGTACGAGGTGATCGAGAGGCTCGCGCCGATCAGGACCGGCCCGAGCGTGAGCGTTGCCCAATAGATGAGGATACGTTGCGCCACGGGACGCGGGCGTGAAACCCGCCAAATCGAGTTGAACGCGCGTTCTATCGTGAACATCATCATGAAGGCGGCGGCGGCGAGGACCGCAGTGCCGAGAGCGGTCAACCGCCCGGCCTGGCCCGAGAATTGTTCAATGTATCCGGTGACCACTTTTCCCGCTTTCTCGGGCAACATGTTCGCGAGCAGGAATGCGTGGATGTGCTCTCCCAGCCCGGAAAAAATCGGGAATGCCGCCATGAGCGCGAGCGTGATCGTGACAAGGGGCACGAGCGCGAGCAAGGTCGTAAAGGTGAGACTCGAGGCGATCTGCAAACAGCGATCCTCGTTGAACCGCCTGAACACGTGCGCGAGGAAGCGGCCCAGCTGTCGCAGCGGAAAGGGCATGGGATTCCTGAATCGGAGCGTTAACGTCTCCTATGATATAGGGGCCTTCACCCCTGCGGGTTGAGTCGCTGCGTGCCCTGTAGCTTGTTGAGCGCATTGACGTAGGCCTTGGCCGAGGCGACGATGATATCGGTATCGGCGCCTACGCCGTTGACGATCCTCCCGCCTTTCGCGAGACGCACGGTCACTTCGCCTTGCGACTCGGTTCCCTGCGTGACCGCATTGACCGAATAGAGCAGCAGTTCGGCGCCGCTCTTGGCCACGCGCTCGATCGCCTTGAAAGTCGCATCGACCGGGCCGTCACCGTCGGCGTCGGCCTTGCGCTCCTTACCGGCCTCGGCGAGCACGAGCTTCGCGTGCGGACGCTCGCCGGTGCCGCTCGCCTGGCTCATGCTCACCAACTGCCAGTGCTCCGCCGCGGCGGCCGTCGCTCCGTCGGAAACGAGCGCGTGCAGGTCCTCGTCGAAGATGTCGGCCTTCTTGTCGGCAAGGTCCTTGAAGCGCTGGAACGCCTTGTTGTAGGCGTCCTCTCCGTCGAGCTCGATACCGAGCTCCTTCAACCGCTGGCGGAAGGCGCTTCGGCCCGAAAGCTTGCCGAGCACGATCTTGTTCGCGGTCCACCCAACGTCCTCGGCGCGCATGATCTCGTAGGTGTCGCGGCTCTTCAGCACACCGTCCTGGTGGATGCCGGAAGCATGGGCAAAGG
>Ga0179596_10000270_pt1 | contig 19400 bp, 10 predicted proteins | sample CZODoug1_1_08_16_FD_155494 | JGI IMG/M metagenome (GOLD analysis project Ga0179596, IMG submission 155494) | Vadose zone soil fungal communities from Angelo Coast Range Reserve, California, USA - CZODoug1_1_08_16fungal (Illumina Assembly) | ecosystem: Environmental > Terrestrial > Soil > Vadose...
GGGCGGGAAGGAGGGGGGATCGACCGGGGCAGGTGTGGGAACCGGGAGTTGGGAGGGGTGGGGGAGCTTTTGGGGCGGCCGGGGTGGGGTAAGTGGCGGGTCGGAGGGGGCAAAAAAAAGCGTTTAAATGTTGGTTAAATCGAGCAAAAGCACTACTTTTGCGTCCCCAAATAGAAAGATGTCCTTAGGCAGCTTTCGAATTATTGGTTTGGGAGTTTCGGAAAATACCGGGACGTTAACACCAAAAAAAGAAGCAACATGGCAAAAGAAATCACGGGTTATGTCAAGTTGCAGGTAAAAGGCGGACAAGCCAATCCTGCACCTCCTATCGGACCTGCATTAGGTTCCAAAGGTATCAATATCATGGAGTTCTGTAAGCAATTCAATGCAAGGACCCAGGATAGAATAGGGAAGGTTCTTCCCTGTCTCATTACTGTCTACACCGATAAGTCTTTCGACTTCATCATCAAGACTCCTCCTGCAGCAGTGCAGCTGCTGGAAGCTACGAAACTAACAAGTGGTTCCAAGGAGCCAAATCGTAACAAAGTTGGGAAAGTTACCTGGGCTCAGGTAGAAGTGATCGCGAAGGATAAGATGCCTGACCTGAATGCTTTTACTATCGAGAGCGCTATGCGCATGGTAGCTGGTACAGCCCGTAGCATGGGTATCACCGTAGAGGGAGCAGCTCCCTGGGCTAACTAACTTCTAACTTTAAAAACATTACGAAATGGCTATCACGAAAAAAAGAAAAGCAGCCTCAGCGAAGGTTGACAAAAATAAAGTATACACCCTTAAGGAAGCTTCCACGCTGGTAAAGGATGTAAATACCACCAAGTTCGATTCTTCCGTCGATCTGCACGTTCGTCTGGGTGTGGATCCCAAGAAAGCGGACCAATCCATCCGTGGAACGGTCAATCTCCCTCATGGTACGGGTAAGACAAAGAGGGTACTGGTTCTTTGTACTCCTGATAAGGAAGCGGATGCGAAAGCGGCCGGGGCTGATTATGTAGGGCTGGATGAGTTCATTCAAAAGATCGAAAGCGGCTGGGTAGATGTCGATGTTATCGTCGCTACACCTTCTGTCATGCCTAAGATCGGTAAGCTGGGTAAGATATTAGGTCCGCGTAACCTGATGCCCAATCCTAAGACGGGTACGGTAACGAATGATGTGGCTGCCGCCGTTAATGAAGTGAAGGGTGGTAAGATCGCGTTCAAGGTAGATAAGGCGGGGATCATCCACGCTTCTATCGGCCGGGTGAGCTTTAGCACGGAGAAGCTGGTTGAGAACAGCCAGGAGCTGATCAATGCGATCGTGAAGGCTAAGCCGGCAACCGCCAAGGGCACTTATGTCCGCAGCGTGTTTATGGCCAGCACCATGAGTCCTGGGATTGCTATCGACGCCAAAGCATTTACCCACTAAAATGGGTGGGGCATCCAAAAATTGAATTCATCGGAACCCGACCCTGATCGGGGCACAAAAAAAGAGTTATGAACAAAGATCAAAAAAATGAAGTGATTGAAGTGTTGAAAGACAAGTTCAATCAATATAACAACTTCTACATTACCAATACCGAGTCGCTGAGCGTAGCCCAGGTGAGCAAGCTGCGTCGTATCTGCTTCGATAAGAAGGTGGAAATGAAGGTGGCTAAGAATACCCTCATCAAGAAAGCGCTGGAAGGGCTGGATAACAGCCGGTATTCCGGTGTATTTGAATCCCTGAACGGGGTAACGGCCTTGTTGTTCTCCGAGAATGCCAAGGAGCCGGCTCTGATTATCAGTTCTTTCCGTAAGGATGGCAACCTGGAAAAGCCTGTTCTGAAGGCTGCTTTTATCGATGGGGATGTATTTGCCGGGGATGATCAGCTGAAGGTGCTGACGAACCTGAAAAGCAAGCACGATCTTATCGGTGAGATCATCGGTCTGTTGCAGTCGCCTGCCAAGAATGTTATTAGCGGCCTGAATGCCGGTAATAAGCTGGCTGGCTTGATCAAAGCGCTGGAAGCCAGGGCTGAAGCAGCGGGTGCGAACTAAGTAAAAATACTGCGGGTGCAGCTGAAAGGCTTGCCTGTTGTACTATAAAAGCCCAGGTTTGGGGGATGAACCAAGCAATTTTTTTAAACCGCCCGCCGGAGCAAAAGCAGTGAAGGCGGCAAAAATTTACAACTATGGCAGACTTAAAAGTATTTGCTGAACAGTTAGTAGGACTGACTGTAAAAGAAGTTAACGAATTAGCTAAGATCCTGAAAGAAGAATACGGTATCGAGCCTGCAGCTGCTGCTGTAGCCGTTGCTGCCGGACCTGCTGCAGGACCTGCTGCTGCTGAAGAAAAGACAGCTTTCAACGTAATCCTGAAGGCTGCTGGCCCTAACAAGCTGAACGTGGTTAAGATCGTTAAGGATCTGACCGGTCTCGGCCTGAAAGAAGCTAAGGACCTGGTAGACGGCGCTCCTAAGCCCGTTAAGGAAGGTATTAGCAAAGCAGACGCTGATGCATTGGTAGCTAAGCTGAAAGAAGCTGGCGCTGAAGTAGAAGTGAACTAATCGTTTTCGCAAAAGAAATCAGAAACCCCGGTCAAAAACCGGGGTTTTATCGGTTAATATTTGGCTTTATTTGCCGGAGGACCCGCGATTCGTTGGTTTTTCGCAAATATTTCGTAGATTTGCCGTCCGTTTCCCTGGCTTACATACGGTTGTGAGTTGTTAGCAATTGTATACTGTTGAGGACCAACGAGTCCCACAGTTTCACCTCTATAGACGATTTTTGAAGTTCGAATAATTAAAAACCGGTTTTAAACAATATGTCTTCAACAAAATTGCAAAACAGGATCAACTTCGGTAAAATTAAGCACCTTGCCGATACTCCTGATCTTCTGGAAGTGCAGATCCAATCTTTTAAAGAGTTTTTCCAGCTCGAGACTACTCCGGACAAACGTAATATTGAAGGTTTGTTCAAGGTGTTCAAGGAAAATTTCCCGATCACTGATACGCGGAACATTTTTATGCTGGAATTCCTGGACTACTTCATCGATCCGCCCCGCTACACCATTGAAGAATGTATGGAGCGTGGGTTGACCTATGCGGTTCCTCTGAAGGCGAAGCTGCGTTTGAGCTGTAATGATGAGGAGCACGTGGATTTCCAGACGATCGTACAGGACGTATTTTTAGGCAATATACCTTATATGACCCCCCGCGGCACCTTTGTTATCAATGGCGCTGAGCGTGTGGTCGTTTCCCAGTTGCATCGTTCTCCTGGTGTATTCTTCGGACAGTCCATTCACCCGAATGGCACGAAGATCTATTCTGCCCGTGTGATCCCCTTCAAGGGAGCCTGGATGGAGTTCGCCACGGACATCAACAATGTGATGTATGCCTATATCGACCGGAAGAAGAAATTCCCGGTGACTACCCTGCTGCGTTCTATCGGGTATGAGACGGATAAGGACATCCTGGAGTTGTTCGGCATGGCCGATGAAGTGAAATCCGATAAGAAAGCGTTGCAGAAGTATATCGGCAAAAAGCTGGCTGCCCGTGTCCTGAGGACCTGGGTAGAGGATTTCGTGGATGAGGACACCGGTGAGGTGGTATCCATCGAGCGGAATGAGATCGTGCTAGAACGCGATACCGTCCTCGATGAAGAGGCCATCGACATGGTGGTTGAAATGGATGTGAAGAGCATTTTCATCCAGAAAGAAGATGTAGGCGGTGATTACGCTATCATCTATAATACTTTGAATAAAGATACCTCTAACTCGGAACTGGAAGCCGTTCAGCATATCTACCGTCAATTGCGCGGTGCGGATGCTCCGGATGACGAGACCGCCAGAGGGATTATCGATAAATTGTTCTTCAGCGACAAGCGTTATGACCTGGGTGAAGTGGGACGCTATAAGATCAACCGTAAGCTTGGTCTGAACCAGCCCCTGGATCAGAAGACGCTGACGAAGGAAGATATGATCAATATCATCAAGTACCTGGTGCGGCTGACCAATGCCAAGGCGGAAATTGACGATATCGATCACCTGAGCAACCGCCGTGTACGTACGGTAGGGGAGCAGCTGTATGCTCAGTTTGGCGTAGGTCTGGCCCGTATGGCCAGAACGATCCGCGAACGTATGAACGTACGTGATAATGAAGTATTTACTCCCGTGGACCTGATCAATGCCAGGACTTTGTCCTCCGTGATCAATTCCTTCTTCGGGACTTCCCAGCTGTCTCAGTTCCTGGATCAGACTAACCCGCTGAGTGAAATCACGCATAAACGTCGTATCTCCGCGCTGGGACCAGGTGGTCTTAGCCGTGAACGTGCCGGCTTTGAAGTTCGTGACGTTCACTACTCCCACTATGGCCGTCTCTGTACGATCGAGACGCCGGAAGGGCCGAATATCGGGCTGATCTCCACCTTGTGCGTGCATGCGAAGATCAACGAAATGGGCTTTATCGAAACGCCTTATCGTAAAGTGCATGACGGGAAAGTGGACCTGAAGAAGCTCACTTACCTGAGTGCGGAAGAAGAAGACATCGCTAAGATCGCGCAGGCGAATATAGCTTTGGATGAAAAGGGAAGCTTTGTGGAAGACAAGATCGTTTCCCGTCAGACGGGCGATTTCCCTATCCTCGATAAGAATGAAGTAGAATACATGGACGTGGCTCCCAACCAGATCGTGGGTCTCAGCGCCTCGCTGATCCCCTTCCTGGAACATGATGATGCCAACCGTGCCCTGATGGGATCGAACATGCAACGTCAGGCTGTTCCTTTGATCCGTCCTGAAATGCCGATCGTCGGTACAGGGCTGGAAGCCAAGGCTGCCCGGGATGCAAGGATCCAGATTCACTCTGAAGGCGAAGGTGTGGTAGAGTTTGTCGATGCCAACGAGATCCATGTCCGTTACGAAAGGAATGACACGCAGAAGCTGGTCTCTTTTGAAGAGGACCTGAAGATATACAGATTGACGAAGTTCATCAAAACCAACCAGGAAACCTGTATCAACCTGAAGCCGGCCGTGAAGAAGGGCCAGCGGGTTAAGGACGGAGACTTCCTCACGGAGGGCTATGCCGTACAGGACGGAGAGCTGGCATTGGGCCGCAATCTTAAAGTTGCGTTCATGCCCTGGAAGGGTTACAACTTCGAGGATGCGATCGTAATCAGTGAGAAAGTGGTTAAGGAAGATCTCTTCACCTCCGTGCATATTTCCGAATATGAGCTGGAAGTGCGGGATACCAAGCTGGGCGAGGAAGAACTGACACCTGATATCCCCAACGTATCGGAAGAAGCTACCAAGGACCTGGACGAGAACGGTATCATCCGTGTCGGCGCCCAGATCAAGGAAGGCGATATCCTGATCGGTAAGATCACTCCGAAAGGGGAAAGTGATCCTACCCCGGAAGAGAAGCTGTTACGGGCTATCTTCGGCGACAAGGCCGGAGACGCCAAGGATGCTTCCCTGAAGGCACCGAGTGGTACGGAAGGTGTGGTGATCAGCAAGAAGCTGTTCCAACGCGCCAAAAAGGATAAGAATGCCAAGGTTCGTGAGAAAGCGGCGCTCGAGAAGATAGAAAAAGTGCATGAAAAGAATACGGCTGACCTGATGGATGTATTGTTGAGCAAATTGCAGGTGTTGCTGAAAGAGCATACTTCTGCAGGCGTCAACAATAATTTTGGAGAAGTACAGATCGGGAAAGGGGCTAAGTTCACTGCCAAGAACCTGGCTGGTATCGACTACCTGAACGTCAATCCTTTGGGTTGGACAGGCGATATCAAGACGGATGAGCCGATCAATATCCTGCTGCACAACTACAGCATTAAGTATAACGAAGAGTTAGGTCGCTATAAGAGGGAGAAATTCAATATCTCCATCGGGGATGAATTACCTGCAGGTGTATTGAAGCTCGCTAAAGTGTACTTAGCCGTTAAGCGTAAGCTGAAGGTAGGGGATAAGATGGCCGGTCGTCACGGTAACAAGGGTATCGTTGCCAAGATCGTGCGTGCGGAAGACATGCCTTTCCTCCATGACGGAACGCCGGTGGATGTGGTATTGAACCCGCTGGGTGTACCTTCCCGTATGAACCTTGGACAGATCTATGAGACGGTATTGGGCTGGGCTGGTGAGAAGCTGGGGCTTAAGTTCGCCACTCCTATCTTTGATGGAGCAACAGTAGAAGAAATCGCAGAACATATCGAGAAAGCAGGACTTCCCAGCTTTGGTCACACCCATCTGTATGATGGTGAGACCGGGGAACGATTTGACCAGAAAGCTACCGTGGGGATCATCTATATCATCAAACTGCACCACATGGTGGATGATAAGATGCACGCCCGTAGCATCGGACCATACAGTCTTATTACGCAACAACCATTAGGTGGTAAGGCACAGTTCGGTGGTCAGCGTTTTGGGGAAATGGAAGTATGGGCACTCGAAGCCTACGGCGCCTCTAACATCCTGCAGGAGTTATTGACCCTCAAGTCAGATGACATCATCGGTCGTGCCAAGACTTATGAGGCTATCGTGAAAGGGGATAATATTCCAAGGGCGGGTATTCCTGAATCCTTCAATGTATTGGTACATGAGTTGAGGGGATTAGGGTTAGACCTGAAGTTTGACTAATGTAGGCTCCGCTAACTGATGAATAATACATAAGCCACTCTGGTAAACAGGGTGGCTTTTTTATGGCCCTTCGGGCGGGAGACCTGTGGTCTCCCCTGGATTTTCTTAGTTTTTCAAGAGTTTTTGTGTCAGGACGCCGTTATTGAACCGGAGCTCCAGCAGGTAGATTCCGGAGCTGATGGTAGTTCCGGAAAGGTCGATGCGCATCCGGCTGCCTGCCGAGGCGTCTCCGGACCGGGATAAAAGTTCTCTTCCTGCCATATCCAGCAATCGGACACCTACTTTACCGGCCGGCGACTGGCCGAATACGATATCGATATGATCTGTAAATGGATTCGATAAGACGGTGAAGGCGGAGGTGGTTAAATTCGGGTCTTTTACCAATACTATTTTACTGTAGGTGACTTTCCCATCCTGGTCGATCTCTTTGAGGCGGTAATAGTTATTATCCTGTGCTATCGAGGGATCTGTAAAGGAATAGTAGCGGCCGGTGGAGCTATGGCCTGCCGCGGCCACATATCCTATGCTGGTGAAGCTGGTGCCATCGTAGGAACGGTCGATTTCAAAGCCCTTGCTGCCCGACTCGAAAGAGGTGGTCCAGTCCAGCAGGGTATTGTTGTTGTTCAGCTGCCCTTCGAAGTTCAGCAACCCAATGGGCAGCACAGACAGTCCGGGGACGCCGGCTCCGAAGCCGGAGAAGCCGTTAGTGAAGTTATAGGTCAGGGCGGTATTGGTACCCAGGGTAGTGATCGTCGGGGTGACCAGGGTGACCGGGTCGCCGCCTGTTGGGTTGGCGACGGTGACATTGGAGATCTGGGTGGGTACTTTGACGAGTTGGATGGAGCTGATATTCTGACCGGTGATGGACTGCCAGCCAGTGACTTCCGCCTGGGTATAGAATAAGGTGATATTATAGCTGCCGGACGAGTTATTGGTGGTAGGCACAACATGGAAGGTCTTGTCCATCAGATAATTGGGAATATTGTTGTTCCAAAACTGGGTGGCGTTGGTACCGGCGCGGTCGATAATGACCTGAGTACACCCGTAATTGAAGGTGCTGAGGTTCTGGATACGTGCCATCAGCTGGCCATTTGCCTGGTCATAGAAATAGATATCCGCATTGGGGCCCAGGTATTGCTGGATGGATGAGTTGAGGACGGTCTGAACCAGGGTGGTGGCGATGCCATAGCCGAGCTTTATGATAGGTTTATATAAGGCTTCGTACGTTACACTGCTGTAAGACTGCGAGCAGTTGATGCTGTTCTGCCAGAAGATATTTCCCTGGCTGCCTGCTGCTCCGTCATTGTAGAGCTGGCACTGGTCGACTGCGTCTCCGGATGCCGCTGTCCCGTTGTCAAAGCAGATCTCTACCACCAGGTTGCTGGTACCATCCCAGGTATATGGCGTATCGAAGGTGAAATTATTCCAGCCGTTGACGGTATTATAGGTTGCGAGTGTTTTGACGATGGTCATGGGGGCTCCGATTGTCAATGTTCCTGCGTTTACCAGGTAAGTCGCGGAAGAGGTGCCCAGTTTAATATTAAAATTGCTGAATGCTCTCGTACTGGCTTTTACCAGATTGAACGAGATGCCGGATAAAGGACCTGCCGGTATCCCGGCTGCCGTCAATTCGGAGGCTTTGTATAGGATCTGGGCCTTATAGGAACTTTGCGTGGCATCGAAAGGACCCAATCCGGCAATGGTACCAAGGGCGGCGCCGATATTGGAGACCCCGGTTGGAAGGACGCCTGCCGTGGGCGCCTGATCATTGTCATTGATAGTCATGGTGAAATTGGGTCTGCCATCCCCGGCCACGGCATTGCCGCTACCACCGTTGACGGTGAAGCCCAGGGTAAATTGCCGGGTGCCGTTCACACTGGCGTCGTCATAGATACGGATGGTGAAGGGCTGGGACGCTGTGGAGCCGGCCGGGAAGTTCAGGGTGGCGGAGGGTGCGGTAAAGCTGCCATTGGTGGTGATATCGAAGTCCAGGCCCTGGGTGGCTGTGCCGGAGCTGACGTTCAGGGTAGCGGTGGCAGCGGCGGTGGGGGCGCTGCCGATGACCATATTGTATGAATAATCTTTATAAGCCCGGCATCCGGAGGTAGCTGCCGTTGTTTCTGTCTGCTGGTCGTCGGTGAATTCAAAGTCGATCTTGGGAATGCAGGGGCTGCTGCCTCCGCTGGGGGGCGTGCCTCCCAGGGAGCTGGACAGGCTGGCCCGGTATACACCTGCGGCAGAGGCCTGCATCCGGGCTTTCTGGCCTGGTGTAAAGAGGGTATAGCAATTGGTGTAGTTCATGAAATTGCTCTCCGTATTGATGCTGTAAGCTGTCCCTGTGCAGGTATTGGTACCGGTACGGCAGCTAAAATCGATCACTCCGCCGTTAACGTTATAGGAAATAGGGTCGGTATCGCAGACCTGGTCTCCCTGCAAATTGCAATTGGTATTGAGAGGGCAGATCGTAACGTTGGTGGAGCCCTCGAAAGGATGGTATAAGCTGAAGGCATGGCCGATCTCATGGGGAAGGGTCTTCTGGCCGGAGATCATCTGGGTGGCCAGCATGACGATACCGTCTTCACTGGCAGAGGCTCCGGGAAAGTAGGCAAAGCCGGCAATAAAGGTCCCGGTGGTGCCGTCATTGCCATCTATCTTATTTACTACCCATACATTGTAGTATTGGCTTGTGTTCCATCTATCCAGGTTCTTTATATTGATGTCCGCGGTACCGATGGTGGTCTGCGCTGCCTGGACTCCTCCTGACACATATCCGGAAACGGAGGAACCGTCGATGCGGTTGATGCCATTGGTGGGGTTACAGTTCGGATCTCTCTGGGCCAGGACAAACTGGATCTGGAGGTCTCCCGCTCCCTGGATGCCGGGGTAGGTGCCATTATATACGGCATTCAGGTAGCTGATGGCGCCGGTGATCTGTGCGTCGGTAGGGTTATAGACGCTGCCTACGGCGCCTCCGGTATGTACGATATGGACTACAACGGGAATGGTGTAAAGGGGGGTTCCTAATGTAGAAGGTGTTCCCAGGGTAGTCGGGGCGCCGGCTTTGTCCACGGTTACCGATTTCGGTGGCTGGGTCAATTGGGGGTGATTGGCTATATAGGTCCGGATGGAAGCTTCGCCCGCCAGTATGTTTTTGCGATAGGAGGGGTCTTCCTTCATTTTTCGGGCATGAACGGCGTCGAATCCGCAGATGGCCTGGGAAAAGGAGTTCTGAAACAAGAATAGGGTAAGACAGGTCAGGAGCAGTTGTAGCGTGGTTTTCATACTGTTGGTTTGGATCAGGTGTTAATTCTGCCAGATAGTGGGTCAAAGATAAACGAACAGGCCTGTTTGATACTTCTAATATCTTGAAAATTATTTGAAAATCAAAATGTTTTGCGGTCTTTAGCAAGTTGGGAAAAATCTATTTCCATACCTTTATTTTCCCTAAAAATCGAATAGAACGTGAATAGAAAAATAAGCTTGTCCATAGTAGGCATTTTTTGCCTTTTGCACCTCTATAGCCAACCCACGGGTAAAATCTCCGATCCGGCCGACTGGGTAAATCCGCTGATGGGATCGGACTCCAAATACAGTTTATCGAATGGAAATACCTATCCTGCCATCGGGCTGCCCTGGGGCATGAATACCTGGATGCCTCAAACGGGGAAGATAGGGGACGGGTGGGCTTACCAGTATAGTATCGATAAGCTCAGGGGCTTTAAGCAAACGCATCAGCCTTCTCCCTGGATTAATGACTATGGCCAGTTTGCCATCATGCCGGTAACGGGGCATTTGAAATTCAGCCAGGATGCCCGGGCCAGCTGGTTTTCCCATAAGACAGAAACGGCCAGGCCTTACTATTACAGCGTGTACCTGGCGGATGCGGATGTGACTACGGAGATCACGCCTACGGAAAGAGCCGCTCAATTCCGCCTGACTTTTCCGCAGTCGGATAGCTCGATGGTCGTGATCGATGCTTTTGATCGGGGGTCTTATATAAAAATCGTGCCGGGTGAGCGGAAGATCATCGGTTATACTACCCGGAACAGCGGGGGCGTACCGGATAATTTTAAAGACTATTTCGTCATATATTTCGATAAACCCTTTACCATTGCCCACACCTGGCATGGGGAGCAGCTGGCGAAAGATACGCTGGAATACCAGGCCGATCATGTGGGGGCTATTGTCGGCTTTGCTACTGCCAGGGGGGAAAAGGTGCATATGAAGGTAGCTTCTTCTTTTATCAGTCCTGAGCAGGCTGAGCTGAACCTGCAAAGAGAGATCGGGGCGGATAGTTTTGAGACGACGCAGAAGAAGGCGCATGAAACCTGGAATAAGTCGCTTAGCCGGATCCTGGCGGAAGGGGGAACGGTAGATCAGACCCGTACTTTCTATTCCTGTCTGTACCGGGCGATGTTGTTTCCCCGGTCGTTTTATGAGCTGGATGTAAAGGGGCAGGTGGTGCATTACAGTCCTTATAACGGGCAGGTATTGCCGGGCTATATGTATACGGATAATGGATTCTGGGATACTTTCCGGGCTGTATTCCCTTTGATGACCCTCGTATTTCCCGAGCTGAACAGTCATATGATGGAAGGGCTGGCCAACGTTTATAAGGAAAGCGGCTGGCTGCCAGAGTGGGCCAGTCCCGGTCACCGGGATTGTATGGTCGGGAGTAATTCCGCTTCGCTGATCGCCGATTCCTATTTGAAAGGGATCCGGGGCTATGATATCAATACTTTGTATGAAGCTATTCTGAAGAATACGGAACATGCGGGGCCGTTGAGCTCGGTGGGAAGGCTGGGCGTGGAATATTATAATAAGCTGGGCTATGTGCCTTATGATGTGAAGGTGAATGAAAACGTGGCCAGGACGCTGGAATATGCCTATGATGACTTTACTATCTATAAGCTGGCTATCGCCCTGCACCGGCCTGTGGAGGAAATCGAGCGGTTTGCGCGGCGTTGCCGGAACTACCGGAATGTATTCGATCCTGCCACTAAAATGATGCGGGGAAAGAATGCGGATGGAAATTTCCAGTCTCCTTTCAATCCTTTCAAATGGGGCGATGCTTTTACGGAAGGCAATAGCTGGCATTGGACCTGGTGTGTATTCCATGATATCCAGGGGTTGGAAAATCTGATGGGGGGAAGGGGAACTTTTGTGAAGATGCTGGATTCTGTGTTCATCATGCCTCCGGTATATGATGAAAGTTATTATGGGGAGGTGATCCATGAGATCCGGGAGATGCAGATCATGAATATGGGGCAATATGCGCATGGCAATCAGCCGATCCAGCATATGATCTATCTGTATGACTATGCCGGGGAGCCCTGGAAGACGCAGTATTGGGTAAGACAGGTCATGAATAAATTATACAGCGCCCGTCCGGACGGGTATTGCGGTGACGAGGACAATGGGCAAACTTCCGCCTGGTATATATTTTCCGCGATGGGTTTTTATTCTGTCTGTCCGGGTACGCAGCAATATGCGATGGGCGCGCCGCTGTTCCCGAAGCTGACGCTGACGGTAGAGGGCGGCCGTAAATTTATGATCAATGCTCCGGCTAATAGCGACCGGAATATCTATATTCAGAGTGCCCGGCTCAATGGGCAGCCTTATGACAAGAACTGGCTCAGCCATTTCGATATCCGCAAAGGTGGCAGCCTGGACCTGCTGATGGGGCCGGAGCCTGCCCGGAACCGCGGGGTAGCGGCGAGCGCTTATCCCTATTCGCTGTCAGGAGAAAAGGGTTTTTAGGCTAATAAGAAATCTTTCAGCTGGCTGTATTGCGCATCGATTTTTTTACTTTGTTTTTGTTTGCCCAGGATGGCTTGTACGGAATCGGGCAGCGGAATGGGCTGGCCGATGATGGGTTCTACCGTGTCGTAGAATTTTACGGGATGGGCTGTTTCCAAAAAGATGCCTTTTTGCGTTACGCCTTGCGTTGCCAGGTAGCCGGTCAGGGCCCGGTAGCCTACGGCGCCATGGGGGTCGGTCAGGTAGTGTTCGTTGGCATAGACCTGCCGGATGGTATCTTTTGTCTCCTCATCGGAGATGCTATAGCTGGTCAGTACTTTTTTGAGTGAAAGGAATTCTTTATGGAAGATCTCCAGGATGCGGACGAAGTTGCTGGGATCGCCGACGTCCATGGCATTGGAAAGGGTGGCTACGGCCCGTTGCGGGGTATATTCACCTGTTTGAAGATAGGCCGGGACTACATTGTTGGCATTACAGGCTGCGATGAAATGCTGAACGGGCAGCCCTGAGCGATGTGCCAGCAGGCCGGCGCAGATATTGCCGAAGTTGCCGCTGGGAACACTGATCACCGGTGGGTGGTCTTTATCGGCCCATTGCTGCCAGGCAAAGAAGTAATAGAACTGCTGGGGCAGCCAGCGGGCGACATTGATCGAGTTGGCGGAGGTGAGGAAGATTTCTTTATTGAGGGCGGCATCGGCAAACGCTTCTTTTACAATGCGCTGGCAATCATCGAAGCTGCCATCTACTTCCAGGGCTGTGATATTCTTACCGAGGGTCGTCAGCTGCAGTTCCTGTACGCTGCTCACTTTCCCCGAGGGGTAGAGGATGACGACGTTGACGCCTTCCACTCCATAGAATCCGCTGGCTACCGCGCCGCCTGTATCTCCGGAGGTGGCGACGAGCACGGTGATGGGCTGATCATTATCTTTTACAAAATATCCCAGGCATCGGCTCATGAATCTTGCGCCTACATCTTTGAAGGCCAGGGTAGGTCCATGGAATAATTCCAGGGCGCTGATGGTATCGGTTACCTTGACCAGGGGAAAGTCGAAGTCGATGGTCTCCTGTACGATGCGTCTTAACTCGTTTTCGGTGATGGTACCTCCCACGTATGGCTGAATGACGTGGAAGGCGATCTCTTCTTTAGAGAGTTTTTCTATGTTTTTGATAAAATCCTGCGGCAGGACGGGGATCCGTTCGGGGAAATAGAGTCCTTTATCCGGAGCCTGTCCTTTGATGGTGGCTTCTTTGAAGCTGGCTTTTTCTGCTGTATTATTGAGACTATAGTAGGTCATTGTTTTTGAATTTAGTTTTGGGAGAGTATTTTTACTCCCTGGGGGTTGATACTGGTGGTATAGGTATGGTAGTCCAGTCCTATTTTTTCATAGATGTTTTTCATGATTTGTTCTACTTGCGCTGCCGTTGCGGGGTCCCGGCTCAGCATGAATATTGAAGGGCCCGATCCGGAGATACCGCCGCCCAGGGCGCCGGCTTCCTTGCATTTTTGCTTGACCTCATCGAATCCGGGGATCAGCATGCTGCGTACGGGTTCGATGATCACGTCTTCGAGGGACCGGCCGATCAGGTCATAGTCATTCTTGGTGAAGCCAGCGACGAGTCCGGCGATATTTCCCCATTGGCGGATAGCGTCTTTCAGCAATACTTCCTTACGGAGTATCTGCCGGGCATCGGATGTGCGCACTTCTATCTGCGGGTGTACGACGGTGACATGCAGGTGAGGGGCGGGGATGGATATGATATCGAGGGGAAAGATGGACCGGATCAGGGTGATGCCTCCATAGATGCAGGGGGCGACATTGTCCGCGTGCTTAACGCCGGAAGCCACTTTTTCTCCAAACATGGCAAAGCGGACCTGGTCTTCTTTGGAAAAGATATTTCCCAACAGGTGGTTGGCGGCCACGACGGCGCCTGCGGCACTGGCGGCGCTGCTGCCGAGGCCGCTGCCGGGCTTGATCTTTTTGTCGATGATGACTTCGAATCCGACGGGTCTTTTGAGTTCCTCCAGCATGGCGAGTAAGGGCGCACCTGCCGTATTCTGGGCGGGGTCCGTGGGCAGGGGGAACCCATCGCGGCTAATAATGCGGATGGTAGGTTCCTCCAGCAGCTTTACTTCCATAATGTCATAAGGTGCGTCGAGGGCCATGCCCAGTACGTCGAATCCGCAAACGAGGTTGGCGACGGTGGCAGGGGCTTTGATGGTTATCTGATCCATTTTGTTGAGTATGGTTAACAGGTGTAAGGTCTGAAATTATTGGTTATGATCTTGCTGCGCGGATGATATCTGCGAATACGCCGGATGCGGTCACTTCTGCGCCGGCTCCGGCACCCTTGATCACGAGGGGTTGTTCGGGATAGCGATCGGTGTAGAACAGCACGACATTATCCTTACCATACAAATGATAGAGGTCCTGTTGGGGATTGATGTGCTGCAGTCCCACGGCGGCTTTGCCATTTTCGTATTTAGCCACGAATTTCAGTTTTTTCCCTTCTTTCACGGCGGCTTCGTACAGCTGCCGGAAGTGGGCTTCTTCCTGTTCCATGGCCAGGTAGAAGTCTTCCACGCTGCCCCGCATACAGGATTCGGGTAGGAAGGAGTTATTCCGGATGTCTTCCATTTCCATCTTTTCTCCGGCTTCCCTGGCGAGGATCATGATCTTGCGCATCACGTCGGTACCGCTGAGGTCGAGGCGGGGATCGGGCTCGGTGTATCCTTCTTCCTGTGCCTGTCTGACCACCTGGGCAAAGGGGCGTTCTCCATTATAATGATTGAAAACGAAATTGAGGGTGCCGCTCAATACCGCCTGGATCTTGTTGACCTTATCGCCGCTCCGCAGGAGGTCATTGAGGGTGCCGATGACCGGAAGGCCGGCGCCTACATTGGTCTCAAACAGGAAGAGGGAGTTGTATTCGCGGGAGAGGTCTTTGAGTTTTTTGTAATTCTGATAGGGGGAGGAACAAGCTATTTTATTACAGGCTACGACGGAGATGCTCTTTTGGAGCAGGCTGTCGTAGCAGGCTGCTACTTCGCTGTTGGCGGTGACGTCTGCGAAGACGGAGTTGCGCAGGTTGCGGGAAGTGATGCCTTGTACCCATTCGGAGAGTTCCATGGGCTGGCCTTGTTCCAGTAATTCCTTCCAGTTTTCCAGGTCGATCCCTTCTGTGCTGAAGATCATTTTCCGGCTGTTAGCCAGTCCGATTACCCGTACCTGCAACCGCAGGTGTTCCCCGAGGTAGTTTTGCTGCTGCTTGAGCTGATCCAGGAGGCGGCGGCCGACGTTGCCGGTACCGGTGATGAAGAGATTCAGCTGTTTATAGGTGGTTGTGAAGAATTCTTCGTGCAGGATATTGATCGCCTTCTTAACGTCGCCGGCTGCTACTACGGCGGAGATATTCCTTTCCGAGGAACCCTGGGCGATGGCCCGTACGTTGACGCCGTTCCTTCCCAGGGCGCCGAACATTTTTCCGCTGACGCCGGGATGGCTCTTCATATGATCTCCTACGAGGGCGATGATGGAGAGCTGGTCTTCGATGATCAGGGGCTGGACTTTCCCGGTCTCGATCTCATGGCTGAAGGCTTTGTCGACGGCGTCCTTGGCTGCTGCGGCGTTGGCTTCATCGATGCCTACGCAGATGGAATGTTCCGAAGAGCCTTGTGTGATGAGGATGACGTTGATCCTTTCGTTGGAGAGGGCTTCGAAGAGACGTTTGGAGAAACCGGGTATGCCTACCATGCCGCTGCCTTCCAGGCTTAAAAGGGCTATTTTGCCGATGCTGGAGATACCGCGGATGCTGCCGCCGTTGCGGGCGGAGTCAAATTCTATTACGGTGCCGGGGTCTGCCGGGGCGAAGGTATTTTTTATCCATACGGGGATTCCTTTGGTCATTACGGGCTGAATGGTGGGGGGATAGATCACTTTAGCGCCGAAATGGGATAATTCCATGGCTTCCTGGTAGGAGATATGCGGGATGAGCCTGACGTTGGAGACGAGGCGCGGGTCGGCTGTCATCATACCGGATACATCTGTCCAGATCTCTACCAGTTTCGCGTCGACGGCTGCGGCGAGGATGGCGGCGGTATAGTCGGAGCCGCCTCTTCCCAGGGTGGTGGTAGTGCCGTTGCTGTCGGCTGCGATGAAGCCCGGGAAGATAAAGAGGGATCCTTTCGCACTATCGAAGAACTGACGGATTTTGGTATTGGTGAGGGGGAAATCGACGGCGGCATACCCGAACTGAGAGTCAGTGACGATCAGCTCCCTGGAATCTTTCCAGGTATTCTCTACGCCGAGGGTTTCGAAGCGGGCGGAGAGGATCAGGGAGGACAGGAGCTCGCCGTAGCTGACGATCTTATCACGGGTGCGTGCCGATAGTTCACCCAACAGGAATGCCCCGTTGCAGATGTCTTCAATTTCGTTGCAGCGTTTCTTCACCAGGCTGAGCACGCTGCTTTGGCGGGTGAGGGGAAGCAGGAACTTTACTGTTTCCAGGTGACGCTGTTCGATGACCTGTAATTTTTCTTTATAGGATTCGTCTCCGGCGGCAGCCAGTTCTCCGGCCTGGATGAGGATATCCGTGATACCTCCCAGGGCGGACACGATGACGATGGTCTTGTCTTTGGTAAGGGCTTGCTGTACGAGGGTGACGACCTTATTGATATTTTCTCCATTGGCGACGGAAGTTCCTCCGAATTTTAACACCTGCATATAAATGAATGATTTGAGATTTTGGGTATAGAACGAAATGATCTTTCTTTTTAGAAAACAGCTTGTAAAAAGCCCACGGTATAATATGGAAACAGACAACCCTTAACGGGTTGTGGAGGTAATAATAGTTGTAATTTGCGTCGCAGACATTTGTGTCGCGGGCATTTGCGTCGCGGAATACGACGACGACGACGACAAAGCGTGACCGGCTACGGGCAGAAAGGAGGGGACAATATCGTGTTTTTTATAGACCACGTCGTAAAGAGATGCTAAGGTAAGGGGTTTGTGGAGGAAAAACAAGGAATGCCCATTTATTTTAATATAAATGCAGTAATTTCGGCTATAAGTTTGAATTATTGCTGCTTGCCAGGCGCACTCTTTGAACATTCACAAAAACGCAGGAAGCGTTTTAAAATTGACAGTATGAGCTATCAGTCATCCCAGGGTTTGCAGCAATTTAAGAACCTGGTAGGGATCAAGTTCCAGTTATATAATAGTCTATTTACTTCCCTTCCTTTTCATCGTATAGAGAAGACGGGTATTTTATTATCCCTGTTATTGACGATCTGCGAGGATGGCTATAAGAAAAAGCAAAGCCCGGAGCAGATTATCGAGGACTTTTTCGAGAAGCATACGGCTTTTTCGACGGAGCGTGACCGGGCGGATATCCTGTTCCGTTTCGTACAATATGTGGAGCGGCAGATCGTATTATTCGATGCGCTGGAAGATGCTGCTTTCCGGCATGTGAACGATATGGGCGGTGCGGGGACGGTGAAGCACCTGATCTCCGAGGTACTGCAAACGAATAAGGAGGAGGAACTGACGGAGAAGCTGAAGGATTATTCGGTGCGGATGGTACTGACGGCTCATCCTACTCAATTTTATCCCGGGCCGGTATTGGGCATTATCAATGATCTGTCGAGGGCTGTCATCGTGAACGATGCGGCGGATATCAATCTCTACATGCAGCAATTGGGCAAGACTCCTTTTCTGAAAAAGCAGAAGCCTACGCCTTATGATGAGGCGGTGAGTCTTATATGGTACCTGGAGAATGTATTTTATCATGCCTGCGGCAAGATCATATCTGCCATACATGACCAGTTCCCTCATTCCATCGATAAGCACAATGCGGTGATCAAGATGGGTTTCTGGCCGGGCGGCGACCGGGACGGGAATCCTTTTGTGAAAACGGAGACGACGTTGAAGGTGGCCGAGTCGCTCAGGGGGGCGATCATTAAATGTTATTATCTCGATGTGCGGAGGTTGAAGCGTCGGCTTACTTTTAAAGGGGTCGATACGATCCTGCAGGAGCTGGAGGAAAAGCTGTACAACAATATTTTCATTGCGGAGAAGAAAACGGAATTGCATAAGCATGAGATCCTGGATCCGCTGATACAGATACGGGAGATCATTATATACCAGCACAATAGTCTGTTTGTAAGCCTGGTGGATAACCTCATCGGGAAGGTGATGATCTTCGGGCTGCATTTTGCCACGCTGGATATCCGGCAGGAGAGTACGGTGCATGGGACTGTGTTGGCGGCTATTGCCGGCAAGGAAAAGCTGGTGCCGGAGAATTTTACGGCGCTGACCGATGCTGAGAAGGCTACTGTGCTGACGGGGCTCAGCGGGAGCGCCAAACCGGAATTATATGAGGATCCGCTGGTAAAGGATACCATGCAGGCTATCGCCGCCATTAAGACTATTCAGCATTATAATGGAGAGGAGGGTTGCTGCCGGTATATTATCAGTCAATGTAACAGTGCGGTCAATGTGCTGGAGGTCTTCGGGCTTTTCCTGTTGAGCGGCTGGAAGAAAGATAAGATGACGGTGGACATCGTGCCTTTGTTCGAGACGGTAGAAGATTTGCAGCATGCGGCGGGTGTCATGAAAGAGCTCTATGAGAACAAGGTCTATAGCAAACACCTGAAGGGAAGGGGGCATACGCAGACTATCATGCTTGGGTTCTCCGATGGCACGAAGGATGGGGGATACCTGATGGCGAACTGGGGCATCTATAAGGCCAAGGAAGAGCTGACGCAGATCTCCGCGGAATATGGGATCAACGTGGTCTTTTTCGATGGCCGGGGCGGGCCTCCTGCCAGGGGGGGTGGGAAGACGCATAAGTTCTATGCTTCGATGGGGAAAAATATTGCCAACAAGCAGATACAGTTAACGATACAGGGGCAGACGGTGAGCTCGAATTTCGGGACTATCGATACGGCGCAGTATAATATCGAGCAACTGCTGCATGCGGGTATCTCCAACGACCTGTTCTCCTCCAAGGAGGTGACGATGCAGGCCGATGAGGAGGAGTT
>Ga0179596_10000271_pt1 | contig 19391 bp, 43 predicted proteins | sample CZODoug1_1_08_16_FD_155494 | JGI IMG/M metagenome (GOLD analysis project Ga0179596, IMG submission 155494) | Vadose zone soil fungal communities from Angelo Coast Range Reserve, California, USA - CZODoug1_1_08_16fungal (Illumina Assembly) | ecosystem: Environmental > Terrestrial > Soil > Vadose...
CGAGGAGGAAGTAGAGGGCCTCGTTCACGCTCTCTCGGTACCGCTGGCCACTGGTGTAGTGCTCGAGCAGCCAGAGGAGGAGCGCGCCCTCCTCACCGGTGAAGCTGTAGATCGGGTTGCCGCCGGCGGGACCGAACACCTCGACGAGCCTGGTGGTGATCTCCCCGAGGGGAGTGGACAGTGACTCCCGCAGTTCCTCGAAGTCCACGATGTCCAGTTGGATCGTCCGCTGCATGGTGATCACTCTTCTCTCGTCGGTGCCCACTCGCTGGGCTGCTGGGTCCAGTCTACGCCGGGGCGACGCAAATGTCCACAACCTGCGTGTGCCAGTCTACACCAGTTGGTGGGTAACCAGGTGCCGAGACACCGCGAGGCCCACACGGTGGACGCGTGAGCCTCACTGGAGCGGGTGTGCCTACTTGGACTGGTACCGGGGGTAGGGCTTGGTGACCATGGCGGTGTTGAGCAAGAACACAACCAGGATCACCCCGACGCAGCCACCCACCGCCGCGGTGGCACCGATCAGGAGGAACACGAGGGGGAAGGTCAGGGCCCGGAGGACGGCGCGGAGGCGCCTCACGGCGGCCATCAGCCGGTCAGCCAGTCGCGGCGGGTGAGCTCGTTCCAGAGCAGCTCAGCCTCATCGGTGCTGTACTCGTCCCGCAGCCAGCGGAACAGGACCGGCAGGGGGCCGGTCACGGTGAGGACCCCGGGTGCCCGGTAGTAGAACCACAGCTCCGGGTAGGTGCCCTGGTTGTCAGTGCGCTGGAAGTCGCCCACCCAGTCCAGCTCCACGGTGAACTTGAGCTGCGCCGGGAGCTTCTCGCTCTCACTCATCTGTCTCTCCTCACTCGGTGCGGGCTCGCCCCGCTGAGTAGAGTATACCACAGTGGCGTGAGGTGTAAACAGTGAGGTGAGTAGTTGTTTACACCAACCGGCGGTGGTGGTAGGTTGGCACAGAAGCCAGAGTGGCTGAACAGAGGAGAGTGACATGAGCAAGCTCGTGATCGAGACCAAGAGCCAGGTCGACACCGGTGAGTGGGTGCCGTTCCAGACGGTTGACGTAGTCAGCAAGCGGGACGCGACCGGCGCCCTGGTGGAGGTCCTGGTGTTCCGCGGGGTTCCCAACGACGTGGCCACCACGGCCGTCAAGCAGTGGGTGGGGGACGGGGCCAGCGAGGTCACCGCGACCATCGAGGGCACCGAGACCCGGGCCCGCTTCGTCGCCTGACAGCAACTGTTTGACCTGGCAGCAGGCATCGGAAGGTGCCTGCTGCTGTCGTGTCACGAGTTGTTTTCTGTACCAGTTGACAATGGATTCCACTGGTCATGGTGGTAGGATGAAGGCAGGCACCTAGCGATGTCTCGCTAGGTGCCTGACGTCTTTGTGGGGCCGTCACTCCCCACCACCACATCAACGCCACGACTTGAAGGGTTGACGTGTCTATCGTATCACCTTCTCACTCTGCCGGACACGAGAACCAGGGGGTGCCGGTGCACCACGACCCCGGTTGGCGGCACCTGCCCCTGGTGAGGGCCACGGAGCAGACGTCTCGCCGTCCCGAGTACAGCAAGCCAGAGGCCTACCAGGAGCCGAAGAAGCGGGCACTCGCGGCCCAGGTCTGGCAGGGTGTCACCGCGGATTGGGAGACGCTGCAGCAAGCAGTAGCCGGTGGCCGCGACGTCGGGATCCTCACCGGTCAGTCACGCCTGGTCATCCTGGACTGCGACGTGAAGCGGTATGACCAGGACACCGGCTGGGTGGTCAACCAGGGCACGGCCAGTTGGCAGCAAGGAGTGGAGAGGCACGGTCTCGACGACGTGGCTCGGGTCGTGAAAGAACTGGGCCATGACATGGCTGAACTCCACACCTACACAGTGGAGACCAAGTCAGGTGGCTGCCACCTCTACTTCACGCAAAGCTCTCAGGTACCCTTGACCACGTCGCACCACCGGCAGGACTGGCGAGTGGACGTGATCGCGTCAGTGAACAGCTGGGTGGCAGCCCCGCCGACACCTGGTTACCGGGTAACGGTAGACGCGCCGTGCGTTGAACTCCCAAGGTGGTTCGCGGCCTGGCTTCAAGACGTGAACCACCACCTTTTACCGGTGGGTGGCGAGCACCGTCGTCGAGTAGAGCAACACCTTCGCCAGTCATTGATGACGTGGCAGGCAGGTGGGTCGCTCACTGGCGGGAACCCGGAGAAGCTGGGTGACCTGCGTCGAGAGTGGGCGTGGTGCCAGTTAGATCTCGTGGCCCTGGCTAACCGGTACGGGGGGTGGAACGATGCCATCTACACGGTCACTCTCAACTTGCTTGAGGTGGGTTTTCCCTCAACTGGGGTTGAAAAAGCCGTGTTAGGTGCCGCAGAGCCTCTGAATGACGTCGAGCAGAAGAAGGCATATGACACGATCTTGTCAGCGCAGCAGCGGTTCGACGGCAACCAGAGGCGGGACGGCGGCCGATGAGTGAAGAGACGAGTCACCTGGCACACTCGTCTCTGCTCAACTATCTGATCCCTTCTACCGGGGAAAGTCATGACGAGGTGGCAATTACCACCAGTGACAGTAGTGGGGCTGGGATTGACAGCGGTGAGGCAGGTGGACCACCTGACCTGCCTGACCCGGTCACTGTCACGATCAGTGGTGACCTAGATGCCATGGTCACTGAGATCCAACTGGTGCTGTCAACTCAAAACGAGCCACCAAGCATCTTTCGGACCCAGCGAGAGTTCAGTCGAATCGGGTGGGATGACCGCGGTGCCCCGATCATCGCGAAGCACACGTTCCCCAGTTTCGCTGGCTGGTTAGCCAGCACCGCCATCTGGCAGAAAGTCAACCAAGACGGCGTTCCGCACCCAGTCCACCCACCCAAGGATGCCGTGTCGACGGTGAGAGCCACCGCTGACCTGTGTCGTCAAGTGCCGGTCTTGGAACGGGTCGTGACGATGCCTCTCTTCTCTCCCAGCGGTGACCTCGTGTCCCAGGCAGGGTACCACCGAGAGTCCAAGGTGTGGTTGCAGCCACCGCGGGGACTGGAGCTGCCTGAGGTGCCTCTCTCACCCACTGACCTCGAGGTCGCGGCAGCTCGGGCACTTCTCGTAGATGACCTCTTGGGTGACTTCCCGTTCCAGGAACCGGCAGACCGGGCCGCGGCACTGGCTCTGCTTTTCCTGCCCTTCGTGAGAGAGATGGTGGATGGTCCAACACCACTTCACCTGGTTTCTGCTCCCACCGCTGGGACTGGGAAGGGACTGCTGGGGAAGGTGTGCCTGATCCCGTCACACGGTGAGCTCCCGGCAGCGACCACTCTCCCTGACAGTGACGAGGAGATGCGAAAGCTGTTAAGTGGGAACTTCATGATGGGATACTCAACCATCTGGTTTGACAACGTGTCTCGGAACGTGGACTCAGGGACACTGGCCCAAGCCATCGCGGAGCCGATCTGGCGGGACCGGAAGCTGGGTGGGAATGAGATCTTGACGTCTCGTGTCCGGTGCCTGTGGGTGATGACTGGCAACAACGTGCGACTCTCTGGTGAACTGGTGCGGCGAACCGCGGCGCATTGCCGGTTGAACTTGTCAGTGACGAAGGCAAGCAATGACATCGTGCAGCACCCGGAGAGGCGTGACGGGTTCCGACACCCAGACCTCCTTGAGTGGACCCTGGAGAACCAGGTGCAGCTGGCGCACGCCGCGTTGACACTGGTCCAGTCCTGGGTGACAGCGGGGCAACAGCAGTGGACTGGGAAGCCACTGGGCACGTTTGAGTCGTGGTCAAAGGTGATCGGTGGATTGTTGGAGCACCTGGGGGTACCAGGGTTCTTGGGCAACATCGACCTGGCGTATGAGGCACTGGGCTCAGATGAGGACGTCGACGTGGACTTCCTTGAGATGTGGTGGAAGCACCACGGGAGCGCTCAGGTGAAGACCACGGATCTGATCACTGTCAACGCGCTGTGCCACGACTACTTCGGGATCGAGGGACGGACCACGAAGGGCGTGGTCACGGTTATCGGCGGGAAGCTTGGAAAACTGAAAGATCGCGTGATCGAGGGCTACGTAGTGATCAAACACGGCCGGTTGTGGCAGTTGACACAGCGAAACGTGGACTCATAGGACTCGACGTGTGCAACCTTTGCAACCTCCGCAACCTCCCTGCCCTGGAGCTGGGCAAATACCTAGATCATCCTGTAATGTATAAATAGACATATGTGTTTATTTACACTAGTTTGCTCACGAACCAGGCTAGGAGGTTGAGGAGGTTGTAAGGTTGCACAGAGGCAGTTGAGAGTAGGTAGATGATCTTCAAAGAAGGAGAAATTGATCATGAGTCGACTGGGACAGACCACGTCACCAGAGCATCGAGCCAAGTTGAGCGCGGCACTGAAGGGGCGACCAAAATCACCGGAGACGAAAGCCAAGCTTTCAGTCGCCATGAAGCGAAGGCTCGCAGAAGGTTGGCGGCCAACAAGGTCAAGATCCGGTGATGGATGCGGACGCTACACCAGGAGTGACGAGACCCGAGCCAAGATGAGTGAGATCGCGAAGAAGCGATGGGCTGAGGCGAAGGCTCGAGGTTCCAACCACCTGTGAACGGGAACGACGTCGGTTAGATGATAGTGGATAACTTATCCACTTGCGCGCCGGTGTGTCGTCGCAGAGAGAAGGCGGAGAGGTGGTAGAGTGTCCACATGAGCAGTGACATCAGATTGAGAGACCTGATCGAGATGACGAGAGACGTGGTGGAGGCGGTGACCGGTGGACTGGCAACCCTGGCTCTGGCGGTGGAGCGGGGCATGGAGCGGGTCGCCCTCTCCCTCGACAGCATCTCCGGGTTCGGAGACGAGGATGACGGTGACGACACCGATGCCAAGTAGCGCGATCACCTTCCCGATCTACGCCGCGGCAGCCGGGGCAGGCCGGTGGCGGCGGCACCTCGAGTCAGCGTCAGAGTCAGTTGCCCTGGCCCAGGCAGCGAGAAGGATCGAGCTGTCAACGAGGGAGCTGACCGCGATGATGAACCCCACTTGCCGGCACTGCGGCGGGCCGATCAACGGCAACGGTGAGTGCCTGGAAGAGATCTGGAACTACACCTACCGGCACTGACCGGCGGTGGTAGTTGATCTGGTAGAGTGTACACAGGTGGCGGCTGGCCAGGGCGATGGGCCTGGTTGGCCGCCGCTCTCATTGAGAGACAACACTCAGGCAGCCTGAGAGCCCGGGCAGGCAGCGGCAGGTGTACAGGCACACCCCGGCTGGGCACTGGTGAGAGTGGCTGTGTGAGCCACGGTCAGGTGCCAGTGCCGGGAGGCAGCGGGCCTGGTGGACTGAGGTGACGAGGAGAGTGAGGACTGGTGGCAGCAGAGAAGGCAAGCCCCCGAGACGAGCTGGAGCGGGAGCTGTGGGCCCTGACCGAGTGGCGGGGCGGGGCGGAGCTCATGGACAAGCTCCTGGCAGCCGCGGACCGGTACGCCGAGAAGAGGGTGGCAGAGGCAGGCAGCCAGCAGCCAGTGGACCTGAACCTGGCAGCACCGGCTCAGCAGCACCCAGCCCTGGCCCAGGGTGGCAGCGTGGGCAGCGGTAACCCAGTCTCTGAACTGGCAGTTGGCAGTGAGAGCAGCCTGCCTGAGCCTGCCACTGGCAGCAGCGGTTCACCGGGCACCGGGAAGGCCTGCCGGGAGTGCGGTGAGTGGAAGCACTGGGACGGGTTCCACGTTGACAAGTCCCGCACTGATGGCCGGCGGTCCCGGTGCCGGGAGTGCTGCAACAAGGCGCTGCGAGAGAAGAAGCGGAACGCGGCAGCAGTGTAACGGTGCGGTGGTCATCTGTAATTGGAAATGATATGCTGCTGCCATGGATCTTCTCCCCATCTTCACCCCAGTGACCGTGCCACTGAAGAGCGTCACCCTGCGACACCAGCTTGACGATGACGGCGTTCCCTGGTTCGTCGCCAAGGACATCTGCGACTACTTGGAGATCAGCAACGTCTCGCAGGCCTGCAGTCGACTCTTTGACGGGTACTCCCGTATATCTGGTGTAGATACCGAGATCGGCATTCAACGAGACATGAATCTTGTCAATGACCTCGGCCTCTACCAGTTGATCTTCCAGAGCCGCAAGCCAGAAGCTGAGGAGTTCCAAAAGGCGGTGTACGAGATGCTGCGACAACTCTACCGTCACGGCTACTACCGCCTCCCTGGTCGAGCCCTCCCTGGTGCTGGTCGACAAGGCGGCTATGGTCGACAGCCCTTCCTTGACGAGCTCAAGCAACGCGGCATCAGCCAGCGAGTAGCTCGAGAAGCTATGAACCAACTGGACCTCCCGGTGGCACAGGTACCTGACAGCAAGTACGGCAACGCGATCTATGGCGGGAACCGGCCATCTCAGGCTCTCGTGACTCGAGCCAGTGCCTACCTCAACATGCCGGTTGAGCGGTTGTTCACGGCACCGGTCAGGGACTGACTGTTTACACCGCTGGCGCCAGCTGGTAGGTTGGCACCAGGACTGACTGAGGAGAGTGATGAGGATGGGCTGGAACACCGGCAACGAGATCTTCAACCCGGTGGCGACAGAGGTCGTCGACGCGGTGAAGAAGGCGTGGCTCGCGCCGGCCGCCGGGGTGAGGATCCTGGAGACCCTGGCCAACGTGCTGAAGAGTGAGGACTGGGACACCTTTGACGAGTCCCGGGACCTCTTCAGGCAGTACTCGGTGGTCGTGGACGCCCTGGATGCCTCAGAGAAGAGGTGGGCGGAGTGAGGGGGTGGGAGAGGCTCAAGCAGGCCCAGGTCGAGAAGACGAACCGGCACTTCAAGCAGGAGGCTGCCGCGAGGCGACTCGCCCTGCTCGTCCAGGTCGGGATCCCCCTGGCACTGCTCCTGGTCCTGCTGGGGGTGGCGGCGCGGTGAGGCGGCTGAGGGACCTCACTCAGGAGCAGCGGCACCTTCTCTCTGACGCGGCCTGGCTGCTGGGGATCATCCTCACCGCCCTGGTGACGTTCACCGTGATCCTGGTGGTGAAGAGGTGACTGAGTTGAGCCAAAGGATCACTGAGCGGCGGGCTGACGTGGGGTTCCAAGATCGGCTCGCCGCGTCGATGTCAGAGAACCAAGCCGCCTTGAACCGCCTCGCTGTGGCAAGTGTCCCAGAGGCCGTGATCTTTGACGTGGACGGCACCCTCTGCGACGTGACCAGCATCCGCTACCTGGTGGATGGGACCGTGGTGCCGAAGCGGTACGACGAGTTCCACGAGAGGTCCGCGGGCTGCAAGCCCCACCAGTGGGTGGTGGATGAGGCCATAGCCCAGGACCGCTTGGGCCGGCAGGTGTTCGTCGTCACGGGGCGGAAGGAGAGGTACCGGCGACTCACTGAGGGGTGGCTCAACCACTGGCTGGTGCCTCACACGGCCCTGCTGATGCGGGGTGACTCAGACCACCGGCCAGACCACGTGGTCAAGGAGGAGATCCTCCTGGCCATGCTCGCTCCGTACCGGGTGGTCCAGGTCTGGGATGACCGGCCCAGCGTGGTGGACATGTGGCGGTCACACGGCTTGGACGTGACCGTGGTCCCAGGGTGGGTGAGTTGACGTGACACCAGAGGTCAGAAAGCAGCGCCGGCAGAACCGGGCCCTGGTAGGTGGCCGGCTGGTGGCACTCCCCCTGGACGGGTACTTCCACGGCACCAGTGGCGGCTACACGAACCGGTTCTGCCGGTGTGAGCCCTGCACTGAGGCAGCAAACCTGATGGTCCTCAAGTGGCGGGCAGACGTCGGTGCCACCACCCCGCTGAGCGAGTTCTCACACGGCCTCAACGGCTACAACAACTACTCGTGCCGCTGCCCAGTGTGCCGGGTTGCCCGGGCAGTCTACGACGCTCAGCGGTACAGCAACGTGGGGAATCGAAAGGGTGACCACGGTGACTGAGCGCCACGTCGCGCTGCCGCTCAAGGCCTGGTGGCACGGCGACGAGACCGGGTACACCAACCACGGGTGCCGCTGCCTGCCTTGCACCGGGGCCCACAGCAACTACCAGGTGCAGCGGCGGCGAAACCGGCTGCCCACCCCCTTTGAGGACATCCCCCACGGCACCTACAGCTCCTACAACTACCACAAGTGCCGGTGCCCCCAGTGCTCACTGGCAAAGCAGGAGTACAACCGCAGTTGGCGAGAGGGAAAGAAGGCAGCCCGTGAGCAGCAGCAATCAGCCGGGAGCGGTCTACAGGGCGAGTCGCCTCGCGCTGGCACTGATGACCTCGAGCGCTGAGCGGCGTGACCTGCCACTCTACCCGACCTTCAGCCGGCGAGACGTGAACACCAAGGTGGAGGTCAAGGTGGTGGATGACCCCGGTCACGCGTTGTCACCGGTCACGAACTCCACCCCGCCGCTCCTGCCCTGCCAGCGGCGAGTACTGGCGACGCGTTGCCGGGACCTGTTTGGGAGGATCAGGAATGAGCGACTCTGAGCCAATGGACCTGGTCCGATTGCACTTGAGCAACATGAGACTGCACTCAGAGTGGCGGAGGGGCCAGTCACTGTTCAACTCGCTGAGTGAACTTCGTCCCGCCCTGGCACAGAGACTGCACCTTGAGGGGCCTGACCCGTTCTACGTGGATGAGAACACCAGCGACGCGCTGTTGTGGATCGACGAACACTGGGGTGATGAGGATGCGTGAGGCACTCATGTTTGATGATGAGTTTGATGACAAGGATGACAAGCTCACCAGCAACCTTCAGGAGATCACCTGGCACACCTGGGACGCGGCAGCCACAGTTGCGAATCAACTCAACCAGAACGAGCGCAGCACGTCACTTGAGCCCGGCTGGCAACTGGTTCAGACAGACGGCCGCTGGGCGGTGCGCGGCCTTGGGTACTGAGTCCGATCTTGAAACTGAGGCCCGCTGGAGTTGGGTGGTCCGGAACACCGACGCGCAGTCTTGGGAGCTGATGTGCTACCGCTGGAAGGTCAAGCGAGACGCGGTGAACGAGGCACCGCACTGGCGGCACCACTACCAGCAGTGCAAGACCGTCGAGGTCGTGACCAGGTATAGGATAACAGAGGACGGGAAGCGAGACGTGGTCGAGGAGACGTGGAGGGTGATCAGTGAGTGAGGACCAAGGGAACATCGACCACGTCGCGACGCGGCTTACTGAGCTCATGAACGAGTGGTGGCTGCAGTGGAAGGTCTTCGTTGAGCCGCATCCTGAGGGTCACGCCTCGTTTCAAGTGGTCAGTGTGAACCGCGACGGTGAAGCTGGAAGGCGCCGGACTCTGGTGTGGAACGGTCGTGAAGAAGAGTGGAGGGTGATCAGTGAGTGAGCGGTGACGTGAGCAGTGAGCAGGCAGAGTCGCTCACCAAGCGATTGCGAGATCTCTTGCAAGATGCCGATGATGCCGGTGTAGACGTGACAGGGATCATGCGTTACGCCGTACCGCACTTCTACTTGAGTTGGCATGATGACGGACATCACAGTCGTCACCTGACGCGTCGTAACGGTAGGTGGGAGGTAGAGTGAGTGAGCAGGTAGGCGAGACATTGACTCACCTGAGAGAGTCACTGCGTGAGGTGGTGCAAGAACTGGATGAGGCAGACGACGGCGACTACGAACTGACACCTGGTGAGCAGGCAGAGCTGTTGGAGTATGTCAGCGGCATCCATCGAATTCTGTGGCCGGAGGAATACTATGAGTGATCTGCGACCCTACAGTGGCCGGTTCCCGCACTGTGACAAGTGTGGGCATGACGAGGCTGGCACCCGGCACACCGCCGCTGACCTCTATGAGCTGGACGTGTTCCAGACACTGCGGCAGCTGTACAAGCTGGAGGACAGCGTCACTGAGTTCATGAGCCGGCGGTGCGGCAACTGCGGCTACGAGTGGGCCGAGGACGTGGTGAAAGCCAGTGAGTGAGCAAGTAGAGTGGCACCTGTTTGACTACAACGACAGGGAAGGTAGTACACCTCACCACCGTGATGAGGTGTGGGTCGCCAACGCTCAAGACGGTGACGAGAACGAACCCGCGGTGGAGGTCGGTTGGTTTGACGGCTACACCTTCAACACTCGAGATGCCAAGGATGACTGCGACATCATTGCCTGGGCTGAGATCTCACCACCTGCACTCAGCCAGGCCGTGATCGACATCTACTTCAAGGATGCCGAAGATGACAATGACTATCCTGACAGCAACGACGATGAGTGACCAGGAGAAGTGGCTGCGACTCGTCACAGCCTACGAGGACGTGCTCAAGGTATACGCTACCCGGAACCAGGGGGTGGGGGCACTCATGGCCCTGGAGCAGCAGCTCTTCCAGGCCAAGGAGGACCTCGGCCTGGTGAGAACCGCCACGGGCACCTACCTCCTGGAGAAGGGTGAGAAAAGTGGCTGACGAGGTTGACTACCACGGCCGCCTCAAGCGACTGGCCCAGAATGACAGCGCCATGGGCCATGGCTTCGGTGACCCCATGACCATCGTCACCCAGCGGGACCTCCTCGGTGCCGTGGCTGAGCACGAGGCCACGGTCCACGAGCTGGCAGACGTCGTGAGAAGCAGCCAGGTCGTGGAGGCAGAGGTGCGGCGACTTGGTGACGAGGTCCAGGGGCTTCGGGCCCGGCTCAAGCTGGAGCAGGGTGACACCCTCAACCTGGAGGTCAGGGGCAACGTGGTGCTCAGTGACGCGGACCTGGACAAGCTCATCAAGAGCTTGACCACGAGGCTGGGAGCGTCACTCAGCCCACCTGGTTCCCTCTCACGGATCATCCCAGTCCGGGACGGGGTCACCTGGCTGGGCTTCCAGGACCCGATGCCGGCGGTTCGCAGCACCGTCGCTGACGCGTCAGGCCGGGAGTGGGTCCGGTACCTTCGGATGTCAGAGTCCTCACTGGCCTGGTGGCCCACTGATGAGGATGAGTTTGAGGGTGACAGTGAGGCCCTCACCTGGTCTGAGCTCACGAGGCGACACGGCCCCGTGAGACTGGTTTCCACCTGGGTGGACGAGAAGGAGGAGGACGAGGATGAGTGAGTGGGTCAAGAGCAGTGGCTGTGCCAGCACGGTGGACTGCGTGGAGGTGACGTTCCGTAAGTCCAGCATGAGTGCCACCAACGGTCAGTGCGTGGAGGTCGGGTTCCACGCCACGGCGAGTTGCGCCAGTTCAGTGGACTGCGTGGAGGTCGGTGAGTGCGGTTGTGACGGGGGCACCGTCCACGTCAGGGACAGCAAGGACCCCGGCGGTCCCGTGTTGACGTTCAACCACGGGGAGTGGAACGCGTTCCTGGCCGGTGTCAAGAACGGTGAGTTCAACCCGGGAGTGTGAGATGAGCAGTGAGTACACGGACTGGCAGGTCTCCCAGGCCTGCCCCAACAACGCCACCTGCCTGGAGGTCCAGTGGTGGCTGGCTGCCACCCGGCCCGAGCAACCCGGTTTGATCATCCTTCGGGACTCCACTGACCCAGAGGGCCCCACCCTGGAGATGAGCCCCGCAGAGTGGGACGCGTTCCTCCTCGGGGTGAAGGCAGGTGAGTTCGACGGACCTCGAACCACTTAAGGCAGCGACCTACACGTACACTCTCACCGTCGGCCCAGAGGGCCACGGCACGCAGGTCACCTACCACGGCACCCGGCATGATCTCGGTGCCGCCTGGCTCGTGATCACTGAGTCAGACGGCACACGGATCGCGATCCCCAGGGAGCGGGTCAAGTGGCTGCGGATCAGCGCATACGTGCCCCCAGCACCGATGGAGCCAGAGGACGCGCTCCCAGTCCTGAGCCTGCCAGCCCAGGACGTGAACGTGGTGTCAATGTCACAGAGCCGGTTCAACAATAAGCAACTCTACACGGTGCAGCACCTGCCCACTGGCACCATGGCTGCCGGCTACGGGAAGGCAGACGCGTTCCGGAACCTGCACCAGCAGTTGTTCACCTTGGGCTACGACGCGAAGGGCAACCCGCCGGCAGTGGAACCAGAGGATGAGGTACCAGGCAGCAGCGGCGTGAGACTGCCGCGCAACCTCGTGACCCGGGGTGGCGTTGACGGTGCCTGATGAGGTCACCAAGACTGAGACCACGTTCCGGGAATATGATGACCACGGCAACCTGGTCCAAGAGGTCACGACCGTGATCACGACTCGGAAGCCAGAGCCCGGAGCTGTGAAGAAGCCGTTCGGGTTCAACGTGAGAGAGAAGTGACAGCCGGCATGTGGACCTCAGAGAACGTGCCACCGGTGCTCTTGAACCTCATCAGTGCGGCAGCCGGCAAGGAGCATCACCAGGGTGGTGCCGTGGCCCAGAACCTGGCTGACGTGTTGAACACCTATGACGCGCTGCGAGAAGAGTGGGAGCAGCGACCTGAGGTCTACACCACAGCCGGTGCCGAGTGGGACAACAGTGAGGACTGCCTCTGATGGTCAACGTGAGCCCACCAGCCACTGGCAGCTACGTCGTCGTGAGGACCCCGGGACTCGGTGCCTGGCTCATCCGGCACGGCACCCACAGCTGGGCTGACCACGCGTTCATCGTCACTGACGACATCGGCGGCATCGTGGAGGCCATGCCCCACGGGGTGAGGAAGGGGCACCTGTCAGAGTATGACAGTTGCCGCCAACTGGTGGTCACAGAGGGCACCCAGGCACAGCGGGCCCAGGTGGCCCAGGCAGCCCTGGGGATGGTCGGGACACCGTATGATGACCTGGACATCATCGACATCGGTCTGGAATGCGTCGGGATCCACTTCTGGCTCCTGCAGTGGTGGGTGAGCCGGCAGCACAGCGTGATCTGCAGTCAAGCCGTGGCCAAGTGTGGCCAGGCAGCTGGCCTGGACTGGTCCTGCGGGCAGACTGACCTGGCCCAGGTCACCCCGGCCATGCTGAGTCACCGACCTCACCTCAGAGGCAGTGACTGATGACCTGTCAACGAGAACAACAGAAGGTAGACTGATCCCATGGACACACCCCCAGCAGACGTCATGGTCGGTGGCATCACCAACACCAGCAGGTTCACCCTCGCTGAGCTCGAGAAGCAGTCCATGGACCTGGCTCAGCGCCAGCGGCTGCACCCAGTGAGCGACACGCACTCCCGGACCTGCACCTTCAACTCCTCGATCTAGGAGACACCGTGACACCGCAGGATGAGCCCTACCAGGTTCGCAACACCGGGGTCGTTGACACCCGGCACGTCTCACTCTCAGAGATCCTCGAGCTGCGCGACCTCGACATCGCCCTGGCAGTTGTCCGCGACGACGACGGTACCCGGTCCCGCGTCAAGGTGGCCGCGTTCAACGCCAGCCTCTAGCACCCCATGGGACAGGTCAACTGGACAGTGAGCAACGGCGGGGTCAACACCGCCGTGTTCACCCTGCAGAACGTGGATGGCACCCTCTACCCGATCACGGGCCTCACCTGGGAGCTCGTGGTCCGGCGAGACGCCAGTGACCTGGTCACAGCCTCAGTCATCAGTGTGAACCAGACCCCCAGCACTCAGGGGGCTGTCGTGGCCAACACTGGTGCCTCCACGGTCACGGTCACACTGAACCCGGTGGCCACCCTGGCCCTGCCCTTCCGGGGCGTGTACACCCACACCCTGTGGGCCAACCCTGGCCTGGTCACCGCGACAGCCTGGGCCTGGGGTGGGTTCATCGTGAACCAGGTGGCCCAGCCGTGAGCCACCTCACCGTCACGATCACCCCGGCAACCAGCACCTTCACGGTCAAGGTGACCACCATCGTCGCGACCCTGACACCATCCACCTCGACTGCCACGGTCACGGCACCCCCAGCCGGGCCCTGAGTGCCACCCTGGACACCGCGCAGCAGCCTGGTACTGTGATACCTGTCACAGTACTATGACTGAGGGAGTGCCATGTCTGGTGTCGGTGAGCGCTTTGAGGAACTGCTGCAGCGGATCGAGGACGCGGTCAAGAAGCTCCTGCGGCACGACGAGCCAGAGGTCAAGGCCGTGGCCACTGACGTCATCGACGTGGTGAGGGAGCTTCGGGACCCAGGCACGGCAGCAGAGCCGGCACCAGAGGCACCGGCTCCACCTGTCGCTTGATCAGTTACTTCAGGAACTTTGGAACAGCGTCGGCGAAAGAGGCCAGACCCAGGTACATTCGCTTCAACCTGGCCTCGTCGATCTTGTCAGAGACGGCTCGCATCGTGTGTGCCAGTCGCTGATCGTGACCGTCCATTTGCGACGCCGTGAAATCCAACGCGTAGTGGATGGCGTGCAACTCATCGTGATCCAAGTTGACTATCGCGGTCTCATCGATTGCCATGATTGCCCCTAACTCAGCTGGTCAGCGACCCGGATGAGCCGCCGCTGGTACTCGATCCGCTCCCGCCACTGGGCCGGGAACGCGTCCTCACCATGCAATGCACCGATGAACGTGCCCACCATGCTGGCGATGCTGTCCGTGTCCCCACTGGTCCACAGTGACCGCTGCAGGGCCCGCGTCGGGTCGTCAGGGTGCTGCAAGAGGCAGAACAGGGCCGTGGCCAGGCACTCCTCCGCGGTCCAACCGGCGCCGGTGAGCAGGCACGGGTCCAGCTTCCACAGGTGCGGTCTCTTCAGGGCGCGGTGCACCTTCATCAAGGCACCGTACACCTCGTGCCAACCCGAGTTCATGAACTGGGTGCGGCTCTGGAAGTGTCCGCCGGCTCGCCACACCGGGCCGAGCCACTCCTCGTGGTACCGGCCCAGCCGCTCCTGGCAGTAGTTCACCAGCTCAAACAGGAGGCTGTCCAGGTGTACCCCGTGGTTCAGGAGCCACACGGCCTCCTGGGTCACGTCTGCCGCGGCCAGGGCCGTGGGGTGGCCGTGGGTCATCGCGGCCTGCAGCTGCGCGATCCCGCCGCGCTGGTCCACTGACAGGCTGCTGGCGAGTCCCACCGGGGCGACCCGCATGTTGGCACCGCAGCCCTTGGAGCGCGGATCCGTGGCCTGCAGCCAGTGCCTGCCCTCCACCAGCTTCTTGCAGGCAGTGCGACAGGTCACGCCGGGTGCCCGGTCCGGGGTGTTGTCCGGGGACAGCTCCCAGGTGACCAGCTCGTTCACCAACTGGTCCATCACGTAGCCCACTGAGGTGTCCTTCACATACAGGGCCTCACCCAGTGCCTCACCGACCGCCAGGGCCATCTGGGTGTCATCAGTGACCCGGCCGTCCCGGGGCAGGGACCACCGGTTGAGAGGCAGCCGGTACCGCTTCTTGGCCTTCTTGGCCGTGCTGAACTCCACGGGCCCACCCAGGCAGTCACCGTAGGCCAGGCCGAGCATCGCTCCTCGCGCTGTCATGCCACCACTCTCCCTGTCTCGTCACTCTTCTCACTCTCATCACTTCCCGCTGTGCCTATCCTACCACCACACCCACACAATGTAAACAAGCACCACAGTGCGACTCATGGTACAATGGCAGCATGAGCCACCGCCATGACGATGACACGCAGCAGCAGTGGCTCCGTGAGCAGGCACTGGGAGACGCCGTGCGGTGGCGCGCCACCCAGCCCACTGGCTCACCGTTCCACCACAGCCAGGCACACGACGTCATCCAGGTCGCTGAGGTCTTCTACCGGTGGCTTCTCACTGGCCGGCAGCGTGACTTCCTGACCCTCACAGCCAGTGGCCTCCAACTGATCCACCCCTCATCTGACTCCCTGAGAGGAAACCTCAGCATGGCGAACCCCCAGGTCCCCGTCGGCTACCAGTTCTCGCTGACCGTGGCCCCCGTCGACGTTCTCGGCAACCCCGTCTCGGACACCCTCACTTGGACCAGCAGCGACGTGACCGGTGCCACCACCCTCACCGTCAACGACGCCACCACCCTGGTCGTGACCGTGGCAGTCCCTGGTCCCGGCACCCCCACCGACGTCGTCATCACCGCGACAGACGCCAACAACAACACCGGCTTCTACACCTTCGACGTGGTTGCTGACGTCGCGACCGCCCTCAGCTTCACCGCGTCGGCCCCCGTCAAGATCCCGACCGCGTAGCGGTCCACGCACCGAGGCCCTGGCAGAAGCCGGGGCCTCGTCGCGTCACTCAGCGCAGCGGCGCCGACAGCCACCAGTCCGCGTCCCGGAACTGCCGGACCCACACTGAGCACAACACGCCCTCCTCACCGTCAAGCGGCGGCGTGGCCTGAAGCAGCCCCAGCTCAAAGGCGCGTCGAACCGCGTGTGCCCGGCCGTTCGCGCCCAGGGCAGCAGTCAAGCTGTGGGCGTGTGACTTGACCGTGGCCGTGGTCACGTCCAGTCGCGCCGCGATCTTCTCGTTGCCCGCACCCACCGCCATGCCTAGCGCGACCTGGGCCTCCCGGCGGGTCAGCTTCACCAGCGTGAACCCCGGGGCAGTAGACGGCAGCACGGGCAGGACACCCGCCGCGAACAGGCGACTCACCGTCGCGGCTCGGGCACCCCTCTCACCCCGGGTCGCGCCACCCAGCCCCATCGCCTCCCGGGTCGCCAGGGCGCGGTACCTCACGGTGTCAGCAGTCGTGCCCAGCCGGGCAGCTGCCTGGTGCACCGTCAAGCCGTCACTCAGCAGGGCCAGCACCTCGATCTGCAGGGTGCTCAGACCCAACTCGTGGCCGCGCCTCAGGCCGCTCTGGGTCACGCGGCTCTGCTCTCGGAGCAGGTGCACGCTCTTCAGTGTGTTGGTCACTCTCATCTCCTCGCTCTTATCAAGGCTCTACCTCTACCTCTACCTTACCTATAGCGGCGTCTCGTGTAAACAATGCCTCGTAGCTGTTTACACTGCATCACCGCTGTGGTAGGTTGGTCCTACCAGCCGGGGAGCCGGCCACCGAGTGATTGAGGAGACACAGTGAAGCTCAACCGCGCACAGTGGATCAAGTACCGGGCTGAGCAGCTGGCCCTCCGGGCGGACCGGGAGACCTTCCTGGACATGTACGCCACCCGAGCCCACTACTTCGGGTTCGCGGCCTACGACGCCGCCAACCAGGGGTTCCGCGACTTCCTGCAGCCCTACATCGACGAGGCCAGGAAGGCGTTCAACGCTGAGGCGCAGGCCCACTACGAGTCCGGCTGGATCAACGAGCAGAAGTCAGTGTACGCCGAGAAGGACCTCAGCGTGAAGCCGATCTACGGCGTCGACGAGTCGGCGATCAACACGTGCCAGGGGTGCGGCGAGGAGTTCGAGGCCGACAACGGCACCGTCGAGATCTGCGCAGAGTGTGAGGAGAAGTACTGCGTGCACTGCGGCGCGGTGATCGAGAACAGTGAAGACACCTGTGAGGACTGCGCCAACGAGGACGAGGACGAGTGAAAGAGGCACACCTCAAGAACATCGTGGAGAGGTTGGGCCGGGTGATCGACCTCGTCGACAACCCGGACCGGCTCTCGCGACTCATCAAGCGAGTCGATCCGGAACTGCGCGGCAACGACGTGAAGCGCAGCACAGACGACCTCGTCCGCCTCATCCAGCAGGACCTCCCAGAGCTCATTGACGCGCTGCGAGCAGAGAAGATCCACACCCAGGAATTACGAGCCGCGCTTCACGCGGAGCAAGTCACCATCGACACCTGTCACCAGGCACACCCACCTGGTATGATGTCCACATAGACCGCCGGCTCCACCGTTCACTACCCGCGGTGGAGCCGGCATCCACGTGAGGAGACTGCCGGTGCGCACCATGTTTGACGGTGTCACACCTGGGGCCGTGCCAGCTGGGGCACAGCTCTACGCCGGCTACCTCGACGGGATGTACCAGTCCTACAGTGCCCTGGCTGCCCGGTACCCTGACGCGGTCCACGTCCCCATCGCGGTCTCAGCCTATCTCAACGCCGGGGCCGTGTTGGACGTGGAAGCCGGTGACGCCACCTCGGAGCAGGCAGTCAACTGGGTCCTCTTGAGGCGCCTCACCGGGGCTGACCCCACCGTGTACTGCAACACCAGTACCTGGTCCTACGTTCGGGCCGCGTTCCAGACCCACGACGTCCCAGAACCCCACTACTGGGTGGCCCAGTACGTGGCTGACCCCACCAGGGTACCTGCCATCCCCACCGGTGCCGTCGCCCTCCAGTACTACGACTACGGGGGCTACGACGCCTCAGTGGTCCTGGACCACTGGCCAGGCGTGGACCTGCCACTGCCCACCACCCCACCGACCACCCTGGAGGACGACGTGAACACGACCAGTGTCAGTGGGCGGGCAGGCTTGTCCTGGGCCGCCGGCAGCAGGCACGTGGTGCAGGTCGGATATGACCCAGCTGGTGGTGACCCGGTGCTTCGAGTGGTCCTGGTCCTCACCACCGGGCCACTGGTTGACCCCCAGTGGACGTTCACCAAGGGCCTGGGCACCGGGACGTATCAGATCCCGAGTGAGCACCTCGCGGCGTGCCGCGGCGTGATCCTGGAGCAGACCAGTGCACCACTTATCACCTATGACGTGACCGCGGTGTAGACGCGCCGCGGCACCGACAACTGATTGACTGAGGAGAACCAGATGTTGAGGCGACTGAGAGGCAAGTGGCAGGCCTGGTTGGATGGCACGACCAGGCCTGTCTTTGAAGAGACAGAGCCCAGTGAGGCACCTGGGCCTGACTTCTTCGGTGACCGAGAGGTCACGTGGACCCCGGTCAAGGTGGAGACCATGACCCGGGACCAGTACGTGGCGAGGCAACGCGGCAGCGTGGCCCTGGCCCTGCGAGAGCTCAGCACCCGGGTGGACCTGGCTCAGGAACTCGAGGCACTGACCGGTGAACCGGCCGCGGTCAAGACCGCGGAGCGACCCTACACCGCGGAGCTCGGGCCACTCGCCACGGAGCTCTTGGATGACCTGGACCGCACCTTCCAGGCCCTGCTCGCGGAGAACCGGAACAAGCGGACGTGGCGCTCAGCCATGGTGGAGCGGCGCAGCACCCGGAATCAGCACGCTGCCGCGGTGGACGTGGAGCACCTGTGGCGAGACGAGGAGGACCCAGACGTCGCTGACGTGATCGTGCCCACCCTGGTCTCAGCCATGGTGAGCCGCGCCCTGCACGCCAGTGACGAGGGGGCACCCACCGGCCTCATCCCCGTGACCAGCAGCGCCGTGGTGATGGAAGAGGACCCAGACTCGTGACCCGGCAGTTGCTCTTGGTCATCGGGAGCGTCAGTGGGTTCATGGTCGTGTTCACGGGGCTCGTGTGGTTCACGTCCACCCTCGGGTACCACGCCGCGACGGGTCTGTACCGCTTCACCCTGCGAAGGCTCCGGGCCTGGCACCGGTGGCGACAAGCCGGTGACTGGCTCAGTGATGAGGCACTCCAGGAGTGGATCGAGAGCTCAGGTGAGCTCGTGGCCACAGAGCCAGAGGAGGAAGCAGGTGACGAGGTGGGTGACAGCTGAGTGTCACTCTGCCAGGGACTCATAGAGCGCGACCAGCTCAGTGGCCCGGTACACCCTGGC
>Ga0179596_10000272_pt1 | contig 19259 bp, 17 predicted proteins | sample CZODoug1_1_08_16_FD_155494 | JGI IMG/M metagenome (GOLD analysis project Ga0179596, IMG submission 155494) | Vadose zone soil fungal communities from Angelo Coast Range Reserve, California, USA - CZODoug1_1_08_16fungal (Illumina Assembly) | ecosystem: Environmental > Terrestrial > Soil > Vadose...
ATCACCGCGACCGTACCCAGCGCGGCTCCCAGGGAAAGCGCGCCCACGTCGCCCATGAAGACGTCGGCCGGGTACGCGTTGAACCAGAGAAAACCCAGTCCCGCACCGACGAGTGCCCCGCAGAACACCGTCAGCTCCGCCGCCCCGGGGATGTAGGGAAAGAGCAGATAACGGGAGTAATCCACTCGCCCCGTGACCATCGCGAATACCCCAAGCCCGCCGGCCACCATCACAGCCGGCATGATGGCAAGCCCGTCCAGCCCGTCGGTCAGATTGACCGCGTTCGAGGTCCCGACGATGACGAAGTAGCTGAGCGTGATGAAGCCGAAAACGCCGAGCGGGTAGGCGACGTTCTTGAAGAAGGGCACGATCAGGTCGGCATTGGGCGGCAGATCCATGGAAAATCCGCTTCCCACCCAGGCCATGAAGAAATCCAGGACCTTTGCCGTACTTGGGGCCGACACGGCGAAGGCGAGATAGGTTGCCGCGACGACGCCGATCAGCGATTGCCAGAAAAACTTCGCTTTCGGCGAAAGGCCCTTCGGATTGTTTCTCACGACTTTGCGGTAGTCGTCGATCCAGCCGATCGCGCCGAAGCCGAAGGTCACGACGAGCACCGCCCAGACGAAGCGATTGGAGAGATCCGCCCAAAGCAGCGTAGCGGTGAGAATCGAGAGCAGCACCAGCGCCCCGCCCATGGTGGGTGTGCCCGCCTTGGTGAGGTGGGATTGCGGACCGTCGTCTCGCACCGCCTGGCCGATCTTGTAGGCTGTGAGCTTGCGAATCACGAGCGGACCGGCGAGCAGCGAGATCGCGAGCGCCGTGAGCGTCGCGAGCACCGCGCGCAGTGTGATGTACTGGAACACGTTGAACGCGCGCACGTCCTGGGCGAGCCATTGTGTAAGGGCGAGCAGCATCTAGTCGCTCTCCCCCGTGAGCGCCGCCACGACCCGCTCCATGTGCATGAAGCGCGAGCCTTTTACAAGCATCGTGGTCCGCGGCCGCAGCTCCTCTCGAGCTGCGGAGATCAAGTCCTCCATGGTGGCGAAGTGTCGAGCCCCATCTCCGAAAGCGGCGACGCAGGCGGAAGACAGCGCTCCGACGGCAAACAGTCGGTCTATGCCGCGTTCGCGTGCGTAACGGCCGATCTCATGGTGGAATTCCTCCCCGCGCTCGCCCACCTCCGCCATGTCGCCGAGCAGCAGGACTTTTGCGCCGCCTTCCGCGGCAAGTACGTCGATCGCAGCGCGCACCGAATCCGGATTGGCGTTGTAGCTGTCGTCGATGACTTTCGTCCCCGAGGAGGCGGTCCGGCGCTGCATGCGTCCGCCGACCGGACGGAATGCGGCAAGGCCTCGCGCCACCGCTTCGACGCTTGCACCTGCGGCCAGGGCGCACGCGGCAGCGGCGAAAGCGTTCAGAACGTTGTGGCGGCCGTCGACATGGAGCTCGACCCTGGTCGCACCCTGCGGGGTACGCAGCTCTATCTCGCTGCCGAAATGCGTGAGGCGGTGCCGACCGCCCACCTGTGCGGGTTTCTCGAGTCCGAAGTCCTGAACGCGCCCGCGTGCGAGAAGCCCGCGCCAGTAACCGGAGAATTCGTCGTCCGCGTTGATCACGCCCGTGCCCCCCGGCCGCATCGCTGCGAACACTGTGCCGTGCTCGCGGGCGACCTCTGCGACGCCCTTCATGAACTCTTGGTGTTCACGCTGGGCATTGTTGATGAGCGCGACCGTCGGAGAGGCGATGGCGGCGAGGGTGGCGGTTTCCCCGGGGTGATTGACTCCCAGCTCGACCACCGCTCCGCGATGGTTCCGGCGCAGTCTCAGCAACGTCAGCGGCAGGCCGATGTCGTTGTTGAGATTGCCCTCGGTCGCAAGCGCGTGCGTCTCGCCGAAATGCTCGCGCAGGATCGCGGCGATCATCTCCTTGACCGTGGTTTTACCATTGGAGCCGGTGACCGCCACCAGCGGAATGTCGAAGCGCCCGCGCCAATGCGCGGCGAGCCGTCCGAGGGCGAGACGCGAGTTTTCGACGACCAGAAACGGAAAGTCCCCCTGGGAGGAATCGGGTTCTTCGACGATCGCTGCGGCGGCTCCGCGTTCCTTTGCCGCGCCGATGAACCGCCGCCCGTCGAATCTCTCGCCGCGCAGAGCGATGAACAGGGCGCCCAGCTCGAGCGTGCGGCTGTCGGTCGAGACGGAATCGAAGCGGACGTCCTCACCGAGAAGGCGCGCCCCGATTGCGGTCGCGGCCTCGCGCAGGCTCATCATCGGCCCCATCGCGCGAGCGCTTCTTCGGCTTCGAGCGCATCGGAGAAAGGCAGTCGCCGGCCGTCGATCTCCTGGTACGTTTCATGACCTTTTCCGGCGATGAGCACTACGTCATCGCCGCCCGCCGAAGCGATGGCGCCGGCGATCGCCACCCGTCGATCTTCGATGGCTTCGTGCGCGACGGGGATGGCCGCGGTGATTTCGGCGATGATGGCGGCAGGATCCTCGCCGCGCGGATTGTCGCTCGTCACCGTGATCGCATCGGCGTGCCGTGATGCGACCGCCCCCATCAACGGCCGCTTGCCGCGGTCGCGCTCGCCTCCGGCGCCGAATACGGCCACCAGGCGTCCACCGCTCGCCCGGGCAACGTCCTTCAGCGCGACCAGGGTCTTCTCGAGCGCGTCGGGAGTGTGGGCGTAGTCCACCACCACGAGAGGCTTGCCGCCTCCGCCCAGCCGCTGCATGCGTCCTGAGACTGGTTGCAGGTCCGCGAGTGCCGCAGTGGCACGCTCGAAGGGCACTCCGGAGACGAGCATCGTCGTGAGGACTCCCAGCAGATTGGACACGTTGAAGCGCCCAAGCAGAGTGCTTTCGATGTGCGCTTCGCCCCAGGAACTCTTGACGCGGAACGCGATCCTCTTCGACGACACTTCGATCGCGTGCGCCTCGACGTGGCTCTCGAGTCCCGCCCGGGTGGCGACCCCCGCAAAGCAACTGTAGCCGGCGCGGCTCGGGCCGCGCCCGGCGAGCGCTCGGGCGAGGTGCACTCCCTGCACGTCGTCTAGATTGAGCACGGCGTGCTTCAGCCCCGGCGCCTCGAACAGGCGCTGCTTCGCGCGCGCATAATTCTCCATGTCGCCGTGATAGTCGAGGTGATCACGCGACAGATTGGTGAACAGAGCGACCCCGAAGGCGATGCCGTTGACGCGCCCCTGCTCGAGACCAATCGAGGTGACTTCCATCGCCACGCCCTGTGCCCCTGCGGCAAGGAGTTGGGCGAGCGAGCGGTGCAGCGCGACGGCATCTGGCGTCGTGTTGAGTCCGGCGTCGAGTTTTCCAGGCTCCTTGCTTCCCGGCAGCGCCGGGAAACCCGTGCCCAGAGTGCCGATCACCGCGGTTCGGGCGCCGCACGCTCCACACGCCTGGGCAATCCAGTGGCTGCACGAGGTCTTGCCGTTGGTCCCCGTCACACCCATCGTCCACAGTTTCTCCGAGGGGCGTCCGTAGACTTCGTTCGCAAGAGGACCGGCGAGCCCGCGCAGATTGCCGACTCCGATATTGGGCACGCGCCAAGCGCTGTTCCATTCGAAGCCTTCGCTTTCCCACAGGACGGCGGCGGCGCCGCGCTCGAGCGCGCCCGGAATGAAGTCGCGCCCGTCATGGCGCGCGCCCGGGTAGGCGAGAAACACTTCCCCCCGAGTGAGTGTCCGGCTGTCTACGGCAAGGTCCGTCATGCGCGTTCCTTGCGCAGCGAGTCGCTGCCGGATGTGCTCGACCTGATCTCGCACACTTAAACGCTTTCCTTCACTTCCTCTCCTTCAGGGGGGAGCTCGATCGGCTGCATCGGCCCGTCTGGTGGCACGTCGAGCACCCGCAGCGCCCCCGCCATCACCTGCGCAAATACCGGCGCCGCCACGGTCCCGCCGTAGTACCGACCGGCCGAGGGCTCGTCGATCATCACCGCGATCACGAGGCGCGGGTGCGAGGCTGGCGCAAAGCCGACGAACGACGAGACGTACTTGTCGGCGGCATAGGTGCCGTTTTCCTGTTTGTGCGCGGTGCCAGTCTTTCCGGCGACTCGATAGCCCATGATCTGTGCGCGGGGTGCGGTGCCGCTCCGGTTGACCGCCATCTCGAGCATCGCGCGAACCGCGGCAGCGGTCCTAGGGGCCATCACGCGCCGCGCCGCTGGAGGGATGTCCACGCGAAGCATGGAGAGCGGAACCAGCTCCCCGTCGCGGGCGAAGACGCTGTAGGCGCGCGCGAGCTGCACCAGCGAGACCGATATGCCGTGCCCGTAGGACATCGTCGCCTGTTCGATCGGTCGCCAGCTCCGGTACGGCCGGAGCTTTCCGGCAGCCTCTCCGGGAAAGCCGAGGCCGGGCGCGGCGCCGAAGCCCACGTCCCGGAACATTTCCCACATCGACTCGGCAGACAGTCCGAGCGCAATCTTCGCCGCGCCGACGTTGGAGGATTTCTGGATGACTTGCGCCACCGTGAGCGAGCGCTCGAAATGGGCGTCGTGGATGGTGGCCGCCCCTATACTCAAGCTTCCAGGTGCGATCTGGATCACGGAATCCGGTCTCACGCGCCCCCCTTCCAGAGCGAGCGCGACAGTAAAGGGTTTGAGCGTCGAGCCGGGTTCGAAGGTATCGGTCAACGTGCGGTTCCGAAGCTGCGCGCCGGCGAGTTTGTTGCGGTTGTTGGGGTTGTATGTCGGAAAATTCGCCAGTGCGAGCAGCTCGCCCGTGTCAGCATCGAGCACGACGACGCCGCCCGCCTTCGCTCGGTGCTGAACGACCGCGGCTTTCAACTGGGTGAAAGCGAGGTTCTGGATGCGGGCATCCAGAGCAAGGGAGAGGTCGTGCCCGTCCTGCGCGGCCTTGATCGACTCGACGTCCTCGACCGTCTGGCCGAGTCGGTCCTTGATCACCCGGCGGCTGCCCGGCTTACCGGCGAGCCCGTCCTGAAACGCGAGTTCGACGCCCTCCTGGCCGATGTCGTCCACGCCCGTGAAGCCGAGCACGTGCGCAGTGACGTCACCACTTGGGTAATAGCGCCGGTACTCGCGGTTTTGGAATAGCCCGGGGATGTGTAGGCCCGCAATGCGTTCGGCCAGTTCCGGCGGGATCTGGCGTTTGAGGAAAACAAACTCCCGGCCTGTGTCGGCGAGGCGTTTTTCGATTTCCTGCGGCGACATCTCGAGCAAGGCACCCAGACGCGCCAGTTGCCGTCCGCTTGGATGCACTTCGCCCGGGATCGCCCAGACCGATTTCACCGGAGTACTGATGGCGAGCGCTTCGCCGTTGCGGTCCAGGACGCGGCCGCGGTTCGCCGGAATTTCGATAACGCGGCTGTAGCGCGACTCACCTTTTGCCTGCAGAAAATCGTTGTTCAGGCCCTGCAGGTAGACGGCTCGACCGAGCAGCACGGCAAAACATGCGATGAAGACGTAGAGCAGGAGTCTCGAGCGCCAAGTAGGCAGCGTGAGCGCGAGAACCGGACTGGCGGCGAAATTCATTTCGCCGTCTCCTGCGGCCGTACGATCTGAAGGCGTTTCGCGTCGGGAACGCGCATGTGCAGCTGGCGGCTGGCGATGCGTTCGACGCGTGCGTGCACCGCCCACGTGCTTGCTTCGAGCTGCAGCTGACCGTATTCGACTCCGAGTTGGCGTGAACGTTCCTGCTCCTGCTCGAGCTCGCTAAATAGCGTGCGTGCCCGGTGCTGCGATGTCACCAAGCCCAGGCCGCATGCGGTCAGCACAACCACGAGGAGCAAGTTCAAGCGGGTCATGGCGGGCTTGAGGGAAGTTTCTCGGCGACACGCAATACCGCGCTCCTCGCGCGGGGATTAGCCCGGACTTCCTCGGCGCCGGGCCTTGTCGGCCGACCGATGATGCGCAGCTTCGGAGGCGGCAGCTCCCGGGCTCTTACGGGCAGACGCTCGGGCAAGGCCGGCCGCTCGGCGCCGCGCATGAAGTTCTTTGCGATGCGGTCTTCGAGTGAATGGAAGCTGATCACGGCGAGGCGTCCATGGGAATCGAGCACGGCGAGCGCTTGCGGCAGCGCTAGCGACAATTCCTCAAGCTCCTGATTGACGTGAATCCGTAGAGCTTGAAACGTCCGCGTCGCCGGATCCTGCCCCGGTTCACGCGTCCGGGCGGACGCAGCCACGAGAGCGGCAAGTTCCCCGGTCCGCCGGACGGGCCCTCTTCGCCTAGCAGCAACAATCGCCTTTGCAATCTGTTTAGCAAACCGTTCTTCGCCATAGCTGCTGAGCACCTCCCTGATCTCGGCCTCGTCCGCCCGTTCGAGCCACTCGAACGCGCTTTGGCCCCGCGTCGGGTCCATACGCATGTCGAGCGGCCCGTCAGACCGGAAGCTGAAGCCGCGCCGCGGGTCGTCGAGCTGAGGCGAGGACACTCCCAGATCGAACAGCACCCCAGCTACCCCGCCCGCGCGCAGCGCGGCTAGCCGCGCCTGCAACTCGCTAAAGCGCGCGTGGACCGGCGTAAAGCGCGGGTCGCGTATCCCGCGCGCAGCCGCGATCGCCTCCGGATCCCGGTCCATTCCGATCAGCCGACCTCGGGGTCCCAGCCGCTCCAAGATCAGCCGGCTGTGACCGCCTCTGCCGAATGTCGCGTCCACGAACGTGCCGTCGTCCCGTAATTCGATCGCGAGCGCATCGACTGCGGGGCGGAGGAGAACGGGAAGGTGCGCATCGGCGCTCACAGCGAAAAGTTTTCGGTGCCAGGTGGCGGGTCAGTGCCCACTTGCGTGAGACCCCGCGCAAGACGCTCGTCCCAAGCCGCAATGTCCCAGATCTCGAAGTGGCTTCCCTGCCCTACCAGCATCACGTCCTTTTTCAATCCGGCGAATTTGCGTAGCGCGGGCGATACGAGGATGCGCCCTTGAGCGTCCAGCTCCAGCTCTTCGGCGAAGCCGACCAGCAACCGTTGCCACCAACGTGCTTGTTCGTTGAAGCTGGAGAGCGCCTGAACTTTGGCGCCGATCGGTTCCCAGGCGACGCGTGGATAGAGAAGCAGGCAGCTATCGGGGTGAGCGGTGAGAACCACCGCGCGCCCTCCCGATAACAAGACGTCCCGGTGCCGGGTAGGCACAGCAAGCCTTCCCTTGGCGTCGAGACTCAGCTCTGTCGCCCCTTGGAACAACGGTCCCCCTTTGAGTGGCGAAATGGAACGCCACAGTTCCCCACTAAAATCTACTTCTTACCACTCTAGAGGAAACAGAGGAGGTGGTCAAGCCTGAAATTGACGAAATTTTAAGCTACAACAGGGACTTAAGATGGCTTTTCTAGAAACTGCATGACATAAAATAAAGACATACAAATTAATGTGTTACCATGTGAAGTGAATGTAATACATTAGGAAATCAAAGGGTTCCGATGAAAAAGCTGGAAGCCGCCCTGTGCTGGGCGAACCCGCTTCCGCCGCCGATTTCTAGTGCAGGTGCCTTTTCCCGGAAACACCGCCGGAACGGAGCTGGGTCCGGTCCTGTGGCGTGTCGGAGGCACGGCGGGCGAACATCTGATTGACTAGTGCGGTCGCCTCTCCGATCTCGGCGTCGCCGAAATGACGCGCGAGCAGGGCCGAAAGGTCGTCTATCATGCGCCGCCGCTGCATGTCGCGGATCGACTCGGGGGTCGGGCCGACGAATACCCAGCTGTGCTCGTCCTGCCCGTCCTCCTGATAGTAGCTCACCTCGACTGCCGCCGCCTCCTCGGAGTAGGGCGACAGCGATTCGAATGCCCCCTCGAGCGAATGCTGGAAATTGCGCCCGACGTATCCGGTCCAGCAGATGTCGAGCGAGCGGCGACGCCTGTCGAATACGATGCCGGGCTCGTCCTGATGGGCGCTGCGCGCATCGGCGAGGCCATCCACGTCGACGTAATCGAACCAGTGCCTGAGCGCCAGCTCGATGTCGGTCTGGCTGACGCCGTTTTTCAACAACACCGTGCCGTGAACGTGAACTTCAGTATGCATTGCTTGCCCCCGAAACACCGATGCTAGTCCGAGAAAGCCGGGACTTCAACCCTTTCCGGTCTTAGTCTGGTCGCGGGAATGGGATAATACGGCTTCCGCCATGTCCAAGGACCCGCAATGAGCGCATCGAGCGACACCGTGAACATGGCGCTTTTCTGCGACTTCGAGAACGTCGCGCTCGGCGTGCGTGACGCAAAATACGCAAAGTTCGATATCAACAAGGTCCTCGAGCGCCTGCTCCTGAAGGGGAGCATCGTGCTGAAGAAGGCCTATTGCGATTGGGAACGGTACAAGGAGTTCAAAGCCGACATGCATGAAGCGTCGTTCGAGCTCATCGAAATCCCGCATGTGCGCATGTCGGGAAAGAATTCAGCCGACATCCGCATGGTGGTGGATGCGCTGGATCTTTGCTACACCAAGTCGCACGTCGACACTTTCGTCATCATTAGCGGCGACTCCGATTTCTCGCCGCTCGTCTCGAAGCTGCGCGAAAACGACAAGACCGTGATCGGGGTGGGCGTGAAGAACTCCAGCTCCGATCTGTTGGTGGCGAACTGCGACGAGTTCATCTTCTACGACGATCTGGTGCGCGAAAAACCGGGGCGCCGGCCGCCAAGGAAAAAACCCCAGGCGAAGCCCGCCGTGAGCGGGGAAGCGGTACCGAAGGACAACGAGGACAAGACCGAGGAGGCTCTGGATCTGGTGATGCAGACCGTCGAGGCGCTGATTGCCGAGCGCGGCGCCGAAGAGAAGATCTGGGGCTCGATGGTGAAGCAGGCGCTCAAGCGCCGCAACCCCGGCTTCAACGAGTCCTACTACGGCTTCTCGTCCTTCTCCAAGCTTCTGGACGAAGCCGAATCGCGCAACATGCTGCAGCTCGATCGCGACGAAAAATCGGGCGGCTACATCGTCAAGAGCGTCGCGCACTGAGGAAGCCGGTTTCCTCTTCAAACGCGTTCGATGACCAGGGCGATCCCCTGCCCCACGCCGATGCACATGGTGCAAAGCGCGTAGCGGCCCTCGATCGACTGCAACTGGTACAAAGCGGTGGTGACAAGGCGTGCGCCCGATGCGCCGAGTGGATGGCCGATCGCGATTGCACCACCGTTGGGATTCACATGCGCGGCCTCGTCGGGAAGCCCGAGGTCGCGAGTCACCGCGAGTGCTTGCGCGGCAAACGCCTCGTTCAGCTCGATCGCTTCCATCTGCGATAGCTTCAGGCCGGTTTTCTCCAGCACTTTCCTGGTCGCGGGAGCGGGACCCACTCCCATGATGCGCGGCGCGACGCCCGCCGTGGCCATGCCTAGGACCCGTGCCTTGAGGCTGAGCTTGTGCTTTTTCGCTGCAGCCTCCGAGGCAAGGATCATGGCGCAGGCACCGTCGTTTATTCCCGAGGCGTTGCCGGCGGTGACCGTGCCTTCCGGCTTCACCACGCCCTTCAACTTCGCGAGCGCCTCGAGGGTCGTGTCCGGGCGTGGGTGTTCGTCGCGATCCACCATCGTCGCCATTCCTTTTTTGCCCAGAACCGAAACCGGGATGATCTCGCTCCGATAGAAACCCCTGGCTTGCGCCGCCACCCAGCGCTGTTGGCTTCGCAGCGCAAAAGCGTCCTGGTCGGCGCGAGCGACCTTGAACTCCATGGCGACGTTTTCGGCGGTCTCCGGCATCGAATCGATGCCGTACTTCGATTTCATCAGTGGGTTGACGAAACGCCAGCCGATGGTCGTGTCCTCGATTTTCGCCGCGCGCGAGAATGCGCCCTCCGCCTTGGGCATGACGAAGGGGGCCCGCGACATGCTCTCGACCCCGCCGGCTATCATCAATTGAGTCTCGCCGCACCGGATCGCGCGCGCGGCGGTGCCGACCGCATCCAGGCTCGAGCCGCACAAGCGGTTCACGGTCGCGCCTGGCACCGTCTGCGGCAATCCGGCGAGAAGCAGCGCCATGCGCGCCACGTTACGGTTGTCTTCTCCCGCCTGGTTGACGCAGCCGTAGATCACGTCGTCGACGGCATCCCAGTCGACCGCGGGGTTGCGCTCCATGAGCGCCTTGATTGGAAGCGTCGCGAGATCGTCGGTGCGGATCGAAGCGAGCGCGCCACCGTAGCGTCCGAAGGGCGTGCGAACGGCGTCGCAGATGAAGACTTCGCTCATGCCTCGGAATCTATCAGACGCGGCCGGTTACGGGAATCGCGGCTCCATGGATCGCGCGGGCGGCGTCCGAGGCCAGAAACAGGATCACCTCGGCGAGCGCATCCGGCCCCACCCAGCGCAGCGGGTCTGCCTTGGGCATGTCGGCGCGGTTCTGCGGCGTATCGATGATGCTCGGCAGCACGCAGTTCACGTTGATGCCCTTGTCGCGCAGTTCAGCCGACATGCTCTCGGTCAGCCGGATGACCGCGCTCTTCGAGGCGCTGTAGGCGCCCATGTTCGCTTTGCCGGCGAGGCCCGCGACGGCTCCGATATTGACGATTTTTCCGCGCCCCGCGGCGAGCATTTTCGGCACGACTGCCCGCGTGGTGTTGATCACCGATTTCGCATTGAGATCGAGCATGAGTTCCCAGACGTTTTCGGGAGTTTCGTGCACCGGTTGCCCCATGCGGAAGCCTCCGGCGATATTGCACAGGACGTCGATCCCGGGGAACCGAACGGCCGCCACCGCCTCGGCCACCGACGCCGCGTCGAGCAGGTCGGCGCGCAGCACGAGCTTGCGTTCATCGTCGCGCCCAAAAGCGGACCGCAGGACTTTGTCGTCGAGATCGATGAGGACCAGGGAGGCACCCGCCGACGCGAAGGCCGCGGCGACTGCGCGGCCTAGATTGCCCGCCGCGCCCGTGATAAGACAAGTCTTGCCTTCGAATGTCACGGCGCAGGCGGCGGGCGCGGGCCCGCCGGGTTAGGCGACCTTCTTCGAGCCCGCCTGGCCGGACTTCGCCCAGTATTCGGACGAAGCCTTCGCCTCGGCAAGCGCCTTGGCGTCCTCGAACCCCGGCGCCATCGACGCCGACGTCCCGGCGAGCACTTGGTGGTGGTCGATGTTGAGCAACCTCAGCCAGCTCTGCTGCCCCATCGTGAGCGCGATGAAGCAGCCCAGCTCGACCAGCTCGGGCTCGCTGAAATGCCTGTGGAGCCGTTCCCAGAACGCATCATCGGTGTTCAGGTGCCAGGTGATTGCCTCGGCATACGCAAGCGCCGCCTTCTGGCGCTCGTCGTAATTGCCGGACTTCTCGAAGTTCAGCAGGTCCTTGACGTGATCCTCCATGACGGCGCCGCTAGCGGCCGCCTTGATCGAGCGCTGATTGCCGCAGTATTCGCATTGAACGGAGCGCGATACGTAGAGCCGGCACAGCTCCTTGATGGAGTGGTCACACACGCCGTTCTTGAAGATATCGCGCCAGGAGTTGGCAAAGGCCCAGAAGCATTTGGGCACATGCGCGCGCACCGCGGAGCTCTCCGGCCTGGGCGTGCCCTCTCGCTGGCAGCGCTCCATCTCCTTGCGCATTTCCGCGTCCATCTTTTGCAGCGGAACGTAGCTGATTCTCTGCTTTGCCATGGATGTCCTCGCCGGCCGCATCCGGCCGGTCTCTCAAATCCGGTGTATCGAAGTCTGCCTCTTCGGAGACGGGGTTGCAAGGTCGACGGGATCGATTGGGCCGCCGCGCTTACCGGACTCCCGCAATCGGCTCAGGCATCACTGCGGCTGGATGCCGGCCGCCTTGATGACGCGGGCGTATTCCCGGAGTTCGCTCTGCACGAATATCTTGAATTCCTCCGGCGACATGTCCATGGTGTCGTTGCCCAGGCCGACGAGCCGGTCCCGCACCGCCGGGTCCTTGAGCGCCTTGCGCGTGTCGGCCGAGATCTTGTTCACGATCCCCGCCGGGATGCCCGCCGGGCCCCACAGTGCGAACCACAGCGGCGCATCGGCGCCTTTGACACCCGCTTCGCCGGTGGTCGGTACGTCCGGCAACTGGCCGTTGCGCTTCGCCGTGCTCACCGCGAGCGGCCGAACCCTGCCGCCCTTGATGTGCGGTATCGCCGCCGAGATCGGCGCCCAGTAACAATCCACCGACTGGCTCAACATCGCCTGGATCACTTCCGGCGTGCCCTTGAACGGGACCTGGGTGACGTTGATTTTCGCCGCGTCGACGAACTTCTCCGTGTTGAGGTGGGTCCCGCTGCCCACGCCGGCATGGCCCCAGTTGATCGCACCCGGTTTTGCCTTCGCCGCGTTGACGACGTCCATCAGGGTCTTGTAGGGCGACCCGGCATTGACGATCAAGACATTCGGCTGCACCGCGAGCGGCACGATATCGACGAAGTCCTTCTCCACATCGTAGGGCAACTTCGCGTAGATCGACGGCGTCACCGTGTGCGCGTTGGAATCGATGAGAAGCGTATAGCCGTCCGCCGCCGCCTTGGCGACGAACGCCGTGCCGATCGAGCCGCCCGCGCCGGCGCGGTTCTCCGCGAGCACCGGCTGGCCCCACATCTCCGCAAGTTTCTGGGCCACCACGCGCCCCACGATGTCGGTCGAGCTGCCCGGCGAAAACGAGATGATCACATGCACCGGCTTGGCGGGGTAGCCCTGCGCCCACGCCTGGGACGCGGCTGCGGCCAGCCCTACTACGGCGACGCCAATTATTTTTTTCATCTGAAGCTCCTGTGAAAGATTATTGCGACAACCCGTCGCCGACCGCTTTGTTTTCCGGTTTCAGCTCGATCCCCGACGCCTTCGCCTGCTGCAGGAGCAGGGTCGAGAAGTCCTCCTCGGTCATGCCGGCGCCCATCATCGATTGGATCAGGTCGCGGGTGATCGAGGCGAGCGGCATCGGCACTTCGAACTTCCGACCCGCAGCGAGCCCCAGGTCCATGTCCTTGCGCAATAGATACGGTGTAAACGTGACGTGGAAGTCGAGATTGACGAAGGCTGGGGCCTTGTAGCGGGTGAAGGTCGAGCCCATGACGCTCTTGTTCAGGAAATCGAGGAAGGCGTGGCGCGGCACGCCCGCCTTCTGCGCGAGCACGGTGATCTCCGCCATGCACTGAGTCACCACGCCCAGCATCACGTTGTGACAGATTTTGACGATGCGCGAAAGTTCCCCTTCGCCTACGTAGGACGAGCCCTGTCCCATCATGTCCAGGTAAGGCGCCGCTGCGTCGTACGCGGACTTGGGGCCCGAGACGACGAACGTGAGCTTGCCCGCCTTGATCACCTTCGTATTGCCCGAGACCGGCGCGGACAGCAGTTCGACACCTCGCGCGTCGAGGATCTTCCTCAGGTCGGCCGAACCCTCGAGCGAAATCGACGAGCACTCGACCACCATGCGCGGCGCGCGGCCTTTGCCCTGCTCCTTCGACAGCAGGCCCTTGGGTCCCGCGATCACTTCCTTGACGTCGTCGTAGGTGGAGACCATGCAGAACACGACGTCGCAACCCGTGAGCTCCGGCAGCGAATCGACGATCTTCGCCCCGTCCTTCGCGAGCGGCTCGGCCTTCGCCCGGGTGCGGTTCCACACGGTGAGGTCGCAGCCGCCCTTTGCAAGGCGCCGCGCCATCTCGAAGCCCATGCGGCCGGTACCGATCCAGCCGAGCTTCGCGGCTCTTGCGGCAGTCAATTCAGCTCTCCTCGGGAGTTCATTTCGGCGCGGGCTCGATCACGGCGAGTACCGTTCCCACCGGCACGGTCGTGCCGGGCTCGACCAGGATCGCCTTGAGCACGCCGCTCGCAATCGCGGGAATCTCGGTGGTTACCTTGTCGGTCTCGACGTCGAATAGCGGTTCGTCCGCCCGCACCGCGTCGCCCACCTTCTTGTACCAGTTGGCGACCGTTCCTTCGGTGACTGTTTCGCCCAGCTGGGGCATGATCACATCCATTCCTGCTCTCTCCTGTCGGCTGCTATGCCGCGCGGCGCGATTCGAGCGCGCGGCGAACATCGGCAATGATGCGCGCGACCGAAGGCACGACGGCGTCCTCGAGCTGGTCGGCGGCGGGCAGGGGCACGTGCGGCGTGGTGATCCGGACGATCGGTCCCTTGAGCGCGCCGAAAATCTCCTCCTGGATGATCGAGGCGATTTCCGCGCCCCAGCCGCACAGCCGCGGATTCTCCTCGACCGTGAATACGCGCCCGGTTCGCGCAGAGTGCGCGAGCAGCGTCTGCGTGTCGAGCGGCACGAGCGAGCGCACGTCGATCACCGTCGCGGAGACGCCGTGCTCGCCGGCGAGCACTTCCGCCGCCTTCAGCGCGCGGGGAACCATGGCGGCGAGCGCGATCACCGTGATGTCCTTCCCTTCGCGCAGCACCTTCGCTTTTCCGAGCGGCTCGACGTGCTCGCCCTCGGGCACCTCGCCCTTGTTGGCGAGCAGGCTCTTGTGCTCGAAGAACACCACCGGATCGGGATCGCGTATTGCCGCGGCGAGCAGTCCCTTCGCGTCGGCCGGCGTGGAAGGCGCGACGACCTTCAGGCCCGGTATCGCCATCGCCCAGTTCTCGACGCTCTGCGAATGCTGCGCGCCGAAACGCGATCCCGCCCCGTTCGCCGTGCGGATCACGAGCGGAATCGTGATCTGCCCGTCGCTCATGTAGCGCGTCTTGGCGATCTCGTTCGCGACATAATCCCAGCAGCAGGCGAGAAAATCCGAGAACATGATCTCGGCGACCGGCCTGAGGCCCGTCATCGCCGCGCCCATCGCCGCACCGAGGATCGCGAGCTCGGAGATCGGGGTGTCTTTGACGCGCCTGGGGCCGAACTCCTCGAAAAGGCCCACCGTGGTCTTGAACACGCCGCCCGCGGCGGCGGTGTCTTCGCCGAAGAGCACGACGCGCTCGTCGCGCCTCATTTCCTGCGCGATTCCGGCGGCGACCGCGTCCCGGTAGCTCAGTTGCGCCATGCGTTGCCTCCGTCGGCCCATACGTCGGTCATCGCGGTCTCCACCGCAGGCGTGGGCGAGGCCTTCGCCGTCTCTGTCGCCTGATCGAGTTTCGCCATTGCCTCGGATTCGATTTTCGCGAGCTTCGCCTCCGGGATGCCCGCGGCCAGCAGCCTGCCGCGATAGAGCGTCACTGGATCGCGCTTGAGCCACTCCTCGAGTTCCTCTTTCGGGCGGTATTTCGCCGGGTCGGCGCGCGAGTGCCCGCTGTGCCGGTAGGTGAGGCATTCGACGAGGGAGGGGCCGCCGCCCGAGCGCGCCTTGGCGACGGCGTCGCGCGCGGTGCTGTATACGATGTCGGCGTCGTTGCCGTCGATCACCTGGTGCTCCAGGCCGTAGCTTGCGGCGCGGTCAGCGGCCGGGTGTTTCACCGCGGTGACCGCGGAAATCGGCGTGTACTCCATGTACATGTTGTTCTCACAGCAGAAGATGACCGGGAGCTTCCACACCGCGGCGAGGTTGAGAGCCTCGTGGAAAGCACCGATGTTGGTCGCGCCATCGCCGAAGAATGCGACCGCGACCTGCTTCGTTCCGCGGTACTGCGCCGACCACGCGGCGCCGGCGGCGATCGGCAGGTGCGCTCCGACGATCGCGTAGGAACCCATCACGCCGTGCGCGACGCTCGTGAGATGCATCGAGCCACCCTTGCCCTTCATCAGGCCGCACTGCCGGCCCATCAGCTCGCCCAGCACCGAGAGCATGGGAGCACCGCGCGCGAGCGTATGGTGATGGCCGCGATAGGTGCAGAAGGTGTAGTCGTCCTGGTTCATCGCCGCGGCGAAACCGGCCGCGACCGCCTCCTGCCCGAGCGCGAGATGGCTCGTCCCCTTCACCAGGTTCTGCAGGAACAGGTCGTAGGCGCGCTTCTCGCAGTAGCGGATCTCGACCTGCAGCTGGAACAAGCGCAGCCGCGTCGCCTCGGGGATCTCTTGGCTCCGCTGCGCCGGATGTGCCTTTTGCGTAACGCTCATGTCGGGGGCTCGCTCCCTTAGCTTCGGTAGGGATTTGCGATCGGCAGCTCTTCGGCCGGATAGAGCGAGATGATTTTCGCGCCCTCGGGGGTGAGGATCACCTCTTCCTCGATTCTCGCGGCGGAGATGCCGTCGGTCGCTGGGCAGTAGGTTTCGACCGCGAACACCATTCCCGCTTTCAGCTCGACCGGCTCCTTGAACGAGGTGAGCCGCGAGATGAGCGGCCGCTCGTGCAGTCCCAGGCCGAGGCCGTGGCAGAAATTCAGGCCGAAAGCTTCCATCTCGCTCGAAAAGTCGATTTCCTTTGCCTCGGGAAAAGCGCGCGCGATCTTGTCGCTAGCCACCCCGGGCTTCAGGAGCTCGATCGCCTTGTCCATCCACTCGCGCGCCTTCCTGTACGCGGTGCGCTGCGACGCCGTCGCGCGACCGACGTTGAAAGTACGGTAGTAGCAGGTGCGGTAGCCCATGAACGACTGGATGATGTCGAAGAAGGCCTGGTCACCCGGCCGAATGAGGCGGTCGGTGAAGTTGTGCGGGTGCGGCGAGCAGCGCTCGCCCGAGATCGAGTTGATCCCCTCGACGCAGTCCGAACCCATCTGGTACAGGCGCGAGGTCGCGAGCGCGACGATCTCGGATTCCTTGACGCCGGGCTTCAGGGCCTCGGAGATATCCTGGTAGACGCCGTCCACCATCGCGGAGGCCATGTTGAGGAGCGTCAGCTCGTCGATGTTCTTCACTTCGCGCGCCTGGAGCATCACTTGCTGGCCGTCGCGCACCTCCACCCCGAGCTTCTGCAATTCGAACAGCATCGGCGGCTCGACCACGTCGAGACCCAGCGGCATGTCGCCCACGCCTTCCGCGTCGAGGATCGCCTTGATCTCCTTCGCCGCGTCGCGAAACAGCGTGATGTCGCTTCCCACCGCGCCGCGCATGCCCAAGAGGCCCGCCTTGCAGTGATCGACGTGCAGCCACGGCGCATACAGCCGGTGGTGCTTGGCCGCGCTGCCGAAATCCCAGATGTACGGGTCGCCCGTGCCCGTAAGCAGCGAGTAGCGCGTCAGCTTGTCGCGCGCCCATTCGCCGATGACGGTGCTCGTGGTGTAGCGGATGTTGTGCTGGTCGAACGAAAGCAGCGCGCCCAGGCCCGAGGCAGCGAGCGCGGCGCGCACGCGCGCGAGGCGGTAGTCGTGCAGCCGCCTGAAGTTGATGCGCTCCTCGAAATCGACCTGGGTGTGACCCGGCGCCTGCAGCGGGCGTTTCCAGTTGTGGTGCGGATCGATGTCGTCGGGCCGGATGATTTTCGGCTCGGCGGTTTTTTTCGGTTTGGCCATCGACTTTTACCCAGGACGACTTTTTGCAGAACGCGAAGTATGCCACGCGGCCGAGAAGAGGTCCGCTCTAATTGGCGGTTATGCCCGCTGCCTTGATCAGCTGGGCGTTCGACTCGAACTCCTTCCTGATCATCGCCTCGAAATCGGGCAGCGACATGCTCAATGGATCCACGCCCAGCTTGAGAAATTTTTCGCGCACCTCGGGCGAGCTCACGGCGGCGTTGAACTCCTTGTTGAGGCGCAGAACGATGTCGCGCGGGGTCCTGGAGGCGACCAGGGCGCCGATCCAGAAATTGTAGTCGGAGTTCGGATAGCCGGCTTCGACGGTGGTGGGCACGTCGGGAAAGAGCGCGCTCCTCTTGGGAGAGCCCACTGCGAGCGCACGCAGCTTGCCCTCCTTGACCTGAGGCCCGACCTGGAACGGCAGCGCAAAATAGAAATCGGCACGACCGGTGAGCACTTCGGTGAGCGCATCGGGCGCGCCCTTCATGGGCACGTGCAGCACTTCGATCCCCGCGGAGATGCGAAAGCGCTCGAGGTTCATGTGCGTGGAGCTGCCAATGCCGGCACTCGTGGCGACGACCGCCCCGGCCTTCGCCTTGGCCGCGGCGACGAGGTCAGCGACGGTCTTGTAGTTCTTGGCGGTCGAGACGACCAGCACCGTGGGAACCGTTCCTAGAGTCGCGACCGGCGTGAGCTCCTTCGGATCGAGCGGTCCCGGGGAAAGGAGCGGCGCCACCGTGAACGCGGAGGTGTAGATGCTGATCGTATGGCCGTCCGGCTCGGCCTTCGCGACGTAGGCGGCACCGATCAGCCCGCCCACGCCGAGCTTGTTCTCGACGATCACCGCCTGACCGAGGCTCGCCTGCAATTTCTCGGCGACGATGCGCGCCGTCGTGTCGGACGCGCTGCCCGGGGTGACGCCCGAGACGAGATGGATCGTCCTGCTGGGAAAAGTCTGGGCGGCGGCGACGCCCGAGACGAGCATTGCCGCCGCGAGCACGGTCCACCGGTTGCGCATTGACATGGTTTTCTTCTCCTCCGTTCGGCTGTCAGATCCTGGGCAGCCCGAGCTGCCCGGCGAGCCAGTCGGCAGTCCGGCTTCGATAGCGATAGGGGCGATTGTTGGCATTGTGCCCGCCGTCCTCGACGATCAGCAACTCTACCGGACCGGACACGCTCTCCGCCAGCCGTTCGGCGTGCGAGGCAGGCACGAGCCGGTCCTCGCGGCCGGTCACGATGAAGATCGGGCAGGCGATTTTCGCCGCCGCCTCGTTCATCGACAGGGTGGCGGCGTTCTTCAGCGCGTCGGCCTCGCTTGTACAATGGCTGCGCACGCGGAACGCCTCGCGCGTGAGCACCGGCAGCGCGCCCCAGATTTCTTTCCACTCGAACGGCCCGGAGAGCGCGATGCAGGCCTTGATGCGTTTTTCATAGGCGGTCGCGCGCGGAGCATAGTAGCCGCCCAGGCTCACGCCCCACATGGCGATCTTCGCCGCGTCGAGATCCGCGCGCTTTTCGATCCAGTCGCACACCGCGCGCGCGGCACGCTCGTAGTCGCCGCATATCGGGATCTCGTACTCCGCTTCGCCCTGGCCCGGTCCGTCGATCGCCAGGATCGCGATATCACGCGCGAGGAACGGTTCTTCGTAGGCGTGCAGTTCCTCCTTCGTGGAATCCAGGCCCGGCGCCATGATCAATATCGGCGAGCGTCCCGTCGCACCCGCCGGCCGCCGCAGGACTCCGTAGAGCGTCTTGCCTTCGAACGGGATCGCGACGCGCTCGCCCGCCGGACGCATGAGCGGAAGCGCCGCCTTGTAGCAGTCGACCGAGCGCAGGTGCGCGTCGCGCATCTGCTTCTGATCGTGCACGAAAACGAACTTGGCGAAGTGGTAGTACATCGCCGCGCGCACGAGGTGCTCGCCGGCCGTGAGCTTGTAGCCTTGGACGAGCGCTTCGCGCCCGAGCGCCTCGTGCACCTCGCCGCGTGCGCACCAGGCCCGGCACCAGTCCTCCCAGCGCGCGATCCCGG
>Ga0179596_10000273_pt1 | contig 19151 bp, 14 predicted proteins | sample CZODoug1_1_08_16_FD_155494 | JGI IMG/M metagenome (GOLD analysis project Ga0179596, IMG submission 155494) | Vadose zone soil fungal communities from Angelo Coast Range Reserve, California, USA - CZODoug1_1_08_16fungal (Illumina Assembly) | ecosystem: Environmental > Terrestrial > Soil > Vadose...
TGCACATCCTCGGCATCCGTATCGACAACCTCACCATGGCCGATGCCTCCGAGCGCATCGTCAGCCTCATCCGCGGCGGCAAGCCCAACCAGGTCTGCTTCACCAACGCCGACTGCATGAACATCTCGGTCATCAACCCCACCTACCGCGCCACCCTCACCGCGGCCACGCTCGTGCTGGCCGACGGCATCGGCGTCCGCATCGCCGGAGCCATGCTCGACCAGAACGTCTGCGAGAACGTCAACGGCACCGACATGTTCCCCTTCCTCTGCGACGCCCTCGAACACGCCGGCATGAGCATCTACCTGCTCGGCGGACAGCCCGGAATCGCCGAGGCCGCCGCCGGTTGGATCACCGATCACTACCCCGCCCTTCGCGTCGCCGGACATGAGCATGGCTACTTCTCGAAGCAAGAGGAGCCCGCCGTCGTCGAGCGTGTCCGCCAGTCCGGCGCGGATATCGTGCTCGTCTCACTCGGCGCTCCCCGCCAGGACATCTGGATCGCCGAGCATCTCCAGGAACTCGGCACCAAGATCGCCATCGGCGTCGGTGGCCTGCTCGACTTCTACTCCGGCCGCATCCCGCGCGCACCCATCTGGCTCCGAGAGCTCGGCCTGGAGTGGTTCTATCGCTTCTACCAGGAGCCCGGTCGCATGTGGCGGCGCTACTTCGTCGGGAACGGTCTGTTCCTCTATCGAGCCTTCCGCGAAAAGCTGCGCCAATCCTCTGCCAGCGCGACTGCGAGCAGCATCCGATGATCGGTGTCATCGTCGTTCCCGGCATATCTCCCGCAATGCACGGCCTCGACGCCGACCGCTCCCTCGCGCTTCTGCCCCTGGTCGATCGCCCCGCCTTGCAGCACGTCGTGGAGTCCCTCGTCGCGCAGGATATCCTCCGCATCGAGTTCATCGTAGGCCACGCCCCCCAGCGGGTCGAGGCCCTCTTCGGCAACGGCGACCGCTGGGGCTCGCGCTTCCGCTACCACCTCGCCACGGACCCCGAACACCCCTACCGCTCCCTCCGCGTCATCCACGAGATCAAGAGCGAGGCATGGCTTCTGCTGCACGCCGAACGCTTCCCCATCGTCGACTTCGAGGCCGTCCGCCGCCACGAAACCACCCTCTACTACGAGGCCGACGAGACCATCCTCTCCGGCCCCTCCTCCCTGGACGAAGACCCCCTCGGCAGCCTGCGCTGGGGCGGAGCGGCCCGCTTCCCGCTCGGCGCCAGCATCGAAGACTTCGCCAACTTCACCCCCAAAGAGCTGAGCCGCTACTTCGAAGATCGCGCACTCGCCGGCTCCGCGACCGTACTCGCCACCGCCCGCTGGATCGACTTCGCCACCCCCGCCAACCTTCTGCTCTCGCAGACCAAGCTTCTCCAGCAGAAGCTCAAGGGCCTCACCATCAGCGGGCTTGAGCTCCAGCCCAACATCTGGGTCTCGCGCAACACCATCATCCATCCCGGCGCCACGCTCATCCCGCCCATCTACATCGGACCCAACACCCGCATCAGCGACGGCGTCACCCTCGGCCCCAACACCGTCATCGGCTCCAACTGCTTCATCGACGCCGGAACCACCATCGAAAACTCGCTCATCCTCATGGGCAGCTACGTCGGCCAGTCGCTCGAGCTCAACCAGACCGTCGTCGCCCGCACCCTGCTCGTCAACGTCCGCCTGGACACAACGATCAATGTCGCGGAAGACTTTCTTCTCGGCCGCGTCGCCAACCCGCACCTCCGCAGCCTCATGCGCCACCTCCTCCAGCCGGCCCTGGCGCTCCTGCTCTTTGTGCTGCTCCTGCCCATCTCCCTGCTCTCACTGGCCTGGTATCGCTTCGTCAAGAACATCCCCCTGACCACCGTCAAAATGGAGACCATCCCTCTTATAGACCGGCCCGCAACCGGCGAGACCTACAACCTGCCCTGCCTCGGCACCGATGCCTGGTCCACCCCGCGCAAAGCCGGCTGGGCCGCCTTCACCCGCCAGTTCCTGCCCGGCCTCATCGCCGTCTTCCTCGGCAAGATCGGCTTCGTCGGCCTGCCACCCAGAACCCGCGAGACCATCCAGAACCTGCCCGACGAGTGGCAATCGCTCTACACCGACGGCAAAAGCGGCCTCATCACCGAAGCCAGCGTAGCCTCCGCCGACCGCACCGACGAGATGCAGCTCTACCTCGCCGACGCCTACTACGACGTCCAGAACTCATGGAAGCACGACCTGAAGCTAACCCTCCGCTACTTCGCCGCCCTCATCCTCCCCCGCCCCTAAGAACCTGACTAAAAACTCAGCGTGCCCCACCTTCGACACGGTTTCATCGTGGCTAAGGTGGGATCACAACTCTCCATGGACCGCCTCAAAAATAATTCCCTCAAAAACACCAGCAAAATCACCTGTCAAGCCCCAAAACCACTCAACCATAACAAAACAAAAGAGTTCCAAATGACCTACTAGTTCCCCCAAAAGGCGCATAATTAAAACAAAGAAGAAAGCACTTGCCTCTTCTTCCATATTTTCCGCTTTTTCCCCACAATCTTTACCCTAAGCCCAATCGATACACGACTTTAGCCATAACCCCAATCCTTGCAAGAACTTGCAAGGGGTAACCCCTCACATCTCCATCAAACCAAGGAACTTACACCCAGAGATGGGGGAGGGGTCCTACCGGCTGACCAGAAGCAGCAGGGAGACGTCATCCGGAAACTCCCGCTCTCCGCTCCAGAGCTCGAGGTCCACCTTCACCGCCGCCAGCGCCTCCTGCGGAGCATGAGACGAGACGACCGATTGCAGGCGCTCCACCGGATACGGTGTCCCATCCGAGTTCAGACACGCCAGCACGCCGTCGGAGTAGAGCAGAAGACGCTCCCCCGGAGCGAGCGTCGTGACCGTCTCGTCGTAGCTCATATCCGGCCACAGCCCCACCGGAAAGCCGGTCCCACCCACCGGATACGCCTCCCCGATGGACGAAAACTGAATCGGAGCCGGATGCCCAGCCTGGCAGAAGCGAATCTCGCCCGTCTCGGTATCGAGCACCGCGTAGATCATGGTGAAGTAGCCGTCACCCTGCGGAAGGAAGCGCCGGTTCAGCTCGCTGACAACGTCCACCGGAGGCACGATCCGCTTCAGCTCCAACTGCGGATCGAACCGCACCATCGGACTGCCCGGTTGCGGCGACAGCAACTGGTTCAACGTAACCGAAAGCAGCGCGGAAGCCACCCCATGCCCCGCCACGTCAAGCTGGTAAAAAATTAGGTAGCGGTCCTGCAACATGAAGTAGTTCAGGTTATCGCCGGCAAGGTAGCTGCAAGGCAGCAACAGCCAGTCGATGGCGAAGCGCGGATGAATGTCGGAGGCGGTTGGCAGCAGGCTCAGTTGCAGCGTGGAAGCAGCCCGCAGCTCCGACTGAATCTGTTCGAAGACGGAGGTAAGCCGCTGGTTTTCGGCAGTCAGCCGCGCGTTCTCTTCCGTCAGCGCGCGGATTGAGCCTTCATGATCCAGAACGGCCTCCTCGAACACGGACGAGTCTAACACTCACCTCATCGCGGCTGAATCGGCTTTGCCGGAACACCCGCGACGACAGCACCCGCGGGAACATCACGCGTCACAACGGCATTCGCCCCCACAGTCGCGCCATCGCCAACCGTGACGCCAGGCAGCACCGTAACACCGCGCCCGATCCAAACCTCGTCGCCAATCACAATCGGCCGAGCCGCATAGCCCGAGTCGCGAATCGGCTTGTCTTCACTCCGTAGATGGTTCGCGTCGCGCAAGCTCGAGTATTCGCCGATCATCGAGCCCTTCCCGATGCTGATCCCAGCCATCGCAGCGAGATGAACCCCGCGCGATATCACCACCCGGTCCCCAACCGAAATCCTGGCTTCGCCCTGCGTCTCAAGATAGAGAGACGGAAACAGAAAGCACCCTTCACCGAACTGAATCTGACGCGAACCAAACACCTGCGCTTTGCCCAGCACGACCACCGAATCCGGCAGCTTCGGCGCAAGTTGACTCGCCAGATGCGCATGCGCATAGAGCCTTCCAAGCGACTCGCGCAGATCGCGTGTCCCGCGCAGCACCCAGTGAATCGGCGTCCCGATCAGCGCCTTGATCACCATGGTCTCGGCGGCGAGAACCGCCCTCCGCGCGTGTCCTTCCAGGCCTGCTCCATCAGCGCCAGCAGCACCCGATAGCGCTGGCCGCGATCCTTCCGCTCAGGCTTCGAGCTGAACATATTGCGGACGATCGTGATCCGGTACATGATCGACTCGACCTCCTTCGCCAGCCACGCCTTCACGCCGTGATGCTTGCGATAGTAGAGCAGCATCGACCGCATCCGCCACATGACCACCTGCGCCGCGACGGACGAGAACGCCAGCGTCTTCACCCGCTTCGACGACTCGCCGCCCCAATGCACGACAACAACGTCGGGCCAGTACCAGATGCTGTACCCTGCATCCTTGATGCGCTTACAGAGGTCGACCTCCTCGTAATAGAGGAAGAAGATGGGATCGAACAACCCGACCTTAGCCAGCACCTCGGGCCGCACGATACAGAATGCGCCCGGCACCCAATCCACCGAAGCAGCCTCCATCGGATCGGCCCAGGTGCGGTCGAAGTCGCCGAAGAAGCGGCTCTTGGAGAACTGTCCGGCGAGGCCAGTCATCACAATCAGGTCGCCGAGGATCGTGTGGAACGAGCGCGCCGAAGGCTGCCATCCGCCATCGCGTCCGATGAGCCTTGCGCCACCGAGACCGCAGTCCGGCGTCTCGTCCATATGCCGGATCGCCAGGTGCAGCGCGCCAGGCTCGAAGAACGCGTCCGAATTGAGCAGAATGTGGTATCGGCCACGAGCCTGCTCGAGCGCGACATTGTTGCCCACGCCGAAGCCGAGGTTGGTCTCCGAACGGAAGAGCTTGACTGCGGGAAACTCCGCCGCAACCATCTCCGCCGAACCATCCGAGGAGGCGTTGTCGACGACCAGGATCTCGGTGCCGAGACCTGCCGTCTCGCGCAGTACGGAGATCAGGCACTCGCGCAGCACCTCGCACGTATTGAACGAGACGATGACGATCGAGACGTCGATTCCCAAAGCAATTGGCTGCACAGTGGGATCAGTATACTCAAGCACTAGCGGCCTTCCGGTACACTTGGGGAAAGTCAAAGCAGCCGGGAAACGAAGCAACCATGGGTCTGGAAGCAGCGAAGAGTCAGGAGACCGCCGAAGTTCCCGTCATGAAGGCCCTCGAGAAGAAGGCTCTCAGAGCCTCCTTCTGGTCAGTCCTCGAATACGGTTCCGGCACAGGGCTGCGTGTGGTCTCGAGCCTGGTCCTTACCCGCCTGCTTGCGCCAGCGTACTTCGGCGAGATGACCCTCGTCGCTACTCTGATCGTCGGCATCAACCTGCTCTCGGACATCGGACTCGGCCCCAGCGTCATCCAGTCCAAGCGTGGCGACGAACCTGACTTTTTGAACACGGCATGGACCCTGCAGGTGATTCGCGGCGTCGCGCTGTGGTTGATCGCACTCGTCATCGCATGGCCGATGGCTGCCTTCTACCGCAACCATCATCTGCTCTACCTGCTGCCGGTACTGGCCTTCAGCAACGTCATCAGCGGCTTCAACAGTACGAACCTGCTCTCGCTCTCGCGGCACATGGGCGTGCGCAGGCTGTTCGCCATCGACGGCAGCATGTCGGTCGTCTCGTTGGTGACGACCATTATCTGGGCGCTGATCTGGCCTTCGGTCTGGGCCATCGTCGCAGGGCAACTGGTCGCGAGCGTCTACCGGCTGATCCTGAGCCATACGCAGCGCGTCGCACCAGGTATCCGCAACTCGTTCCGCTGGGACAAGGAGTCGCTGCATAGCATCGTCCACTTCGGCAAGTGGATCCTGATTGGCACAGCCTTCTTCTTCTTCGCCTCGCAGGCCGACCGGCTGATCCTCGGCAAGCTCATCACGTTGACGCTGCTGGGCGTCTACGGACTCGCGTACCAGCTCTCCGACCTGCCGCGACAGGTATTCCTGTCACTCGGCTCGCGAGTCGCGTATCCGTTCATCGCGAAGATCATCCACCTGCCCCGCGAAGAGTTTCGCGTGAAGTTCCTGCGTTACCGGCTCTACTCGCTGGCGCTGGGCGGCGGACTGCTGTGCATGATGATTACGTTCGGCGACCTCATCATCACGCACCTGTACGACAAGCGCTACCACGAGGCCGCGTGGATGATCCCGATCCTCGCCCTAGGCCTGTGGCACACGCTGCTCTATACAACGACGCTGCCGGTGCTCTTCTCGCTCGGCAAGGCGAAGTACAACGCGTACGGCAACGCGGCCTACGCGATTGCGGTGGGGATTGGCGTGTGGACCGCATACCACTTCTTCGGGATGCCCGGCGCGGTCATCGCAGTCGCTGCCGGAGACTTCCCGATGTACCTCGTCGTCCTGATTGGCGCGACGCGCGAGGGCATCCGGCCACTGAAACAGGATCTGCTGATGACGCTGGCCTTTGTGGCGCTGCTCTTCTCCTGCCTGTTCGCCCGCTCCATGCTGACATCGTGGCATCCGATTCTGCCTGCGAGGCAGGCTCTGCGGCAGAGGGTCGTTCCGATGTATCCTGCAACTCTCTCAGGAGTCGTCGATGCCGTCTGATGGAATCAGCGTAGTGAACCAGTACGAGGTGATCCTCGTGGCGCCCAACGTCTCCGAACAGATGGGCGGCGAAGCAATCAAGGCGCTGCAGATCTACCTGGAGCTGGCGAAGCAGGGCGTGCGCGTGCACCAGATAACGCATGTGCGGGTGAAGGCTGAGTTGGACCACAAGTTCCCCAACATGAGCGTCTCGTTCTTGCCGGATACGCGGCTGGAAAAACTGCTGTACCGCAGTCCGCTCTTCGAACAGATGCTGAACCGCACGTTTCTGAAGGCTGCCATGAAGCGGGTTGCGGAGTTGCTCGTATCGAACCCCAAGGCAGTCGTACACCTGACGTCGCCGGTCTCGCCGATCCTGCGCTACCCGTCACTGCCGACCAGCCACACAGTCATCGGGCCGATCAACGGCAACATTCACTATCCGCCGGGCTTTCGTGACCGCGAGACGCGCTCGTACAAGGTGCGACGATGGCTACATGGGATCATGCAGGCTCGCAACCGGATTCTGCCCGACGGTAAGCGGCAGGCTGCTGCTCTACTGGTCGCGGGCGGCAAGCGAACGTACGACTCGCTACGCATGGGCGGCTGCACGGACAAGCAGTTCGTCGACTCCATCGACAGCGGCGTGCAGGACCGGCTTGCGGCTCTGCCACGCATCCAGCACAAGGGCACGAACCCGCGCTTACCATAATGGCCGGCTGGTCGAGCACAAGGGCACCGACCTCATCATCAAAGCGCTGATGCTGACCAAACTGCCGATCGAGCTGACCATCATCGGCCGAGGACCGGAGCTACCGAAGATGCGCGCGATGGTCGCGGAGCTGGGGCTCGAGAACCGCGTGATCTTCATCGAGTGGGTCGCGAACCACGACGATCTCGCGGAGATGCTGCGACAGTATCGCGGGTTCGTCTTCCCGAGCCTGGCCGAGGCCAACGGCATCGTCGTGCAGGAGGCGATGGTGCAGGGCATGCCGCTGATCGCGTGTGACTGGGGTGGGCCGTCGTTGCTGGTGACGCCGGAGACGGGCTTCCTGATTCCTGCACGCGACGAACAGTTCGTGGTGCAAGAGCTGGCGGCGAAGATGGACCTGCTGGCGACGGACTGGGAGCTGGCGGAGAAGATGTCGATTGCGGCACGGAAGAGGGCGCTGGACCGGCACTACATCTGGTCGGAGATCATCAAGGAGTGGCGAACCGTCTACGCACGGATCGCTCCGAAGTAACACCACTTACGCAGGGAACATCAGGCTCAGATAGCGCTCCGTGATGGAGTCGGCGTCGAAGCGTGCGAGAGCTTCGGGTGGAATCGTCTTGCGCGCTCCGGAGAAGACACGCTCGATGGCCTCGGCCAAGGCGGTGGGGTCGTCCATCGGAACCATCTCGCCGTAGGCTCCGTTGGCCAGGATCTCCGCTGGTCCGCTGGGGCAGTCGGTGGAGACGACCGGCGTGCCAAGCGTAAGGGCCTCCATCTGGGCGACCGGCATCCCTTCCCAGTTCGACGACATGGCAAAAACCGCTGCACGAGCCATGTAGGCCGCGGGATTCGCCACAAAGCCTGGCATGGAGACATCCGCGGTGAGCCCTAGTTCGGCGACCAACGCGGTGAGGTGTTCGCGCTCCGAGCCTTCGCCCAGAATGAGCAGCTTCGCTTCCCTGCTCGCTCGCACCTTCGCGAAGGCGTGCAGGAGATTCGGGAAGTTCTTCTGGGTCTCGAGACGGCCGATGGCGAGGATGACCGGTGATGCTCCGGGCGAGAACCATGGGTCGTCGAGCGGCTCAGCGGCGGACGCGAAGAGGCGCGTGGCGGCGATGGGGTTGTAGATCGTCAGGACCTTGTCGCGGGCGAGGCCGCTGACCCGGCACATGTCGTCGGCGACGCCGTTCGAGACGGCAATGATGGCGTCGGCCAACGGGTAGATGCGATGCGTCGTCCAACGGATGACCATGGAGCGGAGGCTGAAGCGGCTGGTGTTGGCGATGTCGGACGAGAGCGTGGTGTGCTCGGAGAGGAGTAGGCGCGTGGGTACTCTGGCCAGAGCACGTGCGATGCAGGCGGTCTCGTTGGCGAAGTGCGTGGCGGAGAGGACTGCATCCGGGCGGCGCGTGCTGAGGTAATCCCGCAGCTTGGCGATGCGCTGGAGCGGACTGTGCGCGTTGAGCTTCACCAGCTCTACGCCCGCTGGGAGGAGCTTCTCGAAGGGCGAGTAGATGAGCAGGTCGAGTACGAGGTCGACGGCAACGCCACGATGGAGGAAGCCACGGATGAGATCGAACATGACCCGCTCGACGCCACCGTTGTAGAGCGTGTGCATGTAGATCGCGACGCGTTTCTCTGTGGCCATCGGTGCGGTCGTTCTCCTGAGCGTTGCGTTATGTGTAAACCCTGAGCAGAGGCCGTTGCGGTGCAGCCTTGGCGGTGTCTGCCTGCGCGAGCCTGTGGACCGGGAAGCGAGCCAACCCAACCGCCTGCGCCCAGCCCATGAGGAAGAAGAAGAGCGGATAAGTCTGGGCACCGAGAAAGACTGTGGCGATGATAAAGGCTACTCCCACGAGATACCCGAAGAGCGTGAGAACAAAGTGGCGGTCTTCGGCGGTCTTCACGCGTCCGGCCTGCGTAAGGAGCGCAATCGCCGCCTCCAGCAGCAGCAGGCAGAAGCTGATGCCACCGATGTAGCCCTGCGTGACCCAGACGAAGAGGTACTCGTTGTCGATCGAGACCTGGCCGTGGATGCGGGGGAAGGTGCTGCCCCATCCCCAGGCGCCGCCGGTCTGGGCGACGGGGATGTAGTTGTCGAGCAGCTCGGCGCGGTACTGCGCGGTCTCGCGCTCGGAGCCGTAGTCGACGCGAGGGCCGCTGATGTACTCCTTCGAGATGATGTAGGCGGGCGTGCCGATACCTACCAGCAGACCGACCACTAGGATCGCCCGCTTCTGCGGGTACCTTGCCCGTCCGATGGAAGCGACACAGATGGCGAGGAGGGTGCCGATCCACGGCCCGCGTGCCTGGGTCATGAAGAGGATGAGCAGAAGACCGCCGACGGCCCACCTGGCACGCTTCAGGCGGACTGGGATGATGACCTTGCCCGATCGCTCCTCGTAATGCGTGGTGGCCAGCCAGAGGGCGAGCAGGAAGCCGAAGGCGAAGACGGTGCCGGCAAGCTCGGACTGCGCGAAGGGACCGGCGACGCGACCGAATCCCCAACGGATCTGCGTCACCCAGCCGCTCCACTGGGTGGGGAAGAAGTGGTTCCATATGCGGGCGAAGGGGTTGTTCTTGAAGACATACTCCCAGGTAGAGACAACGGCGGCGGCGACCATGAGCCAGATGATCTTCAGGCTGGCTTCGATGCGGCCGTTCTTGTACTCCATCAGCAGCTTGCCGGCCATGTAAGGCGCAAGCCCGGTGAGCAGGGCGTTGAACCAGATGAAGTAGGAGTCGGTGATGCGGCCCCCGAGACGGTCGGCGTAGCCCACGGAGAAGAGGAAGATGGCAAGCCAGATGTCGGCGCGGGAGAAGCGCCAACGCGGCAGATCGAACCAGGCCATGCCGATGCCGAGCCCCAGGAAGGCTGCGTCGAGGAAGTTGAGGGAAGGCAGGGGACGCGCTGTCCAGAAGTAGTATGTGGGCAAAAGCAGCATGGTGGGCAGAACCACCGATTGCAGGGCGTACTGCGTACCTCGGGTAAACACCGCCACGAGACAGGCGAAGAGCGGGATGAGGACGATGATCTCCATGTTGGTGTGCGCCGCCGGCGGAGCGGATCGCCGACACCTCCGAGTATATGCACAGGCGGGCTTTGGCCCACTTTTGTGGGATGGTGCTCCGCTGCGTTTCACGGTATCAAAGAATGGGCAGGGCGAAGTTTTCCGGTAGCAAAAGCTGGGGGTGCGACTACGATCAGAAGAGATATGCACTCCAAACCCCGTGGAGATTGAGTAGAAGGATGAATTCCGCCATCTTGAAGCAGTCTCCGGAGCTCCCGCGCGACCAATCCTCGGACTCCGCACGTCCCGAGGGATTCTCGCTGGACCTGAAGCGCAGCTTCAAGATGCACCGAAAGCTTGCGATCACAGTCGCGACCGCAGTGGCAGCCCTGCTCTTGGCCTATGGGCTGAGCCGGCGTCCTTACTACGAGACCCATGCGCTGATCTACGTGCAGCCTGTGAAGGCCAAGCTGAGCACCGACAACAACGCCGCGACCTACGATCCGGCACGTTACGACACCTACATCCAGCAACAGCTACAGACGATTACACGGTCGGACATTCTGCTTGAGGCGCTGAGCAAGCCCTCTACCCTGGCGTGGCGGTTTCCGGGCGAGACCGACGACGCGGCCGTCACGCGGCTACAGCAGGACCTGAAGGTGGGGCGCGATCAGGGCAGCTATCAGCTCTCCATCGCACTGGCTGGCAACAATCCGGGGGCGATCGCCGGTATGGTGAACGCCATCTGCGATGCGTACATCCACGGCGAGCGCTCCGACGAGCTGGCGCAGAGCGACCAGCAGCTTCAGATCCTGAAGACGGAGCGTGAGCGTCTGCGCACGATGCTGAACAGCGACCGCCAGGAGCAGGCGGTGTTGAGCGCGGCGCTTGGCGTAGCGGATACGACCGGCGATACGACGAATCCGTTCGATGTGCAGTTGACCGATCTGCGGGCGCAGTTGGCGTCGGCGACCGCAGCGCATACGGTGGCGGCAGCACAACTGTCCTCGGTCTCCTCGAGCGGTTCGGACAGCTCCGAGGGGCTGAAGGCCGCGGCTGAGGACGCCTCGGCGACCGACCCGGGACTCGCGTCGTTGAAGCAGACGATCAGCCAGAGGCGCAGCGTGCTGGTGAGCCAGATGGCCGGGCTGACGCCGAAGAATCCGCTGTACAAACAGGATCAGGACGAGCTGACGCGACTGGACCAGTGGCTGGATGCCGCGGCCAGCGAGGTGCGGAACAAGACCGCTCATCAACTCCAGGAAAAGCTGAAGCTGGAGTCGAACCGGACAGCAGCCTTGCAGTCGCGGCTCGAAGGTGAGCTGGCCCAGAAGGCTTCGGCGGCGACCGGTGCGACGCCGAAGCTGCAGCGCGCGGCGGATCTGGCGCTGGACGTTACGCGCGTGCAGACTCACTTTACCGAGATCGATAGCACGATCAACGCGATCGAGCTGGAGAAGAGTACCTCGGGTCTGGTGCATATTCTGCTGCCTGCGGCTGCGCCTGAAAAGCCGAAGAGCAGCAAGAAGAACTTCATCCTGGCGGGCGCGCTGCCGATCGGGATCCTGATGGGTCTGCTGGCCGCGGCGCTCCGGCTGAAGCTGGATACGAAGGTCTACATCGCTGCGGATGTGAGCCGCGTGCTGGAGTTCAAGCCGATGGCTGTGCTTCCGCATCATCGCGACGTGAAGTCGTCGGTGATGGACGAGTTCATGCTGCGGCTGGTCGCTGGTGTCGATCAGGCGCACCGCGCGGGCGGGGCGAGAACCTTCGTGTTCACGGCGGCTTCGCCGGGGACGAGCATCTCCAAGATGGTTGCGACGCTGGCCCGGAAGATCGAGCGCTTCGGCTACACGACGATGATCGTCGATGCGTCAGAGATCATGAAGCATGTCGCACCGCCGAAGGAAGAGATGGCTTATCTGATGGGCGATGGGCATGTCGCCAAGGCTTCGAGCCGCATTGCACCGGCGCGGCGCGACAACTACGTGATCGGCAACTTCGCGCGGATGAGGTCGAACATCGATCTGCTGTTCGTTGAGGGACTGCCTTTGCTTACCTCGGCGGAGACGGAGTTCGCGGCGCGGCTCTCGGACATTACGGTGCTGGTTGCGGAGTCTGACCGGACGACGCGCGGCGCGCTGGCGAACTCGCTTGCGCTGCTGAAGCGGCTTGGCGTTCCAGGCGTTGCTGCTGTGCTGACCAAGGTGAAGCTGCGACATGCGGACGATGAGTTCCTGGCGGTGGTGCAGGACGTCGAGGCGAGGCAGGCGGGAATGCCGGAGCAAGAGCCGATCGACTTCGAGACCAAGACAGAGCGGGTTCAACTGCGCGAAGAGCGTGAGGTTTACTCGCGCGAGTAAGGTTTCTACATGCGAGCGTTGTGTCTGGTTCTGAGTGTGGCGGTTGTCGGTCTGGTCGCGGCTGCCGCTGTGACGATCTATCGCGTGCGGGAAGAGACGCAGAACGTTCTGGACACGCAGAAGCTGGCGCGGACGCTGGAGACGATCCGGACGAGCACTCCAACGGACCGCAAGGTGCTGAAGGTGTTGTTCTACGGACAATCGATTACCAAGAGCGGTTGGGACAAGCTGGTTCAGGAGCATTGGAAGCAGCGTTATCCGAACACGGTCTTCGTGGTGGAGAATCGTGCGATTGGCGGGTTTCCGACGCAGGATCTGGAGAGGACGACCGAAGAGGATCTCCAGGCGTTCTATCCGGATCTGATTGTTTTTCACGACTACGGCGACCACCGGGCTTACGCGCGGATCATTCGCATGTTTCGTTCGCTGACCGCCGCGGACATCCTGGTCCAGACCGACCATGGTGACGTGATGCCGGAGCCGGTGTGCCGGGAGGGGCTGGCGCTGGGGCGGCCGGCGGGGTGCGCGGGGTGGTTCTGGGTGCATCAGCGGGAGTGGCACGATGCGATGTCGTACCACAAGATTCCTGCTCTCGGCCGCAGATACGGGCTGGCTGTCGAGCCGCAGAGGCAGTGGTGGCGGGACTACCTGCTGCGGACAGGGACCGCTCCGCAGGCTCTGCTGGCGGACAACGTGCATCCGAACGGCGCAGGCAAGGCGCTGATGGCGGACCTCTTCAACCAGTACTTCGACTCGCTCGTCGATGGGTGGCACGGCGAGCATGGGACGGGTGTTACTACGCTGCCAGTCTCGCCGGTGGTGCGGTTCGAGGGCACGCGGCTGGAGATGGTGAGCGACCATCCGGTGACCGTTGCTCCTTCGGTTACGGTGGATGGGACGCCGGCTCGGCAGCTTGATGGCTGCTGGATGGCGACGCGGGCGACCGAGCTCGATACCGGGCGCGATTGGCCCGCGGTGAGGCGGGTGGAGCTGGTGCGGGACCATACCGCCGAGGAGTGGACGGCTACGCTGTCGCATTTCTCGGCTGACGATTCGGACTTCGACTTCACACTTACGGGCTCGGTCTCGGGGCCGCAGGGTGAGGGGCGCGGGTCGCGGGACTATGTGAGCCGGTCGGGCGCGCTTCGGATTGCGGCGATCGACTGGATGCCCGCCCGGGCTTTCCGGGAGACTCAGGTTCCGCTGCGGGATCCGTTTGTGGCGACGTGGTCGGTGGTGCCGGTTTGCGGTGTGGCTCCCGAGGTGGTGGGTGGGACGTACCGGTATGTGCTGGCTGCCGGGTTGACGCCTGGGCCTCATGTCGCTCAGGTGAGCGGTGAGGTGGCGGGGCGGTTCCTGGTCTATCAGCCCCTGCTACGGTAGTCCCCTCCCCCTCCCATCTCTGGGCGTAAGTTATTTGGTTTGATGGAGATGTGAGTGGTCTCCCCTTGCAAGTTCCTGCAAGGATTGGGGTTATGGCTAAAGTCGTGTATCGATTGGGCTTAGGGTAAAGATTGTGGGGAAAAAGCGGAAAATACGGAAGAAGAAGCAAGTGCTTTCTTCTCTGTTTTAATTATGCGCTTTTTGGGGGAACTAGTAGGTCACTGCTATCTGTATGGAAATGTTGGGGTTAGGTGGTTTTGGGGCTTGACAGGTGATTTTGCTGGTGTTTTTGAGGGAATTATTTTTGGGGGCCCTATATCCCAGGAGCTAGGTCGTGTTCGACGAAGTAGTTTGGAGCGTTACGGACATGAAGCGAGAGCATACCCCAGGGGCTAAAGCCCGTGTTTTCGGCATCTTGTGAGACCCAAGGCTAAAGCCTTGGGCTACCTAGAAGCGAAAACGCAGGCAAGGACGATTCGTTAGACACTGCTTAGTGGGTGGTCCAGGTTAGGACGGTCATGGAGAAGGGTGGGACCTGGTAGGCGGCGTGGGGGTCGAAGGTTTGGAGGGTGGTTTCCTTGATTGCTACCTTGGCGGTAGCCTCGTTGGTGTCGTCGATCTGGGCGGAGGTTAGGACTGAGAGTTTGACGGGGCCGGTGGGGGTGTCGCCTGAGAGGGTGACGGGCAGGGACTGGGTGCGGCTGAGGTTGAAGACGATGAGGCTGCGGTGAGCGCCCTCTGCGAAGGCGAAGGTTTGTAGCAGGTGGGCCTGGTCGATCTGGACGTTGTCGTTGGTGCTGAGGGGCTGTTTCCAGGTGGGGTTGGCCCCGGTGACCGTGATGCCGAGCATGTTCGAGAGCAGGGACTGGTTCGCCAACTGCTCGGCCAGATAGATGGGGCGGCGGCGGTTGGTGGTACCGCCCATGTCGACGACTGCGCCGAAGAGGGGGACGGTCTCGTTCGAAGGCTTGCCGGTGGTGTTGTAGAAGCCGTTCTGGAAGCCGGGGAGAGCCCAGATGGACTGGGTGGTGACGCCCAGGTCGCGGAGCATGAGGAGCATGTGTTCGACGACGGTAATGCCTCCAGCGATGGAGGGCACGGCGCGGTTGACGCTGGCCTGGGAAGCGGTGCCGTCGGCGGTGCCGAGGTTGACCTCGTAGACGGCGAGCTTGGCGGGGCGGGGGGCGTGAGCGGCTGCGTCGGCCTGCTGGTACATGAGGCCGGTGGGCAGGGAGTCGTGGCGCTCGGGCTCGGCGAACATGGGGCCGAAGATGGCCTCGTTGGAGCTGTCGTCGTTGAAGTGGTTGAAGAGGTAGGGGGCGGCGGCGGTGGAGTCGTAGGCGCCGGAGTGGGCGAGCTCCTGACGGGTCCAGTCCGGGACCTCGGCGAAGGTGCCGATGACGAGGTCAAAGCGGGAGGCGGGGTAGAAGGGCGCGCTGCGGGCGGCCTGGAAGATCTGGCGGGCGTGCTCGCCGTAGACGACAGGGTCGGCCATGGCGGCGCCGGCAAAGATGGAGGCGTTCCACTCTTCGTTGCCTAGTTCGAGGTGGATGGTCGGAAAGACCTCAGTCCAGGGGATGAGCTGGCCGGCGGCGGCGCGTTTGGAGCCGTAGGGGGTGCCGGGAGGGCCGGCGAGGTACTCGATGAGGTGGCGGGTCTCCTCAGTCGAGATGGCGGAGGGCATGCTGAACCAGGGCTCGGCGCCGATGGTTTTGCAGAGGAGGAGGAACTCGGGCAGGCCCGTGGGGATGACGTCCTGCTCGGCGTTGCGCTCGCTCCAGCCGGCGCGCTGGCGGGCGTAGAGGGGCGCGATGAGGTTGTCGATGGAGCTACCAAGGTGGTCGCCGTCCTGATAGCGGAGGATGCCGGGGTGAAGCTGGGTGAGGGTCGTGACGACCTCGTCGCGAAAGGCGGTTGGGTTGGCTGGAGTGCGCGCCGTGACGAGGGCGACATCGTCGAGTAGGGTGGTGGCTCCGCCGACTCCGAAAGAGAGGGTGACGGTGCCTATGATGTTGTGCTCGTTGGCGGTGAAGTCGATGGTGTAGTCCTTCCAGCCAGTTGTGAGGGTGAGCTGGCGGGAGAGGAGGGATTCAGACTGGCCGTTGGCGTCGCGGTGGAGGCTGATGTTGAGGAGCTTGTTGCCACCGAGGCCCTTGGCCCGGAAGGTGAGGCTGTAGCCTCCGTGGAGCTGGACGAAGGAGTGGCCGCTGAGCGAGTCGAAGTAGGAGTTGATGCCGGCGTTCTGGCCGGGAATCTCCGCGGTGAGGCGTAGGGCCTGCTTGCCGAGGGTTTTGGGGGAGAGGTCCCTGGTCTCAGTGGTGACGGTTCCGCCGGCCCAGGTGCCGGGCCACCAGCCTGCCTCGGCCTTGCCGGGGATGGTCTTGCGGACGACGACGAAGTCTCCGGGGGTGGGCGCGGTGCGGAGGCGGTCGAAGTGGAGGCTGATACCATCGTTGCTGAGGTTGGGGTTGGCGGCGTCCTGCTGGGTGACGATGCCGGTGGCGCCGACAGCGGAACCGGAGATGAACTCAAACTGCGCGCCCTGGAGGAAGTTGGCGGGCCACTGGCTCCACTGGTTGGCCTCGGTACAGCGGGTGCTGGAGGCGGTGGCGCAGTGGATGATGGACTGCCAGGTCTCGCCCTCGAAGCCGGGGTTGGAAGAGACGAGATTGCGGAGCATCTGGCCGGAGTCGTAGAAGGTCTCGCCGCCGATGTTGATGCCGAAGCGCTTGACGTCGGAGTGGATGACGTTGCGGCCGATGTGAATGTCGGTGACAGTGGTCGTGGTGGTGGACTGCGCCGAATCCGCGATTCCCGTAGAGTGCGCCAGATTGCGCTGGCAGCCGATGAGTATAAGAAGAGCCAGGGCCGGGAGGAATCGAAAGAAGGGGATAGATGGCATAATGATGCAGCCATTATCCCTTCTTTCGTTACCAATGGGTGAGATGAAAGAAACATTAGTCACCAACTGGATAGAACGGAAGCAGGCAGGATAGAGTTTTGGCCGGCGGCGGCTGGTTGGCGTGACCTATGATGAGGGATGGCCAGTTGGCGTGAGGGAATGCGATGAGGTTGGGGAATCGAATCTCGCTGGTGGGGCTTTTGTTGGCAGTCGGCGTGTGTCAGGCGCAGGACGCGACACCGCAGTTGCAGCCGAACCCGGATATGGTGCTGAAGGCGTTTGAACCGGCGGCAGACCAAGCCTATGAGCTGGGACGCGGTGACGTGATCTCAGTCGAAGTGATTGGACGGCCGGAGCTGACGGGCAAGCATACGATCGGGCCGGACGGGAACATTACGCTGCCGATCGTGGGGTCGATCAAGATTGCGGACCAGACACGGGAGAAGGCCGCCGAGCTGATTCGGGATGCGTTGAGCCCCTACTATGCGGGGACGACGGTTTCGATTGGGGTGGACCAGTACACGTCGAACAAGATTCTGCTGCTGGGTGCGGTGGAGCATCCGGGGGTGATGCTGTTTGAGGGGCCGCCTACGCTGCTGGAGGTGATCTCGCGGGGTGGGGCGCAGTTGCAGGCTGGTGGAACAGCCAGTGGGCTGGTCGATGCGAGTCCTTCGACGCGGCCGGTACCGGTACCCGAAGAATGCATGATCTACCGGGGCAGCCAGACGATGATTACGGTGCAGTTGCAGCGTCTGCTGGATGAGGGCAGCTCGCTGGCGAATATGCGGCTGAAGCGGGACGACGTGGTGTATGTGCCGGGGCAGACGAAGTATGTGTCGGTGCTGGGGATGGTGGGGCACCCGGGGAATCTGCGACTGGATGCGCGGTCGACGCTGCCGCAGTTGCTGACGGAGGCGGGCGGGCCGACGGAGCTGGCAGGGAAGAATCCGAAGATCCAGATTATTCACCGGGGTAGCGCGGGAGCTCCGGGGAGGACGCAGGTGATTGCGTACAAGGACTTGCTGACGCCGAGAATGCTCGATCTGACGTTGCAGAGCGGGGATATCATCTTTGTGCCGGAGAGCGGGTTCAATGGGGTAGGGTATGCGATCTCCAAGATAACGCCGCTGGTGCAGGTGTTTACCGTGAGTTCTTTGTTGAAATAGGCTGGGGGCGTTGCAGTGTTTGAGAATATTCGCGAAGACTGGCGCAGCCATAACGGGCAATGGAATCGGCATGGGTTCTGGGTGCTGGTCGTCTACCGGTTTGGGCGGTGGCGGTACACGATTCGGCCTCGGGTGGTGCGGGCGCCGTTTTCATTTGTCTATAAGGTGATGAAGTTCTGGTCGGAGATGCTGCTGCAGGTGGAGCTGCCTTGCGAAGCGGTGATTGGGCGGCGGTTGGTGATCGAGCATATTGGGGGGATCGTCATAAGCGGGGATGCTGTGCTGGGAGATGATTGCACGCTGCGGAATGGCGTGACCGTGGGGCTGCGGCGGAAGGGCACGCGGGGGTCGCCGCGGATTGGAAACAGGGTGGATATTGGTGCGGGGGCGAAGATTCTGGGCGAGATTGTGATTGGGGACGACGTCGCGATCGGCGCGAATGCGGTAGTGCTAAGCGATGTGCCTTCGGGGTCGATTGCGGTGGGAATTCCGGCGGTGGTAAGGCCGATGAAGACGGGAGGGGCTTGATGCTGCTCTCGGTGGTGGTGATTGGGCGGAATGAGGGGGAGCGGCTGGCGGCTTGTTTGCGGTCGGTCGCGCATATGCGGCGGGATGGGTTTGAGGTCGAGACGGTGTATGTCGACTCGGGCTCGGTGGATGGGAGCGTGGAGCTGGCGGAGGCGATGGGGGCTCGAGTAGTGGCGCTGTCGCCGGAGAGGCCTTCGGCTGCGCTGGGGAGGAATGCTGGTTGGCGGGCGGGGCGGGGTGAGATGATTCTGTTTCTCGATGGCGATACGGTGCTCGATCCGGAGTTTGTCGCCGGGTCGCTGCCGGAGTTTGCCGCGCCCGAAGTTGCGGTGGTTTGGGGGCATCGGCGGGAGGCGCATACGGAGCGGTCGATGTATGTGCGGATACTCGATCTGGACTGGATCTATGCGGCTGGGTTTACGGCTTATTGTGGTGGCGATGCGTTGATGCGGCGGGAG
>Ga0179596_10000274_pt1 | contig 19141 bp, 16 predicted proteins | sample CZODoug1_1_08_16_FD_155494 | JGI IMG/M metagenome (GOLD analysis project Ga0179596, IMG submission 155494) | Vadose zone soil fungal communities from Angelo Coast Range Reserve, California, USA - CZODoug1_1_08_16fungal (Illumina Assembly) | ecosystem: Environmental > Terrestrial > Soil > Vadose...
CCTCCATCCGCTCCGGGGAGGGACCGTTCGGGGCCGCGTCGCAGGGGGCGATCTCGGCCGGATCTATGGCTTGCGCTACATCCATGAACGAAACATGAACATTACGCGCGCGACTGTCAAGGGCTCTTCCGGCCCACGTTCTACCGCAGCAGCATACCCAGCACCGCATTCAACCGCTGCCGCCCCTCGGCGGTGGCCGTCAGCCGCTCCGCATCCAGCGTAACGAAGCCGCCTTCGATCAGCCGCGCCAGCCCGGTGGGATCGAGCAGCGTCTCGAGTTCGGTGCCCAACTCCGTCCGGAACCGCGCGCGCGGGATGCCCTCCGCCAGGCGCAACCCCATCATGACCAGTTCGGCCAGCCGGTCCTCGGCGGGGATCGACGGCATCTCCTGGGTGCCGTGGCCGGCGGCTTCGACGGCGGTAAGCCAGGTCTCCGGTGCCCGGAATTGCCGGGTCGCGCGCTTTTCCCCGTCGAGCGTCAGTCGGCCATGGGCGCCGGGGCCGATGCCGAGGTAATCGCCGTAGCGCCAATAGGTCAAATTGTGCCGGCTGGCCTCGCCCGGGCGCGCATGGTTGGAAATCTCATAGCCGGGCATGCCGGCGGCGGCGAGCCGGTCCTGGGTCAGCTCGAACAGGGCGGCCGCCAGATCCTCGTCGGGCACTACGAGATCGCCGCGCGCATGGGCGGTGTGAAACGCGGTGCCGGGCTCGATGGTCAGCTGATAGACCGACAAATGGCTGCCGGCGAGGCTGATCGCCTGCTCCAACTCGGCCGCCCAGCCGGCCTCGGTCTGATCCGGCCGCGCATAGATGAGGTCGAAGGAATACCGGTCGAACAGCCGCGCCGCCAAGGCGATCGCGGCGATCGCCTCGCCCGCCGAATGGCCGCGCCCCAGGAATTTCAGATCCCGGTCGTTCAGCGCCTGCACGCCCAGCGAGACGCGGTTGACGCCCGCCAACCGATAGGCCTGGTAGCGGCCCGCCTCGATCGAGGTCGGATTGCCTTCCAGGGTAATCTCGACACCCGCCGCCATCGGCCAATGCCCGGCGATGCGGTCCAGCACCGCCGCCACCGTCTCGGGCGGCATCAGCGACGGCGTGCCGCCGCCGAAGAACACCGAGGTGACGGCCCTGTTGGTTCGACCGACCAGACTTGCCCAATAGTCGATTTCGGCCAGCAGCGCCGCCCGCCAGCGCGCCTGATCGACCGTCTCGCGGACATGGCTGTTGAAGTCGCAATACGGGCATTTCGACAGGCAGAACGGCCAATGCACATAGAGGGCGAAGCCGGCCTCCTCGCCCGCCGCCGTTTCGGCTGGCGACATTTCGACCGGCGTTTGGGTCAGCGCCGGAAACATGCCTCGACCAGCTGGTTGAAGGCACGGGCGCGATGGCCGATGCGGTGCTTCACCGCCGGATCCAGCTCGCCGAACGTCTGGTCATAGCCATCGGGCATGAAGATCGGGTCGTAGCCGAAACCCAGCGTGCCGCGCGGCGGAAACACCAGACGACCCTCGATACGGCCTTCGAAGCTTTCGACATGGCCATCCGGCCAGGCGAGCGCCAGCGCCGAGACGAAGGCGGCGCGCCGGTCCGTCGAGCCGGTCGCTCCCTCGCGCCCCGCCAACTCACGTTCCGCCAACTCGCGCTCCACCCTGGCCATGGCGAAGCCGAAATCCTTGTCCGGCCCGGCCCAGCGGGCCGAATACAGCCCGGGGGCGCCATCCAGCGCCGGTACCACCATTCCGGAATCATCGGCGAGGGCCGGCAGCCCCGTCGGTCCCGCCGCGGCCTGGGCCTTCAGGACCGCGTTCTCGATGAAGGTGGTGCCGGTCTCTTCCGGTTCGGGCAGGCCAAGGTCGCCGGCGGCCGTGACCCGCACCTGGAACGGCGCCATGAGCGCGGCGATCTCGCGCAGCTTGCCCTTGTTGTGGGTTGCCAGCACCAGGGCGTCGCCCTCGAACTTTCGCGCCATGGCGGGTTCAGCCGAGGCCCAGGGCGGCGCGCTGCAGGCGCACCAACTCGGCGGTTCCCTTGCGCGCCAGCTTCAGGAGGGTGGCGAATTTCTCCTCGGCGAAGGGGGCGGCTTCGGCGGTCGCCTGGATCTCGACGATCCCGCCGGTCGCGGTCAGCACGAAATTGGCGTCCGCTTCCGCATTGCTGTCCTCGGCATAATCCAGATCCAGCACCGGCTCGCCCTGATAGATCCCGCACGACACCGCCGCGACCTGGTCGATGAGCGGCAGCGCCGGCAGCGTGCCGGCCTCGACCAGTTTGCGCAGCGCCAGATGCAAGGCGATATAGCTGCCGGTGATCGAGGCGGTGCGCGTGCCGCCATCGGCCTGCAGCACGTCGCAATCGATGCGCACCTGGCGCTCGCCCATCGCCTTCAAATCGGTGACCGCGCGCAGCGACCGGCCGATCAGGCGCTGGATCTCCTGGGTGCGGCCGGATTGCTTGCCGCGCGCCGCTTCGCGGTCGGTGCGCGTATGGGTCGACCGGGGCAGCATGCCGTATTCGGCGGTCACCCAGCCGGCGCCGGTGTTGCGCAGGAATGGCGGCACCTTCTCCTCGATCGAGGCGGTGCACAGCACATGGGTTTCACCCGCGCGGATCAGGCAGGAGCCCTCGGCGTATTTGGCGAAACCCGGCTCGAAGCGGATCGGCCGAAGCTGGTCGTTGGCGCGGCCCGATGGGCGCATGGCATCACCTGAAGCTGAAAAACGGTTGGGCGGCGGCCCTGTGCGAAAGGCCCCGCCGAGAAGGGGGCGACCCTAGCCCTAACCCGGCAGCGCCGTAAAGCGTCAGTCCCCGGGCAATTCGGCTAATGCGCGCGGATCCACGCGCCAATGGCCGCGACCACCGGAGCTTCGATGCCCAGATAACCATGCGCCGAGAGAGCTTCGCATGGTCCCGAGCGGGGTGGGGTACCGCCTTCGACCGGGATCAGCTCGGCGACCGGCGCCGCGCTGAAGCGCTGCATGAGTGCCGCCGTATCGTCAAAAGGGCAGGCCGCGCAAGCATCGGCGCGGTGATGCACGACCAGCACCGGCATGCGCAGCTCGGCGAGCGGAATGGTGAAGATCGAGCCGAATTGCCGCCCGCCGGCTTGTCGCCCAGGTTCGCGCATCACGGTCGAGGTCAGCACCAGCCCTGCCACGCCGGGTACCCGGACCGCCGCGTTCGCCGCCGACAAGGTGCCGCGGCTGGTGCCGACCAGCCAGACGGGCATGGTCCGTTCCGGGTTCGACGGATTATGGCGGAGCCAGGTCACGACGGCGGCGATATCGTCGGCATGCTCGGCGCGGAACCGGAAATCGCCCAGGCCGCCGGCATGATCCGACGGCACGTCGATTACCGCGACGGCGAAGCCCTCGGCCAGGAACAGGCCCCGTGCGCGGACCAGAAAATTACCGTGAGCGAGGTCCGGCGGCTTCAGTTCTTTCAGAACGCCCTCACCGCCCGCAAACAGGAGTAAGGTGGCTCGGGCCGGCGCATCGGGCTCGGCCAGGTAGAAGGATTGGGTGACGCCGGGACGGGTTTCGAGGTCGATACGACGCTCCGCATTCGCCCATGCCGGGTGGTCCCGGGCGGTTCCCGCGACGACGCAAAGGCTCGCGATGACAAAAAGCGCCCTTGCCCATGACCAACGCCACTGCTCGCGGGGAGCTCCGGTTGACGCTGGGGCGGTCACTTCGTACCTTTCTTCCAACCACCTACAGTTTCCAGGCATTGGTCGGGGTCGGGGTCGCCAACGCCTGTTGAACGATCGCTCGACCATGAGGAAGTGAAAGAGATGTCCGTCGTCAAGGGTCCCGATATGGTGAACGGCCCGAGCCTCCCCGGGTCAGCTGCCCGCGGCTCGACCATCCCGAGTTCAGGCGCCGTTGCCGGCTTTTCCGGCTTCAACGCCCTGGCTCGGCATGGCTCCGCCGTGCGGGGGACGGCGGGGACGTCGATCGGCGAACTCAACGACCGCAGCCGGGACATCTTCCGTCACATCGTCGACGCCTACGTCCAGACCGGGGAGCCGATCGGCTCGCGCACGCTGTCGCGCCGCCTGGAATCCGGCCTGTCGCCGGCGACGATCCGCAATGTGATGGCCGATCTCGAGGAGGCCGGGCTGCTGTTCGCGCCGCATACCTCCGCCGGCCGGTTGCCGACCGATGCCGGGTTGCGCCTGTTCGTCGATGGTTTGCTGGAGGTCGGCCGGTTATCGGCGGACGAGCGCAGCAGCATCGATGCACGCTGCGCCGCCACCGGCAAAAGCGTCGCCCAGGCGCTCGACGAGGCGACCCAGGCGCTGTCCGGCCTGTCGCATTGCGCCGGCCTGGTCCTGGCGCCCAAGACCGAACGATCGCTGAAGCATCTCGAATTCGTGCATCTGGGGCCCGGCCGCGCCCTGGTGGTGATGGTGACGGAGGATGGGCTGGTCGAAAACCGGGTCATCGAGGTGCCGCTCGGCCTGCCCGCCTCGGCGCTCGTCTCCGCCAGCAATTATCTGAACGGCCGGTTGATCGGCCGGACCTTGGACGAGGCGAAGCTCGAACTCGCCGGCGACCTCGAAACGAACCGCGCCCAGGTCGACGAATTGACCGCCCGCCTGGTCGAACAGGGGCTGGCGACCTGGGCCGGCGGCGAGGCCGGCGGCAGCCTGATCGTGCGCGGCCAGGCCAATCTGCTGGACGACATCACCGCGATCGAGGATCTGGAGCGGGTACGCGCCTTGTTCGAGATCCTGGAGACCAAGGAATCGATGCTGCGGCTCATTGAGGCGGCGAAACGCGGCGAGGGGGTGCAGATCTTCATCGGATCGGCTAATTCCCTGTTCGGCGTCGCCGGTTGTTCCATGGTGATCGCTCCCTATCTGAACAGCCGCGAACAGATTGTCGGGGCGATCGGCGTGATCGGCCCGACCAGGATCAATTATGCCCGGATCATCCCGATGGTGGATTACACCGCCAAGGTGATCGGGCGCCTTATTGGATAGCAAGGGATTCCCAAGGCATGGCAGATAGCGATAACGCCGCTCTCGGCGCGAACGACAAGAATTGGGATGCCGCCGAAACGCCGGCGGCCGGCGAGGAGGGCGCGCCCGGTTCGGAGCGGGTCACCGAACTCGAAGCCGAGGTGGCGCGGCTCAAGGATCAGCTGCTGCGGTCGCTGGCCGATCAGGAGAATCTGCGCCGGCGGACGACGCGGGAGCGCGAGGACACTCTGCGCTACGCCGCCGCCGGGATCGCCAAGGACCTGCTCTCGGTCGCGGACAATCTGCGCCGCGCGATCGAAAGCGTGCCGGAAGCGCAGATCGACAGCGACGTCCTGCGCACCCTGCTGGCCGGCGTGGCGGCGACGGAGCGGGAGCTGGCCAGCGCGTTCGAACGGCATTCCATCCGCCGGATCGACCCGAAAGGCGAGAAGTTCGATCACAACCTGCATCAGGCGATCATGGAGCTGGAGAATACCGGCCAGCCGGCCGGCACCATCGTCCAGGTGCTGCAGTCGGGATATCTGATGCATGACCGGTTGCTGCGCGAAGCGATGGTCGCCGTCGCCAAGGGCAATGCACCCGCCGCCGAGCCGGCGCCGGCCCAGCCAGGGACGACCCAGCCCGTGGCAAGTCAGTCGGCGGAACAGCCGGCCGAAACCGATGCGGTTCAGCATATCGATACGACGGCCTGAGATGCGGGGGCCTGAAATGCGGGGGCCTGACGATGGCGCCCGTCTCCGGCCAACGCGTTTTCTGGACGGAAATCGGCATCGGGGCGTGGTCGTCCCGGTTGTACCCCCAAAGGACGGCTCATATATAAGCGTCCGGGTCTTACGAGGCCCGGTGACGGTCGATGAGCCGTCCGAACGGTTTTCATAGGGGATGAAGCGGCGCCCCTCGGGGCCGCGTCATTCTGCTAACGAGAGAGGCACTTCTATGGGTAAGGTTATTGGTATCGACCTCGGCACGACGAATTCCTGCGTCGCGGTGATGGACGGTAAGACCGCCAAGGTTATCGAGAATAGCGAGGGCGCTCGCACCACGCCGTCGATGGTGGCGTTCACCGAAAGCGGCGAACGCCTGGTCGGGCAAGCGGCCAAGCGCCAGGCGGTGACCAATCCCGAGAATACGTTCTATGCGATCAAGCGCCTGATCGGGCGCCGGTTCAGTGATCCGGTGGTCGCCAAGGACATGGACATCGTGCCCTACAAGATCGTCGCCGGCGACAATGGCGATGCCTGGGTCGAGAGCCGCGGCAAAAAGCATTCGCCGTCCGAGATCAGCGCCTTCATCCTGCAGAAGATGAAGGAAACCGCCGAGGCCTTCCTGGGCGAGACGGTCAGCCAGGCGGTCATCACCGTTCCGGCCTATTTCAACGATAGCCAGCGGCAGGCGACCAAGGACGCCGGCCGGATCGCCGGCCTGGAAGTGCTGCGCATCATCAACGAGCCGACGGCGGCGGCGCTCGCCTATGGCATGGAGCGCAAGGGCAGCGGCACGATCGCGGTCTACGATCTGGGCGGCGGCACCTTCGACGTCTCGATCCTGGAGATCGGCGACGGCGTGTTCGAGGTGAAGTCGACCAATGGCGACACTTTCCTGGGCGGCGAGGACTTCGACAAGAAGATCATCGACTACCTGGCCGACGAGTTCAAAAAGGAGCAGGGCATCGACCTGCGCAAGGACCGTCTGGCCCTGCAGCGTCTGAAGGAAGCCGCCGAAAAGGCCAAGATCGAGCTCAGCGCGTCGATGCAGACCGAGGTCAACCTGCCGTTCATCACGGCGGATCAGAGCGGCCCGAAGCATCTCAACATCAAGCTGTCGCGCGCCAAGCTGGAAAGCCTGGTTGACGATCTGGTGCAGCGTACGGTCGATCCCTGTCGCAACGCGCTGAAGGATGCCGGCTTGAAGGCGTCCGAGGTGGACGAGGTGATCCTGGTCGGCGGCATGACCCGCATGCCCAAGATCTTCGACACCGTGAAGGAAATCTTCGGCAAGGAGCCGAACAAGGGCGTCAACCCCGACGAAGTCGTGGCGATCGGCGCCGCGATCCAGGCCGGCGTGCTGCAGGGCGAGGTCAAGGACGTCCTGCTGCTCGACGTGACGCCGCTGTCGCTCGGCATCGAGACGCTGGGCGGCGTGTTCACCCGGCTGATCGACCGCAACACGACGATCCCCACCAAGAAGGGCCAGGTCTTCTCGACCGCCGAGGACAGTCAGACCGCGGTGACCATCCGCGTGTTCCAGGGCGAGCGCGAGATGGCGGCGGATAACAAGCTGCTCGGTCAGTTCGACCTGGTCGGATTGCCGCCGGCGCCGCGCGGCATGCCGCAGATCGAGGTTACCTTCGACATCGACGCCAACGGCATCGTGCAGGTCTCGGCCAAGGACAAGGCGACCGCCAAGGAGCAGCAGATCCGCATCCAGGCCTCGGGCGGCCTCAACGATGCCGAGATCGACCGCATGGTGAAGGACGCGGAGGCGCATGCCGCCGACGACAAAAAGCGGCGCGAGGTGATCGAGGCGCGCAACCAGGCGGAAGGGCTGATCCACACCACCGAGCGGACGGTGAAGGAATCGGCGGACAAGCTGCCCGCGGCCGACCGCGAGGCTGCCGAACAGGCGATCACCGCCCTGCGTGAGGTCATCGCCGGCGACGATCTGGAGGCGATCAAGACCCGGACGGAGGCCTTGGCCCAGGCGAGCATGAAGCTCGGCGAGGCGCTTTATAAGGCGCAGGGTGCCACGCCCGACGGCGCCGCCCAGCCGGGTTCGCCCGAGCATGGTCCCGAGGGTGCCGCCGGTCACCAGGCCGGTGCCGGCGGTCCGGGTGGCGATGCGAAAGTCGTCGATGCCGATTTCGAGGAAGTCGACGAGCGCAAGCGCAACAAATCGGCCTAACAGCAAAAGGCGTCTTAATCATACCACCCCGGATGGTCGTCATCCGGGGTGGCTTGGTTTGGCTGGCTGCGGTAATGAGGGAATAGGCCCCGGCTTTGCATGGTCGAGCGCCGGCATCCCGTATAAAACCGGGCCCGGATGAGCGGCAGTTTAGGTCGGGCGGCCATTGAGCCCTTTATCGGCGTCGGAACGGTGATATGGCAAAGCAGGATTTTTACGAGCTCCTTGGCGTGGCGCGCGGCGCGTCCGCGGATGAGCTGAAGAAGGCGTATCGTAAGCTCGCGATGCAATTCCATCCGGATCGCAATCCGGGCGATCACACGGCGGAACAAAAGTTCAAGGATATCAGCGAAGCCTATGACGTCCTGAAGGACGAGCAGAAGCGCGCCGCCTATGATCGTTTCGGCCATGCCGCCTTCGAGGGCGGCGGTTCGCCGCGCGGCTCGGAGTTCGGTTTCGGCACGGGTTTCGCGGATATCTTCGACGAGATGTTCGGCGAATTCGTCGGCGGCCGGCGCGGCCAGGCCAGCGCCCGCGGCAGCGATCTGCGCTACAATCTCGAGGTCAGCCTGGAAGACGCGTTCCGCGGCAGCAATGCCCAGATCCGCGTGCCGACCTCGGTAAGCTGCGAGTCCTGTCACGGCAGCGGCAGCGAGGCGGGGTCGCGCCCGGTCACCTGCACGACCTGCAACGGCAATGGCAAGGTCCGCGCGCAGCAGGGTTTCTTCACGATCGAGCGGTCCTGCCCGACCTGCGGCGGTGCGGGAAGGGTGATCGAGAACCCCTGCCGCGTCTGCGGCGGCCAGGGGCGGATCCGGCGCGAAAAGACGCTGTCGGTCAACATCCCGGCCGGTGTCGAGGACGGCACCCGGATCAGGCTCGCCGGCGAGGGCGAGGCCGGGCTGCGCGGCTCGACGCCGGGCGATCTCTATATTTTCCTGTCGGTCGGCGCGCATCGGCTGTTCCAGCGGGACGGCGCCAATATCCATTGCCGCGTGCCGATCTCGATGTCGACGGCGGCGCTGGGCGGGCAGATCGAGGTGCCGACCATCGATGGCAGCCGCGCCCGCGTCACGATCCCCGCCGGCACCCAGTCGGGCCATCAGTTCCGCCTGAAGGGCAAGGGCATGTCGATCCTGCGGGCGCCGTCGCGGGGCGACATGTACATCCAGGCCGTGGTTGAAACGCCGGTCAATCTGACCAAGCAGCAGCAGGACTTGCTGCGTGAATTCGAGAAAGCCAGCGAAACCGGTAAGACCAGCCCGGAAAGCGCCGGGTTCTTCGCCAAGGTCAAGGAATTCTGGGACGATTTGACCGAATGAATCGATCGTGATGGCCGATCCGATCTGGATCGGCCTTGTCGTCAAGGTGGTGCTGTCCGTCGCCGTGGTGATCCTGGGCTCGCTCGCCGCGGAACGGGCTGGTCCGCTGGTGGGCGGCGTGATCGGGGCGCTGCCGATGTCTGCCGGACCGGCCTATGTGGTGATGGCGCTCCAGACCGACGACCGGTTCATCGCGGATGGCGCGGTCGGCAGCCTGGTGGCGATCATCGCCACCACCGTGTTCCTGGTCGTGCTGGCGCGGCTGATCGCCCGCTTCGGGCTTTGGCTCAGCCTCGCGGCGGGATTGGCCGGCTGGCTGGCCGCCGCGTCGCTGCTTCGTCCGATGACCTGGAGTGGGCCCGGCGCCATGATCGCCAATATCGTGGCTTTCGGGATCGCCGCCCGCTTGATCGGCCCGCGATTGACGGAGGTGCCGCCGCCATCCGTTATCATCGACGAGCGCCCCCGGCTGGACCTGCTGCTGCGGGGCCTGCTGGTCGGCGTTCTCGTCGTCGCCGTGGTCGTCGGCAGCCGTTTTCTGGGGCCGGCGACGATCGGCATGGCGGCGGTCTTCCCGATCAACCTCACCAGCCTCGTCCTGCTGATCCATCCGCGACTCGGCGGCCCGGCGACGGCCGCGACCATGGTCGGTGCGCTGCGGGCCATCCCGGGTCTCGCCCTGGCTTTGCTGGCGCTGCATTGGGGCGCGGTCCCGCTGGGCGCCCCGACGGCGATGGTCCTCGCCCTGGCGATCTGCCTCCTGTGGTCGTTCGGCCTGTTGGCCTGGAACGCCCGCCCCCTTGCGAGGGGCACGGTTTAGGCGGAACCGGCTCAACCAAAGAGGTGTTTGTTGGGGGAGCCCGGACACCCCGTCCCGCGGGCGATTCTTGGAGTACCGACCATGTCACGGATGTCTGAGCCGCGGAGCGCGGCATGAACCGCGGAGAACGGGAACTCGTTCGCGAGGTCGATGCGCTGCGCGGTGATCTCGCCGCCGTCCGCGGCGACCTCGCAGCGCTCGCCGGCACTTTGGGCGAGGTTGCTCCGGAAAAGGTTACCGCCCTGGCAAATCGCATCGGGGAGGCCGCGCAACAGGCTTCCGACGAGGTCGTCCGGACCGCGCGGGAGGCACGCCATAGGGCGGAGGCGCGGGGCCGCGCAGGGCTTGAGGCGATCGAAAAAGCCATCGAAGAACGGCCCTTCGCCAGCATCGCGGTCGCCTTCGCGGCGGGCCTGATCCTCGCCGGCATTCTCGGCCGGTCGAGGAGGTAGGATCACTTCCGCCGATCGGCATCTTCGTCCGGCACGGCATCATGGCCGGGCAAATGACGCTTCAGATCCATCGGGCTCAACGGGTCGTGTCGCCGATGATTCCTTCCGATAGATCGTACAAATGGTTTGCGAGATCGTCGGCACCGTCGAATTCTGTGTAGTCGCCCGCGGCGAACGCCCACGAGGGTTTCGATAATTTCCTCATGATGATCGGTCTGCTCGACATTCCGGGTCGGCATCCTTCAGCCTCCGCTTTCAGGCCGTGACCTTGGCCCGTGGCCGGCTGGGGGTCGGGTCGCCGGCGGGGGGCTGGTCGGCTTCGGGATCGTTCAAGACCTGAACCAGCCGCTCGCGCAGTTCCGCGAGCTTGGTCTCGTGCTCCAGCTTCAGGCCGAAGATGTCCTTGACGTAGAACACGTCGACGACCTTCTCGCCATAGGTCGAGATCTTGGCGCCGGCGATCTGCAGGCCGAGCGCGGTGAAGGCCCCGGTCAGGTGATACAGCAGCGCCGGCCGGTCGCGGCCATTGACCTCGACCACGGTATGCGTGGCACTCGCCTTGTTGTCGATCAGCACGCGCGGCGCCACGGTGAACACCCGCGTGCGGCTGGGATAGCTGCGCGTCCGCTTCAGCTCGATCCGTGGGTTCAGCTTGCCGGCCAGGACATCTTCGAACAGCCCGGCGAGCCGCGTCAGCTTGTCCGCCCGGTCGAACGCGCCGCCGCTCGGGTCCTGCACCCAGAATGTGTCGAGCGCCATGCCGTTGGTCATGGTGACGATGCGCGCGTCGACGATCTTCGCCGATGCCACGGCGAGCGCCCCCGCGATCCGCGAGAACAGGCCCGGATGATCGGCGGTATAGACCGTGATCTCGGTCACCGCGCGCGCCTCGTATACCTGGGTCGCCACGGTCACCGGCGCGCCGGTCCGTTCGGCCTCCTGCATCAGCCGGGCATGCCGCGCCAGCGTCGCCGGCTCATAGGCCAGCCAATAGACCGGATAGCCGCGCTGCACGAAGCTCTGAAAGGCCTCGTCGGTGAAGTCGGGCAGCAGCTCCCGCACGGTGGCCTGGGCCCGCGCGATCCGCTGGTCGCGTGCATCGGCGACCAGTCCGACCGTCATCATCTCATGGGCGCGCCGGTACAGATCGCGCAGCAGGGCGGCCTTCCAGCCGTTCCAAACCTTGGGCCCCACCGCCCGGATATCGGCGACCGTCAGCACCAGCAACAGCTTCAGCCGTTCGGGCGACTGCACTTTCTCGACGAAATCCTGGATCGTCTGCGGATCGTCGATATCGCGCTTGAAGGCGACCCGGCTCATCAGCAAATGGTTCAGGACCAGCCAGGACACCGTCTCGGTCTCCTCGGGATCGAGGCCGAGACGCGGACCCAGTTTGAGGCCGATGCGCGCGCCGATCTCCGAATGGTCGCCGCCGCGCCCCTTGGCGATGTCGTGCAGCAGTACCGACAGATACAGCGCGCGGCGCGAGCTGATGGTCTGCATCAGGTCGCTGGCCAGCGGCAGCTCGTCCTTGAGCACGCCGGCCTCGATCTGATGCAGAATGCCGATCGCGAAGATGGTGTGCTCGTCGACCGTGTACACATGGTACATATCGTATTGCATCTGCGCCACGACCCGGCCGAAATCCGGGATGAAGCGGCCGAACACGCCGGCTTCGTTCATCAGCCGCAGCGTCGCCTCCGCGTCCTGGCGAGCGGTCAGGATCTCCATGAACAAGCGGTTGGCTTCGGCATCGTTGCGCAAGGCCGGGTCGATCAGCTTCAGCGATCGGGTGACCAGCCGCAGCGCGTCGGGATGAATGTCCAGCCGGTTCGCCTGGGCGGTCTGGAACAGGCGCAGCAGATTGACCGGATCGCGGGTGAAGGTGTCGTCGCGGGCGACGGTCAGCCGCTCGCCCTCCACCCTGAATCCGTCGATCGACTTCGCCGCCGGCGGCAACAGACGGCGCCAGATCGATGGCGGGCGGCGCTTTTGCTCCGCCTCGATCGCGGCGATGAAGATGCGCGTGAGGTCGCCGACATCCTTGGCGACCAGGAAGTAGTGCTTCATGAAGCGTTCGACGCCGCGCGAGCCGGCATGGTCCCGATATCCCATGCGTCGGCCGATCTCGCCCTGCACGTCGAAGGTCAGCCGTTCCTCGGCGCGGCCGGTCAGGTAGTGCAGGTGGCACCGCACCGTCCACAGGAAATCCTGGGCACGGCGGAACCGCCTCGCCTCCGCTTCCGACAGCACGCCATGGCTGACCAAGTGGGCCAGATCGGCGCTGCCATACAGGTATTTCGCGATCCAGAACAAGCCGTGCAGGTCGCGCAACCCGCCCTTGCCCTCCTTGATGTTCGGCTCGAGCACATAGCGGCTGTCGCCCATGCGGTGATGCCTCGCCTCGCGCTCCGCCAGCTTGGCGTCGACGAAGGCGATGCCGCTGCCGGCGACGACCTCGCTCTGCAGCCGGCTTCGCAGATCGTCGAACAGCCGGGGCTCGCCGCAGACCAGCCGGGCCTCCAGCACGGCGGTTCGAATGGTCATGTCGCCGCGGGCCTGGCGCAGGCATTCATCGACCGAGCGGGTGGCATGGCCGACCTTGAGGCCCAAATCCCATAGGGTGTAGAGCAGGTATTCGACCAGCTGCTCGATCAGCGGCGTCGGCTTGTACGGCAGGACGAACAGCAGATCGATATCGGAATGCGGGGCGAGTTCCGCCCGGCCATAGCCGCCGACGGCGACGACCGCCAGATGCTCGCCGGCGGTCGGATTGGCGACCGGGAAGACATGCGTGGCCGCGTAGTGGCGCAGCGCCTGGATCAGCGCATCGATCAGCCGGCTATTCGCGTCGACCACGGCGGCGCCGTTATTGTCCTTGAGGAAGCGCCGCTCGATCTCGCCGGTGCCCCGTCGCAACACGCCTTTCAGCAGCTCGACCGTCGCCGTGGGCTTGGTGCCGTTAGGCGCCCGCGCGATCGCGTCGAGAGCCGCGTCCAGGGCGGGGCGGTCGAGGATCTCGGTGAACGGCATCAGGTTGCGCATAACAGCGGAATTCCACCCAAGGGGCTTTGAGCCTTGTCTTTCAAACGACGTCTTCCGCCATTTATGCGAACACTACTTAAGATCCGGCTAGCATGGGATGAAGGGCTGATGTCGCCCACGCGCGGCCGGCATGCGCATGCCGGGGGCGTTTAGGATCGGCTGGGCGCGCCGTCGAGGGCGTGGGCGATCGCGGTCCAGGCCGGTTTCGGCTGCAGCGCCGCGTCGAACGGCAAGGGCCGGCCATCCAGCCCATCCGTGCGCCATTTCTCCTTCGCGTGTTCGTGCCGGACGATCCAGCTATACCGGTCGGACAGGCCCCAGGGGATCAGCGTATCGACCGCCTTCTCATCCAGGGCGACGGCCAGGAACCGGCTATATTCGTCGGCGACCAACTGATCGCGCCGTGGGATATCGCCCGGCGCCAACTCGTCGGTGACGTCGAGTTCCGTAACCATGATGTGCAGGCCCAGCCCCGCCACATCGGCGAGGAAGCGGCGGAATTTGGTTTCGGAGAACGGCATCTTGCCGACCGTCAGATGGCCCTGCACGCCGAACCGGTCGAGCGGCACGCCGTCATGCTTCATCCGCTCCAGAAACCGCAGCACCGCGGTCCGCTTCGCCTCATGCTCGGGCGTGTCGTATTCGATGTCGTAGTCGTTATAGACCAGCGCCGCCTTGGGATCGCACTCGCGCGCATGGTGATAGGCGAGATCGATATAGCCGGGTCCGAGCACCTTCAGGAACACCGCCTCGCGCAGCCCGTCGGCCCGGCCGTCCTTGGGCTCGACCGCCTCGTTCACCACATCCCAGGTATCGATCCGGCCGGCATAGCGCAGCGTCATCGAGCGCACCCGATCGATCAGCGCCGCCTCCGCCTCGGCCCGGGTCGGCAGCTTTTGGAACCACCAGGGCGTGCGCCAGTACCACACCAGGCAATGTCCCCGAAAGACGATGCCCTCGGCCTGGGCGAAATCCACCATGCGGTCCGGCAGCTCGTAATTGACGACACCCTGGGCCGGGCTCATCTCGAACCATTTCATCTCGTTCTCGGGCACGATCAGCGCCACCTCGCGCTCGACGAGATCGGTGAAGTCGGTCGGCTCCAGGACCTGCGGCGCGGCCACCGCCGTGCCGAATTTGATGCCCTTGCGCCGCGCGAGATCCTTCAAGCTCGGCCGGCCCTCGGTGCTGTCGACGGCCGCGCGCAGGGCACCGGGAATCGCCAATCCAGAGGCGGCGAACGCGCCCGTGCCCAGCAGGCGGCGTCTGGTGATCGCTATCATTTCGGCAAACCCCGCTTCCCTATCGGCTCCCCGCCGCGTCAATTATACGGCGATGCAGCATTATTCAGCGTCACAAAAAAGCATCGGCGCGGCAATGTTTGTGGCAATGAGGCGCCGCCCCGTTCCGCCCGTCGCCTCATGCTCTAATCGCCAAGTAGCTGTTTCAGCCGGTAAATCAAGTCGAGCGCGGCGCGCGGCGTCAGCTCGTCTGGCCGCACCTGGCGCAGCTCGGTCTCGATCGGCGAGGAGACCGGTTCGGCGGTGTCGTCTTGCGTCGTCATGGTCGATGTCGTTTTTGCCCCCTGCCGTGCCGCCGCGTGGAACAGCGGCAGATCGTCGGCGAGCCGGCTGAGCGCATTGCCTTGATCGGTCGATTGCAACAGCGTCAGGACGGCCTCGGCACGGGCGATGACGGGGGCCGGCAGCCCCGCCAGCCGGGCGACATGGATGCCGTAGGACCGGTCAGCGGCCCCCGGCACCACCTCGTGCAGGAACACCACGTCGCCCTGCCATTCCTTGACGCGGAGGCTATGGCAGGCAAGGTCCGGCAAGGTCGCCGCCAGCTGCGTCAGCTCATGGTAATGCGTCGCGAACAGGGCGCGGCATCGGTTGACATTGTGCAGATGCTCGACCGCCGCCCAGGCGATCGACAGCCCGTCGAAAGTCGCCGTGCCACGGCCGATCTCGTCGAGGATGACCAGCGCCCGCGAGCCCGATTGGTTGAGGATGGCGGCGGTCTCGACCATCTCGACCATGAAGGTCGACCGGCCGCGGGCCAGGTCGTCGGCGGCGCCGACGCGGCTGTACAGCCGGTCGACGATGCCCAGCCTCGCCTTATCCGCCGGCACATAGGCGCCGATCTGGGCCAGGATGGCGATCAGCGCGTTCTGCCGCAGGAAGGTGCTTTTGCCCGCCATGTTCGGGCCGGTCAGCAGCCATAGCCGCCGGCCCGCCTCGAACGCGCAGTCGTTCGCGACGAAGCTGCCGTCCCGTCCGCTGGCTGCCAGCGTCGCCTCGACCACCGGATGGCGTCCGGCGGTGATCGCGAAGCCGGTACCGTCCTCGACCACCGGCCGGCACCAGCGCCGGTCGACCGCCAGATCGGCCATCGCCGCGCCGACATCGAGGGTGGCGAGCGCCGCCGCCGCCCGGCCGATCTCGGTGCCGCGCGCCGTCGCCTCGCCGACCAGATCGTCGAACAGCCCGAGTTCCAGTGCCAGCGCCTTATCCGCCGCCTGGGCGATGCGCCGCTCGATCTCCGACAGCTCCACGGTGGTGAAGCGCATGGCGCTGGCCATCGTCTGGCGATGGATGAACGCCGTCCCCGAGGGGGTGGGGGTATGGGGATCGGCGTGGAGTTTCGCCGCGTGGGTCGGCGTCACCTCGATGTAATAGCCCAGCACATTGTTGTGGCGGATCTTCAGGCTGGCGACCCCCGTCTCGGCGGCGTAGCGCGCCTGCAGCGCCGCCATGGTGCGCCGGCTCTCGTCGCGCAGCTGGCGCCATTCGTCCAGCTCGGCCGAATAACCCGGCGCGATGAAGCCGCCATCCCGGGCGAACAGAGGCAGGTCGTCGCCGAGCGCCCGGGTCAGGCGATCGACGAACACATGGTGCTCGCCAAGATCGGTCAGCGCGTCGGCGATCTCGCCGGCCGCCTCGACATCGGCGAACCCTGCCAGCAGCGGCTTCAACCGCGCGGTGGCGGCCAGCCCCTCGCCCAATTGTGCCAGATCGCGCGGCCCGCCGCGGCCGAGCGTCAGGCGCGACAAGGCCCGCGCCATGTCGGGCGTCCCCGCCAGCAGCGCGCGGACGGCTTCGCGCCCGGCCGTCTCGCGGATGAACAAGGCAACGGTGTCGAGCCGCCGGTTGATCGCCGTGGGATCGGTCAGCGGCCCCGCCAGCCGGCTCGCCAGCAGGCGGGCGCCGGGACCGGTGCGTGTCCGGTCGATTGTCGCCAAAAGACTGCCCCGCCGCTCGCCGGTCGCGGTGACGCTGAGTTCCAGGTTGCGCCGGGTCGCCGGGTCGATCTCCATCAGCGTGCCGGCGGCCACTTGCCGGGGGGTGGTCAGCGGCGGCATCCTGCCCTGCTGGGTCAGCGCCAGGTAATCGATCAGCGCGCCGCCGGCGGCGCATTCCGCCCGACCGAATCGGCCGAAGCCGTCCAAGGTGCTGACCTGATAGAGCGCTTCCAGCCGTCGCCGGCCCGCCTCGCTGTCGAACCGCGCATTGGGCTGCGCCGTCAGCGCCGTCTTCCACTCGGCCAGGAGCTCGAACAGGTCGGGCCGTTGCAGCAGGCGTTCGGGCAGCAGGATCTCGCCGGGCGCCAGCCGCGCGAGGGCGGCGGCGAGTTCCGCTGGCCGGGTCGGCTCCAGTTCGACATCGCCGGTCGACATGTCGACCGCGGCCAATCCGAACTCGCCGCCGACCTCGGCCAGCGCCACCAGGAAATTGTGCTGGCGCGCATCGAGCAGCGTGTCCTCGGTCAGCGTCCCGGCCGTCACCAGCCGGACCACGGCGCGCCGGACCGGCGTCTTGCCGCCGCGTTTCTTCGCCTCGGCCGGGTCCTCGATCTGCTCGCAGATCGCGACGCGGAACCCGTGCCGGATCAGCCGCGCCAGATAGCCATCGGCGGCATGCACGGGGACGCCGCACATCGGGATATCGGCACCGTCATGCTTGCCGCGCCGGGTCAAGGTGATGTCAAGCGCCGCCGATGCCGCGACCGCGTCGTCGAAGAACAACTCGTAGAAATCGCCCATACGATAGAACAGCAGGCAGCCGGGATGACCTCGCTTGATCTCCAGGTACTGCACCATCATCGGCGTCGCACCCGGCGAAATCGTCGAGTCGCTGCCCGGGGCCACGGAAATCGGCGACGGATCCTCGATATCGTCCAACAAACTAACTGTTTCCTCGGGGATTGGCGGCTCGCACCGCCCCTGATCGTTGCTGTTTAGCCACATATTCGGATCGAGCTAAGGAATTTTTAACCATAGGACGGTCAGCGGCCCGATCAATGAGCTTCTGCCGTTCCAATTCCTGCGATGATGGTTAACAACCTTTGCTAGTGTGCATTTGAGGAGAACCTTATGTCGACTTTCAACTTGGAAATCGCCTGCATGGTGTTGGCCATCGCGGTCGTCTATCTGGGTGCGCGTCTTCTTGTCACGTATCGCGGGCTGGGCATGCTGGTCCTGGCGATCGGTATTCTTGGCGGCGGCGCCGGCATCGGCCAGTTCAAGGGCAAGATGATGAGCGCCCGAACCCTTGGCTTCGGATCGGTCGCCGAAGCCCGCGAGATGCGGGTACCGGTGCTGGACACGGCGCAGCAACGGCGGGTGGCCTATCTCGAGGCGCAGAACGCCGCGGTACGCCGCTGGAGCCAGGCGCGCTGAGGCTTCGCCTGACGACAGATTAAAGAGGGGGTCCCGCTCTCGCGGGGCCCCAAGATCAGAGTGACCGTGCTCGCCCCGCAATTCGCGGGGCGACGTGTTTCGGGGCCCGATTTCGACGGCCGATTTCTTGGGGACGGCCTTTGGTCGCGGCGATGAACTCGTCCGCCCGATATCCGTTTAGGACTTGCCGACCGCCCGGCTGGGTGTGTGGATCTGGGCGTGCGACCGCGAAGGGGTAAACCTGATGACATCCACGATCCTTCCAGGGGCCACGGTCTTTCAGGGCGGCTGCTTGTGCGGCGCGGTGCGGTATCGGGTGACCGGGTTGCCGACCAAGGTGAATATATGCCACTGCGGCCAGTGCCAACGGCAGACCGGGGCGCCGTTCGCGGCATTCGCGGCCTATCCGCTCGACCGATTCGACTTGCTCAGCGGCCAGCCGGCGGGGTATCGGGCGTCCGATCTCGCGGTGCGCGAGTTTTGTGCCGCCTGTGGCTCGACCCTGTTCTGGCGTGCCGATGACGGTGTCGTGCTGGATATCTTCCTCGGCGGTTTCGATAACCCGGCGGCGTTCCCGCCGCCCGATTACGCCCTGTGGACCCGTCATCGATTGCCGTGGCTGCCGCCCCTTCCCGGCGTCCATCATTATCCCGAAACGCGTTTGTCGCAGAAATAAGGTTGTGCGGATCGAGCGCACCCCGCTAAGCCAGTTGCATCTCGCCGAGGTCTCGCCGAGGCCGATACGGTTTCGGACCGTTTCGGACTGACCCTCCTTCGAGTTGATCGCCGCCATGCCAGTGCCGCGTCTGTCGCTCTCCGCCGTGTCGATGGCTCTGGTCGTGGCCGCGGTTCTGGTCGTGTTGGTGCTCAGCGGGCAATTGGCGGCCGAGCCCGCCGCCGCCGCGTTCGTCGCCATCACCGTGGTGCAGGCGT
>Ga0179596_10000275_pt1 | contig 19105 bp, 13 predicted proteins | sample CZODoug1_1_08_16_FD_155494 | JGI IMG/M metagenome (GOLD analysis project Ga0179596, IMG submission 155494) | Vadose zone soil fungal communities from Angelo Coast Range Reserve, California, USA - CZODoug1_1_08_16fungal (Illumina Assembly) | ecosystem: Environmental > Terrestrial > Soil > Vadose...
CCACCGCCCAATGATCTTCCGCCCAGCGGCGCCACTTCGGATCGAGCCCCAGATCCCAGCAGATCCGGGCGATGATCTCGCCGATCGGATGGCTGCCGATATCGGTCTCGACATCCTCGTCTTCCAGACGCTCCCGCAGCTCTCTTTCCCGCTGGTAGGCCTTGATCCCGGTGAGCTCGGCATTGATCGCCTGCTTCACGATGCGTCCGACCTGGGCCTTGCGCCGGTGCCGCCGATCCGTCTCGGCCAGCGCCGCGCGCTCCGCCTGCTTGTCCAGCACCGCCGAGACCGCGCGGGGGGTCAACGGCCCCTCGGCGATCCGGGCCTCCAGCGCCACCGTCTGCCGCACCGAGCGCGAAATCCGCGTGAACACCAACCCCAGATCCGGCCCGGCCTTTTGCGGTGTCCCGGCCGGCTCGGAAGCTACCTGGTTCGGCGCTACCTTGGCCTGCTCCAGCGCCTGCCGCCCCACCGCCTCCGCCAGCTCCATGCCGATCTCGGCGAGCCGTTGCAGCATCCGCAGATGCCGCTCGGTGCGCTCACGCCTCTCCGAACCACCCGACGAACCACAAGCACACCCCTCCATCCGCTCCGAGGAGGGACCGTTCGGGGCCGCGTCGCAGGAGGCGATCTCGGCCGGATCTATGGCTTGCGTCATGTCCATGAACGAAACATGAACATGACGCCAGCGAATGTCAAGGGCTGTTGAAGACCGTCAAAGCCCCATCAAACCGGCAGCCGCCTGTCATATTCCTCCCGCAGGCGGCTCCAGCCGTCCCAGAAGGGCGCCGGCTCCTTGCCTGTCGCGCGGGCGACCAGCACATCGAGGTGCATGTGCCAGCCGGCTGCGACCTTCAGCAGGGTTGCGCGATCGGGCAGGCGGCGATGGATCACGGTGAGCAGCACCTCGTTGCCCCGTGGGGCCAGCTCGAAGGAAACGTCGCCGCTGTCCCCCCAGGCGATGGCGAGCTTGCGGGGCGGATCGAGCTCGGTGATCCGGCTTTGCATCCGTTTCTCGTCGGAGAAACCGGGCGGGCGCTGGCCGGGCGGGTCGGTCAGCTCGTTGTTGCGCCAGACGAACTCGACGGGTGCTCCGACCCTCATCTCCATCTGGCCCGCCGCCAGCCACTGGCGGCGCAGGTCGCTCTCCGTGAGATACGCCCAGACGCGCTCGATCGGGCCGGGCAGCAGGCGCTGGATCGTCAACGTGGCAGGCTCGGTCAGCACGCCATAGGCGTCCAGGGTCGCAAGGTCGGTCATCGGTCGTCTCCTTTCGGGGTTGGGGTGGGGGATTTGCCCGCGTCCTCCGCGCGGAGCAGCCGTTCGAGCACATCCAGACGGTCGGTCCAGAAGCCCTCGTAAAAGGTCAGCCACCGGTGGGCGCTGGCCAGCGGTCCGGGGGCGAGGCGGCACAGATGGGTGCGGCCGCGCACCTCGCGACGGATCAGCCCGGCGTTCTCCAACGCCTTGATGTGCTTCGAGGCGGCCGCGAGCGAGATCGCGAAGGGGTGCGCGAGCTGGCCCACCGTTCGCTCGCCCCCGGCGAGGTCGCGCAGCATCCGCCGGCGCGTGGCGTCGCCGAGGGCGTGAAAGATGGAATCCAGCTGAGGCATTTCTAATTCAACCATACGGTTGAATATAAGGGCACGGCTTCAGAGAGTCAACCGGTTGGTTGAATGATTTACTATAAAGGGACCCGCACGACGGCCCGCGCAATGCGAGAACGACGCCTGGATCACTCGTGATGGTTGAACCATATCTTAAGTTAGGTCACCCTTTTGAACTTCAATTGGATGTCACCCGAGAGATCTTCCGGATTATGAGACACAGCCATCCGCCCCACTGGGGGCGGCTACCGTGAATCACGCATGTTTAGGATTTCTTAACCGGCTCCGGTGTTGACTTAAATGGCAACACTAGAGCATCTTTGCGAAGCGGGCGTGCTGATAAAACATCAGGTGCAGGCTGAGGACGGGGAGACACTTCAGAGAGTTTTGCTGTTTACGCCAGATTTTGAAGATTGGCTCGTGAACGATCTTCCAGCGTTCCCATGCGATAGAGGAAGGGACCTTTCACCGTATGATCAGGCTGAACAGATCGCGTATGAGTTTGTCGTGGGTAAACGCCTGATCTTCGGGCAGGACCACCGGAAGCTCGATCCTCTTACGAGGCATATTTGGGAATTGAAAACCACTGATGTTCGTCTATTTGGATGGTTTCCACTGCGCGCGCATTTCATAGCGGTTTGCGCTGCGATGAAAAAAGACCTCATTCCATCTTCGAAATATTCTCCCTATATCCAAAGGGTTATCGCTTTCCGCGATGGCCTGGATTTGGATGAACCCAAATCTCTGACGGGGACGAGCAGTGCCGAGGTTCTCTAGCCTGACAATCGATAAGCGTCGGCGTACATACGTTCGACTAATCGGAGAAATTCATGAAGCGCTTAATCAGGCGCTGGCGGAGGAGCACCAAACTCGTGGCCTCACCAAAGCGGACATAGCTCGGTTGCTTGGAAAAAACAGAGCCTTTGTGACTCGAAAGCTGAACGGATCGAGTAACATGACGCTCGAGACGCTGGCTGACTTGGCCTATGCGCTTAACCGTCCGGTGCGTCTCTCATTACCCGAGCGTGTGATCGGTGCTGGATCAAACGCCCGCGCTGGTGATCCTCAAGTTGTGACGAAAAGCGACCAACCTGCGTTACGCGTCATATCAGACCCTCGCTCGGGCCAGGCGAGGGGTAATGCTGTTGCAACGTGATAGACAGTGACAACGCCTAGATTCGCCTTCTGCCTTTTTGGCGACGATCTCCGAATGGAGATTGGCAATAAAGTATCCCTGATGGGTATTTATGGCTCACAGATGCACGTAGAAGGTGCCGTTCCGACAATACTTCCGAAATTAGTGATAGCTTTTTGGCTGAATTCCGACGTCGATGATGTTCCCGAAAAGTGCCAAGTACGTGTTACGGGCTTGGATGGGAATGAGTTGCTTAAAGCTGACTTGGAGGTAACCCCAACGATCGACGTTTCCGCGAGCGAGGTCAAGAGAGTAGCGATCACTGGCGCGTTTACGTTCAGTCCCTTTGCCGTCCCCCAATCAGGAGTTCTTGAAGTGACGGCGATAACCGAACGTGAAACTCTTCTAGCTGGTCATCTCCACATCCATGCGCCTTCGGTGCCGGCCACATCGGGGAAACAGTCTCCTTCTGAATAGCCGGAGACAGGGTAATGGCATGGAAATTAGGGGAAATAGGTATTATGTCCCTGTGATTTCCATGTCCCTGTGATTTCCCGCGGGAGCCGCCGGTGATGAGGGCTGTCTTGTTGGTGAGCGTGGCCATGATGCGAAGTTCCCGGTGAGTGATTTCACGGGAGGATCCGGATTTTGCGGCGCGGGGTCTTGGAGGATATGGCGAGGGGCTGGATGTTTTGGGGGTGGGGGGTTCTAAAGGCGCATTGTTTAGACGGCCCGTACCAGAGCACGCCTTTCCCGAAATTGCCCAGGAACGAGCCCCCGATACTTGTCCTCGCACTAGGACTAAATAGATTACGACACTAGCAGCCCGCATAAAAACAGAAGAACAAGAGATTTGCGCAGCCCACTCAGCGTGTTAGAATAAGCTAATAATCTGGACGCTATGCTTCAGTAGGACATTGAGCGCGATGAAGAGCCATTTGGGGATCGAACCAAGTTCAAATAATGCCAAGTTTACGAACGCTAGTATTTTAGATCAGTCACATCAGAGTGGGCAACCACACAACAAACTGTCAGGCAATATACTATGCGGCAGTAACCATCGCTGCGCGAAGAATTCGGGATTGTCCGTTAAATGAGTTATTTTGCGACAGCATATAGGAGCTTCCGCTTTCCATTAGCAGAAGACGGTCATGTTGGTTTTAGGCCTGCGCAAATTGCGGCCGCGCAAGCCGTAGCGGCGCATTTCTTCGGTTCAACGACACCAGCCATCGTAACCATGCCAACTGGGGCGGGAAAGACAACTGTACTCATGGCGTGCGCTATCATGCTACGCGCGCAGCGCGTCCTTGTAATCACGCCCAGCAGGCTTGTCCGAGAGCAAATCGCAGAAAACTTCAGAGTTCTGGGTGATCTCAAGAAAATTGAAGCTCTTCCACTCGATTACATCACTCCCAGAGTCTTTTCAACGAAGAAAACCATTTCGTCAATGCAGCAATGGGAAAGTCTTCGGGATTATGACGTTGTCGTCGCTACAGTCCCAAGCATGAACGCTAACGGCGATAAAACCCACGAGCCACCTGGAGACCTATTTGACCTCGTTCTTATCGACGAAGCACATCACTCACCAGCAAGCACCTGGGCGCGCGTTCTGGCTTCATTCAGCACCGCAAAACAAATTCTTTTCACTGCGACGCCTTTCCGTCGGGATGAAAAGGAAATTAAAGGCAAGTTTGTATTCAGCTATGACCTACGTCGAGCTCACAAAGACAGAGTGTTCGGGGACATTTCTTTTGAGCCAGTTAACCAAAATGGTATTGATAACATTGATGTTCTTATTGCCCAGGCCACGGAAAGACGTTTCTTCAATGATAAGGCGAACGGCTTAAATCATCTCGTTATGGTACGCGTCGATAGCATCTCTCGTGGAAAGTATCTGGTAAATCTCTACAGTTCTAATACCAGTCTGAGACTTGAATTCGTCAGTGGTGCGCATTCACTTACCAAAGTGACCGAAGTTATTAGGCAACTTAGCAAAGGGGAGATCGACGGAATTATCTGTGTTAATATGTTTGGTGAGGGATTTAATCTTCCTGCATTAAAAATAGCAGCAGTCCATAGCCCCCACAAATCATTAGCGGTAACACTGCAATTTATTGGTCGATTTGCTCGTACAAACCAACCTGACGTCGGCTCCGCTACCTTTCTCGCAGAGCCCATTAAAAGTAACGCCGAAATTAGCGAACTTTATGAAGCCGGTGCTGTATGGCGAGACATTGTTGAGAACTTAAGCGAAGCACGCGTTGAATCTGAAATTGACCGTCGAGACGTGCTCGATAGCTTTGTCGTTGAGTCAAGTCCTGACATGGAAGACTTTTCCCTCTATACGATACGACCTTATTTTCACGTTAAGGTCTTTAGAGCTAGATCAGGTGTAGATCTTTCATTAGGATTAATATTTCCGACCCGTTATCAAGTAATATTTAGAGGAGAGAGTAATACAAACGGGTCCGTGATATATCTTACTCGCCAAACTGTTCGATCTCCGTGGTCGACAGACGAACGCTTTACGAATGTTTCCTACGACATGTTTATATTCTATTATAACGCGATACCAGGTTTATTGTTCATAAGCGCGTCTCGTCGGGACGACATCTTGTACAACCGGCTGGCTGCGCAGCTCCTAAACGCACGACCAAGGATTTTAGCTCATAGCGTAATAAGCCGTGCGCTAAATGACCTGGAGGCTACGGAATTTTTCAGTATTGGTATGCGCAAGCGTCACACTCTGGGCCGAGTTGAATCCTACCGAACATCCTCCGGAACAAGTACCGATCGAGCGATTGAAGAAGCTGATAGCAAGACGTTTGGCCGGGGTCACTGCTTCGGCACGGCAGTTGAAGATGGAAAGCAGGTGACTATCGGCGTAAGCGCGTCTTCTAAGGTTTGGGCCAATACCTATGATCAAATACCCGCTCTTCTAAGTTGGTGTGACAAAATTTCTGAGAAGATTTCGAGCGGCGTTTTAACGCCTACGGGATCACGGCTCGATCTTCTTTCAGTTGGCGAAGAGATAGGGGAAGTTCCACCGGGGGTTATAGCAATGAACTGGCTCTCTCGAACATATAGGGAGCAACCTTCAGTCCACTATCAGACCCTTGGGATGATTATAGAAGGGAAATTGCTCGATTTTGATCTTCGTATTATTGAGAGCCAATTGGGCAGCGTTATTTTTGGTGTTGGTAATGGCTCTGTTGAGTGGAGGGGTGTGTTTTCAATCTCTGATGACGATTTGATTCAACCGTTCTCGGACGCTGAGATCGATCTTGTAATCCATGTGGGGAATGAGGAAACGTCTATATTTGAGTATTTAAACACATTTATGCCAATCTTCTACTGTTCTGACCTTTCTTCAATCGAGGGTGTCAATTTACTACCTTTGGATTCTGAGCTCGATCCTTTCGGCGCGCACAATTTTGAGGTGGTAGATTGGGCAAGTGCGGACGTTTTGATCACGAAGGAAATTTGGAATGGTGAATTGCCGAAATCGATATTTGATTGGTTGGCCGAACGCCTCCTAAGTTCGAGTGCCGAAATAGTTTTTTGTGATCATGGTACAGGGGAGATCGCCGACTTTGTGGTCATCCAGGTCACTGATGCTGGCCCCGTCGTCAGTATGTATCACTGCAAAGGTAGCGGCGCCGCCACGGCAGGAGCTCGAGTTGATGATCTTTACGAAGCATGCGGCCAAGCCCTAAAATCCACGGTCTGGTTGCGCGCCGAGGAACTTCTTGTTCGGCTGCGTCATAGGATGAGGCTCCCAAGTGTTAGGGGATTTATCAAAGGTGATGAAGGAGATTCCGCACGGCTTCTTGCCTTGTATTCGAGACAAACAGTTCAGTTTGAAATATACATTGTACAGCCTGGATTAAGATCGAGTGATCTCGACCGCCCGATTTTGGAGTTGCTTGCGGGAACGAGGCACTATTTGATTTCCATGAGCGGCGCACAAAAATTCGGTATCCTTAGCTCTTAGACACACTTGTAGAAAATGAACTACTGCTTCCCAGTCGCTTCATATTAAAAGCAGCCGTTCCTGAGGCTGCCACCGCTTACCACCGCCTTGTGAGTACGGCTTGCTTTTTGCTACGCTCTACACCGGCTCACCTGAGAGATGGGACGGAACATGGATTCTCCGCACCACCTATGGGCAGACCCTTCCCACCACCCCAAACATCCATCCTGTCACAATCTTCCGCTAAACGACCCCTCATCCGGCGCCTTCCAGCGCCACCGCAAGCCGGGGGGCTTTATGAATCCGACAGACGACCAGACTTCGCTCGATCTCAGCCGCCGCGCCTTGCTGGCCGCCGCGGGTGTCGCCACCATCGCCGCCGCGGGCTCCGCCCAGGCCGCCACCGCACCCCATGCCGTCGCCGGCCGCACCGCCGCCGATCCCGTGAAAACCCCGCCGGTCGCCGGGCTGCATCTGCAATTCGGCGCCGATGCCTCGGGCGAGGTCGTGGTCTCCTGGCACACGCTGCAGCCTGTGCAAAACCCCCGCGTGATGGTCGGGCAGCTGGATGGCCGGCTGGAGCATAGCGCCGCCGCGAAACAGGTCAGCTACACCGACGGCAAGTCCAAACAGGTCGTCTATGCCTATCACGCGCGGATCCAGGGGCTGAGGCCCGCCACCGCCTATCTCTATTGCGCGCTGCACGACGATGCCGCGCCGGAATTCGGCACGTTTCGGACCGCGCCGAAGGGCCGTTCGGCCTTCACCTTCACCAGCTTCGGCGATCAGGGCACGCCCACCCTGGGCAAGAAATTCACCCTGCCGGATGGCGTGACGATGCCCAATCCGCCGGGTTTCGTGAACGACAATCTGGGCTCCCCCGCCGCCGGCGATACCACGCTGGGTGTCGAACGGCTGCGGCCGCTGTTCCATCTCTTCAACGGCGACCTCTGCTATGCCAACCTCGCCGAGGACCGGGTGCGGACCTGGTGGGATTTCTGGGAAAACAACACGCGCAGCGCCCGCAATCGCCCCTGGATGCCGTCCCCCGGCAATCACGAGAACGAGCTGGGCAACGGGCCGATCGGCTATCAGGCCTACCAGACCTATTTCTCGGTGCCCGACGCCGCCGGCCAGACTGAGGTGACCAAGGGGCTGTGGTACGCCTTCACCGCCGGCTCGGTGCGCGTCATCAGCATCGCCAATGACGACGTCTGCTACCAGGATGCCGGCAATACCTATGTGCGGGGCTATTCCTCCGGCGCGCAAAAGGCCTGGCTGGAAAAGGAGCTGGCCCGCGCCCGCGCCGATCGCGGCATCGATTGGATCGTGGTCTGCATGCATCAGGTCGCCATCTCGACGGCCGACAAGTTCAACGGCGCCGATCTCGGCATTCGCGAGGAATGGGTGCCGCTCTTCGACACATACGGCGTCGATCTGGTGGTCTGCGGGCACGAGCACCATTACGAGCGCTCCCATCCGATCCGGGGCCGGGAAGCGAACCCGACCCTGACGCCGGTTCCCACCGCGACCGCGACCGACGTGATCGATACCACCAAGGGCACCGTGCATATGGTCATCGGCGGCGGCGGAACCTCCGTGCCGTCGAACCAGCTCTTCTTCAACCCGCCCCAATGCCGCGTCATCACCGCCGTCGCCGCCCCCGATCCGGCGACGGGCAAGCGCGCGCCGGTCTACGTGACCGAGCAGGCGCCCTGGTCGGCCGTGCGGAACGCCGCGCAGTCCTACGGCTTCGCCGCCTTCGCCGTCGATCCCGGCACCCATCCCGGCGACTTCACGTCGATCAAGGTGACGTATTACGACGTGGTGGGCCTGGACGGCCGGATCGCCCCCTTCGAAACCTTCACGTTGCGCCGCCCCCGCCGCGATTAGGGTCGGATCGGCGTCTTCATCCCCCGAACCGATCCCGCCACGCCTTCACCGCCCCCGGATAGGGCAGCGCCGTCGCCTCATACACCCCGCGCGCGATCGCCCGCGCCATGACCTGCGTCGCCACATGCCCCAGTTCGGTGAGGTCGCGGATCGGGTCGGCGAGCGGCAGGCGGCCGGTCGCGGCGGCGAAGATCGTGTCGCCGTCGTTCGGGGCATGGGCCGGCAGGATCGCGCGGGCCAGCCCGTCATCGGCCATGATGGCGAGGCGCTTCGCCTGGGGCTTGGTCAGGATGGCGTCGGTGACGATCAGGCCGATCGTGGTCGCGGTCCCTATTGTACTATTCGGGCTGGGCGAGCCTTTCAGCCGCAGGGTCAAATCCGCCGGATCGATCTTGGCCGGCCAGCCGCGCCCGCCGAATTCGCCGGCCTGCTCGAAGGGCGCCGCCCAGAAATGCGGGCCGTCGCCGATGGTGGCGGTGCCCACCGCGTTGACCGCGACGATCGCGGCGATTGTGTGGCCTGTGCTGGTCACGGCGCTGGCGGAGCCGAGGCCGCCCTTCAGCGTGGCGGTGGTCGCCCCGGTGCCGGCGCCGATGGTGCCCAGCGCGAAACCGGCACCCGATCCGGCCTGGATCGCCGCCTCGGCCGCCGCGTGGCCGAGATCGCGATAGGGCGAGAACCGGCCCCACTCCTTGTCGCCGCCATTGACGAGGTCGAACAGGATCGCTTGCGGGGCCAACGGAATGCGCATGCCGCGCAACAAAAAGCCGCGCCCGGCCTCGCGCAGCGCCGCCTGCACGCCGCCGCCGGCATCGAGCCCGAAGGCGGAGCCGCCGGACAGCACGATCGCGTCGACCCGCTCGATGGTCATGTCGGTATCCAGCAGCCCGACATCGCGGCCGCCGGGCGCCCCGCCGCGCACCGCGACCGAGGCCACCGCCGCCTCGTCGAACAGGATCGCCGTGACGCCCGATCCGAGCGCCAGGTCGGTCGCATGCCCGACCGAAAGGCCGGCGATATCGGTCAGCAGGTTTTGGGGGGATCGCGATGTCATGAGGACATGGTTTTAGGCGCGGCCCGGCCGCCTCACAAGCGTCGAGTATCGGCGATCGGCCGGACGCGGCATGCGGTCACCCGCGACGCTCTTATGAAATAATTAACCTCCGCCGAGATAATTTTTTGACGGTTGCGCGGTTCCCATCACTCTCATCAGCACATTATCTCAATACTCCGGACGATGGTTCTGGTCGCGCGCCAATAACGGAGGAACATGTGACCGGTGGGAACTCGTAGAATGTCGAATCATGTCATGTTTCTACGGGGCGCGATCCTCGGGCTCTTGCTCGGCACGCTGACGGCGGCCACCGCGGCGCAGGCGCAGACCGCCCTGACGCTGGGCCATAATTCGCCGATCGGCGGACCGCAGGATATAGCGGCGCGGGTCTTCATCGCCGAACTCGCGCGAACCATGCCCCATGGCTTTTCGGTCGATGTCCGCGGTGGCCTGACCGTCGGCAACGATGTCGACATCTTCCAGGCAACGAAGCTCGGCGCGCTGGATATGGCCATCTGTGCCACCTTATCCTTCTCGAACCAGGTGCCCGCCATGGGCGTGCTGGACCTGCCGTTCCTGTTCCGCGATCAGACCCACGCGGCGCATGTGCTCGACGGGCCGATCGGTGACGAGCTGGGCCAGTCGCTGGCGAAAGAGGGCTTGGCCTATCTCGCCTTTGGCGAGCTCGGCATCCGCCAGCTGACCAATTCGAAGCACACGATCAAGACGCCGGCCGACCTCACGGGGCTGAAGCTCCGCGTGGCGCCGAGCGAGATCTATGGCCTGAGCTTCAAGACCCTGGGCGCCGATGTCGTGTCGATGGGCGTCGGCGAGGTCTATGCCGGGCTGCGCGACGGGCGGATCGACGGCCAGGAGAACCCGCTGCTGGTGATCCAGGCGAATCGCTTCGACGATGTGCAGAAATACGTCTCGCTCAGCGGGCATTTCTACTCGGCGCTCGCCTTTTTCATGAATGCCGGCGCGTTCTCCGAGCTGTCGGCCGACGAGCAGTCGGCGATCCGCCAGGCCGCCCACGCCGCCGCCGTGGCCTCCCGCGAGGCCGGCTCGGCCAGCACCCGCAAGGCCATCGTGGACATGCGCGCCAAGGGCCTGGAGGTCACCGAGGAGATCGACCGGCCGGCGTTCATCAAGGCGCTGGCCCCCGCGCAGCCGGAGTTCGACCGCCGTTTCGGCGCCGACCTCATCGCGCGCATCCGCACCACACCCTGATTTCGAGGCATAGCGCCATGCTTATTACGCGTTTCGATGCGATCCTGTCGCGGCTCGGGGTCAAGACCAGAACCTTCGGCGGGTTCGGCATTCTGGTGGCCTTGCTGGCCGCCCTCGGTGCCATCGGCACCACCGAACTCAGGCAACTCGCCGATGCGGTCGATGCCACCGCGGTGGTTTCCGCGGCGGATGAGGCGGCCAATCGCATCGGCCTGAAGGTGACCGACGTCCAGGAGATGACGCAGGCCTTCCAGCAATCCCGCAAGAGCGGCGATATCGAGGCCGCCCGGAAGGCCGCCGCGGCGTTGCAGCGGACCGTCGACGAGGCCGACGGCCAGGTCGGCAAAACCGCGGGCGAGGATTGGCGCGCCCTGAAAACGGCGCTCGCCGGCCATGCGAAGGCGCTCGGCGGCACGGCCGATGCGATCGACGGCGAACGCAAGGCAATCGATCAGATCGGCAACGCGGGCACGGTCATCGCCGACATCGCGGATGGCTTGGTGGTCCATGCCGCCGATATACCGGATGCCGCGCGGCGGACCGCCGTGGCGCGCGTCGCGAGCGCCTTGGCTGGCAGCCGCATCGGCGTCACCCGGTTCATGCTCGCCCGGCAACCGGCCGACCAGGACAACGTCGTGCAGGACCGGCTGCGTCTCGCGGCGGCGCTGGGGGTACTGACCGGCTCGACCGGCAATGCCCGCATCGATGGCTTGATCGACTTCCTGGGAAAGCGTAGCGGCGCCTTCGGCGAGGCGCTCGACGCGGGGATCGCCGCGACGGTCGCGCGCGCCCAGGCCGAACAGGCCTTGGCGACGGCCAACCTTCAGCTCAAGAACGCGATCGGCGGCATCAAGCGCAGCGTCTCGATGGTTCGTGAAGGTGCCATGCAACGTCAGGTGACCCTGATCGGCAGCCTGCAGAGCACGCTGCTGACCGTGTCGATCGCCGCGGTCATCATCGGCATTCTGCTCGCCTGGCTGATTGCCCGATCGGTCGCCCGCCCGATCGTCGCCATGACCGCGACCATGCAGCGTCTCGCCGGCGGCGATCTCGATGTCGTGGTACCGGGGACCGGTCACCACGACGAAATCGGCCGGATGGCCCTCGCCCTCGACGTCTTCCGGGATACCGCCCAGAAGGTCCGCGCGGCCGAAGCCTCCAAACAGGCTCTGGAACAACAGCTGGCGCAGGATCGGCAGCGCGAATTGACGACATTGGCCGATGGCTTCGAATCCAGCGTGTTGTCGATGGCCTCGGCCGTTTCGCAAACGGCCGCCCATGTGAAGACCGTATCGGCCCAGCAGGTCGCCACCGCCGATGAGAGTTCGCAACGGGCGGTGATGGTCGCCGACGCGTCGCATCAGGCGACGACCAATGTCGGCACGGTCGCATCGGCGACCGAGGAGCTGTCCGCGTCGATCGCCGAGATCGCCAACCAGAGCACCACGGCCACCACGCTGGTCCAGGACGCCGTCGAACAGGCCAACGATACCAACGCCGTCATGCGGGAATTGCAGCAAGCCTCGCAACGCATCGGCGCGGTGATCGTGCTGATCCAGGAGATCGCCGGCCAGACCAACCTGCTGGCGCTGAACGCGACCATCGAGGCGGCACGCGCCGGCGACATGGGCAAAGGGTTCTCGGTCGTCGCCAGCGAAGTGAAGAACCTGGCCGCGAAGACCGCGCGGGCCACCGGAGAGATCCAGGAGCAGATCACCGCGATGCAGGGTGGGACCGAGCGCGCCAGCGCCGCGATCGGCTCCATGCTGACGACGATCGAGAATATCAGCGTGATCACCGGCGCCATCGCCGCCTCGGTGCAGGAGCAAGGGGCCGCCACCCAGGAAATCAGCCGCAGCGTTCAGGAGGTCACCGCGATGACGCGCAACGTCGCCGACAACATCGCCCTCGTCTCGCAGGCCGCCGACGTCGCCCGGCAAGGCGCCGCGGCGACCCTCGAAGCCTCGAACACGTTGATGTCTCACGCCGACGGCTTGAGCGGCGAGACCGGCCGCTTCCTCAAATCGATCCGGACCGGGCGGTAGGAACCCGACTCAGATCGGGGGCTCAGGACGACCAGTTCTCGCGAAAATCCGCATAGAGCGCCAAGCCGCCATCGACGAACAGCGTCTGGCCGGTGATATAGCGCGCATCCCGGGAGGCGAGGAAGGCGAAGGCCGCCGCGATCTCCTCCGCATCCGCCGGGCGCCCGAGCGGGATATGCCGCTCCACCGCCTGGCGCCGCGCCGGGTCGTCGATCCAGGCCCGGTTGATCGGCGTCACCGTGGCGCCGGCGGCGACCCCGTTCACCCGGATGCCCCGATCGGCGAATTCCAGCGCCAAGGTGCGGGTGAGGTTGCCGACGGCCCCCTTGCTGACCGAATAGCTGAGATAGCGCGGCTTCGGCACCACCTCATGCACCGAGGAGCCATTCAGGACCACGCCACCCCGCCCGACCGCCAGGAAATGCCGGATGACGGCCTGGGCGCACAGGAAGCTGCCGCGCAGATTGACCGCCAGCACCCGATCGAAATCCGCCACCGGCAGCGCCTCGGTCGGCGTTTCGAGCTGGATGCCGGCATTGTTGACGAGCACGTCGAGGCCGCCGAGCGCCGCGACGGCATGGGCGACCAGCCGCTCGACCGCCGCCTCGTCGGAGACGTCGCCTGGTGTGGCGACATGCGGCCCCGCCGCCACGGGCGGCAAGTCCGCCACGACCTTCGCCAGGCCCGGGCCATCGGCGATATCGTTCACCGCGACCCGCGACCCCTCCCCCGCGAAACGCCGCGCGATCGCGAGCCCGATTCCGCTGGCCGCCCCGGTGATCAGCACCCGCAGCCCGGCAAGACCATCCATCGCTTAACCCTCCTCCCGGAAACCCCGAACGGTCAACGCCACACCCGACCGGTCGGCCGCGTACAATCGCAACCGGCCAAGCGTTGGGCGCTCACGAATTGATTGTCGCGCCGGCCTCGGGGTGGCATTAACCGAGAGCCGCGCCAAGGGAGCTATCGCGCCCCGCCAAACATCTGCATCCTAGGCGCCGATGCGACGGGTCGTCGAGCCAAGCACTTTCAAGCCAAGCACTTTCACTCGCCGCGCATCTTTCATCACATGACGTGAGCCCGCGCCACCGGTACGGGTGAGATCGACGTCGACCAAAGCGGCTTGGGAGGCTGGTGGAATTGTCCCGGACATCGGATGCCGCCGTGCTGGAGATGCGCGGTATCGGCAAGAGTTTTCCCGGCGTGCGCGCGCTCGGCGGTGTCGATTTCTCGATCGCCGCCGGTGAGATCCATGCGTTGATGGGCGAGAACGGCGCGGGAAAGAGCACCCTGATGAAGATCCTGGGCGGGGTCTATCGACCCGATGCCGGGGAGATCCGGATCGGTGGACGCGTCGTGCAGATCCGCTCGCCCCAGGATGCGCGCGATGCCGGCATCGGCCTCATCCATCAGGAGCTGAGCCTGGTGCCGAACCTGACCGTGGCGCAGAACGTCTTTCTGGGCGACGAACCCCGGCGCGGCGGGTTCGTGGATTTCGACACCATGCGCAAGGTCACGGCCGAGGTGCTCCAGCGGCTCGGCGCCCCGTTCCACCCGGACACCAAACTCGGCGCCCTGTCGATCGCCGAGGCGCAGCAGGTCGAGATCGCCCGCGCCATCCATCGCCGCTCGGCCGTGCTGATCATGGACGAGCCGACCGCCAGCCTGTCGGCCCGGGAGACCGAGCGGCTGTTCGAGGTGATCAAGCGGCTGCGCGATAGCGGCGTCGCCATCGTCTATATCAGCCATCGGATGGACGAGGTCTACGCGCTGGCCGACCGGGTGAGCGTGCTGCGCGACGGCAGCTATATCGGCACGCTCGACCGGGACGAGCTATCGGCGACACGGCTCATCCAGATGATGGTCGGCCGGCCGCTCGACGATTTCTATCGCAAGGATCGCCGCCGCCCCGACGGTGCTGTCGTCCCGGCGCCCGTCGTCCTGGCGGTGGAGGGGCTGGGCGATGGCGGCAAGCTGCGCGACTGCAGTCTGGAGCTGCGCGCCGGGGAAATCGTCGGCCTGTCCGGGCTGGTCGGCGCCGGCCGGACCGAGCTCGCGCGGCTGATCTTCGGGGCCGACCGCGCCACCACCGGCACGATCCACATCGGCGGCAAGCCGCTGCGGCCCCGTCACCCGAGCGACGCCATGGCCGCCGGCATCGCCTATCTGCCGGAGGACCGCAAGGGCCAGGGCCTGTTCCTCGATATGACCGTGCGCGAGAACATCGCCGTCAACGTGATGCCCCGGCAGTCGCGTTTCGGCTGGCTGGACCGGACGGCGGCGAGCCGGCTCGCCACCGAGATGATCGGCAATCTGCGCATCCGGGTCGCCGGCATGGCCGCCAAGGCGCGCGGGCTGTCGGGCGGCAACCAGCAAAAACTGCTGGTCGCCCGCTGGCTGGCGATCGGCCCGAAAGTGCTGATCCTCGACGAGCCGACCCGCGGCGTCGATGTCGGCGCCAAGAACGAGATCTATCGAATCATGCTGGACCTTGCCGAGCGCGGCGTCGCCGTGCTGTTCATCTCCAGCGAACTGCCGGAGATCATCGGCATGAGCGACCGGGTCCTGATCATGCGCGAAGGCCGCTTGGCCGGCATGCTGGACGACACGCCGGGCCACGCCATCAGTCAGGAGAATGTCATGGCGATCGCCACGGGAGCGAGCTTAACCCACGGATCGGCGCCCCTGGAGACCCAAGCATGAGCGACGCGCCGCCGAATGTCGCGAAGCTTGGGGGGCCGCCCCGCGCCAGCAGCGAGATCCTCAATTCGCTGGGCATTCTGCCGGTTCTGATGGTGATCGCGATCGGCTTCGCGGTGATCGCGCCGAACTTCCTGACCGAAGGCAATCTGCTCAACATCATCCGGCAGTCCTCGATCAACATCGTGCTGGCCGCCGGCATGACCTTCGTCATCCTGACCGGCGGCATCGATCTGTCGGTCGGCTCGGTGCTGGGCGCCTGCGCGGTCATCGCGGTCAGCGTCTCGCTCTGGCCCGGCTGGGAGGGCCTGGCCGTGCCGGCGGCCCTGCTGGCGGGCATCGGCTTCGGGGCCGCGAACGGCCTGCTGATCGCCTATCTGCAGCTGCCGCCCTTCATCGTGACGCTGGGCACCTATACGGCGGTGCGCGGGGCGGCCTATCTGCTCGCGAACGGCACCACGGTGATCAACAACGACATCGGCTTCGACTGGATCGGCAACGCCTATCTGGGGCCGATGCCCTATCTGGTGGTGTTCGCCCTCGCCATCATCGCGATCAGCTGGCTGATCCTGCACCGCACCGTGCTGGGCGTGCACATCTACGCGGTCGGCGGCAACCCTCAGGCGGCGCGGCTGACCGGCATCAAAGTCGACCGCGTGCTGCTGTTCGTCTATGCGCTGAGCGGCCTCCTGGCCGGGTTCGCCGGCGTGATGAGCGCCTCGCGCCTCTATAGCGCCAACGGCACGGTCGGCAGCGGCTATGAGTTGGACGCGATCGCCGCGGTCATCCTGGGCGGCACCAGCTTCGTCGGCGGCATCGGCTCGATCCTCGGCACGCTGGTCGGCGCGCTTATCATCGCGACACTCAATAACGGCCTGACGCTCATGAATGTCAGCTACTTCTGGCAGCTTCTGGTCAAAGGCATCGTGATCATCCTGGCGGTGATCATCGATAAGTACCGCACCCGCGCCAAGACGAGCGGCTGACGGCACGTCCAACAAGACAACAAAACATCGGAGGAGGATCGAGACATGCGGATCACATCATTCATGGCGTCCTGCGCCCTATCGGCCACATGCCTGCTGCTGGCGGCGACGGCCGGTGCCGAGGAACCCAAATTGAAGGCGGTCGGCGTGACCGTCGGCGATCTGGGCAACCCGTTCTTCGTGCAGATCGGCAAGGGTGCCGAGATCCAGGCCAAAAAGCTTGGCGGGCCGAACACCAAGGTCACGGTGGTATCGAGCGGTTATGACCTCAATCGGCAGGTCGGCCAGATCGACGATTTCATCGCCTCCAAGGTCGACCTGATCATCCTCAACGCGGCCGACAGCAAGGGTATCGGCCCCGCGGTCGAGCGCGCCAAAAAGGCCGGCATCAAGGTCGTCGCGGTGGACGTCGCGGCCCCCGGCGCCGACGCGACCGTCACCTCGAACAACGTCCAGGCCGGTGAGGCCGCCTGCCAGTATCTCAGCGACCGGATCAAGGGAACCGGCAGCGTCGTGATCATCAACGGCCCGCCGGTCTCCGCCGTCATCGATCGGGTCAACGGCTGCAAAAGCGTGCTGAGCAAAGCGCCGGGCATCAAGATCCTGTCGGACAACCAGAACGCCGGGGGCAGCCGCGACGGCGGGCTCGCCGCGATGACCAGCCTGTTGACCGCCAATCCCAAGATCGACGCGGTCTTCGCCATCAACGACCCGACCGGGATCGGCGCCGACCTCGCCGCCAAGCAGGCGCAGCGCAACGAGTTCTTCGTCGTCGGCGTCGATGGCGCCCCCGACGCGGAGGTCGCCCTGAAGCAAAAGAACAGCCTGTTCGCCGCGACCGCGGCCCAGGATCCGCTGGTCATGGCGGAACGCGCCGTCGAGGTCGGCTACGGATTGATGGGCGGCAAAAAGCCGGCGACCGACCCGACGCTGATCCCGGTCAAGCTGGTGACCCGCGAGACGATCGGCGAGTACAAGGGCTGGACGACGGCCCAGTAAGGGGGGCCATAGCGCCGAGCGGCGGGGGCACAAGCCTAAACGCCGATCGGCGCGCAGCCGCCGGCCCGATCCCCAGGGCCTGGCACAGGCGTCCAGGGCCGGCTAAAGCGCCGTGTAGCCGCCGTCGATGAAGATGGTTTCGCCATTGATCATGTCCGAGGCACCGGAAGCCAGGAACAGGATGAGATCGCAGACTTCGACGGTTTTGGCGACACGGCCGGCCGGAATTTTCGCCAAAAAAGGGGCGAGCTTCTTCGGGTCGCCCCACACCTGCTCGCCCATCGGCGTCATGACCACGGTGGGGCAGACCGCGTTGGCCTGGATGTTGTGCGGCGCCCATTCGGCCGTCATCACCTTGGTCAGCGCGTTGAGTCCGTTCTTCGACGCCGCGTAGGCGCCATGCTCGGTCAGGGCGACAGCGCTGGTCTGCGAACTCACATTAACGATTTTGCCGCGCTTTTGAGCGATCATGTAGGGCGCGAGAACACGGGCGAAGAGCCAGGGCGCGCGCAGATTCACGGCCATGATGCGGTCCCAGTCCTCGACCTTCTGGTTGATGAGAAGATCGGGAACCGACGTGCCGGCGTTGTTGACCAGGATGTCGATCGTACCCCAGGCGTCCAGCGCCGCCTCGGCGGCGGCGGTGACAGCCGTCGCATCGGCAAGATCCGTCACCAGGGTCAGGCAGCGCCGACCGAGCGTCTCGACCGCGGCGGCGGCCTCGCCCAGTCCATCGCGCGCCCGAGCCACGGCGATGACATCGGCACCGGCTTCGGCAAGAACACGGCAGGTCTCGAGCCCGATCCCCTTCGAGGCTCCGGTGACGAGCGCCTTGCGACCAGCCAAGGACATGCGGTCCACCGTGCTCATTTATGTCGTTTCCTTCCCAGGCTGCATCCCACCCGAAGTCGTTGAGAACAGGCTGCTGCTTTCATCCCCATCGGTCAACCGCCGACAGAGAAACCGATGCCTGACGGTTGACCGAAGCGCGATACATACGCTCTATGCGTAGTTGTCCTTTGACCATGATACGCACTGAGCGTATATCCGCGCATGATCTTCGATTGGCATGATGAGAAGCATGAGGGGACACTGCGCGAGCGCGGGTTCGGCTTCGATTTCGCGGCGCTCGTCTTCGAGGGGCGTGTTTTGACCCAGATCGATGACAGACAGGACTATGGCGAAATCCGGGTGAAGGCAATCGGCGAAGTCGACGGTGTCGTTCTGGTGGTGATCTACACCGACCGGGAAGATGTCCGGTGGATCATCTCGGCCCGCAAGGCCAACAAGAAGGAACGCGCATTATGGCTCGCATGACATTGGACGAAATTAAGGCGGCTCGGCCACGGATTGACCGTGCCAAAATCGAAGCGACGACCGAGGCGGATATTGCCCTGCAGAGGATCGAGGACGGCGAGGACCCGCAAGCAGACCTCGGAACTTTTGTCGAAGATTTACAACCCGCCCGGATTCGTTCGCAACT
>Ga0179596_10000276_pt1 | contig 18799 bp, 13 predicted proteins | sample CZODoug1_1_08_16_FD_155494 | JGI IMG/M metagenome (GOLD analysis project Ga0179596, IMG submission 155494) | Vadose zone soil fungal communities from Angelo Coast Range Reserve, California, USA - CZODoug1_1_08_16fungal (Illumina Assembly) | ecosystem: Environmental > Terrestrial > Soil > Vadose...
CCCGGCAAGCGCGCCATCTACACCAACGGCAACCCCTTCCTCTTCACCGGCCGCATGGTCGTCAAAACCGGCCCCCAAAACTACGACCTCTACGACGGCACCGTCACCTCCTGCCTCCTCCCTCACCCCGACTGGCTCTTCTCCGCCTCCCTCTTCGTCATCAATGAGAAGCAGGCCGCCGCCCGCAACAGCACCTTCCGCCTCCTCAACATCCCGCTCCTCTACTTCCCCTACGTCACCCACCCCGTCGACACCGAGTCCCGCCAGTCCGGCCTCCTCATCCCCGTCTTCGGCGACTCCTCCACCAAGGGACTCATCCTTGGCGAGTCCATCTACCTGGCCATCAACCGCTCCATGGACCTCACCGTCGGGGCCCAATACTTTTCTCTGCGCGGCTGGGCCCAGTCGGCCACCTTCCGCTACCGTGGCCCCGCCCAAACCTTCCTCCGCGCCCATTACTCTGGACTGCTCGACCGCCGCCCCGAGGCCACCAACCAGGGTGGCGAAGACTTCATCCTCTCCGGCCGCACCGATCTCGACCCCAACACCCGCGCCGTAGCCGACCTCGAGTACCTCTCCTCCTTCATCTACCGCGCCGCCTTCACCGAGAACTTCAACCAGGCCGTCTCCACCGACATCGTCTCCAAGGCCTTCCTCAACCACAACCAGGACGGCTACCAGACAGCCCTCTACAACGACCGCTACCAGGGCATCAAGCGCATCGCCGTCACCGACTCCCTGGGCAACATCATCTCCCCCGCCCAGCAGATCCGCATCTTCCACGCCCCCACCCTCGACCTCTCCTCCGTCGACCACGCTCTCGGCCACTCCGGCTTCGTCTGGGACGTCGACGCCTCCGCCTCCGGCCTCAAGCGCGTCCAGCCCAACTTCACCACCGCCGGCATGGTGGAGCGCTACGACTTCCGCCCCGAGCTCGCCTACCCCCTCCACGGCGCCGGTTGGAACCTCCGCCCCATGGTCGCCGTCCGCGAGACCTACTACAGCCGCTCCCGCGTCCTCCCCCTCGGCGCCGTCCCCGCCCAGAGCACCGACAGCCTCAACCGCGCCGACTTCGAAGCCCAGCTCGACGGACGCATGCCCGTCATCGAGCGCACCTTCACCTCCGGCTTCCTCCGCCGCCTCCTCCGCACCGACTTCAAGCACACCGTCGAGCCCGCCTTCACCTACCGCTACGTCGCCGGCATCGACAACTTCAACGCCATCCTCCGCTTCGACGACCGCGACATCGCCGCCAACACCAACGAGCTCCAGTACGGCGTCACCCAGCGCATCTACCTACGCCCCCGCCACTCCACCACCTGCGACACCGGCACCGCCCAGAGCGACGACCGTATCGAGGACCCCCTCGCCGATACCCTCCCCGGCGGCGTCACCGACGGCACCACCGAAGGCCTCCTCCCCCGTCATCGCTGCGGCGTCCAGGAGTGGATCACCTGGCGCGTCTCCCAAAAACACTTCTTCGATAAAAGCTTCGGCAACGCCGTCCAGCTCGGCCGCCGCAACATCTTCGACTCCACCCTCGACCTCTCCGGCATCGCCTTCCTCACCGAAGCCCGCGAGATCTCCCCGCTCGTCTCCCGCATGCGTGTCCGCGCCTCCGAGAAGGTCGACGTCGAGTGGGACTTCGACCTCGACACCGGCGCCAAAAAGTTCACCGCCAACAACATCTTCGTCGACGTCCACGAGGGACAGGTCTTCTCCGGCATCAGCTACGCCCGCCTCAACGCCCCCGGCCGCGCCTACTCCGAGGGCATCCCCTCCGCCACCTCCGACTTCAGCCAGATGCGCGTCCTGCTCGGCTACGGCATGCCCACCAAACAGGGCCTCTCCGTCGCCGCCAACGCCGGCCTCGACCTCAAGGTCACCGCCCTCCAGTACGCCGCGCTCCAAACCTCCTACAACTGGAACTGCTGCGGCGTCTCAGTCGAGTACCGCAAGTACGAGCTAGGCTCGGTCCGCAACGAAAACGCCTACCGCTTCAACTTCACCCTCGCTAACATAGGCACCGCCGGCAACCTCCGCCGCGCCGAACGCCTCTTCTAATGTCTGACGAATCACAACCGCCGATGTGGGGAGTTTGTGGGGTTATTCGTGGGGCTTTAGCCCCACGAATAACCGGCCAGACATGAGGGGCTTTAGCCCCGGGCCGTTGTCTGTTCCGCCTCTCCTTCAACCACAACATTGCCCACGTGTTAACGTTGAACCTCCCCATGAAGAGTCCAACCCTCATCCTCCTCCCCACCCAAGGCATCAACTAGGCCCGCACAGGCAACGGCATCCCCGTAAGCCGCGAGTTCGACGTCAAGTAACTCCGTGCACAGGGGCCATCACAAATTGACATTCCGTAATCGTTCGATTACGTTCATTACATGTTCTCCGTTAGACCGCTTCCTGAGTTCACCGCTTGGATGGATGGCCTGAAGGATGAAACGGTACGCGGCGTAGTTCTTGCCAGGATCAAACGGTTGGAACGCGGATTGATAGGAGACGTCCAGCCGGTCGGCGAAGGCATCTCCGAGCTGCGTATCCACCTCGGAGCGGGATGGCGCTTATATTTCACGCAACGTGGTACGCAGATCATTGTGCTACTGGTTGGTGGTTCGAAACGTACTCAGAAGAGCGACATCAAGCGCGCCAGGACACTGGCTGCAATGCTCGATTGAGAAGGAAAAGGAGCAGGAGAAAACATCATGAGCAAACGGATCAAAACAGCTGACCTGCCCGAGTTCGACGCAGCACGTTATCTCGACAGCGAAACCTCCATCGCCTCTTACCTCACTGATATTCTCGAAGCGAATGATGCCGCCCTGTTGGCAGCAGCGCTCGGTGACATCGCACGCTCCCGTGGCATGACGGAGATTGCGAAGACGGCCGGCATCACGCGCGAAGCTCTATACAAAGCCCTACGCCCCGATAGCGCCCCACGCTTCGATACCGTAAATCGCGTATGTGCGGCACTCGGAGTACGGCTGGTGGCCCAGGCAATCCATCCCGTCCCTGATCGGGTTTGAGCCGGTAAGCGCCAACCCCCTCATTCCCTATTTTTCCCTCTTTTCCCCACAATCTTTTGCCCCACCCAGAGTCGAACCCAAAGGCCAAAAAACCCGGCTAAATCGCCTCAACATGCGATAATCAACCATTGTGGTGACCGTTCTGAACCCTCTTCGCGCCCTCCTCTTCGCCCTTACGATCTCTGCCCTCAGCTGTCACGCGCAGCTCCCGCCCACCGGCACCCCGCTCTCGCCGGAAACCGCGCGCCGCGTCGAGGTCCTCATCCGCTCGAAGTCGAACATCCCCCCCAACTACGTCATCCAGATCTCCAACCGCACCAAGAGCGAGTTCCCCGGCTACGACCAGATCACCGTCATCTTCAACGCCGACGGCCAGAGCAGCCGCCCCACCCGCTTCCTCCTCTCCATCGACAACAACACCCTCGCGCAGTTCTCCCCCTACGACATCAGCAAAGACCCCAAAGAGCTCGTCTCCGCCGCCGACCGGCCCGCGCGTGGCGGACCCAAGGACGCACCTGTCCTCATCGTCCTCTTCGACGACCTCGAGTGCCCCTTCTGCGCCAAGATGCACGCCCAGCTCTTCCCCGCCCTGACCGACCGCTACAAAGATCAGGTGCACATCGTCTACCGCGACTTCCCCCTCGACCAACACCCCTGGGCACTCCGCGCCGCCATCGACGCCAACTGCGTCGCCGCCTCCAGCCCCAACGGCTACTGGACCATGGTCGACTACATCCACTCCCACGCCTCTGACTTCGGCGGAGCCGACCACTCCCTCGCCAAAGCCAACGAGGCCCTCGACAACCTCGCCCTCGCCCAGGCAAAGACAGACAAAACCGACAAGGTCAAGACCGACGTCCTCGCCGCCTGCATCGCCAAACAGGACGCCACCACCATCAACGCCTCCCGCAAAGAAGCCGAGACCCTCGGCGTCGAGGCCACCCCCGCCCTCTTCATCAACGGCGAGCGCGTCGAAGGCGCCCTCCCCATCGAGTACATCTACCGCGTCATCGACAGCGCCCTGGTCGCCGCCGGCAAAACCCCACCACCCCCCGTACCCGTTCCACCCCTCACCCCCGCACCCTCAACAACACCCGGAAACTAGGCCATAACTGGGGAATTACCGTTACCGTTCTTGCCTCTTTGGTTGTCATTCCCAAAGGGAATCTGCTTTTGTTTTTGCTTTTTGCCGTTGCTTTTTGCCGTTGCTGTTGCTGTTGCTGTTTGCTGTTGCTGTTGCTGTTTGCTGTTGCTGTTGCTGTTGCTGTTCGGATTAGCGTGGGGCTTTAGCCCCACGAATCACATCCGCCACAAAAGGGGCTTTAGCCCCGGGCCGTTGCCCTTGCCGTTGTTTCTGAGATAGGTCCGGGCTTTAGCCCGGACATCCCGAAAAGCCTATGAATCGGGCTTTAGCCCCCGGGATATGGGTTCTTTTCAAGGGGCGAAGATAAGAATGAACTCGTTGTTCGATTTGTAAGACTCTACATGGCCTTTTACCGCATCGAACCTCCCCAACCGCGGGGAGGAACATCCCGAAACCTCCGCATCAACCGGAATTAACCTTCCGTTCGCTGTAAGCTTAGTTGTTGCAGGAAATAAGGATTCCCAGACTATGCATTCGTTCTCAACTCGCACCACCGCTACCCCCTATCAATGGGCTCTTTCATTCGCCGTCGTCCCCGCCCTCCTGCTGGCCGGGTGCAAACCCGCGCACAACGCAGACGTCGTCGCCACCATCAACGGCCACGCCATCATGCGCGCCGACCTCGATAAGGCCTACACCACTGCTCTCGGCGACGGCTCTCAGACTCCGCAGCAGCCCTCCGGCGAACAGGCCGACTCGCTCCGCCTCAACGCCCTCCGCGAACTCATCGACGAAGAGATCGTCCAGCAGCGCGCCGCAAAGATGAACCTCTCGGCGACCAACGAAGAGGTCGACGCCAAGCTCGCCGGGATGAAGATCCCCTTCACCGAGGAGCAGTTCGCCCAGCGCCTGCACGATAACAAGCAGACCATCGACGACCTCCGCCGCAGCATCCGCCGCGCCCTCACCATCGAGAAGCTCCTCAACAAGGAGATCAACTCCAAGGTCACCGTCACCGACGCCGACGTCTCCACCTACTACAACGCCCACAAGGCCGAGTTCAACCTCACCGAGACCCAGTACCACCTCGCCCAGATCCAGACCACCAGCCAGCCCGCAGCTCAGGCCGGCAACCTCCAGGGCTCGAAGGCGACCAACGACGACGAGGCTCACAAGAAGATCCAGGCTCTCAAGAACCGTCTCGACTCCGGCGAAGACTTCGGAACCATCGCAATGAACTTCTCCGAACGCCCCGAGACCGCGTCGAGCGGCGGCGACATGGGCCTCATCCCCGAGTCCAGCATGCGCGGCGACCCCACCACCTACGCTGCCATCACCAAGCTCAAGGCAGGCGAGATCACCGACATCATCGCCGGCCCGATCGACCCGACCACGCACAAGCCCGCCGGCTACACCATCTACAAGCTGGTCACTCGCGAGCCCGCCGGCCAACGCGATCAGAACGACCCTCGCGTGCAGCAGTTCATCCGCCAACAACTCCACGACGGACGCGCCCAGCTCCTCAAGAACGCCTACTTCGAGATGCTCCGCGATCAGGCCAAAGTAGAAAACTTCTTCGCCGAGCAGGTCTTCAAGAACGACGCCCACTAAAGAAAAAGCACCACAACCAAAATGCGGGAATCCCCAAAGCGCTAAACATCCAAAGCGCCACAAAGGATCCCCGCATTTCGCTTTTGCCGTTGCCTTTGCCGTTGCCTTTGCCTTTGCCTTTGCCGTTGCCGTTGCCGTTGCCGTTGCCCCTTTGGTTGTCATTCCCGAAGGGAATCTGCTTCTTCCTTTGTTTGTTCTTGCTTCTGTCTTTGCCCTTGCTTCTGAGATAGGTCCGGGCTTTAGCCCGGACAATCCGAGCGCCTAAAAAATCGGGGCTTCAGCCCCTGAGATATGGTTTCGTCCTCCAAGCCAACAAAGCCCATCGGCCTGCCCTTCCAAAACCTCAAGACCCAACAGAACCCGTAGTGCTTAAGGGCACGGCTTCAGCCGTGCCATAACCACCCACCGCACTACGGCTTTAGCCGCTGAGGCACTCCCTCCAGCATCGCGCCCCAAGCCTTTGCTTCTTCTTCCCGATCTTTCCTCACTTCCCCACAATCTTTTGCCCCTAAAGCTGCGCGATTATCGAAGCAAAAACATACCCCTCTCCCCGCACCACACGCTGACCAGCTCTTCCATACTTTGGCCCACTAACGGACCAGCTTTTCACCACAAGCTAGCCACGAAAAAGCTTCTGGTGAAACATTGGGCTTTTTCCAATCGCCGCCCATAACCCATTTAGAAAACCATAGATACAGACAAGCAAAAAATGCACCGAAAACGGTGCACTTTTACAATCATCTTTCGACCTGCCTTACTCCACTGAAATCGAGGCCGGGACAGAGCTGCGACGGGTCACCGCGATCTTCGTAGTCCCTGGCATCATAGGCGCGAACTTCTTATAGATGCTGATATGGAAGCAAGCCTGCTGGAACTCCTCTTCGACATCCAACTTGCCATCTTCTTGTAAAGGCGTGAGATAGAGGCGCATCCAGGCGATCTCGGCCTGCGAAAGTCCCTTCTTCGCAATGTCGATCGCCTGCCCCGTCAGGTGCGGCGAGGCGTCCTCGCCCCCAGCCGGAGCCGCATTCCCGTTCGTCCGAATCAACCTCAACTGAAACGAAACCGTCCGCACCGCCGAGTTGATCTGCAGCGGCGTGTGGAACTGAGCATAGTGCGCCCTGCCCAGAGCCAGCAAGAACTGCGCGACCCAAGGCCTACAGAATCTACGATCTACGGGCAATCGGTCGTCAATCCGAATCCCATCATTTACCGGAATCGCCACCAACATCTTCTTCCCACGCATCCGCGCAAGGTCTTCATCATCCTGAATCCGCGAAAGCCCGTCGAGATCGGCCATCACGTTCTGCCGCACGAGGATGTCGTGCGTCCCACGCATTGCCGGAAGAACGTTCAAACGCCCTCCAGAATCATAGAGTTGCGGCATGATCTGCGGGGTGGAGGCGACCTCCGAGGCCGCCTCGAGCGCTGGATGTTCCGTCGTCTGCCGCACCACACTCACCACCGAAACTGGTTCGGCGACGGTCAAAGGTTCCGCTACCGCGACCGCCGGAGACTCGGCCTTGGGAAGCTCGATAACCTTCTTCTTTTCAGCGACTTCAACTTTTTGCTCGTGCTTGCGATGACGCCTTTCGGCCTTCACCGGCACAACAGCCTCATGCTTCACACGGCCCTTTGTTTGCTTGGCTTTAGCGAATTTTTCGTGGGGTTTCGGCTCTGCTTTCGCGTGGCGCAACTTGACCGGCACGGGTTCGAGCGCCTTGTGCTTGGCGTGGACCCAGTGCGACTGGTCGATTCGTTGCGGAACCCTTTTCGCTAGAGCAGATACGGGGAGTAGAGACAGGGCGGCTAGCACCGCCAGGGTGTGGAAGGGGCCGTTCGGCATAGCGTTGTGGGGAGGCCGCAGAAGGCACCAGAGCATCTTTTACCCTATTGTTTATTGGGTTTTGTCGCTAGTATTAGACTGGGTTCTGTTGACGGGTTGGTTATTAGGAGGGTGTGTGCGGAGCGTTTGGGCGGGTTTAGGTGTCGCGGCTATGTCGTTGGTTGGATTGGGTTTCCGGGCCCCTGCTCCGGACTACACCACGCAGGTGAAGCCGATCCTGGTGAGCAATTGCTATCGCTGCCACGGCGGCATGAACCATCGCGGCAAGCTCTCACTCCAGACCAGGGCGGGGATGCTGAAGGGTGGGATGGACGGCACCGTCCTCGTTCCGGGCGATCCGGCTAAGTCTTTGCTGGTCAAACTGATACGGCATGAAGGCCCCAAGGACGATCCCATGCCGATGCCTCCCAAGAGCAAGCTCTCGGACGCCGACATCGCCGTCATCACCGAGTGGATTCGGGCCGGCGCCATCATGCCCGACGAACCACCCGTCCACTAGCGAAATTGCACCACTTTTGGTGCATTTTCAGTTCTGCCCCGATCCATGGTTTTCTAAAGCGGTTGTGCGTTGACGGCGCGGAATTCCCAATGTTTCACCAGAAGATTTTTGTGGTTAGCTTGTGGTGAAAAGCTGGTCCGTTAGCGGGCCAAAGTATGGTTAGCATGGACATCTGCATGGTGAACGGCCGGGGAGCTTCTTCCCCGGCCGTTCTGTTTTCCCGAAATGGGAGTGCCACCCCCGGATTGAAAGGAAAATCTATTTCGTATATACGTATTCGTATGTACGATTATTTCAATGCGCTTCCAGTGGGACGAGACGAAGAACCGGAGCAACTATCAGAAGCATGGGGTCGATTTCGACACGGCCGCTCTGGTCTTCGACGATCCTGACTGCCTGATGGTGCAGGATCGAGAGGTCGACGGAGAGCCGCGATGGCAGACAACTGGATGGGTACAAGGCGTTCTTCTTCTGATGGTGGCGCATACGTTCCACGATGATGAAGGAGAAGAAATTGCCCGTATTATTTCGGCACGCGAGGTCACACCGCACGAGAGGAGACGCTATGAAGACAGGAGAGCTTGAAAAGACAGAGATGAGAGTGTATCGACGGGAACCGGGCGATCCGATCACAGAACGTGCGAAGGCAAATATTGCGGAGCTGTTGGCGAACCCGAACCGGGTGATTGATACGTCGGATATTCCGGAGTTGCCGGAGGAGGCGTGGAAGAATGCGGTGCGTGGGCGGTTTTACCGGCCGGTGAAGAAGGCGGTGAGTCTGCGGTTGGATGCGGATGTGATCGCCTGGCTGAAGAAGGATGGCGAGGGGTATCAGACACGGGCCAACCGGATGCTCCGGGAGTTGATGTTGAAGGATCTGAAGTCGGCTTAGGGTGCCGCAGATTCTTCATCGTCCGCCACGGCGAAAGGCGCAGGGTTGTGATCCTGGGGCTCCGTGATGAGTTGTGCCTGAACGATTCCCTTCGGGAATCAGTAGATCCACACAAAGGCTGAGGCGTTTGCGGCATGGCTGAAGCCATGCCCTTCCGTTTTCCGCGCCCCTCTTAAGGATTTGCCCGCCTTCGCGGTGTGGGATGTCGCGAAGGTGGGCACACTCTTTGTTTACGTTAGGTTGACTTCGTGTTTGGCGAGGGCGGTGCGGATTTTGGCGACGTGGGTGCCGTGGGTCCGGATGGCCTTGTGGAGGAGATCGTGGGAGACGCCGAACTCCTTCGACAAATAGACGATGTCGGAGATCATCTACCCGTGAGGTGCCGTAGGGTTGATTTTGTCGGGGTTGTGCGGGCTCTTGACGTGGGGCCCTTGCGGGGCTCTTCTTCGAAGGGAATGGCGGATGCGATGATTTCGTCGGACACGGTGCCTCTTTCGCGGTTACAGAGGGTTGGATGCGCTTATGGCATTAGCAGTCAGCCGTTATTTCGATTGGGGCGCCTGGGGTGACGGTGCCCCGCCAAGCTAGACGGCGGTGGGACACCATTTTATTCAACTCTATTCAGTAGAAAATATCTTCACGTTCCTCCGATCCCTTGACGGAGGGTGATCAGAAAGTGGGGCGAAAGTCAAAATCTTCATCAAACAATGGCTGAGAGAATATCCCGCCTAGCTGAGGAAATTTGTAGTCCGGTCGGGCTCCTGGGTAGGCACTCACTATTTGGTCTAATAGATAGTGAGCTCTCGCGATGATCTGATCGTCAAATGATTTTTTGGCAACTCTTTCTACCCCATCTCTAACAAATATCTCCATGGCTCGCGGTTGATCCGAAAGAGTAACGTAGAACCCCAAAACCTCCCGCCACCAGTGGTGGCCCCTGAGGAAAGCGGATAGAGCTGTTGTAGCCTTTCTTCCTGTTGGCTCCATAAGATCTTTGGCGGCCAGATATTCCTGAAACGAAAGATGTGAAAACGCATAATGGTCGCCGATCGGAACCAATAGACCGTCGTGGACGATTTCGCCTAACAGCATTTCTCGTTCGTCTGTTAAGGAGGGCAGCTGTTCCTTGACCGCCTCCCCAAATTCATGGGTGCTGGCATCCCTCTTGTTGCTGAGTTGCAATCTTCCTGCGAGGCTCTGCAAAACAGTGACCTTCGGTTGAGGACCAAACTGCGTATCTCGTTGTAGATGCTTTGCTACATCCCAGCCTCCAGCCATTAGAGAGATGAACATGTCGTAGAGCCGTGCCCTAGATTCTGGGACGGTACCAGTGCTGGAATAGACTTCAAGGACCAGCGTGGCCAAGAGGGGAGCTCGCATCACTAAGTGCAATGAATCGAATTGTCTCAACTGAGAAGTGAACTTCTCCTTCTCTTCAATATCTGTGCCAAACCACATTGCGATGAATTCTGATAATTGGCTTTCGCTCATCTCTGAAACATGCATCCTCACATAACCCTTTACGTGAGGCCCCGCAACGTGCTCTCTGCCGGTCAAGATGATCTGTGACTCTGGAGCTGCCTGCTTCAATTGCGCTGCGAGATCGAGCAGATGTCTCTGCTCGTTTTCATTTGGAACCTCATCCAGGCCATCTAGGTAAAATCTAAACTTCCTCTTGATGCCTTTAGTGTTTCTTTTATCCCAGAGAGAACCAACTCCTGCAGACTCAATAAAGAGATGTTCAGGCCCTGACTTTGTCCTACCAGCGAGTTGATGGAGGGGAACATAGACAGGAATGTATGTGGATTTTTGCTCCTTCAGCATTTTCAAATCCCTCAGCACATTCCATCTGCAAAAGGAAGTCTTGCCGAATCCAGCTGGAGCGGTAAGAAGGAAATCGGCGTCGGTACCAAGAAGTTCGTCGCTAGATGTTGTGATCTTGCAGAGCTCAGGGCCTGCTTCGAGAAGTCCGGGGATCTGCTTAGAGATGCCCGCTACAAAAGAGTATTTCAGTGAAAGTGTGTCGAGGAGGAAATCCTGCAACGAAGACGGTTTGCCGCTTGCGAAGTTATTCGCATGCTCCAAATCTCTCTCCAAGTCTCGGCAGAGCTCAAGCGGGCCGGAGAGAAGTGTGCTTAACCGCTCCTTAATATCTGCCAAGTCGCTCAGTTGAACCTTTGCTTCACGGCGAAAATCTGAGTTGGCATGTCTTGATGGAAACCGAAACTGCCGTTCAAATGATTTCTGCCAGGACCTCCTGAGGTCCTTCAAGAAAAGCGTTGACGCAGTCTCGAATGGCTTCCGTTCAGAAGGGGGAGCTACAAGCGAAAAGAATCTGACCAAGTGTCGCAGATGATTCGAGAAGAACAGGAGATCCATCTCCTGCATTTCCTCTGGAATCTCCAATCTGGATCGACGGAGTTTGAACGAAAATTTACAGATACTCTGAGTGAAGCGAGGTTGGACATAGAGATGCTTCATCTCCTTATCCCTCCCCGTCAGACCATGTCTAATGAGCACGTTAGCGATAGCAGTATCATCAGCAAGTCCTCGCTCGAGATCGCTAACGTATGAACCGAACAATCCGGATCTAAAGAGAAGATAATCGGGATAATGCTCCTCAAACAAGTCGAATAGCTCCCGGCCAAAGATGAAACGAACAGTTCCAGCCGACTTATTCAACTTACTCGTTATGGATGTGATTGATGCGGTACTGCACTCGTGAGGTGTAATTACGAAAACGCTCGAAATATTCTCAGGAATACCTTTATGGTTGATGACAGGCGTGTCTAAGCACTGCTCTGCCTGAATGAACACCGTGCGTGCGCCTCTATTTGAATCTGCTGACCCCGATAACGGATCATTCTTAATTACGCAAGCGATCAGTTCATCTCTTCCGAATGGCCCCGCAGAAGTGAAGACAATATCTTTTCCGAGTTCGCCGGAACCATGAGTATGCCGGATATTTTTTGTGTTCGGCAATTTCTCCAGGAGTGAAATCAGAGCTACTCGAAGCTCTGCCTCGTCTTTGAAAGAATTTGCGAACTGCTGCATTTTGGTCGGAATGTCTATTTTTTTCGCGCGCTTAGCCATGTCGCATTGATCTTACCGCAGTCGGCTCCAAGAACAACGACAAGAGCAGAAGCAGATTCCCTTCGGGAATGACAACCAATGGGGCAACGGCAAATGAAACCGCAGATCCCCTTCGGGGATGACAACAAGAAAGGCAACTGCAAGGGCGGCGCAAATGAAATCCGTCTTGCGGGACGGATGAAGCCGTGTCCTTGCGCAAGACGGATCGTGGGGTGACTAGAGAGTCGGTGGGCTAGATGAGCGTTCCGTTCTCCGGTTGGGTTTTGGCGTCTTCGGGGGGGATGGTCATGGCGGCGGCTACCTTGTCTCCGGATTCGAGGTCGAGGAGCTTGACGCCCTGGGTGCCTCGGCCGGCGGCGCGGATTTGCTTGGTGTCGATGCGGATGATCTTGCCGAACTGGCTGATGACCATCATCTCCGTGGTGTCGTCGACGAGGTTGATCGCCGTGACCTTGCCGGTTTTTGCGCTGGACTTCATGTTGATGACACCGGTGCCACCACGCGACTGGAGGCGGTAACGGTCTACATCGGTCCGTTTGCCGAAGCCGTTTTCCGAGACCGTGAGGATGAGGCAGGGGGTTAGGCCTAGCTTCTCGTCGAGCTTGTCGAGCTTGGCCTGGTCTACTGGGTCGATTTCGGCGTCGGAGCCGAGGATCTCCTGGCCGTCGGGGGCTCCGACTCGCTTGGCTACGTCGCCGAAGGATGGTTCCGTGGCTGCATCAGAAGCAGATCCCCGTTCCGGGGATGACAACAAATTGGGGTCAGACGAGAGATTGGAGTCGGAGGCGGCGGGGGCTTCGAGGCCGATTACGTCTTCGAGCTGGGTGGTTAGGCCTAGTTCGGCGGCCTTGAGGCGGCGCTGTTTTTCGCGGGCCTCGGGGCTGGGGGTGACGGCGGCTCCGATGACGTAGTCGCCCTTCTTCAAGTTGATTCCACGGTTACCCGTCGCAGGGCGGCCCATGGTGCGGAGGTCGCGCTCGTTGAAGCGGATGGCCATGCCGTCGTGGGTGGCGAGGAAGATGACCTGGTTGCCGTCGGTGATGCGGGCGGTGATGAGCTCGTCGTTCTTCTCGATGTTGATGGCGATGACGCCGCGCGCCATGACGTTGGAGTAGTCCTTGAGCGCGGTCTTCTTCACCGTCCCATTTCTCGTCGCGAAGAGGATGTTCTTGCCCTCTTCGGTGAGGTCGCGGACGGCGAGGATGGTGACGACCTTTTCGCCGGGCTGGAGGTCGACGAGCGAGGCCATGGCTTTGCCCTTGCCGGCGGTTCCGGCGTCGGGGATCTCGTAGATTTTGAGCCAGTAGACGCGGCCGGTGTTGGTGAAGCAGAGCAGGTAGGCGTGGGTGGAGTCGATGATGAGCTGCGAGACGAAGTCTTCGTCGCGGGTCTTCATGCCGATGCGTCCGGTGCCGCCGCGGCGCTGCTGTCTGTATGTCGATATGGGCGTGCGCTTGAGGTAGCCGGTGTGTGAGACGGTGACGGCGACCTGCTCGTCGGTGATGAGGTCCTCGAGGGTGAGGTCGGCGGAGTCGTCGAGGATGACGGTGCGGCGGGCGTCGCCGTATTTGTCGCGGATCTCTTCGAGCTCTTTCACAATGACTGCACGCAATTTTGGCTGAGAAGCCAGAATCGACTCGAACTCGGCGATGTTGTCGCGGATCTGGCGGAGCTCGTTGAGGAGCTCGTCGATGGAGAGCTGGGTGAGGCGGTAGAGCTGCAGTTCGAGGATGGCGTCGATCTGGCGGAGCGAGAGGATGAGCGTCGCTACGCCGTCGAGGCCGGTGGGGAGGAAGCGGGTGTCGATGCCGTACTTGCCGGCGTCGAGGGTTACACCTGCGAGCTCCGTGCCGCGGAGGGCTACGGCCTTGCCGGAGAAGAAGGCGAAGAGGTTCTCGCGGGCGTTGGCGCGGGAGCTGGACTGGCGGATGATGCGGATGACCGCGTCGAGGTGGTCGAGGGCGATCTGGTATCCGAGGAGGATATGTTCGCGGTCGCGGGCTTTGGCGAGCAGGAATGCTGTCCGGCGGCGGACGACCTCCATGCGGTGGTCGAGGAAGGCGCGGATGGCCTTGTCGAGAGGAAGTTCCTTGGGCTGTCCGTTGTGGACGGCGAGGAAGATCATCGAGAAGGATTCCTGCATCTGGGTGTGCTTGTGGAGCTGGTTGAGGACGATCTGGTGCTCGGCACCGCGCTTGAGGCCGATGACGATGCGCATGCCGTCACGGTCGGACTCGTCGCGGAACTCGTCGCGGGCGATGTCGGTGATGACGCCCTCGGTTACGAGCTCGGCGATGCGCTCGATGAGCCTGGACTTGTTGACCTGGTAGGGGATCTCCTCGACGATGATGGCCTGGCGGCCGCCGGAGATGTTCTCGATGCGGCACTTGGCGCGCATCATGAAGCGGCCACGTCCGGTCTTGTAGGTCTGGGGGATGTTGGCGCGGCCGAAGAGGGTTCCGCCAGTGGGGAAGTCGGGGCCCTGGACGTGCTTGAGGACTTCCTCAAGGCCGGCGTGGGGGTCTTGGATGAGGGCGATGCAGGCGTTCACGACCTCGGTGAGGTTGTGGGGCGGGATGTTGGTCGCCATGCCGACGGCGATACCGGAAGACCCGTTGACGATGAGGTTCGGGATGCGGGCCGGGAGGACGGTGGGCTCGAGGGTCGACTCGTCGTAGTTGGGGGTGAAGTCTACGGTGTCGGAGTCGATGTCCGAGAGCATCTCACCGGCGATGCGGGTGAGACGGCTCTCGGTGTAACGCATGGCGGCGGGTGGGTCGCCGTCGACGGAGCCGAAGTTACCCTGGCCGTCGACCATGAGGTAGCGCAGCGAGAAGGGCTGGGCGAGGCGGACCATGGTGTCGTAGATGGCGGAGTCGCCGTGGGGGTGGTAGTTACCCATGACGTGTCCGACGACCTTGGCCGACTTCGTATATTTCTTGTTGTACTGGAGGCCCATCTCCTGCATGCCGTACAAGATACGGCGATGCACGGGCTTGAGGCCGTCGCGTACGTCGGGTAGCGCACGCCCGATGATGACGGACATGGAGTAATCCAGGTACGACCGGCGCATCTCGTCCTCGATGTTGATCGAGAGCATGGAGAGCGCACCGCGGCCCTGCACGGTCGAGGCCGGCGGGTCGGGCGGAGAGCCTCCGTCGTTGGTTGGGCCGGACTGCGAGAGCGGGTCGTTTTCGGAGGATTCGGAGTTGGGTCCGAGGGGGAGTTTCGGGTTCTCTGGGTTTTGATCGTCAGCCATAACGTATCCCTCCATTATAGAGGGTTTTGTAGGCTTCTGTCGGGGTGCGGGAGGCGCGGGTCAATGGGTTGTCGAGACGCTCAACATGCGTTGCGATGGGGCTGCTTGTAACATGGAAAAAGCCGCCAATAGAGGCTAAACGCGAGGGAAGCAGCCTACGCGGGGTTAGCAGGAATCAAAACAACACCCTCTTCGGGCGACCGCAGGTAAAGTTCGAGCTGCCAAGTCGCCGGCTACTCCTGCGATAGTTCGCCCTGACTGGCTAACAAGTGAGATGCCGCAATCCGGTTGCGGCCCTCGTGTTTTGCCTTATACAAGGCGCTATCCGCAGCCAAAAGCAGGCTTTCTGGCATCTTCATTGTCCCGCCATGTCGAGCCAACGCTGTAGCCACTCCTAAACTTGCTGTTACCCATTCGCTCGCTAAATTTCCTTTGTGAGGTAGCCGAAGCGCTTCGACGCTTGCCCGAACATTTTCTGCAACCGCTATCGCACCATCCGAGTCCGTGCCGGAAAGAATGATCGCGATCTCCTCCCCTCCATAACGTGCGACTACGTCAGTGGCCCGACCGACTGCACCACGTACCGCGTACGCAACCGCGCGCAAACAGTCATCCCCAAATATGTGTCCATATTGGTCATTGAACTGCTTGAAGTGATCGATGTCGAGCAGAATAAGGGACATCTGGCCCCCCTCGCGCAGCGTGCGCCTCCACTCGCGCTCCAGAACTTGATCGAATGAGCGTCGATTGGCGAGCCCAGTCAAGCTATCTCGGAATGCCAGGGTTTCCAGTTCTTCCTCCTGCAGCTTGCGCTCTGTAGCATCTCGCATCGTTATGACGATGCCATTTACTTCATCCGATTCTCTGTCTTTCGCAATTCGAGCATTGATGTCCATCCATGCGAAGGTTCCGTCCTTTCTTCGCATACGAATCGTAGTCGGCGATTCATCTACACCATGTACGAGAAGACGCTCATGCGCCGCAGCCACAACTGGAAGATCTTCGGGTAAAACAAATGCATCAGGGCCTTTTCCGCACATCTCCTCTGGAGTCCAACCGAGAATGCGGTGGCAGGAAGGCGATACATAATTCATTACCAGATCCAGTCCAACCATACAGATCATGTCGACATTCTGTTCAGCAAGAAATTGAAAGTTGATTTCATTCCGCTCTGCCATAAGCCATCATCTCCACTCACTGCGAATTCAATGGTTCTCGACGTGGTTCCCGGTTGGTGGCTAAATGTTAGCGATCATACGAGTACTCACTTGTAGCATTGTTACGGGGTGGTTAGCCAACGCCTGTCTCCAATAGAAAGAAGGGGGTAAACACTTTCTCATGACAGTCGCCATGCCTTGAGCTCTTCACATAAACTCGGGTTTTGTGCCTTTCCAGAATTTCCTTACATACCCCTAACCCAGGCTCCGCAGATCGTACCCTTTCGTTGAGAAGAGTTAGTAAAAGGAATTCCGTTCCAGATGCTCCGTAGGTGCTGGGCCTATGTCACACATTATAAGTCGCTTATACACCCCCTTTTACGAATGCCAACGCCGGAGCCTTCGGCGCGCTGACCTCGACGGTGGGCAACCAGGTGGGTATCGGAGCCAACCGGCAGATTCAGCTTTCGCTGCGTGGAATTTTCTAAGACACTGTCCTGCCGGACGGGCCCACTGCGCGTGGAGCGGGCACTTCGTGCCATGTGACTGCTTCGCGTGGCTCTCCCGGCGCCTGCGGCAGAACCGTTGGTCGAGAATGAGATTCCTTATCGAGTCTTTGGACAGGTTCTAAACGCGGCGTACCCCTTTCATCTCTCTCATAAGGCCCTCCATGTGGAGGGCCCTCTTTTTAGGCTTATAGTTGTATAGTGCAACTATATGGATATGACCATACTTCCGCTTCGCGATGCCTCTCGCCGCCTAGTGCGGGAGCTTGGCTTTCTGCGAAGGACGCTGGCCGGGACCGATCTTCCGGCGTCGGCGGTACATGCTCTGGTGGAGATTGGGGAGAGCGGCTCGATGAGCGCCGTGGAGTTGTGCGAGCGGCTGAACCTGGAGAAGTCCAGCGTGAGCCGGATGGTCCGCAAGCTGGTCGAGGCGGGCTTGCTGGGCGAAGAGCCGGACGCCGCCGATGGCAGGACCAAGGGGCTGTCTCTAACGGCGAAGGGGCGCACGACGCTCGACACCATTCACCGGTTTGCCAATGAGCAGGTGCAAGGTGCGCTGGCTCTGCTGCCGGGGGAGGAGCATGGGACGGTTCTTGCGGGGATTGCGCGCTATGCGGAGGCGTTGCGTGCGCTGAGGACGGGTACGAGCCTGCCCCGGGTGGCCGACGTGACGATTGAGGCGGGGTATCGCCCTGGAATCATCGGCCGCTGCGCCGCAATGCACGGACGGTACTACAGCCGGACGGTGGGGTTCGGCTGGTTCTTTGAGGCAAAGGTGGCGGCTGGGATGGCGGAGTTTGCGGCTCGGCTAGACCGGCCAGGGAACCAGGTGTGGTCCGCCGTGCGTGCTGGGGAGATCGTCGGGACGATTGCGATTGATGGCGAGGACCTGGGCACGGGCAATGCACATCTGCGTTGGTTCATCCTGGACGATGGGATGCGTGGAGGAGGGATTGGGCGGCGCCTTCTGGGGGAGGCTCTGGACTTCTGCGACCGGCAAGGGTTCCCCGCAGTCGAGTTGTGGACCTTCGCGGGGCTGGACGCGGCACGGCGTCTCTACGAGTCGTTTGGCTTTGTGCTGGTGGAGGAGTGGCGGGGCACGCAGTGGGGTGATGCGGTGATGGAGCAGCGCTTCATCCGGCGGGCGGGAGCGGCGCTGGATTAGTTTTCTGACAAAAATGTCATCTTTTATTGAACTCGGACTGATCCTGTCGTATATTCAAGACATCGGATAGCACGGTGGCCTGGGCGCGAGTTCGTCCTGGTCTGGATCAAGTTTGAAGATGCAGATCCCCGCGGGTTGATCTCCTGACAGAGACCGCGAGGACCTGGAAGCCGAGGCTTGGAGCCGCGACACCCTCATTATAAGGTCGCGTCCGCGGCCCGTTCAAACTTGCACATTTTGAGTCGACGCCCGCAGAAGCGGGTGAAGCGGTTCGTGAGGCTTCCTGCGCGTTTTTTGGCGCTGGACAGGGCGCGGAGCCGCTTGCGAGAACCCGCGCCTGGGTCTTGGCGTGGCAAGGATTTGAGGAGAGTACGGCGATGAAGCGGACGAAGCTGCGGTTGCAAGGTCGGGGTACGGAGTGCGCGGTGAAGCAGGTCGCGCGGGTAGAGCGAGTGGCGGGGGTGGGCTCCGTGGGCGGACGTACGCTGATGGCCGGTGCGCTGGCCTTTGCGATGGTAGGCGGCGTGAAGGATGGATTCGCGTTGGCGCTGCCGAGCGAGAAAGCCAACACCGCGACGACGCCCGATTCACTTGAGGCCGCGCTGCCGTCGAAGACCTTTGCGATTGCGCCAGGACCGCTGGACGTTGCGATTAA
>Ga0179596_10000277_pt1 | contig 18702 bp, 14 predicted proteins | sample CZODoug1_1_08_16_FD_155494 | JGI IMG/M metagenome (GOLD analysis project Ga0179596, IMG submission 155494) | Vadose zone soil fungal communities from Angelo Coast Range Reserve, California, USA - CZODoug1_1_08_16fungal (Illumina Assembly) | ecosystem: Environmental > Terrestrial > Soil > Vadose...
AGGAACCACCTTCACCTGGACAGGGCCCAATAGCTTTACTGCCTCAGGCGCCACCGCTACCGCCACCGCAGCCGGTAGCTATACCCTGACCGCTACCAATCCAACCACAGGATGTACCACCACGGTCAGCACCACGGTGACGCAGGTTACCACGGCACCCAACGGCGTAACGATCAGCACAGCTAATAACGTTACTCAATTGACCTGTGCCACCAACTATATAGGCCTGACGGGCAGTTCTACTACATCTGGAGTGAGCTACAACTGGACAGGACCCAATAACTATAGTGTGGCTTCTTCCGCCGTCAATGTGTTCAATCCCGGGGTATATACTTTAACCGTTACCAATCCCACGAGCGGTTGTGTATCGACTGCGGCTATTACAATTACGCAGAATATCACACCACCGGCCAATGTGACGATCACTCCTTCCCTGGCTATATTGACCTGCGCCAACCCGAGTGCTATACTGACAGGTAATTCTTCCACCTCAGGGGTGACCTACAACTGGACAGGACCCAATAGCTTTACAGCAACCGGAGTTACGGCTACAGTTATTTCACAAGGCTCCTATATTTTGACCGTCACCGATCCGACTAACGGTTGTACCAATACCACTACTGCAACCATAAGTCAGAATTTCACGCCACCTGCAAATGTTACGGCCGTCAATTCAGGCCCGTTAACCTGTTCGAACACCAGCGTGAACCTCACCGGGAATTCATCAACTTCAAACGTAAGTTATAGCTGGACCGGGCCGAATAATTTCACCTCTTCCAACGCTATCGCTACGACAAATTCACCGGGCATCTATACCCTGACCGTCACCAATCCAGTCAATGGGTGTAGCGCCATTGCCACTACTGTTGTCACACAAAATGACACGGTGCCTGCAGCTTTAGCAACGACTGCGGTTCCCAGCGCTTCCCAACTGACCTGTACCAATAGCAGTGTAGTTTTTACAGCCAGTTCCTCCACTCCTGGAGTTAACTATAGCTGGAGCGGGTCAGGTGGGGTTCTGTCCTCTTCCGCCGTTGCAACGGCAACTGCCGTGGGTACCTATACGGTAACGGCTACCAACCCTGTTAATGGCTGTACGGCCACGACCACCGCTACGGTGACACAGAATATCGCGGCGCCGGCCGGGGTTACGACCACCGCCAATCCCGTCACGGCCCAGATAACCTGTACTCATCCCAGTGTCGTGCTGACCAGCAGCGCCATCACAACAGGCGTAACCTATAGCTGGAGTGGCCCGGGCGGTTATACCGCCACCGGAACTACGGCAACGGTTACCGCCCCGGGTGTTTATACCGTATCGGTCACCGATCCTTCGAATGGCTGTGTCACCGTCTTACCCGGAACAGTCACGAAAAATGTCAGCGTCCCCGTTGGTCTGGCGGCCAGCGCCAGTGATGTAATAAGCTGTTTTAGTCCCAGCATAGATCTGCAGGGTGTCTCTACCACTCCCGGCGCCACTTTCAGCTGGTCCGGACCGGGTGGATTTACCGCCGCTACCGCGATAGCAGAAACCGATGTGCCCGGTAATTATACCCTGATTGTTACCAATCCGGCCAATGGCTGCACGGCTTCGACAGGAACTACCGTCACAGCAGACACTGCGTCCCCTGCCGGTGTCACGGCCTCCAATTCCGGTCCGCTGAACTGCATCAATACCAGCGTAACACTGACCAGCAGTTCTACGACCAGTGGAGTAGATTATCTTTGGGTGACCCCGGATAACAATTTTATTTCAGGAGCGAGTACCGTGGTAACTACTGCCGGACTCTATACCATCGTAGTGACCAATAACAACAATGGCTGTTCTTCCCAGGCCACTACTACCGTCCTGCAGAACACAACCGGCTGCACTGGCTTGTCCACCCTTGTTCCGGGCTCTTCCAGAACAATGAGCAGCAAGGACATAACAGTGGATACGGTCACAAAATTTACCTATAAAGCCTATCCCAATCCTTTCAGCACTACGGCGTTTATAGAATTCAAAGCGCCTGTAAGCTCAAGGGTAACCGTGGAAATTTATAGCAGCTATGGATCCAGGGAAAAGTCATTGTTCAACAGCATGGTGACGGCCAACCAGCCTTACAAGCTGGAATTAAGTGCCGCCGGTCTTTCTTCCGGAACTCACTTCTGTATCATTCGGAACAACGACAAAGTATATTCAACCAAACTGATCCTGATCAAATAACCAGGATCGATAGACTTATCGACAAAAGCCATCCTGCAAGAAGCAGGATGGCTTTTATGTTTACAGGAGCAGTGGATTGGGTTACCTACATGTTAACCGTTATTATTATGTAGTAAGGCTAATGTAAGTGTAAAATACTAACGTCAGTGGATAAATGCTATGGCACAATCAATTATCAAAACAATTCCTAAATTATTGGAATAGGCGTATTTTTTAGTGGGTGAGTATTCGAAATACGGTTCTTTTTTTTGTAAGTTTATCTTCTCTAAACCCAAGATCTATTCCCATGAAAATCTCTACCCCTTTCTTTAAAGAGTTATATTCCCATCTCTTTAAAAAAATCATCCTTAGCTTTGGTCTGATTACGTGTCTGACGACCGTTACCCGGTCACAGGCCAGTCTGAATCCTTCATTCCCCGCCAGCACGACGATCTGTACAGGTCTGAATGCGACTTTTTCAGTGGCGGCTACCGCAACCGGTACGATCACTTATCAATGGCAGGAAAGTATAGATGGCGGACTTACCTGGAATAACCTTATTGAAAATACGACTACAGGGCTCAACCCCGCTACCGGTATCTATACCGGCACCACCGGACCGGTCCTGACAATTACCCGCACTCCCTCGACGATGACCGGCAATAAGTATCAAAGTATTGTCTCCGTGAATGGGATCAATAGTGTTACCTCTGGTATAGCTACGCTTAATGTGGGTCCTGACGTTAGCCTGGATAATGTAACCTCGATGAATTGTCCGGCTACGAGCGCCACTTTGAATACCGCCGGTGCCGTGGGCGTAAATTATCAATGGCAGGTAAGCAGCAATGCAGGAAGCAGTTGGTCAAATATTATCGACGGCGCGGATGCCAGTGGGGTAACTTATACAGGCGGAGCCACCAGCATCCTGACGATTTCTCCGCTGACCACTTCCATCGACGGCTATTTGTATCGCTACGTGGCCAATGACGGGGCGGGATGCGTTATTACCAGTGGGATCACTACCCAGAAAGTTCCGACGCTGGCAGTATTTACCCTGCCTGCCGCAGGCAGCATTACGGCCAGTGTGGGCTCCAGCGTCAGCATTCCCGCAACCATTACGGCAGGAACAGGCCCTTTCACGTATCAGTGGCAGGTGGCTTCCGGTGCCGGTGCTTTTAATGTTATAAGCAACTCCAATACTGCCTACAGCGGTGCAACCACCAGCACTTTAACCATTCTCAGCGTTACTACTACCACTTATACCAATAGATATCGGGTTACGGTAAAAAACGCCGGTGGTTGTGCTACCGCCAGTAGCTCCTTTGCCCAGGTGAATACAAATGTGACCCTACCCTTGAAACTGGAAACCTTCACCGCACAAAAACAAGGCAGCGCTGCCGTGAAATTATTGTGGACGGTGGATGGGCAGTATGCTGCACAATCTTATACCGTACAGGGATCGGCTGATGGATATACTTTTACCGACAGGGGCCTTGTGAAAGGAGAGGCCGGGAAAACCGCCTATAGCTACCTGGATGATGGGCCTGGCATCGGAATTAGCCTGTACCGGATTAAGATAACAGATCAGGATGGGAGCGCCGTATACAGCGCCATCGTAAAAGTGATAAACGATGATGTCGCGAACCGTATCGAGTTAAGACCTTCCATTACGGCAGAAGGATTTACCAGTCTGTATACAGCACTGGCGCAGAGCGAGGCCGTTGTCCTTACAGTGACAGATGTGACCGGCCGCCTGCAATGGTCCCAATCCATCAAATTGGAAAAGGGGGAGAATTATACACTGTTAAACGTATCGCGGTTAAGCAAAGGCATTTATTATATACATGTCACCGGCAACGATGGTATTTCAAAAGCAATGCCCTTCGTTAAGAATTAGGGGCAGATTCCTTTGCGACCATCGGGTCAGGCTCTTTGGCACGGCGGGGTTAGCTCCGTCCTGTGGATTTGGCTTTAAACGACCAGGTAATGAACATCTCGGCGACCTCCTCCCCCGCTTCGTTCGTGCCGAGGGACCGGGCACGGCAGGTCTCCCCCTGACCGCTGACAAGCGCTTTTTCTATTGTCTGGCGGATGGCGCTTCCATCAACACAGGTAAACCGGGTGAGGCCGGTTGCTTTTTTAAAATAGTTGGCTTCCAGTTTGATCACCAGCATGGATACAGGAGGATCGTGCCGGTAGACATGCGCCATCGCCAGCGTACCCGTACTCATTTCGGCCGCCATGCTCAGACAGGCGAAATAAGTAGAGCGGAAGGGGTTCTGGGAGAACCATTTATACGGGACGCTGGTAACACAGTGCTCTTCGTCTATCTCACGAATCCGCAGCCCCGAAAAGAAGGCGCTGGGCAGGCGGGCCAGCAGGTACAGCCGGAATTTCAAACCGCTGCGCATCAGCCGGAGAAAAGCGCCGGTATTGGAGTTCGTAGGATCCGGTTGGCCGGAGCGGTCTGTCGATACATTCATGCAGGACTCTTTTTTACTGTTTGGTGATTTCTACTATGGTTGCGACGATGCTATTATTCTCCGCTCCTTTTACCGTGAACTGCATATTGCCTTTGGCGGAGCTCTGGAAGCGGATATTGCGGATCAGCTTGTCACCCAGGGCTGCATTGAGGCGGCTCGCATAATCCTTCCGGGGATCTTCACTGATCTTATTATTGATCGAATACCAATCCAACGGTTGTTTGCTGACAACGACGGCCATTTCATCTCTGGTGCCGATGCTATCCGGTGTCATGCTCTTGTCTTTGGGGAAGAGCCGGTAGCCGGTGATGCCACAGAAGGGAGAATATTTTGTTTTGAGCGGATTGTCGGCACGCGGATATGGAAATAAAGTGTAGCTGGTGCCGTCCGTCTCTTTACCAAAAACATAGATATAACATTCCGTGGAATTCCTGATCTCCATTTTGAAACGGGCCCCTTTTTTTACAGGGGAGACAGTCTCGAAAACATTCCCCTCTCTTGTATCTCCCGCTTTAAGCTGGAGAGGGATATAGTCTCCGGGTACGGTTCGTTTGTCTTCATAATGTATCTGTACCAGCCCGATCTCGCAAGCCAGGGGGGTAGTGGCCGCCACACCCGTCTTCTCCATAGGTTCCAGTCCATAGGCTTCCCGGACAAAATGCCGGAAGTCACCATAGCGAACCCAGGCGAAGCCATTGTTACCCCAGGAAGGGCCCCAGCTATTCATGATGAGGAAGGCGCCGCCGTATTTTTTATCATCGTATCCTACCACGCATTGGGCATGTCCGCCGAACCCCATCATGCTCCTGTCTTCAGCGTTGGGGTTCCAGACGTCCTGTCCCATCATGGACTTCATATAACTACCGCCCACCATCATTCCGATGACGACGGGAGCGCCCTGTGAAAGATTCTCTTTGATAGCCCGTAAGTCGACGACAGTGTTCTTATCGCCGGGGGTCAGCCGGTTGAATCCCCGCATCTTGTTCTGACGGGCTTCTTCCAGTAGCCCCTGATCGGGCTGACGGGCGCAGTCCTTATCGCTATAGGGAAACTTGTCGTAGGCTACCGCTCCGCTCTTCGTCATGAATTCCATGGCCCGGATAATATAGGAGCCTTCACATCCTTCCAGACCGATCTGGTTGTATAAAAAAGAGGGGCTGAATTTGAGGCTATTGGGATCCGCCCCTGTGCGGGCTGCTTCCGCGATCGTTCGGGCTCCATAGGCGCTGCTCCAGGCTACGCAACTGCCCTGGTGGCCCTGGTCGCCGACGGCAGGCGCAAATTTCTGCAGGTTGACGGCTTCGGGTAAAGGATTCTTCGTGGAGTCGTCGGAGAGGGATTCATAAATATTCGCTTTTTCGAATTGCCGGGGATCAAGATAGCCGCCGGTGGCCAGCTGAGCGATCTGCTGGGTGACCCCGCCGATACCGCCGGTCCCATTACAGCCGCCCCGGCCAAAAAGGAAGTAACCGACTCCCAGGATAATCAATAAAAAGATAAGCCCGCGGCCACGGAATAACCCTAATAAAAGTAAGATTAATCCGAATATTCCACCGCCACCGCCACCGCCGCCCCCATCGGAAGGATTAAAACCACCGCCACCCTGATTATCTCCACTATTGTCCTGCGGGTCCTGGGGATCGTCTACCATCCTGATAGGCATATGAATACGATTTGATTCCCCTAAATGTAATAAGATTTTCGGAAGTGATAAGCCGGGATACCGGCGGATTTACGGAAAGCAGCGCGAATGAAGCGTCTTCATGTTCATTACAGCCCGATCTGGTTGCGCAGCAGGTCTTCGAACTGATCTCTTTTGCGGATCAGCTGTGCCTGCCCGTCTTTTACCAGAACCTCAGCAGGCTTGAAACGCGAATTGAAATTAGAGGACATTTCGAATCCATAGGCTCCGGCATTGTAGAATACCAGGTAATCGCCCTCACGGACCTCGTTGATAGTACGATCCCAGGCGAAGGTATCCGTCTCGCAGATATTGCCTACGACGGAATAGCGTTTTTTGGGGCCTGCGGGGTTGCTGATGTTCTCGATCTGGTGATATGCGTCATAGAACATGGGACGGATCAGGTGATTGAATCCGCTGTCCACGCTGACGAAAGTGGTGGCTCCTGTCTCTTTCAGCACATTGACCTTCGTGATGAAATAACCGCATTCGCTGACAAGGAATTTACCGGGCTCGAACCAGATCTGCAGGGGCCTGCCGCCGGGATTGGGATGGTTGCGGAAAGCTGCTTCTATTTTGTCTGCCAGCATGCTTATATCGGTCTCTACATCCCCATCTTTATATGGCACTTTAAATCCGCCGCCCAGGTCGATGAATTCCAGTTCCGAGAAGCGGGGTACGATGTCGAAGAGCACTTCGATACCTTTTACAAAAACATCTACGTCTTTTATTTCGCTGCCGGTATGGATATGCAGATCGCTGATCCGGAGATTGTATTGTTGAACAAGGGCCAGTATTTTGTCTGTCTGATCGACCGGGATCCCGAATTTGCTCTTGTCATGTCCCGTGGAGATCTTCAGGTTGCCCCCGGCCATGATATTGGGGCGCAGGCGAATGCCTACCGGGTAGCTATGTCCGAATTTCTGTCCGAATTTCTCCAGGTTGGACAGGCTGTCGATATTTATGATGACCCCCAGGGATTGGGCTTCCTCAATCTCGTCAAAGCCGATGCCGTTGGAGGTGTAGAGTATTCTTTCGGAAGGGAAGCCGGCGTGCAGGGCCAGCTTGACTTCATTAATGGAACTACAGTCAACGTTGGCTCCCAGCTGACAGATATATTTAAGAATGTTGATATTAGTAAGCGCCTTGGAGGCGTAGAAGAACAAGGTGTTGCTACGGCTGAAGGCAGTGGTGAGCTTGCTATATTGTTCCTTTATCTTTTCCGCATGGTAAGCGTAGAGAGGCGTTCCGAACTGCTGGGCTAATTGAATGAGATATTCCGGTGCTAGTTTTGCTGACATGAGAAAGATATTATTTATGACCGGAATGTTCGTCGTCTGCCGGGTCTTTGTCGGATTGGTGGTCTTCCGGGTATTTGTCGTGCCTGTGCGTATCGTCGTTTTGCGTGTCGTCGGCATGCTCTTCAGAAGAAGGATACTCTTCAGCAGTTTCTTCTGCGGCTGGCTCCTCTGATTCCGTTGAGCTCTCCTCTTCTTCTATATCTTCAGACGGCTCTTCGGTAGTTTGTTCATCAGACTCCGTGTCTGCGGTGCTCTCATCAGCTTGCGAGGCTTCCTCTGCCTGTTCTTCAGACTGATCGAAGGATGAGTCGGCCGCTTCTTCTGTTTCCTCATGCTCGATCAGCTTACCGTCTTCGCTGACGATCAGGAGCGTGGCTTCGTCAGTGCCGGCAACAGCTGCAGGCTGTTCCGTGAAGTCGCCAGGGCCATCGGAGCTATTCTCTCCCGTTTCCGGAAGGATCTCGGACGTGCCGTGTGTGATCACCGTGGGCTCGATCAGCGTCTCTGCAAATACTTCTTTCAGTTTGGGCAGATCGGCAGCGGAGTTGATCCCGAAATAATCCATGAATGTTTTGGAAGTGGAATAGACCAGGGGTTTGCCCGGCATGTCTTCATTCCGGCCGGATATGATAATGAGTTCCTTTTCCAGCAATTTCTGTATGGAATAGTCGCTGCTCACACCGCGGATGGACTCGATCTCCCCTTTGGTGATGGGCTGCTTGTAGGCGATGATGGCCAGGGTTTCCAGGGCTGCCGAGGAGAGCCGTTTGAGGAATTTCTCTCCGTTGAGCTGGGCGACAGTCTTGTGAAAATCTCTTTTGGTAAGGAATTGCCAGCCGCCGCCACTTTCTCTCACTTCGAAGGGATAGAATTCAGAGGCATATTTTTCTATGATCCCGTCGAGAGAGGTCTGGATCTGTTCCAGCGTAAGCTTTTCCTCCATAAACCCAAAGGCGTTATTGATCAGCTCGGTGATCTCCATGGAAGTGAGAGGCTTGTCGCTGGCGAAGATCAGCGCTTCAATATGCGGGATGATATTTCCGATTTCCATATTGTCTTATTTACTAGGCCTGCAATGCCGCTGCGCCGCTCACGATCTCCGTCAACTCGGTAGTAATGGCTGCCTGACGTGCCCGGTTGTATGAAAGACGTAATGACTTCAGTAATTCGTTGGCATTGTCACTGGCTTTGTCCATGGCTGTCATACGGGCTCCATGTTCGGAGGCGTTGGCATCCAGCACCGCCTTAAACAGTTGCGTGTTGAGTATTTTAGGCATCAGTTCGGCGATCAGCTCTTCTTTGCCCGGCTCGAAAATGAAATCGTTGTTGGCGGCGCCCGCTTTCTTTTCCACTTTGGGGATGGGGAGGAATTTTTCCAGGACAAATGTCTGGGTAGCGGCATTCCTGAACTGGCTGTATACGATTTCCACGGCGTCGAATTCCTTGTTTTCGAAGGCTTTCATAGCCGCCCGGGCGCAAGCCTGTACGTTTTCAAAGCTCAGGTGGAGGAAGATATCTTTATAGGTGTCGGTAACCTTGTAGTTATTCTTGGCGAAATGCTCGTAACCCTTTTTACCGATACTCCAGATCGTCACATTGCCTTTGGCGGCCTGGGCGGGGTATTGTTCCTTGATGGCAGATTTGGCCAGCTTGATCAGGTTGGCGTTATAAGCTCCTGCCAGACCGCGGTCGCTGGTGATGACAATGAGCAATACTTTTTCCACGGGTCTTTCCGATGCCAGGCTCAGTCCTCCGGTGTCTCCGTCGGAGCTGCTGACGATATTGCTAAGCAGTTCCTGCAATTTCTGAGCATAGGGACGCATCTGGATGATAGCGTCCTGGGCGCGGCGCAGTTTGGCCGCACTCACCATTTTCATTGCTTTGGTGATCTGCTGGCTGTTTTGAATAGACTTGATCCGATTGCGTACCTCTTTAAGTTGTCCTGCCATATTAGGAGTTTTTGTGCACAGGGAATGGCTTATTCCGAAAACAAACCCATCCCCTGCGCACGGCTAATGATGGGCCTATCGGTCAGCGGAGAACTTCGTCGGAGCGTCGTTCCTGGCTCCTCCTCGTTCGTACCCTTCGCATTCGCTCGGGTAGGTCCGCCTTTAAAACGGCTGCAAAGGTAGCGGAAACGCATCAAAAATCCATTTTCGGTGGGAAAACAGTGGGAAAGTTCGCCCCTGGCAGCCCCCTTGAGGAAATAGAGGGTCCCGGGAGGCTTGGAAGCGGGGTGGGATGCCAGCAGGCAAGCCTCGGACTTCGCTGCCGGCAAAACCAATCGGAGGCATGTCCGATTGGAGCGGGATTATCTCTCCTATTCCTGTCCGATCGAGGTAAAGTCCGAAATAAAGCAGACTTTTGTAATATTAAACCTATGGCAAAGAAAAATAATAACAAGAACGAAAGCAAGACCAGCAAGGTTCCGAAGAAGGCAGCCAGGATCTCCGAAACCCCTCCCCCCGGTATTACCCGTCAGACCAGCCCTGTACGCAGAGCCGGCAGGGGCGGTAAAACGGGAGCGACCGGCATTATCCGGGAAACCGGCAAGAACGGTATGCCAGAAATGGAAGTCAAAGCAACCTCACCCCTAATAGCCGCCAAAACGACCAAAAGTGCCGTTAATGGCAATCGGAAAAGCAGTTCCGGCGGCCGGAAGAAGCTCCCGGTAATTCTGATCACCAATGATGACGGGATCAGCGCCCCGGGCATCCGCAACCTGGTAGAAGCAGTGCGGGGGCTGGGAAAAGTAGTGGTAGTAGCCCCTGATAAACCCCAGTCGGGTATGGGTCATGCGATTACTATCGGTAACCCCCTGCGCCTCCACCCGATGCATCACCTGTTCGAAGGGGTCGATGCCTGGCAATGTTCGGGAACCCCCGTGGACTGCGTTAAACTGGCAGTGGACAAAGTCCTGCGACGCAAACCAGACATATGTCTCAGCGGTATTAACCATGGCGCCAATCACTCCATTAACGTGATCTACTCCGGGACTATGTCTGCGGCTGTAGAAGCGGCTATCGAAAGCATTCCTTCCGTGGGGTTCTCCCTGCTGGATTACAGCGTGGAAGCCGATTTCAGCGCAGCCCGTAAATATGTACGGATCATCGTAGAACAAGTCTTGCACCATCCAATGGATAAACACCTGATCCTCAATGTCAATTTCCCTTCCGTACCGGAATCCCTCATCAAGGGGGTGAAGGTCTGCCGGCAGGCTTATGCCAAATATGAGGAGGATTTCATAGAGCGGAATGATCCGACGGGAAAGAAATATTACTGGCTAACCGGTAAATTCGTGAATTTTGACAAGGGGCGCGATACGGATGTCTGGGCCCTGGAACACAATTATGTAAGTGTGGTTCCCGTACAATTTGACATGACGAATTACGTTCTTAAAAGCAAACTTGAAAAAACGTGGAAATCGTGATCCTCAAAAAAGATAACCTGAGATTGGGATTGCTGCTAGGGTTGGTGGCCCCGATCTTCAGCCTGGTCATCTATTATTTCGTGAAGTTCTATCCTTTATACACGGTAAAGGATTTTTTCTTTTTTCTAAGGACTAATAAAAATCAGATTACAGCGGTGTCTGTGCCTTGCCTGGTGCTGAATATCGCTTTATTCACATTTTATATCAATTCCCGCCGGGATAATACGGCCAAAGGGATTTTTGGAGCGACACTGATCTATGCGATCCTGTCGTTGGTGTTTAAATTTATTTAAGATTGGCCCCCTTCCTCCACTATGGAAGGTTTTAAGCGTAGAAACGATTGCTAGCCATCATTACAAGTCATAAGGATGGTCCCACGCTGATGTCAAAAAGGGATAAAGCCGGATTTAGGCACAAAATCTTTTGGAACATCTTTTGCGACCCCTTATTTTTGCACTCCTTTTGAGGGGAATACCCCAGGAAAGGACAGGATTGCCCGATAGTATAATGGCAGTACAACTGATTTTGGTTCAGTTTGTCGAGGTTCGAATCCTCGTCGGGCAACTTTTTCAAGTCGAACCTTTTAGGGTTCACCTTTCTGACTAATTTTCAAGCTTTTATCCCATCTTTCTACAAAAGGTTCTACTTGCTTAACATCAAATCCGTTCAAATCTTTCACATTTTCGACTTAATGGCAAGTTATTGATTTTTAATGATTTGCATTTCATCTTGTCGTCCTTACTCCTTTTAAATCAAAGAGTTTGTGATGAAATTCTTTACGGTTTTCTTTACACTTTTCTTTACGCCTTTAATTGCCTGAAACAGCAATATGGGTACCCAATATCCAGTGCGGTCGCATCCTCGCCGACCTTTTTAAATGAGGAATCTTCTGGTCTATATCGTTCCTCGTGTCGTCCAAAAATGGGGGGCGGGGAGTCGTGTATGAGAAATGAGATTATTTGTATGAGGAATGGGCAAACAAGACATGATTCAAGTTGGCTGTAGACAAATTTGTACCTTTGCTACCTTCCAAAACGAACTTGCATGGCCGTAGAAAAAAAATCTCGACTTCCCCTTCCCGCCTTTGTCCGTAATAGATGGTCGGACCCTGTATGGAGTAAGGTATTTTCGAATGTTATCAATGTAACTGGAGGCACTGTGCTCGCCTTTATTTGGGTCCTTTTCCAAAGCTTATACAATAAAATACCTTTTCAGCAGTCATTTGATCAGGTGATTTCCTTTCTTACCAGGGCCACCCCCATTAATAATACTATATTATGCCTTGTCGGGTTGATGGCACTTTGGCCTCTGGTCCGCTGGATAATCGGTCTTATTAGAAAGAAGAACACCACTCCTCCGGCTCCTGCAGCCCCCCTCTTGTTAACACCGACCCTCCCTGCCACAAATCCTCCGACTCCCATTGAGCGATTTGGATTTCATAGTACCGACACGAACCTGTTGCAGGCATTTAAGGCAATGGCAGGTACCCCTATTACTTCCACCCGAATCGACGGGCATTATGGAGAAATCATGGAATTTGATGTCAACATGGGCCCCGATGATTTGGACTGCCTTGTGAAACTCACCACCAGTAAAGCTGAATATATTTCATATGTATATATTCCCATCAGCGGATTTATTTTCTATTTACGGGTGAACGTCCAGACAGGGAATAATAAAGAGATCAGCAGTAGGTGGATCGCTTTACGGCTGGACAGATCAGCCGTGCCTGCAGGTACCGGACAGCCAGAGAAAGCCTATCCCAGCACCTGGAAGCCTACGCTGGGAGACTGGGTCAGTTCCCGCTACCATATTCCCACTCTAGTTGCAGAAACCTTCGGCCCGGAGGGCTGGACCTATCATAGCCTGGTGGGATTTCGGCTAAGAGGAAAAGGCAAACTCGAAAGTATTACCCTTTCGTAACGGTATATTACTGGACAAAATTCCTATAAGTCTATATTTGGATGTAGCAGAACGGTGCCTCATAACCTTATACTGGATATTTTGTAATTTCAATCTCAAACCGGACTAATGCTTTTGATGGCCTTTAATACACTAGATTTAATACATTGGGACTTGTGCTTTGCCTTAAAAAAGCTAAAGGAGCAGGTCTCTTCCAAAACGTATAAACGTCTTCTGATAGATGCAGACCGCCCCCTCTTGGACGCCGCCGGAATGACTACCTACCTTGAAACGACAAGGATCGAGCACGGCGCCCGCCTCCACGATATCTTTGAAAGGTCAGGGAGCATATTGGAGCTTCACAATACCACATTCCAGGAGCTTGAAAACGGAGCATCTTCCCAGGGTGTCGGATACGGCCTCGAAACCGTCAACGGAGGCTTTCTAAACATCAGCGGTGAAATCGAGTGCTTGTATATTCGAGGAAAAGATTTCCACTCCGTTATACCGAATAAGGAGCACTATGAAGAATTTGCCCGCAACAATCAATTCGACCTTTATTCCAGCAGAGAGTTCGCCAGGGAGTGCGCCGACATCCTCAACGTAATTACCGCCTTCTACTCCGAGGAGCAGATCCTACATATGGGGAAAAAAATACTCCAGCAATCATCAACCCACATAACCCATCATCTAATGGAAATCGAAGAACAATATCTGAGCACCCTATATTCCAAAACAAAAAATGACCCCGAAGCGGGGGCCGACCCCCGTGCCATTGCCCAGGCAATTGGTCTCAACACCGCTGACCTCCCCGCCTTCCAGTATCAGTTGCAGGAGGCCGGGTATATAAGAAAGCATAAGGACGGTAGGCGAATCAGCATAACCGGCAGCGGGATGCGCATCGCCAAGGAAATCCTACAATGCTATCAGGCAACGATCGTAACTGTCACCAATGGGCACCCGGTACCGATGGGTAGCCGAATGCTATACAGTTATCTGTACTTCTACAGGCTGTCTACCCAGGACCCAGGTGAGAATAACAAATCAATAATGATCGGGATTTCGGATTTTGTGCAACGGAGATGGACCCTATCCTTTCAACCAGGCGGTTCGGCGGAAGGTATCCTACTGCTTTATGCAAGAGACGTGCTCATCGAGAAAATCCAGGCTGGGACACTCACCGATGATGAGAAATTTGAGATCATGATAAAGGACCTGGACCACCTGCCCCCCTATGCAGCCCCTGATGGAATACCGATGAAGGGCGCTGAATTTTTTATTTATAAAAAAATAAAGGAACGACCTTCAGTATCATCGGCTCACCACATACCGGATATAATCGTACAAATCCGGCAAGCCATCAATATCCTTTTCAAGAAGAAACACAAAGACGAATTACTTTCTTTTACCCAGGAGGAGAACCTGAGCGACTTATTTAAAGACGCCCACACCAAGGAAGAATTCAACACGAGAGTTACCTCGTTGGGCTCTACCGCCGGAGAAATGAATATTGACCTGCTCCGTAATTTAACAGGGATAACAGATACACAAATCCGATCGATCCAATTATTGAAAGCACTTCTTATGCCCCTTGATCCGACAGTCGAGCCCCATATCAAGATATTCCAGAATCTGGCATCCATCCGAAATGGGTACCCTGCCCACAAGGATAAGCCCGATACCCTTAAAGCCTATGCCGCACTAGGAATCACATACCCGGTAACTGATTTTTCCGGCAGTTGGAAATCCCTCTTGTCTCAATATTTAACGGCACTGCAAGGCATAAAAGAGGTGATCGAGCTGCATTTCACGTAATCCCCTTCTACCCTACCACCTACCGCGGTGGACTAGCTATATTTTCCATCCGTCTCATCCATCATCCTTTCCAAAGCCACTCTCGTCCTCTTTGTAAGGGTTATTCATTCCTTCTTCCGGTCGCGGATACCTGTATATGAATAGTAAGGTGCGTTGGATCACGGGAAATGAAAAGCCAGAATCTCCGTGTAGATGATTTTGCCTTTATCAGTGGGGAAGTGAAATACATAGGAGAATGAGCTTTCTCCCCTGGCTCCCGCACTGCGCACATAATATTGGTGTTTGGGAATCGCTTCTTCAATTGTTGAAAGGACGCTTGAGAAATCTTTATTTTTAACGAACAATATAATCGTTTTTTTGCTATCTCGCCAGGTGAGATACCGTTCAAATAGTTGGTCAATGGTTTGATGAAGCATGACTTCGCCTTTCCAAAATTTACATTCTGCAACAAAGAGGTTGGTTCCATCGGTGTACTTTACGAGAATGTCTGTCTTACCTCCCACGTAGCTCCGCAGATATTGCTCCGGGTGAAAGTGGAGGTATTTTTCATAGCTATTGACGCCGCTGGCATTCCGCTCCCGGTTCATCCGGTTGTTGGCGACAATGGCCGATAGAATCAGCTCTTCTTCCGTCAATAATTTCACCGCCCAATGTAGGTAATTTCTGCAAAAAGTAATTCTCCGGCTCCTCGGATGTTGCCCACATATATTTTCGACATTCCGCCTATCGGTTTCAGTCCATTACAGATTTTTGGCCACGTCACCTTGAGTCGGCGTCGATTACGTCGTACATCAGAACCTCATATCTTTATAATTTACATTCAGACAACGCCAACAAGTTATCGTTCCACTGTCCGTCAGCATGACTCCGTACATATTGCCCATTTGCGCCATTAACCACAGCAATATCTGCGCGTTTTCCATTAACAAACGTATAGAATGTATTTGATTGGTCTTGGATAGACAAAATAACTTGCTGTCTTGTCCATCTCCAGTTTGGGCCCCCAAGATGGGTTATTCCTTCATGGGAATCATTGCGCGGCATTTTATTAATACATGTAACTTGAACGTCTGCCATAATTAAAATTTATTTTTTATTGAAAGAAATTCCTCAAAATTTAGAAGGCATTAACTTATTTAACAATAGTATTTTGACGATATTTAAATTGTGGTTTAACCTATTAATTTGTAAGAACGTTTGAGGTCGCTAATCCCTTTTGTAATTTGGCAACTTGCGCGACCCTTTCATCAGTTCGTGGCCAAACGTCACTTTCTTACCTTGAATACGATCAATATCTCTCCGTAACGCCTGCATTTGTTCCGTACTGATTGCCTTCGTGAGTTTCAAGTCCTGTTGGGATGTTATCGGTTGTCCAGCGGCCGATTTCCTCAACAGGCTCATTGCTGGGCAAGAAAAAAATTTCTTTTCACCAATGCGTCGCATTGGAGGCCTGCTAAGGTAATATTTAGTCAAGAACGAAGCCTTCTCATTACACATTCCACAAATGTCTTTCTGGGCCTGGGTGCACGCACTTCCAGACAGCAAGCGGCGATTGCTGCAGTAACCACCGCTTCGCTATATTGGGAATACACCTTTCGTATCTTCCGTGTCAAGTAATCCCGTTCCCAAGACTCTTCGCAGCTAAAAAAAAGAGCATCTTCCTTCTTCTTCTTTTTGTTGTCATATTCAGACCAGTCTTCGCTTAAAATCTTTTGTGGCATTTTTTCAATTTTTAATATTTAGGTATAATGAACTTCACGTACATGATTTTTCTCACCTCAATAGCGCGGCCCAGGGACAAACCAACCGATAGCACTATAGCCAAAATTTAGCACAATTCCCGCTCGCATGGCTCGCGGGACTATGAGTTAGCGCTCCCACTTGCAAATCGTCAAATTCATGTTCTTTGCCTTCTCCAGCGTAACCGCTATAATTTTTCGATTGCAGTTGCTGAGCCCCCGGCAATTTGCCTTAAGATGATACCGGATCGCGTTAGGGCTGTCACAGATATAAACCGTCGTAGGAGTACACTGGACGCTGTTGAATAGCAGAAAAGTGAATAACAATGATTTCATGAAAAAGGAGTTTAGCGGTTACAAATTCGTTCTGCTATATGGTCCGTCTCCTTTGGTATCTCATACCCGACGCATCAAAACTAGCGACTGAAAATCTTTACATCTTACGGGAAACCGGAAATGGTCATATTTGCGGAAAGATTTCTTTTTAGCCCATCCGCCCTCAAAGAATTCCCATCACCTTACAATAGGCCACCAACTGCTGATTATTGGAAAAGCTCAATGCCTCCCGGATATGATTAAGCCGTTTTTCCATACTGCTCTGCCCAGGGGGCTTAAACTGATGTTGCTTCAAATACGCCGGTATGTCCTTCTGCTTCATGCCCGCGGCCATCAGCGATATGATCTTAATATCATAAGCCGTGAAATCATGTACATTTTCCTGCCGCGTCGCCTGGATATAAAACTGTGGAAAATGTCGCTCGTTAGCGGCAATCTTCCCGATCGCCACCTTTAGCTCTTTGGCATCATTACGCCCCTTCCGAACATAACCATCGATATTGCCCATGGTATATAACGTTTCGATCACCCCAATCTTTCCCTCTGCGGAAAATACCAGGACCCTCAACTCCGGCTGCACATCACGTACTACATTGATCAACGCGGCACCACCTGCTATCTTTGGTGTCCGATGATCAGCATCGAAATACAAGTCGGTGATCAGCAGATCATAAGGTTCGCCCCCCTCGCTTGCCTTTTGGATCTTTACTAAGGCATCGTCACAATAATAGACATAATCAGGATCGTCAATCCCCATCTCCTCCAGGGTCTTCTGGACAGAGATATTGGAGCTTTCGTGATCTTCTGCTATCAGTACTTTTTTGATCATGGCGGATCAGTCGTTTATAAATAAATCCGGATCTTTAGCCCGGTTGGGATGTTTTGTTCAAAACTAATACGGCCACCGATGACGTCAATACGGTTTTCCGTATTCGACAGCCCGTTCCCAAAACGATGAGTCATCGGGAACCCAACTCCATCATCCATGTACTGGACAAGCAACCTCTCCCCTTCCCGATCAAACCGAATAATTACATTCTGCGCCCCGCTGTGCTTATCCATGTTGATCATCAGTTCCTGTAGAATAGGCTCCAGCTCTCTTTTTACCTTCAGTCCCACATGCTTCCATACGCTTTCCTCATTGCCAGTGATCAAGACTTTCCTACCAGTTGTACCGTAGGGCAACAATATTCTGGCAATCCTTACATTGAAATCGCCGCCGGAATCATCCGCGGGTTCATAAGAGATATCCCGGGATTGAAGATACAGGCCCTCTAATTGATCCAACAGCTTCTCTTTATCCATATTCCCTCCGTGTTCAATTTCTGCCATGACGTGATATATTCCATTCGCTACGACGTCATGAACCCTTTTGGAAATCTGAAGCCTCTCTTCCTGTTTTGCCCTTTTTTTCTCCCACTCCATTTTTTGCTTTCGTTTCCTGTACCAGTTGATGCCCCAGCCAATCAGAACCATAAAAGCAGCTATTACCCCGGCACTGATCGCCCGCTGCTGCGCGACTTCTGCATTCTTTTCCGCATTTTCCCTCTGCAACCGCAGATTGTCGGCCTTGTTCTTTTCGGCATCGTACCGGATCAGCGCAAATTGGTTCTTTGCGCCGTTCCGCGCTGTTTCCAAACTATCCTTTAACTGTCGAAATTGGGTAAAGTAGGGCTTTACTTCTTTGGCAGGTGACAGGGAAATTAATTTTTCCAGAGCCTCAATCTCGTCGTCAGGGCTTTTGAGCCAGCTCGCCATCGCATACATCGCCCTGGCATAGATCAGCGCGGAATCCGACCGTGAGTGCATGTAATAATCCGCCAGATGCGC
>Ga0179596_10000278_pt1 | contig 18660 bp, 17 predicted proteins | sample CZODoug1_1_08_16_FD_155494 | JGI IMG/M metagenome (GOLD analysis project Ga0179596, IMG submission 155494) | Vadose zone soil fungal communities from Angelo Coast Range Reserve, California, USA - CZODoug1_1_08_16fungal (Illumina Assembly) | ecosystem: Environmental > Terrestrial > Soil > Vadose...
AAAACCCCCACAGTCGAGTGCCACGACATGCCCGCCATGCACGTAAGCATGTAAAGCAAACAGCCAGAACGATGGGTGCCCCATCCTTTGCAGTCTTACCGCAAAGGGTGGGGTATCGAGCGAAGCGAGACCGTATTCCCTCTCCCCGCCACAAAACCGGGTGCCCCACATCTCGCATTTGAGATGTGGGTTCCACAAAACTCCCCGGAGCCTCCAACCTTGCCACTCCCCGCCAGACCCCATACCCTAAGCGGTATGCTCCGAATCCCCTACCCCGACCTGGAATCCGCCTTCTTAAAAGCCATCCTCCACCTGGGAGTCCCCCCCGACCGCGCCCCCCTCTGCGCCCGCCTCTATGCCGAGACCGACCTCGACGGTGTCCGCACCCACGGCCTCGCCCGCTTCCCCCGCTTCTCCGCCATGATCCGCAACGGCAACATCGTCCCCACCGCTACCCCCACCCTCACCTCCGGCTTCGGAGCGATCGAGCGGTGGAACGGCCATCTCGGCCCCGGCAACCTCAACGCCCACGCCGCCATGGCCCGAGCCATCGAACTAGCCCGCGCCAACGGCATAGGAGCCGTAGCCCTCGCCAACACCAACCACTGGATGCGCGGCGGCTCCTACGGCTGGCAAGCCGCCACCCAGGGCCTCTTCGGCATCTGCTGGACCAACACCCTGGCCAACACCCCCGCCTGGGGCACCGCCAAGCCCACCATCGGCAACAACCCCATCATCCTCGCCATCCCCCGCAGCGAAGCACCGGTAGTCCTCGACATGGCCACCACCCAGTTCTCCATGGGCTCGCTCTCCTCCTACGTCCAGCGCAAAGCCCAGCTCCCCGTCCCCGGCGGCTACGACGCCCAGGGCAACCTCACCACCGACCCCGCCGCCATCGAGGCCTCCCAGCGCACCCTCCCCATCGGCTTCTGGAAGGGCTCCGGCCTCTCCCTCACCCTCGACATGTTCGCCGCCATGCTCTCCGGCGGCAACTCCACCCACCAGCTCCCACTCGACCCCCTCAAGGAGTCCGGCCTCTCCCAGTTCTTCCTCGCCATCGACCCCACCAACTTCGCCGACCCCGCCCAGCTCAGCCAAATCGCCGAGTCGATCCTCACCGACCTCCACGCAGCCCCACCCATCGACGGCACCCGCCCCCCCCGCTACCCAGGCGAAGAAACCCTCCGCCTCCGCGAAGAAAATCTCGCTCAGGGCGTCCCCGTAGACGAAACCCTCTGGCAAAAGCTAAACAACCTAACCATCTAGCCAAGAAGCCAAAACGATAGAATCATCCACGCTGGTTTTTGGGTGGAAGCGTGGGGCTTTAGCCCCACGAAAAAGTCTTGGCAAGGGAGGGCTTCAGCCCCGGGTTGTTGCTTTTTTGCACGTTCCATTCGCCGCGAACCGATTCGTCAGACACTACCTAAACCCCAGCCAACCCCAACTCCCCCGCCTTCCCCTGCATAGCCCGCAAACAATTCCCCACATGATCCTCCACGCTCAACCCCAACAACTCCGCTCCCCCAACAATGTCTTCCCTCAAAACAGCCCTCGCAAAAGCCTTATCCTTCATCTTCTTCCTTACCCCCGCCACCTCCACATCCAGAATCGACTTGCTCGGCTTCACCAGAGCACAAGCCGTCAAAAACCCACTCAGCTCATCGCAAGCAAACAAAGCCTTATCCAAATGCGAATCCCGCCCCACCCCGGTATAGTCCGCATGCGCCAGAATCGCATGCAGAATCTCCTCCGGCCACCCCTCCTCCCGCAGGAACTTCACCCCCACATACGGGTGCTCGTCCAGCGATGGATGCCGGTCATAGTCGAAGTCATGCAGCAACCCAGCAATCGCATACTGCTCCACGAAAGCATCCTCCGCTTCCCCCGAAAGGCCTAGCCTTAAAGCTTCTTTTACCCCATAAGCCTCCGTGCAACAGCTCACCGAAAGCCCATGCTTCACCAACGAAGCCGAGGCCGTCCACTCCTCCAACAAGGCCTTCGCCCGCTCCCGCGTAAATCCGTCCGTCATAAATCCTCCAAAAACAAGTTACTACCTTGGTTCCATCTTCGGGTATTTCAGGTTTTCCTAGGCAATTATCCCCTATACCCCTTGACTCTTCGGTTACCCAGTGTCACTCTAGGCACATCGCATGTTCTGTTATCAGACATGCGCTGCGGTTCCTTGCTCTGGCCCCGCCCGCACTACATAACTTATGGCAACCATGATGGCGTCTGTCGAACAGCGGGAGGTCCTCCGTTGTGACCACTGTAGCCTGGTGCAATTCCGCACCGCCAATGTCCTGTGCCGTCGCTGCCACAAGAGCATTGTCGTCGAGGTTCTCCCCCCGGCCCCGGCTCCTCTTGCTCTCGTTCCCGCAGCCCCAGCGCCGGATAACGGCCTGCAAGTGGCAAACGCGGTCCGCGACCTGCGGCATGTACGCAACCTGTCCCAGCGTCAGCTTGCCGCTCGCATGAACGTCCCCCGTACGTATATCTCGAAGATCGAGAACGGCAAAGCCATGCCGACGCTCTCCTCCCTTGACCGCCTCGCCAGGGCGCTCCAGGTGGACATGAGCGCTCTGCTCCGCGACGCCAAAACTCGCCACCAGGAAGAGGCCGCCGTTCTCCTCACCGACCCCTTCCTCGCCGAGATCGCCGCCTACACCTCCAAGCTCGACGCCCTCCAGCGCTCGATCTTCCTCAACCACGTCCGCGAGCTGGCCGCCGGCCACCGCCGCACCGCCTAAAACAGAAGTCCGGGAGAGACGCGCAGCCCCAGCCATTCTCCGTGGCATGGCCTCCGTGTCCTCCTGGGACTTTTGCCAACCCACAAGATGTGTGCCCCATCTTAGCGACAGTTGTATCGTCGCTAAGGTGGGAGAACCTCCGCAAAATCCCCCGTTTCTCAGCGATTTCCTTGCCTTACCCCCTACCCCCTATTCCCTCCCCCCTGCCATTGTGTTAGCGTCAAATCGCGAGGTCCTCTGCGCGCTATGAATTCCAACCAGTCCAATCTCCAGCCGCCCCGGATCCACGAACTCTCTCCCGACGAGCAGGCTGTCTACCGTCAGCTCGACCCCGAACGCGCCCCTCAGCACGTAGCCATCATCATGGACGGCAACGGCCGCTGGGCCGGCAAGCGCCTCCTCAAGCGCTTCCTCGGACACAAACAAGGCGCAGAGAGCGTCCAGTACGTCGTCGAGACCGCCTCCCGCATCAACCTGCCCTGGCTCACCCTCTACGCCTTCTCGCTCGAAAACAACCTCCGCCGCCCCAAGTCCGAGGTCAGCTTCCTCATGACCCTGCTCAAGAACTACCTGGTCGGCAACGTCGAGCGCATGAACGCGAACAACGTCCGCATGGCCTACATCGGACGCATCCACGAGCTCCCGCAAGAAGTCCGCGACACCATGCAATGGGCGTCCGAAGAGACCGCCCGCAACACCGGCACGACCCTCACCCTGGCCCTCAACTACGGCTCCCGCTCCGAGATCATCGACGCCACCCGCTCCATCCTCACGAACCTCATCGCCGAAGCCCACAAGCGCGGCTGCTCCCTCGAAGACATGCTCCAGGTCGACGGTCTCGACACCCATCTCGAAGAGCATCACATCACCAACAACCTCTACACCGCGCACATGCCCGACCCCGACCTCGTCATCCGCACCTCCGGCGAGCAGCGCATCTCCAACTTCCTCCTCTGGCAGATCGCCTACTCGGAGATCTTCGTCACCGAACGCCTCTGGCCCGACTTCCGCGGAGTCCACCTCCTCGAAGCCATCGCCAACTACCAGCAGCGCGAACGCCGCTTCGGCGGCTTGGGCGAAGGCACCGACGAACACCTCGCCGGCCTCCAGCCCGCCAGCGAAGTAGCCGAAGAGATCAGCACCCAGCTAGACCCCCACCCCACCCTCACCCGCCGCTAACCAGCCAAACAAACGAGCCGTTGCCCTTTGTTTGTCCTCCCCGAAGGTTCTGCCGCAGGCGCCAGGGACCTGCGGTTGTTGTTGCCCCTTTGTTTGTCATCCCCGAAGGGGATCTGCGGTTGCAGTTGCGGTTGCCCCTTCTTCCCTATTTTTCCGCTTTTTCCCCACAATCTTTTGCCTTACGTCGTACAAAGCCCCGCCAAAGCTCCCTCATCCTTTCCCCCAAAACCTCGTCTAACCTCACATGACCCGCCACCCCGATATATCCTGTCCAAAGCCTTCATGACCCGCATCCTCACCGCCATAGTCCTCATCGCCGTCGTCTTCGCCCTCATCTTCTTCGGCCAGCTCTGGATGATCACCCTCTTCGCCGCCCTCGTCGCCGAGCTCGCCGCGTACGAGTACCTCCAGCTCGCCAAAGCCGGAGGAGCCCGCATCCCCCTCGCCTGGATGCTCACCGGCACCGCCTGCCTCTTCCTCCCCATCCTTCCCTTCTGGCCCCTCGACGCCCAGCTCCCCTTGTTAAGCGCTTTAGCTATTACTCTTTTTACCTGGACCGCCTTCCGCTCCCCCCTCGAGACCGTCCTCCCCAGCACCGCCCAGGGCCTCTTCGGCCTCCTCTACATCGCCTTCCCCATGACCCTCGTCCCGCTCCTCTGGAAGCAGGAAGACGGCCCAGCCCTCCTCGTCTTCCTCCTCGTCTGCGTCTGGTCCGGCGACATCTTCGCCCTCTACATCGGCAAGAACTTCGGCAAGTCCAAACTTGCCCCCCGCCTCAGCCCCAACAAGACCTGGCTCGGATCCTTCGCATCTCTCCTCGGCTCCGTCCTCTGCGGCCTCGCCGTCGTCTTCGTCTCGGACCGCCTCGCCCTCCACGGCATCACAACGATGCACATCACCGAGCCCGTCTGGCAGTCCGTCCTCCTCGCCATCCTCATCAACGCCGCCGCCCAACTCGGCGACCTCCTCGAGTCCGCCATCAAGCGAGGAGTCAACGTCAAGGACTCCGGCACCCTCCTCCCCGGCCACGGAGGCATCCTCGACCGCATCGACGCCCTCCTCCTCGCCGCCCCCGTCCTCTGGTTTGCCCTCCTCTTCAAAGACACCTTCAAGCTCGGAGCCTTCTAGGCGTTCACACGCCCTTTTACCGCTTCGCGCGGCTCTCCCGGCGCCTGCGGCAGAACCGTTGGTCGAGAACCGAATCCCACCAATCCTGCTTAAGGGCACAGCTTCAGAGAGATTGCCGAAAAGTCGGTCTTGCTTAAGGGCACGGCTTCAGCCGTGCCGTAAGTGCCGCATTTGCTCTGCGGCTTTAGCCGCTGAGGTACGCTTTTGGGACGCCCGGGGCCGACGGACGCAACTCACCATCCGCTGTCCACGTTAGCCATACTTTGGCCCGCTAACGTACCACGTTTTACCAGCAAGCTACCGTGCCTAAAATTGCAGGTAAAACCCTAAGAAAACCGAAGAAACCGGCAAGAAAACCGGAAATCAACCACAAAAGCCTAAAATCACCACAAACGCCAATTTTTTGCAGAAATAGGCAAGCCCCCCGCGAGAGATTGAAGCCTGTTTATTCTTTCTTGGCGGCTGATCTGCGAAAATAGAAGGCGTGAAGAAGAAGCTCGCGATTCTTGGCTCGACCGGTTCCATTGGACATTCCACCCTCTCCATCTGCGAGAGCTTTCCCGACCGCTACCAGGTCGTCTCGCTCGCCGCTGGCGTCAACGTAGAAGCCGCGTATAACCAGTGTTTGCAGTGGTCTCCGCGTGTCATCTCCATGGCAACCGAGCAGCACGCCAACACGCTGCGCAACCTGCTCCAGCAGGCCGGCCACCACAATATCGAGGTCGTCTACGGCAGCGAAGGGGCGACGGTCGTAGCAACCCACCCCGACGTCGACTTCGTCGTCTCCGCCATCGTAGGCGTAGCTGGACTCGAAGCCACCTACGCCGCCATATGTGCAGGCAAAACCATAGGGTTAGCCAACAAAGAGTGCCTCGTCGCCGCAGGCGATCTCATCATCGCCGCAGCCCGCAAACACAACGTAGCCCTGCTCCCCATCGACTCCGAACACAACGCCGTCCACCAGGCCATGCGTGGCGGAAGCACCAATGAAGTCAAGCAGATATGGCTCACCGCCTCGGGCGGTCCCTTCCGCAACACGCCCGCCGCGGACTTCGCGAACATCACCCCCGCACAGGCCCTCAAGCACCCCACCTGGACCATGGGCCAGCGCATCACCATCGACTCCGCAACCATGATGAACAAAGGCTTTGAGGTCATCGAGGCCTGCCGTTTGTTCGACTTACCGCCCGCACAGGTTCAGGTCACCGTTCATCCGCAGTCGACCGTCCACTCGCTGGTTGAGTTCGTCGACGGGTCCATCCTCGCGCAGATCTCGGTCACCGACATGCGCCTGCCGATTTTGTACGCCCTCGCCTACCCGGAGCGCGTGCCGTCGGACCTGACCTTCGACCTCAAAACATTGAGCCAATTGGACTTCTCGCAGCCCGATCTGGGCCGCTTCCCCTGCCTGCGCCTCGCCTACGAGGCCGCAGCAGCCGGGCAGTCGGCCTGTATCGCCCTGAACGCCGCCGACGAGATCGCCGTCGCGGCCTTCCTGGCCGGGCAAATTCCCTTTCTGGGCATCCCACGTACGATTGAATCGGTGCTCGAAAAAACCATCCACCAGTCCCAGACGTCTATTCAAGAGGTGCTCGCAGCCGACCAGGCCGCGCGTATTCTTGCACGGCAGATCATCGCCGGGGTCTAAAATCGCTTTTGCAGTTCTCTACTGAGGTACCCGCTTGTCCTTGTTCTCACATTTTTCTCCCGAAGCTATCATCGAACTTCTCATCGTCCTCGGCATCATGGTGCTGGTCCACGAGTTCGGCCACTTCGCCGTCGCCAAGCTCTGCGGCATCCGCGTCGAGACCTTCTCGATCGGCTTCGGTAAACGACTCTTCGGCTTCCGCCGTGGAGACACCGACTATCGCCTCTCTTTGCTCCCCCTTGGCGGCTACGTCAAGATGGCCGGCGACACCCCCGGGGAGGCTCCCTCGGGCGATCCTGGCGAGTTCAACGCGCACCCGCGTTGGCAACGCATCCTCGTCGCCCTGGCTGGCCCGGTTGCGAACTTCATCCTCGCACTGGCCCTGATGACGGGGCTGTACATGGTGCACTTCGAGCGGCCCGCCTATCTCGAGGGCGCGCCCGTTGCGGACTACGTCCCCACGAATACGCCCGCGGCAGCCGCCGGCCTTCAGTCCGGAGACACCATCGTTCACTTCGCCGACGTCGACAACCCCACCTGGGACGACATCGGCAACAAGAGCCTGCTGAACCTCAACCGCGATGTCCCCTTCTCGTATGTGCATGACGGGAAAAGGGTCGATACGAACCTGAAGATCGAGTCGAAGACCACACCGGAGCGCTTTACGCTCGACGGAGTGGGTCTCGTGCCCCTGTTCCAGAAGACCCCAATCCAGATCAGCGACGTCGGAGCTGGCACACCCGCCGAACGCGCGGGACTGAAGCGAAACGACATCATTGAGTCGATGAACGGAATCACGCTTCACTCGATCGTGTCCCTCCATGCTTACCTGGCTGACCAGGCCGGTAAGCCGATGCAGTTGGCGCTGCTCCGCGACGGGCAGACGGTTGCAGTTTCGATGACTCCGGAAGTCTCTGAGGACAATGGAGTTAAGGCCTATATGATGGGCATCCAGCTCATGTCGCCACCGGCCGAGGTAGAAAAGCACTCCTTCCCCCAAGCCTTCGGCGAGTCCGTCACGTTCTTCACGAAGAGCTCGCTGCTGATCCGCGATGTCTTCGCGGGTATGTTTACGCGGCATGTTTCGGTGAAGCAGCTCTCTGGTCCGATTGGGATTGGGCAGATGGTGCATATTGCGTTTCACATGCAGGGATGGAACCCGCTGGTGGAGTTGATGAGCGGTATCTCTATCAATCTAGGTATCTTCAACCTGCTGCCGATTCCGATTCTGGATGGCGGGATGATCCTCTTCCTGCTGATCGAGAGCCTCTTCCGGCGCGATATCAACCAGGTGGCGAAGGAGCGGATCTATCAGGCCGCATTCGTCTGCCTGCTGTGCTTTGCGGCCTTTGTGATCTTCAACGACCTCACCAAATTGGTCTCGCATTAGGCATTTGTGGGGTTTTCCTGGTAGATTCCGGTTTTCTTGCCTGTTTCTTCGGGTTTTCTAGGCTTTTACCTGTAATTTTAGGCCCGCTAGCTTGCTGGTAAAACGGGGACAGCTAGCGGGCCAAAGTATGGTAAAGCTGGACAGCGAATGGTATGTCTGGGCCCTTCCGCATGATACGAGCGAAATTCGGCGTGCAGGTTTAGGCAAGACTTTACCCCTCCGCGGGGGGCGGTCACTTCGTGACTCATAACTGCTTCGCGTGGGCCTTCCGTTGGTCGGCATGGAATCTTGTTCGCGACCATCGGGAGAGCCATGCGAAGCAGTAAAAAGGCGTGTGAACGCCCGCCGCCCGCGCAGGGCGTCTTATCGCTTGAAGAAGTTTTTGGCGAGGAAGAGGACGTTGGCGGGGCGTTCGGCGAGGCGACGCATGAAGTAGGGGTACCACTCCGAGCCGAAGGGTAGGTAGACGCGGACGCCGTAGCCCTCCTGGATGAGCTTGCGCTGCAGGTCGCGGCGGATGCCGTAGAGCATCTGGAACTCGAAGGCGGACTTCTGGACTCCGTTGGCCGTGACGAACTCGCGGAGCTGGTCGACGATGGCCTCGTCGTGGGTGGCGATACCGCAGAAGACCGGGGACGTCACGAGGCGCTTCATGAGCTTGACGTAGTTGGCGTCTACGTCCGACTTGAGCGGATAGGCGATCTCGGGTGGCTCCTTGTAGGCACCCTTGCAGAGACGGATGCGGATGCCCTCGGCGACCAGTTTGTCGGCGTCGGACTCGGTGCGGAAGAGGTAGGCCTGGAGGACTGTGCCGACACGGCCTGGAAAGCGGCGGAAGAGGCGCTTGGTCATGTCGATGGTCGCGTCGGTGAGGCCGGAGCCCTCCATGTCTATGCGGACGAAGGACTGGGCCATGGCGGCGCGGGCTATGATGCCGGCGGTGATCTCTTCGGCGAGGGCGGGATCGAAGTCCATGCCCATTTGGGTGAGCTTGAGGCTTACGTTGGCGTTGAGCTTGCGGGTCTCGATGGCTTCGAGGAGCTGGTAGTAGATCTCGGCTGATTGCTCGGCTTCTGGGCGGGTAGAGACGCTCTCACCGAGTGAATCCAGGGAGACGGCTATGCCTTCGGCGTTGAGCTTGGCGCAGGCCGTGAGGGCTTCTTCCACGGACATGCCAGCTACGAATCGGCTGGACATGGCTCGGCCCAGGGAGGAGCGTTCGGAGAAGGCGCGGAGGGGGCGATTGGTGGAGAGGGCGATGAAGAAGGAACGGAGCATGGAGGCTTGATTGTAATGCTTTGGGGTGGTGGTGGGTGGCTTCGGTTTGGGGTGGTGGCGGTTCTCCCACCTTAGCGCGGTGAGACTGCGCGAAGGTGGGGCACATGATTGGCGGCGGGGCGGAAGAAGGCAGAAGCAGATTCCCTGCGGGAATGACAACCAAAGGGGCAACGGCAAATACAAAGCGGCTGCGGCGGGTGCAGGTCGGCGTTAGGTGCGGGCTTTGCCTGGGGTGGTTTCGCGGGCTGGGATGGCTTTGAGGGCGGTGGCTTCGTTGTAGCGGCCGAAGAGGTAGTTCTTGCGGATCTCGAGGATCTCCTCGAGCATTTTGAGGCCGTCCTTGAGGTAGCTGATGCGGCTGCGCTCGTCGTGGCCCCAGCTTACCGGGACCTCTTCTACTTTCATCTTGAGCTTGATGGCGAGGAAGAGGATCTCAGGATCGAAGCCCCAGCGTTCGATGCGCTGCAAGCGGAAGATGACCTGGGCGGCGGGCCAGCGGAAGGCCTTGAAGCCGCACTGGGTGTCCTTGAAGGGCAGGCCCATGGCGATGCGGGTGACGGCGTTGAAACATCGGCCGAAGAAGCGGCGGTAGAGAGGCTGGTGTGCCGTCTGCTTGGTGGCGTCGAGCCAGCGGGAGCCGATGGCTACGTCCGCGCCCTTGTCGATGGCGGCCATGAGGAGCTCGGCCTCTTCCATGGGCGAAGAGAGGTCGGCGTCGGTGAACATGACGATCTCGCCGGAGGCCTGGAGCAGGCCGTTGCGGACCGAGTAGCCCTTGCCCTTGTTGCCTGGGTTCTGGATGAGGCGGAGATTGGGGTGATCTTCCATCCAATGCTCGACGATATGTGCGGTCTCGTCGGTGGATCCGTCGTTGACGACGAGGACTTCGGCGTCCCAGTGGCGTTCGAGGATACAGGCCATCACACGGGATAGCGTGTTCTCGAGTCGAGCGCACTCGTTGTAGGCCGGAATAACAATGCTAAGACGAGGCTGGCTCACCTGAATCTTCTACCCTTCTGTTCCGTCCCTGGGGCGGCTTTGTGTATTGGACTATGTACCAAGGGGAATAGTCGCAATGCTTCGAAACGCCGTGGACGATCATACTTTACGCGGGTGACTTCTCACCAGAAGTTTTCCTCATGGTGGTTTGCCTGGTGATGCGGGAGGGTGCGTATCTCCTGCTTCCCGGCTGGCTGGAGCGATGCGTGAGGAGAACCCATAGCACAGGGGCTAGGTGGTGTTTGACGAATGGGTAGAAGCAAAACAGACAACGACCCGGGGCTAAAGCCCGTCGTTTTCGGCCCGTAATTCGTGGGGCTAAAGCCCCACGCTAATCCCAAAAGCTCCCAGATAGACGGTTTGCGATTCGTCCGACACTACGTAGCCAAAACCTAATCTTAGAAACAAGAACAACCGCAGATTCCCTTCGGGAATGACAACCAAAGGGGCAAAAGCAACGGCAGAGAGCCGCCGCCTTGGGTTGGGCTGCTAAACTTCAGACCATGCCGGAAGACTTTGCACAGACCCCGCCGCCACCTCCCCCGCCGCCCTATCAGCCGCCTTATCAGGCTCCTTATGCTGCGCCGTATCCGTATGCGCGTGCGGCTTATCCTGTGGCTGCGCCGGTGCGGCATTCGCCGTGGTTCTGGGTTTCGATCATCGTCGGCACGCTGGCGCTGATGGTGGTGCTGGTCGTATCGATCTTCTGGTCGGCGGTGCGCGATCTGAGCGGGTCGACGACTACCGCGTCCGGCTTCAGTACGAGCTCGATTGCGGTGATCGATGTGGACGGCGTGATTCTGGACGCGGACAAGGTGGATAAGGAGCTGCGGAAGTTCGGCGAGGACAGCAGTGTGAAGGCAATTATTCTGCACATCAACTCGCCGGGTGGAGGCGCGGCAGCCTCGCAGGAGATCTACCACGAGGTGCTGCGGGTACGGGCTGAGAAGCATAAGAAGATTGTTGCTTCGGTCGAGTCGGTGGGGGCCTCTGGCGCGTATTACATTGCCAGTGCGTGCGACAAGATCTATGCCAACGATGCTTCGGTGGTGGGGTCGATCGGCGTGATTATGGAGTGGACGAACTATGGCGATTTGCTGCGCTGGGTGAAGATGAAGAGCGTCGTGATCCATGCCGGAGAGCTGAAGGATGCGGGCGATCCGACGCATGACATGACGCCGAAGGAAGCAGCCTACTTCCAATCGCTGGTGGACAACATGTACGGGCAGTTCATCCATGATGTGGCGCAGGGCAGGCATACGTCGGATGAGACGATTCGTCCGCTGGCCACGGGGCAGGTCTGGACGGGACAGCAGTCGCTGCCGCTGGGGCTGATCGACAAGATTGGTGGGTTCCGGGTGGCGCTGATGGATACGGCGAAGGATGTGGGAATCTCAGGTGAGCCGACGGTGGTTCGTCCCAAATCGGGACGCAAGGGCCTGGCTGCGCTGCTGAACGGTGACGCGGATGACCTGTTCCCGACGCCGGGTAAGGTGCTGAATCAGGCGCCGGGTTTCTACTTTATGTGGAAATAGTGGTTTTATTTTAGATATCAGGCCGCTTCGAGGGTGAGGCGGAGCGGCCAAACCACTGATTTTATTTACATAAAAAATACTTTTCTTCGGTTGTCGACAATTCTCTGCGTCAAAACGGAGGATCATTGCGTCTAGAGGGATAAGCCGTTTTGGAACGATTTTCCAAAGCCATCCCAGACGGCGGCCCCCTGTAGCTGGGAATATTGCCGTGGTGACACGAAGTCTTGTTATTGCAGCAACTTCGCTACCCAGAGTGTGTTTAGACTTTTACATCTATACAGGATGATTGATCATCCGGAGAAGCTCATGACCAAAGCCGACCTCGTCGACAAAGTAACCTCCCTCGGCGACCTTACGCGACGCGATGGAGAAGTGATCGTCGACACGATGTTCGAAGCCGTGATCGGCGCTCTGAAGGCCGATGACAAGGTCGAGATTCGCGGTTTCGGCAGCTTCCGGACCCGCAAGCGGAATCCTCGAATCGGCCGGAACCCGAAGACAGGCGCGCGTGTGGATGTTCCCGCGAAGCGTGTGCCGTTCTTCAAACCAGCCAAGGAACTGCGCGACCTGGTGAACTCCGATGCCAAGCCGTTGCATCATGCTCCCGTGCCGCCGCACGTGGATACGCACCACCCGCCACCGATGTAAGCAACCGATCCGGAGGCGATGACCTAACCGAAGGCTCCAAACCAGCCGGTGGGTCTGCGCCTCCTGATGTTTTGTTTTGCTGGCCTGCATACGGTCTCCCCACCGATGGGCCGCTCCCCAAATCCAATTGCATCGGCTATCTGCTGAAGGACGACGCGGATGACCGGAAGGCGCATGCCCGCCCCTAAGAACGCCCAGACGAAGTTGAGGTGTTCGAGGGAGCGAGCGAGCGCCTCGACTCCGTCTGCCTGGTAGGTTCCGTCGCTTGCGTAGCGCACGCGGAGGAGACCGCCTGGGTAGTGCTCGGCTGGGAGGATCGCAAGACCCTTTGGGTTGCGGGCGCGGAGCCAGCGTTCGAGCTCGGAGCAGGGGCCGCAGGTTTGTGCGATGTAGATGGTTGCGGGCTGGTCGATGTACGGACTCCAACGGGGGAGCCAGTCTTTGACCTGGGTGCGATAGCTCCGCCATGGTGCGCCGAAGCGTTGGGCCAGGTCTGCGTGTTCGTCCCAGTTGGCGAGGCCAGCGCTGTAGGCGAGGGAGATGAGGCCGCAGGCGGCGATCCAGATGCTGCCGAGAAGGTATCCCCAGAGGAACAGGACCATGGTGCAGGAGAGCTGCATGGGGTTGGCTATGTAGCGGTAGAGGCCCGAGGTGACGAGCGATTGTGGTGGGTCGTAGGGGATGGGTGTGCCTTGGCCGCGCTCGGCGAACTCCTGGACAGCGGAGAGGCCGGGGATGGCTAGAACGATGATCGTCTGGAGGGTCCAGCACATGGTGGAGTGCCAGAGCCAGGTACCTCCTCGGAGGGCGAAGACGATCTCCGGGGGCAGGTAGAGGAAGATGCCGGCGGCGATGAGGAGCTGCATGGTGGCGCGGAGGCCGGTGTGTTGGACGGTGCGGGTCCATTGGGCGAGGAGCATGGCGGGGAGGAGGATGGTGAGGGCCGCTGTCAGTTCGCCGTAGAGCCAGTGGGGGCCGAGGGCTACGACGGGCGTGCAGAGGGGCATGATTGCGAGGTCGAGGGCTAGCATGGCGAGGGCCGCGATCCATGCCCGGCGGAAGGCGAGGACTGGGACTGCGCTCCAGAGGACGGTCCAGCCGAGGTAGAGCTCGACGGGGAGGTCGCGGAGGGTGGGGCCGGCGGTGTGGAAGGTCCACCAGTGGGCTTGCTGGTTGAGGCGCTGGAGGACAAGGAGGGTGGGGAGCGCCCAGAGGAGGGACAGGAGGGTGGCGGCTCCGGTGCGGCGGGGGTGTTTGCGGAGGAGCCAGAGGAGGACAGCCATCGCGATGGGGACGTAGAGGCTTAGGGCTCGGATGGCGAGTTCTCTGCTCATTGGGGGCCTGCGTTTGCTTCGATAAGGTAGCGGGCGGCGAGGCGGCCGGCGTAGCGCTCCCAGGGGCCGAAGTACCAGGCGGGGTCGAGGCGGCGCTCGTAGGAGAGCTGCCAGGTGACTTGGGTGTGCTGGGTGTCGATGAGGGTCCAGTGGACTTCAGCCTCGCGGAGGGTGACCCAGTGGCCGATGGAGTGCATGCCCTCGCAGCCATCGCTCTCCACGACGAAGCGGGCGGAGGTGGGGGTGGAGGTGGCTACGCGGAAGACCAGGTCGCCGGGCTTGCCCTCGCCACCTTCGAAGTGGATGCGGCGGAAGTCGCCGGGGGTTAGGCCTGCTCCGATGGCCGAGGTGGGGTGGGGGAAGCCCATGCGGAGGTAGGCGGGGAGCTTGAGGTCGAGGCGGGGGCTTTGGGCCATGCGGTCGTGGACCTGCTCGGGGGTGCCGGGGACGATGGCGGTTTGGGAGACGCGGTCGAAACGGTTGAAGGAGAGGGTGTCGGTGGTGCCCTCGAGGCTCATGGGGACGAGAAGGATGAGGAGGCAGCAGCCTACGGTGTTGCGGCGTTCCGAGACTCCAATGAGGAGCACGATGAGGAGGCCGACGCCGAGGAAGATGGGCGCGGCCATGATCACGCAGATGAAGCCTTCACCGAGGACTGGCCCGCTGAGGAGGAGGAAGAGGGTGATGCCACGGAGGACGCCTCCGGCGAACGATTTGGCCGGAGGTGCGAGGGTCAAGACGGCGGCCATGAGGGCGGGGAGGCCGATGAAGAGGAGAGAGGTCTGCTCGAGGTGATGGAGGATGAGGAGACGGTAGGCGATGCTGCCAATGACGAGGGCGGCGATGAGGGTGAGGAGCCGCTTCTGGCTGGAGGTGATGGTTCTTGGGGTTGCAAGGGCATCTTCTTCTGGCATGGTTGGTTCTCCTTTAGTTGAACCAGGCGCGGGTGGAGCGGGTGTTGAGGTAGTAGAGCAGGAAGACGGCCAGGCCGGCCTCAATGAGCATGAGCGGAGTCAAGGACTGAGGGGCAAATGAGATGCCGTGGGAGAGCCGGGAGAGGCTGGACAGAGTAAGGGCGGCTTCAGCCAGGATGAACCAGAGCGCCCAGTCTCGTCCTCGCCAATAGAAGGAAAGGACGGTTGCGGCGATGGTTTTGTAAAGAAAAAGAATAAGGTAGGCGGCGATGATGAGCGCGCCCTCTATATCTGGGGTGGAAGAGTAAGGGTTACGCAGCGCATAGAAATACCTGACTTGTTCGGCCAGTTCGGCGAGAAGGCAGAGGGCCATGAGGAGGGTGGTGATGGTTACGCCGGTTGGTCTTGGTTGGTTTGGCATGGCGGCCCTATTTTTGAACACGATCAAATGATTACGCCGGGCGGGGTGAATGTCAAGAGTTTTATGAACGTGTTCATAATTTTGTGAGTGGCTTGAGGGAGAACTGCTGGCGCTTCCCTCTTCGTTTGGGGCGGCATGCCCACCTTAGCGACGATACGACCGTCGCGAAGATGGGGCACACGGGGGGATGGGTTTGCGATGCGGTGGGAGAAGAACAAGCAACAGCAAAGACAGAAGCAGATCCCCTGCGGGGATGACAACCAAAAGGGCAACGACGACAACAACAACGACAACAACGACAAAGGCAAAGGCAAAGGCAAAGGCAAAGGCAAAGGCAAAGGCAAAGGCAAAGGCAAAGGCAAGAATAACGACAACAGCTGCGGCGGGCTGCATTTGAAGTATGCTGTCTTCACACTATGACCCCAGCTGTCGTCACCTCTGGACTTACGCGTCGTTTCGGCGATTTCACTGCCGTGCAGGATGTTAACCTTTCGGTCGCTCCGGGTCAGTTCTTTGGGTTTCTTGGGCCCAATGGCGCGGGGAAGTCGACCACGATCAAGATGTTGACGGGGTTGCTGGCTCCTACCTCGGGGAAGATTGAGATTCTGGGGATGGATGCCACCGCTTCTCCGCTGGAGGTGAAGCGGCAGATTGGGGTGGTGCCGGAGGGGTTGGCGTTGTTTGGGCGGCTGACGGGCGCTGAGTACCTAAAATTTGTAGGCCAGATGTATGGGCTGGATAAGGCGCTGACCGCGCAGCGGACGACGGAGTTGCTGGAGTTTATGTCGCTGGCGAGCGAGCCGAAGAAGCTGATTACCGACTACTCGCACGGGATGCAGAAGAAGCTGGCTCTGGCGGCGGCGGTGATTCATGGGCCGAAGATTCTGTTTCTGGATGAGCCGTTCGAGGGTGTGGACGCGATTGCGGCGGGGACGCTGAAGACGATGCTGCAAGGGATGATCGCGCGGGGGGCGACGATCTTTTTGACGTCGCATGTGCTGGAGATTGTGGAGCGGCTGTGCACGCACATTGCGATCATCGACCATGGACGGCTGGTTACGCATGGGTCGCTCGATGAGATGAGGGCCGGGGTGCAGACGCCTTCGGGGGAGAGGGCTACGCTGGAGGAGATCTTTATCCAGGTGGTTGGGTCGCAGCATATGGGCGAGGCACCCCGGGAGCTGACATGGCTGGGTTAGACGGGGCTGGGCTCAACGAGACGCCGATGCCAACGGTGATGCAGCAGTTGGCGGCGATCCGGTATCTGCGGGGGCGGCTGTTCTGGAACGCCTTTCGGCTCAAGGGCGGCAAGGGCGAGATTGTTGCGCGGATCTTCCTGTTCCCGATCTTCGCGGTGTTGGCGCTGGGGCCGATTGCGGGTGCAGGGTTCTTCTCGTATTCCATGTTCTCGGGGCAGATGAAGCTCTCGTACTACCCCTGGGTGCTTTGGGCGATCTTTCTGATCTGGCAGAGTCTTTCTATCAGCACGAAGGCGGCGGCTCCCAGCTTCGATCTGGGGATGCTGATCCGCTTCCCCATCCGGTTCTCTACGTACCTGCTGATTCGGCTGCTGTTCGGGTTGCTGGATACGCCGACGGTGGTGTGTTCGTTGATGTTGCTCTCATCCGCGATTGGGATTGGCGTGGCTCGGCCCGCTCTGTTTCTGCCCGCGGCGGGCGTGTTACTGCTGCTGGATGTGACGGTCCTGTTCTTCTTCCGGATGATCTTCCTATGGTTCGACCGCTTCTTCGCACAGAGGAAGACGCGGGAGATTCTTTTTGGGCTGTTCTTCGTGCTGATGCTTGCGTTCCAGTATGTGAATGTGACGGTGAATGGCGGAGGCAACAAGCACTCCACGCCCGCGGAACGGGCTCGCCATGAGCAGAGGATGGCGTTTGCGAAGTCCGTGGTGCATAAGGTGGAGCCGGTGCTGGATGTGCTGCCTCCCGGGCTGGCGTCGACGGCGGTTATCGAGGTTTCGAAGGGCAATGCCGAAGGAGCTTTGAAGCCGCTGCTCGTGCTGTGTCTGTTCGGCACGGGTTTTCTGCGGTTGTTTGCGCGGCGGCTGAAGGGCGAGTTCCATGGGGAGTCGTTCTCGGAGACAGCGGCGCGGCCGGTTGAGGCGGTGGCCTCCGTGGCTTCTACTGGGCCAGCACCTACGCTGGATGTGCCGGTAGCTGGGGCGAGTGAGGCGAAGAGTGCGGTGCTTTCGCCCATGATGCTGGGCTGCATTGGGAAGGAGCTGCGGTATCTGATGCGGTCGGGGCCTCTGCTGCTGGCTCTGGTGACTCCAATCTTCATGGTGTTCATTCTGGTGACGCGGTCGGGGATGGGCCGGCGCCCGGGCGACTGGCTGCTGCCGAGTGTGCTGGCGTACATTCTGCTTGGACTGACGGCGAGCATGTACAACATTCTGGGGACCGATGGGCCGGGGATTCATCTGTACTTTCTGGCACCGATCCGGTTTCGCGATGTGGTGCTGGCAAAGAATCTGGTGGGGCTGACGCTGGTGCTGCTGGAGCTGGGGATTGCCTCGGCGATTGTGCTCTCCACCGCCGCGATGCCCACGACGCCGGTGCTGGTAGGGACGTATCTGTGGCTGGTGTTTACGCTGATGGTGAACCTGACGATGGGGAATATCCGGTCGATCTACTCGCCGACACTAATCGACATGGGCAAGTTCAGACAGGGCAAGCAGGGGCAGTTGAATGCACTGATCGGGATGGGGGTGTTGCTGCTGTCGCTGGCGCTGGGAGCGGGGGTGCTTTACGTGGCGAATCATATCCACCAGCCTTGGCTTCCGGTGGGGGTGTTCGCGGTACTGGCGGGGATGGCGGTTACGTTCTATGTGCTGAATCTGAATCATCTGGAACGGATTGCGCTGGACCGACGGGAGGTTATTGCGGCGGCGCTTTGTAAGACTTAGGGTAAAAGATTGTGGGGAAAAGGCTGAAAAATAGGGAAGAAGAAGCAAAGGCAAGAACAACCGCAGATCCCCTGCGGGGATGACAAACAAAGGGACAACGGCAAGAGCCTAGAAGCGGATTCCCCATGGGGATGACAACTAAAGAAGCAACTGAGAACACGCGGTCAACGCGCTTGCTTTCTGGAGAATGAATGGCTTTGAATGCTCGTCTGCTTGGCCCCGTGCTCCTTGGGGTCGTCTGCCTTTCTTCCTTTGCACAAAAACCGATTGCGGCGAAGGCTCGGGCGCGGGTCTCCCCTGCCCCAGCGGCGCAGGAGCAACGGGGGCTGGTGTTCGAGCGGGCGGCGCGGCTGCACCGGGGGATCAACCTGAGCATGTGGTACGCGCAATCGGGGGATTACTCGGATGCTAGGATCGCGTCGTTTACTACGGCGGAGGACTTTGCGCTCATCAAGCGGCTGGGCTTCGACCATGTGCGGCTGTCGGTGAATACGGAGCCTCTGATTCGGGAGG